>RCUU01000668.1_pt1 | contig 18163 bp, 12 predicted proteins | sample 2166211 | NCBI WGS metagenome assembly RCUU01 (sample SAMN09932620, study PRJNA488358) | compost metagenome | feature: garden; material: soil; isolation source: compost soil in phenylacetic acid-enriched culture | place: Germany: Experimental Botanical Garden Goettingen | collected 2016-01-27
ATACGCACGGGGCGGTCCAGCAGGCGGGCGAGCGACTCCTGCCCGCCGGGTTCTGCCGGCAGCACGAGCACCCTGCTGCCGGCACTTGCTGCCTGCCGGACGGCCTCAGCCGCGCCCGGTCCGTTCAGCAGCCCGGCCTCCACCACGAGGAGGCCGGGACTCAGGCTGGATAAGCCTTCGGCGCTATCCAGCCTTGTGCCCCTGAGGCGAAGCTTGCCGAGCAAAGCTTCCGCCGCACTCCCGCTGCGGACCCATACCGCAGCGGGAGCCGGTGCCGCAGCCGCGTGATCCGCGCGGCCCGCGTAGCGGAGCAGGCCCCGCAGCAGCAGGCAGGCCTGGGGAATCCGGTGGAGATGCTCCATAATCTCCAGCTGATTCGCCAGGAACATTCCTGCTCCGTTCCGGTATTCCAGCAGCGGCGACCACAGGTCACCGCCGTCGCCGAAATCACCGCTGCTGCATTCCAGCAGCAGGGTGAAATCCCCGGTCACAGGCTTCTCGAAGGCGGCCTTAATGATCGGCAGCGGCCCTTCCTCGCGGAGCTCCTCATGCCAGAACATCAGGTCCTCGTCCCCAAGACCCTGGAGTACAGGATGTTCATAGCTGCCCGCCTGGGCACGGATGAACTCTCTGCGGACCAGGGGAAGCCTGCCGGGGGAGAGATGAAGCTGCTCCAGCAGCAGCAGCCTGCCTCCTTGCTGCACAAAACCTCTCAGCTTCCGGTCCAGCCCCCCGTCCCTATCCTGCATTCTGCTGCCGACAATCAGCAGAATGCCGCCGGGCAGCTGCTCTATGGCTTCAGGTTCTATGCGGTCCAGGCCAGGAACCAGAACTTTAATCACCTCATAGTCCCTATCCGAGCCTATATACACAGCGGGCAGCTCCAGGGCTACCGGCGCAGTCTTGCAGCTTCCGGACAGCAGCCTGTAGCTAAGGTTAAGCTCATGCTTCATCTCTCCTCCATGGAACAGTCTGGCCGTGAGCACGGCTTCCCCTTCACCGTCGACGGCATCCGGCATCCACTCCAGCCGGATGCTCCGCCGTTCAGCGGGTTCATGGCGGAAACTGAAGTCTCGTTTATAAACCACCCGTCCGCCCTGCAGTACAATGCATTCAATGGTCACGGCTTGCTCTGCCAGCGTATCGTTATAGACATCGAAGCTGCGGCGGATCGGCGAGTCGTCGAAAAAGAAGCGGTTATACTCGGCAGCGATCATCGTTACCGGCTTGAACGCCTCCGCCATGATAGCGAAGGACGGGTTGACCTCATACGCCGGATATTCCTCCGGCAGCAGCCCGTTGTTCAGTGAAAGCGAATATGCCGGAATAATGGCAGGCTTAGGCCCGGGTGCCGTCAGATCGGCAGGGGGCAGAACGATGTCCTGATCCGGCATCGCCCGCATGAAATAATGGACGAAGTTGAAGGTAGAGATGCCGGATACCCCCTGACGCCGGGCATATTCCACAAACAGCCGCTCCTTCTGCGCAAGCCCGGCAGCACTTGCGTCCGTATCGCGGTATGCCCCAAGCCCCACGTACATGCTGCTGTTCTGCGGGCAGATGTACCACCAGCCGCCATGCTCCCCAAAGGTGAGCGGAACCGTGCGGTCCCACTGGGCGATGGTGCCGTCAATGTTGTAATGCCGGCTCTCTACCTCTGTAAGCTCCTTGGAGAGCAGGCGGTTATCCCCTTCCACCATGATCGGACGGGTAGAATCCAGCTCCCGCATCAGCTCCATCAAGCCAGGAATATGCTGCTTGTAGCCGTCCCGGCCGTCGACCCAGCGCATCTCGTTCTGCACGCTCCACAAGATGACGGAAGGATGGTTTTTGTCACGCTGCACCAGCCGGTGCACATGGGCCTTGCAATTGGCGATGAAAGCCGGATGATTGGCATCCATCGATTTGCTGGAGCCGTAAATCGCCGTCTCATCGACAATGAGCATCCCCTCCTCATCGGCAATCCGCAAATAATCGGACGGATACGGCTCCGCATGCAGCCGGATGCTGTTGACGCCCGCCTGTCTGCACATGCGGTACCAATTGCGGATATAGCCCTCGGTCTGCTGCGCTGCACCCTGGAAGTGCCAGGAATCCCCGCGCAGGTTAATTGGAATTCCGTTCAACATAAACTGTGGGCCTTCACACCAGAATTCCCGGAAGCCGAACGTTTCGGTTCGGCGGTCGACGATTTCCCCTCCTGACCGGAGCTCCAGCTCCAGCTCATATAGAATAGGGGCATCCGGGCTCCACAGCTTGGCATTCTGCCATGGCAGCACAAACCGGACTTCATGCCACTCCCGGTTATCCGTGTTCCCGCATAATTGCCGGCCCTGCCCTGCCTGCAGAGATATGGCTTCTGCGCCAGCTTCCGCTTGAAGCACCGGCAACGCCCCTGCTTCCCGGTCATTCACTTTAAGGAGCAATTGCAGGGATTCCGCAGCCTTACTGCCGGATTCTGTACCTACAAGAGCGTCCACCTCCAGAAGGCCCCGGCGGAAGGAGGTGCGGATCGTGATATCCTCCAGCGTTACCGCCGGATAGCTTTCGAGGAATACATCCTGCCAAATCCCCCTTGCGATTCTGCCGAACCAGGAGCCGGCAAGTCCCGTAATCTTCCTGTCCCCGGAGGGCAGCACCGTGTGATCAAAATTTCCGCAGACCACATGCAAGTGCTGCTCCTCACCCGGCTTCACCCATGAGCTGATATCCAGCCGCAAGGGCAGGTAACCGTCCTCCCAGACTGCGATCCGCTCGCGGTCCAGATACACAGCCGCCTTTTGCATAATTCCATCGAACCGCAGGACAACCCGCTGGCCCAGCATGACCTCAGGTACCTGAAGGGAACGGTGCAGCACACCGGCCTCCGCCGCATCCCATTCCCTTGGATAGCCGTATACATCCAGCGGCACAAAATGATGCTCCGCGATCTCTCCGAACCTCTTGCCTAATGGCTGCGGATAGCTGTGGCGCCAGCTGGAAGGAACCTGTATTTTGCGTGCTTCATACACCAGCCTCTCCGGAAGAGTCCGGCAAAGCGGCTGGTCGTAGAGCGGCATGAAATCCCATTCACCGTTTAAACATATGGATGTACGCATCCTATTCACTCTCCTTTTTTCCAGCGGGGACCGGTACATTTAGCACCATAGTGAGCTTTTTCCAAATCTCCTGATCAGGCAGCGCATTCTCCCATTTCCTAAAATGCGGTTCCATCACTTCCCCCCAATGCTCCGGCCTGAGATTCGTTGTGAGCTTGCCGGAATACGGCGCGGGTTCCACCGTCCCAGGCAGCTCGGAATAAAAGAACAGCAGGTTCTCATGAAGCCCGATGATTCCATATTTGTCCCCGTCTCCCGGACGCTCCTCCTGATATTGATAATGGTAGTAGACATAGCTTGAAACCTGCTCCGGCTTCAAAACCGCCACCCTCCCATAGGGTGTACCGCCTTTTTGGCTGCGCTTCCAATGCTGCTCAGAAACGGGCTGCTGATAATGAAAAATATCCATCATGGGCACCCACCCTCTCGGCTGTTCCCCTCCCGGCCAGACCTTGAGCAGCTCCTCCATATCCGCAAGCAGCTCCTCCGGTTCATGCCGCTCTCCGCTGCATTCATAATAAAGGAACAGCTCCTTGCCATCCTTGAATATGCTGAGCCGGGAAACGGCCAGCAGTTCCATACGTTCATTCAGCAATGGAAGCCGGGCGCGGAAAAAAGACTCCGGAGCTCCGCCTTCCCTGCATTCGCCCCTGTATAAACAGCGCTGCATAAGCACCCTCCAACCTTGTGTCATCTTCCTCTTCAGATTAGCGCATCCGGCCGGCCGGTTCCTTGACGATCAAGCCCTTCTTTAGCATAATAACGACATGACAAATAAACTCTATGCACGGGATTTGGGACTGGAGCCTGGCTTTACTTTCCGTATTCAGAAATGCCCGCTAACCCACGACTATTTTGTTCACTGCCATGATTTCTCGGAGCTGGTGGTCATTCTGGAGGGGAGTGCGATTCATATCATTGAAGGAAGGGAGTACCCCGTTTCTGCGGGACAGGTATTTTTTATTCACAGCGATATTTCCCATGGCTACAAAAATGTGCAGAATATTCAATACGTCAATGTAATGTTCCATCCCGACCAGCTGCTGCAGCTGCCTGAGCTGAAGCTACTGCCGGGGTTCCAGGCCTTGTTCTATCTGGAGCCGTTCTTCCGCAAAGAAATGTTCTTCAAAGGCATGCTCTCGCTGCAGCCAAGGCAGCTGGAGGAGGTAAATCTTTTGCTGGACCGGATTCTGGAGGAGCATGACCGGCAGTCCGACGGGTACCGGCTGATGATCCGCACCTATTTCACGGCACTCGTCGGCACACTGTCACGGTATTACCGGCAAAATGGCGGGGGGACCGAGAACAAGGCGCTGCGGATCGGAGAGGCGATTACCTATATTGAGGAGCATTTTTTGCAGCCTGTCTCTTTGCAGGACCTGGCCGATCTGGCTTATATGTCGAAGCGCCAGTTCCTCCGCGTGTTCACCCGGAATTATCATACGACACCTATGGATTACGTCATCCGCAAACGGCTGGACTACTCCTGCACATTGCTGCGCAATCCCGAACTGTCCATCTCCCAAGTGGCCATGGATAGCGGATTCCGGGACCATAACTACTATTCCAGACAGTTTAAAAAAGTGTTCCTCTGCACGCCTTCCGACTATCGGACGCACAAGGCCGGGCTGTGATTACAGGCTGGACTTAGAAGTAACTGTGGGTTTGAAGGCGGGGAGCCGATGAAACTCAAATGCCTTTTTGGTGACCTCAGTGCAGCCAAGTGACCATATGCCGTCTATAAACAAGAATCTTGCTAATTGCCGCCGACTCTGGCATTCTTCATAATGAAAGCTATTGAATAATCAGGAGGGCACAATATTATGAGAATCAAGCTTGATCTTTTTCCGGGCGGAGTTACTAAAGCGCTAACATTAAGCTGGGATGATGGCAGAATCTACGACAGACGGCTGGTAGCGACGCTGAATCAGCATGGGCTGAAAGGCTCCTTCCATTTGAATTCGGGCTTTTTTGGCAAGGACAGCTATATCACCCGGGAAGAAGTGGCATCCCTCTATGAGGGGCATGAAATTTCCGCACATACCAGCACTCATCCCTTTCTTTCCATGACCCCCCGCGAAGGCATTGCCGAAGAGGTTCTGAAGGACCGCGAGCACCTGGAGCAAATCGCCGGGTATCCTGTAAGGGGCATGTCCTATCCGTTCGGCGATTATAATGACGAGGTGCTGAGCCTTCTTCCTGCGCTGGGGATCGAGTACTCCCGGACTGTGCAGTCCCACGGCGGCTTCACCCTGCCGGACAACCTGCTGGCTTGGCATCCCACCTGCCATCACCGCGATATGCTGGCGCTTGGACAGCAATTCCTGAAGGAGAAACCCAGACACCCGCGAATGCAGCTTCTGTACGTCTGGGGGCACAGCTATGAATTCAACGATAATAACAACTGGGAGGAATTAGAGCAGTTCGCCAGCATGATGGGCGGCCATGAAGATATCTGGTATGCCACCAATATCGAGATTGCCGACTATCTGTCCGCTGTCCGGGGACTGCGCTTCTCCGCTTCCCGGTCTATCGTCTATAATCCGTCGGCGGTGGATGTATGGATCACGGCAGAGGACCAAGTCCGCCGGATTCCTGCTGGCGCTACTGTGCAACTGGGCTAGAGCAGAGCTGGGCAGTGGGACATAGAAAGTGGGAGTGATTGGGGAGAGTTGGCGTTATTCACATAAACCAAAATCATAATTCTAAATAAAAAGAGACCCGATTTCTCCATTGCTTTGAATGCAGGAGAAATCGGGGTTTTGGCTTTTATGAAAAGCTTCGGGACTTCAGGCAAGAGGAATAGTCCTATACTAATGTTCCGTTCGGAGCGGAAGATCACCCGGACGGGCAGACGGGTGAACGGTCGGGCCGCTACAACCTTCCTCCGGCGGCTGTATCCACTTGGTTCTGCCTGGCGATCCACGTCAGGCAGGCTGCCCGCAGCAGCGCTTCGGTCCGCTGGCCTGCGCTGCAAAAGATCCCGCTCAGGCCGATCCGGTACAGATCGGCCAGCGCAACCGCCGCCGGTGCCCCCGCGGCGAACAGTGCCGCCGCCGGCTTCACGCTGCGCACGGCGGCCAGGATCTCTTCCGCCGCCTTGGCGAAGCCTCCGGCGGCGTCTCCCGGCGCGGCTTCGCCTGCCGCGCCGTCCAGCACGAGGAAATCGGCGATGCGCGCGATTTCCCCCGCGGCGGCGCGCTCCACATCGGGCGAAATCATCGCCCCGATGCGGCACGCCGCCGCGTAAGCGTGGCCTAGCGTCTGCTCGGCCACGCCCTCGATGAATTCGCGCTGCGCCGCGAATTCGGCTGCGCTGGCGGGATACGGCGCCAGCAGGTCCACGCGGCAGTCGCCGCCCAGGCGCTGGCGCTCCGCGACCGCCGCGAACAGCGCTTCAAGCTGCGCATCCTGCAGCGCAGCCAGCCTGGCCGGTTGATCGGCCAGCTCCGGCATGAAGGGCAGCATGACGGCGGCCCAGAGACCGTCCGCCGAATCCAGCAGCGCAGCAGCCGATACGCGCAGCCGGTAATAGATCCGCTGCAGAATCCGCTCTGCCTGCACCCCGGTTTCACTGAACAGCCAGCTGGCGTAGAGTTCGTTCACTTCAGGGGCTTGCAGCCACTCGCTGCTGCGGATCAGGCAGGGTCCTGCAGGTAAGCCTCCGGCTTCCTCCCTAAGAACCGGCCGCTCCTCGCGTCCATCCCGCAGCACCAGAAAGGCCGGACGTTCGCCCGGACGTCTGAAATAGGCACGGTTCAGCGGCTCCCTTAAGCTTGCTTGTTCTCCTTCAGCAATAAACTCCGCAGCCGCGGAAGCCACAGATGCTGACTGGCTCATCTCCACCCCAATGGCCCGGTCTCCGGCAAGATAGTTGAACGGGCGCTCATCCTTCTTCCGGTTTTGATCCTGCTCACGTTCACCCTTCATCTCCGCACCCACCTTTTTAGCTTTGGATTGCTGCCGGTTGTCTCCTGGTTTGATGCTGCACCCGGCATTGCATAATACTCATCTTATAAATACGGGAGTCTTTAGCTAAATATGCAAGCGTTACCAATTAATTAGGGTGACAAATCGGGAGAAAATGACGCTCTGCCGCCGTCCCCCCTTTTAAGGCATATGCTTACAGGGCAGGTGATATGCTGCTTTCATTGCAGCCGTTAAGCAAAAAAGCCACTGTCCAAATACGCCGCTCCTCTTCTTGGTGAACGGTTGTGTACGTGGACAGTGGCCTGCATGGTGTGCTGGACCTAGATCTCCCGATGTGTAGCCGGAACCCGGGGTTGTTAAAAAAAGAGAGTGTAAACCTGCATGCTGCGCATAGCTGCAATTGGCTGCAATTAACTACTGCTGACTGGCTGCGATGGCCTGCTCCAGATCATACAGAATATCATCGATGGCTTCCGTACCGATGGAGAGCCGGATCAATTCCGGGGTTACCCCGGCCGTAATCTGCTCCGCATCCGAGAGCTGCTGATGCGTGGTGCTCGCCGGATGAATAATCAGCGATTTGGAATCGCCGACATTAGCCAGGTGGGAGAATAGCTTTACGTTCTCGATCAGTTTAACACCGTTAGCCGCTCCGCCCTTGATCCCGAAGGTGAGAATCGCCCCCTGTCCCTTGGGCAGATACTTCTGGGCCAGCCCGTAGGAAGGGTGGCTTGGCAATCCGGCATAGCTGACCCATTCCACCGCTTCATGCTGTTCCAGATACTGGGCCACCTTCAGCGCATTCTGGCTGTGGCGCTCCAGCCTCAGATGCAGAGTCTCAAGCCCCTGGAGCAGCAGCCAGGAATTGAACGGGGAAATCGCGGCGCCCAGGTCACGAAGCAACTGTACCCGCGCTTTGATGATATAGGCAATCGGACCTACAGCCTCCGTATACACCACACCATGATAGCTTGGATCCGGTTCGGTCAGGCCGGGAAATTTGCCGCTGGCCTTCCAATCGAACTTGCCGCTGTCCACAATAATTCCCCCGATGGAGGTTCCGTGCCCGCCAATGAATTTGGTGGCTGAATGCACAACGATATCCGCACCAAATTCAATCGGACGGAGCAAGTACGGACTCGGGAACGTATTATCCACAATCAGCGGAATTCCATGCTCATGGGCGATAGCTGCAACAGCTTCGATATCCAGCACATTTCCCTGCGGATTGCCGATAGTTTCGGCGTAAAGCGCCTTTGTCTTGTCCGTAATGGCACTGCGGAAATTCTCCGGATTATCCGAATCTACAAAATGCACCTTGATTCCCAGCTTGGGCAGTGTGGTTGAGAACAGATTATAAGTGCCGCCATACAGGCTGGCAGAAGAGACGATCTCATCTCCGGCCCCGGCAATATTAAGGATGGAAAAAGAAATCGCCGCTGCCCCGGAAGCTGTCGCAAGCGCACCCGCCCCGCCTTCAAGTGCGGCAAGCCGCTGCTCGAATACATCGGTGGTCGGATTCATCAGACGGGTATAAATGTTGCCGAATTCCTTCAGCCCAAACAAATTAGCGGCATGCTCGGCGTCACGGAATCCATAGGAAGTGGTCTGGTACAGCGGCACGGCACGTGCGAAGGTGGTTGGATCAATCTCCTGGCCGGCATGAACGGCTAACGTTTCAAACGACAGCTTGCGGTCTTCTGACAATGGGTTTTCCTCCCTTGGAATACGTAATGGTAAACCTTAACAACTAAGAATTGTAACTATTCTCTCACAAACCATGTTATTTGAAAAGAAAAATATCTCATTAATCCAATGTGTTTTATTTAGTTAGATTTTTCTCATGATTCTTTTGCGTTCCTCGAAAAGAAAGCGTTCCCTATAATCTTTGGACAATGATTTATATCATTAATATGTTCTGGATAGATCAAATCCAATTTCCGCTTTACCCGATGGACCGCACCAGCAGTGATATCCGCAGGTTCCCGCCAACTGCCCGTTCTGCTTATCGAACACTCCCCAGCGGCAGCCTGAGTCATCGATGTGAAACTGGATAATGTCATCGGCTTCGCCAATGTCCCGGCAAGGCTCAATGTCCATATACCGCGTTACCTCTTCATCCGAGAAATGCCGGTACACAGCCTCATTATCTTCGAGCGTCAGTAACCTTAACTTCAATCTGTCCGTTTCAATGACAGGCTAATTCATTTTCGTCAACAGTATCTCTCCTTCATAACTCCACTTCAATCGAATTCAAAGGCACTTTTACCTCTCATTTCCCCATATCGCCCGCATACGCCGATTTCAAAGGCACTTTTACCTTTCATTTTTCCACGCGCACTTATGTATCACCGGGGTTTACGTTATCTGCTAATTCTCGCACACAAAAGGCCCCCGCCGCAAACGGCGGGAGCCTGACAGGAAGATTGTCCCTCATTATAATTTGGCCTTCACTTCAATTCGTCATTCCTTTTCACTTTGTCTATCTTTTCAACTTACCTATCTTTTCAACTTGCCTATCCTTCAACTTGTCTTCCTCGAAACTTATCCATCTTCAGCTCCATCCGTTCAACCCCCGATTCAAGCGTCGTAACTGACCAGATAGTGATGAAGCGCGGTATTGTAGCAGCCAATGCTGTGCTCAATCAGTTGGCCTTCCCCGTCGTAGGAGTTGCGCAGACGCTTGAGCACATGAGTGCCCGGGGGCAGCTCCAGCAGCAGACAGACTTCGGCAGGAGCCGGCTCTACAAAGAAGCGGTCTTTAAAATTCTCCAGCACGATGTTGTTCTCCTCCAGGGAGTCATAAAGCGATTGGATATCCGTATCCATCTCCTTGGCCCCGCCGTCCGGCAGCGCGGTTGCAGTCAGGAAGTGCATCAGATGAATATAGGGCTGCCCATTCAAAATGTACAGACGTTCGATCCGCTGGCAGTAGGGGCCATAACGGCTGTATTCCTCCGTCCCGGCATCATTTGCAATGAGCTCGGAAGACAGCAGTCTTTTTTCCAGCTTATGTCCTTCCTCTACGAGCAGCTCCGTAAACCTCTTGCCTTTGGAGAGCTTCTGGTAGGAGGTATTGCGGATCACAATCGTGCCGATACCGCTTCGCTTCTGCACATAACCTTCCTGCGACAGCGCCTGGACCGCGCCGCGGACTGTCATTTTGCTGACTCCGAATTCTTTTTCCAGCTGCGGCTCGGACGGAATGATGCTGCCCATCGGATAGATGCCGTGCAGAATCCGGTCTTTGAGGATTTTTTGAATCTGCTGATATAAAGGACCTTGCTTGCGTTTCAAGGACACGGGCCGTTCACTACCTTTCAACATCTAAGGTATGGTCCGACATCGCCCGGAGCACCTCACCCTCTGTAAAAAGCGCAGTATCGCCTACAAATGTATGGGCAAGCATCGCCGCCGCCGCTGCCATATTGACAGTTTGCTGCAACGGGTATTTCTGCAATTCCCCATGGATAATGGCACTGGCAAAAGCATCTCCGGCGCCGATCCGGTCAAGCACGGGAAAGGTCAGCTTCCGGGAAAACTCGAACCTGCCTTGATGATATATATATCCGGTTAAAGAATGCGTGTTGTTATCGTTAATCTCGCGGTGGGTTCCCGCTGCCGTACCGATGCCGAAGCGCTCCGCCACTTCAGGAATAGCATGCTTCAACTGTGTTATTCTATCATATTCTCCAGTTCCGATGCCAAGAATAAACTGCGCATCCTTCTCATTCATCATCACCGTATCCGCGAGCCGCAGCAGTTCTTCATAATGCGGGCGGGCAAAGGCATAACCCTCCGCTCCCCATAGTGACGGGCGGTAGTTGCAGTCAAAAACGACCTTGCCCCCGGCGTTCCTCACTTCCGATGCGAGCCGTTTCATCTGTTTGCGCACTTCATCATTCATAGCCAGCGTAATACCGCACAAATGAAGAATATCTATACGGGAAGCCAGGGAGGCCATATCATAATTGCCCACCGCTGCGGTGTTGAAGCTGCTCCCCAGCCGGTCTGTATAGGTGACTCTGCCGGGACGGGCGCCGAAGCCATTTTCGAGAAAATACATCCCCAGATGCCTGCCGCCCCGGCGGATCAGCGACGTATCTATCCCCAGCTTGCGCAGATAAGCGATAGCCGCTTCGCCTACTGGAGTATCCGGCAAGGTCGTAATCATTGCTCCGTTGTGGCCGTATCTGGCCAGCGCGGCCGTAACATTAACCCCGGTCCCGGAAAAAGAGTACTCCAGCCTGCTGCTCTGGGCCAGCGTTTCATAGCCCGGCACCTGCAGCCGCATCATCACTTCGCCAAAAGCAGCAATCCTAGGCATACTGGTCCACCAGCGATTTCATGATTTCAAGCAATCTGCGGACATCCTGTACGTTCGTATGGCCTGTGCCGGCATCGATAATAGAGGAATAGACATGCGGAATGACCTGCGGCACCCCTGCCTGAAGCGCAATCTCCAGAATAGGCCCGAAATTATCCATATCTATACCGCCTGTTGGCTCCAGGGCAAACCCGGCTTCCCCGCAGGCCTTGGCGACGGCACGGTATTCCTCCTCCAGCTTCAGACCCTGCATAGGAAAATACTTGAGCGCATTGCCGCCCATATCCCGCACCAGTGCAATGGCGGCCTCCACGGGAACAATCGCCTGCGGTTCTATGCCGGAGCTGACAGGGCCGGTTGATATGTTCACATAACCTGCCCGCCCGCTGGGAGAAACCAGGCTGTTGATCCAGCTGTCCCGGGCTCCAAGATTGGCGCGGGTTGCCCCAACTGCCGGAAATACCTGATTGATATGGCTTCCCGGGTAGCTCTTAGCAATCTCCGCCACAACCGACGCCTGGCGGTTGTCGCCGGCCCCCAGTCCGATGGATACGGCATCCTGAATGGCCTGGCCGTATTCTGTCATGGCTGCTGCCGCTTCCTCCGCTGCCGCGTAATTTTTGGAGAGCACGCCTACCAGAACATGCCCTTCCGCAGCCGTATAGACCTCCCTGGCATTCTCAATACTGCCTGCCAGCACGTTAAGTGCGGCTCTGTTTCTGTATAAACGCTGCTGAATCTTACTCATTTGGTTTGCCCCCCACAATTTCACGTATTCTGCTTACAATCACCTGAAGATCATCCCCTTGCAAAGACCGGGGATCGATATCGAAATATCCCTGCTTTACCCCATAGTCCCGGGTATACACCGCAATCTCACCCTCGCGCAGCTGGTCATTGACGGTCTTCGCATCCACTCCCGCTGCGGAGGCTTCAATCTGGATGCGTCCCCGGAATATGGCTCTGCCCGCCTCATCCTGAACGATGCGGACCGAAACACCACGGAGTCCGGTCAGCGGCTGAAGGGCCTCAAGCGCCTTTTTTTCCACTTCACTGTTGTCGGCCTTGTCCTGGTATTCCTCCAGCGCCTGGAGCAATCCGAAGGTGGCCTCTTTGCCGACCTTCATGCTGCGGCCAATCCCGTGCAGCTGTACCTTTACCCACTCGACATATTTCTGTTTGCCGGCGACGATTCCCGAGGTTGGGCCTTCAATGGCCTTGGAGCCGCTGTAGATGGCAAGATCGGAATATTGGACGTATTTGCGCAGATCCTCTTCCGCAGCCGCATCGACAATCAGCGGAACTCCGCTGCGCCCGGCAACCTCCCAGGCCTCTTCGACGGAAATCATGTTCTTTTGGACGGTATGATGGGATTTGACATACAGAATGGCTGCAGTGCGGTCACTGATAGCTTGTTCAATATGCTCCTTGCGGCCTTCATTGGCATATCCGGCTTCCACCACCCGGCCGCCGCCCAGAAAGACCATCGTTTCCACCGGAGCGCCGTACTGCACATTGTGGCCCTTCAGCAGAATGATTTCATTCTTCAGCACCGGCTCCTGATGCAGGCGCAGGCTGAGCCGCTTATCACCGCCGGTCACGACGGCCGCCACCGACAGCGCGATGCCGCTGGATGCCGAATTCACGACAACCGCCCCCTCCGATCCGAGCAGCCGGGCAATATAATCCCCCGATTTATTTACGAGGTCCGCGATCTCCACATACTGCTGTCCGCCTTGCTTCATCGCCTCCATGACTGTATCCGTTGGAGCAGAGACCCCAAGGATACTCATTCTCCCGCTGGCATTAATCACGCGTTTCAGTCCATATCTAGCATGTAATGAGTGACCCATTTGCAAAGACTCCTTTAGCCTCAATATAGTGGTTCGCAACCCGGACGTCGCCTTCCGAATCCGTCAGTTCCTTGCGGCCTGCTTCCAGGGCAAACAGTGTCAGATTCGCCCGCTGCCCTGCCTTGATTTCCCCAAGCTCCGGTTTCCCCAGCCACGCCGCAGCATTCCGGGTGACCGCCTGGATCACCTCCTCCAGACTGTAGCCCAGATAGAGAAATTTCGACAGCACATTTGACATGCTGTACACCGGCCCGTTCAGCCGGTTCCCCCGGTAGATATCTGTGCTGATCGTATTCAGCACAATGCCGGCCTTCTTGGCCTGCTCGGCAATCCGGAAGGAAAAACTCGCGGTGCCATGACCCACATCCAGATGAACTCCCCGGGCGGCTGCATCCAGCAGCCCTTGAAGCGGCGTGCCGTCCGCATGGAACAAATTATTGGACTTGCCGTTAAGATAATGGGTAATGACATCCCCCGGCTGCAGCAGCTCCAGTACGTCGGAGATATCCGGCGGAGAGGAGCCGATATGCACCATCAGCGGAAGCTTCGTCACATCCGACAGCTCCCGCGCCCGCTTGAGCGGGAGAATGCCGTTCCCTTTGACGACACTTTGACTGATGCGCGCCTTCAGCCCCACAATGAAATCAGGATAAGCCGCTGCCGCCTGCACAGCCTTATCCCGGTCAATCCACTCCAGCTGCGACAGCTCATCGGTCCGCTCCAGACCAATCCGGGAAATATTCAAAAAAGCCAAGACATTCGTAGCAGCCACCAGGCTTTGAGCATAAAAAGCCCCGATCCGGTCCGAACCGCAGCTCCCGGCATCGACAAGGGTTGTTACTCCCTGCTTCACACCAATGACATCAATGTCATCGCCATAAGGATGAAGCTCTGGAACGGCATGCACGTGCAAATCAATCCATCCGCTGGATACGTATAGCCCGGAGCCGTCCAGCACCGTCTCTCCTTCAGCCCGGCCTGCCGGTGTAATGGCGCTGATGATTCCGCCCCTGATGGCGATATCAACCGTCCGCCCGTCAACCAGCTGCAAATTGCGCAGCACATTCTCTGTGCCCACTTTTTCCATCTCCTTCTCCATCCCTGAATCGAAAAATTAAACCCAAAGACTGCTTCAATCCAAAGATTATAATGTTATAATGTTTATAGTAGCACAAGTATGATCCGGAAGAGAACAGTGATTTAAAAATCCGCACATTTTAACACTGGAGGGACTGCTTAATGGCAAAATTTGCACCCAAATCATCTTTGCTCACCACATTCCGGTTGAACTGGAATCATTTCAAGTCAAAGCTGCTGCTGAAATATGCTTTTTCCTATATCCTCATATTCCTGATTCCGCTGACCGGTGTGACTATTTTCGTCTATGAGAATGCCGTGAAGGGCCTCCGTGCCGAAATTGAACAATCCAATGTCAACCAGCTCAATCAGGTGAAAAGCACCATCGATGCCCGCATGATTGAACTTCAGGAAATCTCGGGCAGAATTGCCTATGATAAACATCTGACCCCCTATATGGTCCGGCATCCCTATTACAGCCTGGAAGCCATCCAGGCGCTGGCGAACTACAAAGCCAGCAGCAGCATTGTGGAGGATCTCTTTCTCTATTTTCATGACGATGCCAACATTTATTCCTACCGCGGCCTGGCAGATCTTCATGTCACCTTCGATACCCTCTATCAATTTGAGCATTGGACCCCGGAAGATTTACGGCAAGCCCTGAATGAAACCCGGCAGCCGCTGGTGCGCCCGGCCGAGAATGTTACCGTCAATTCCCGGAAGGAACCCATGCTGGCCATGCTTGTTCCGGTGAAGCCGAATGATGCGTTTCCCTATGGAACGGTCCTTTACCTGATGAAAGAATCGAAGCTTACCGGAGTGATGGATTCCATCCTCAGCGATTTCTCGGGAAGCAGCTATATCTTTGGCGCGGGCGGCGAGGTGTTGACCGCGAACAGCCACGGGGTCAGTCTGCCCCAGGATGAGCTCAGCACCTTGTCCGCGCTTGAGCCGGGTATTCATAATCTGGTGCTGGACGGGAAACAGTATTCCGTCGTTTCTGTACAATCGGATGAAAATGGCTGGACCTATGTGACCACGATGCCGAGCTACCAGTTCTTCAGCCGTGTCGCCCATGTCCAGACTCTGATTCTGATTGTCTTCTCCATTGCAGTGATCACCGGCATCGCTGCCGCCCTTCTTCTGGCCAAGCGGCAGTACCATCCGATCAAGGACCTGATGGAATTCGCCAAGCTGAGAAGCAGCGGCAATGACGCACTCAAGACCCGCAATGAATGGGAATGGATCCGGCAGACGCTTCATGATTACAGCGTCAGGATTGATCTTCAGGAGCCATTCGTCCGCAATCAATGCATGCTGCTGCTGCTCAAGCACGGCAAGCCGGATGATCCCGAGATCGAGCAGATGATCCTCAGTGCAGGCTTCAGGCATCCGCAGGGGCAAGGGCTGTATTTCTCGGCCATTCTGTCATGGGACGATGCCGTGCCAGGCGGCAAGTCCTGGCATGAGCGCCATCTGCTGCAGGAAATTCTCAGCAACGTATGCCTGCCCGGTCCTGACGCCCAAATCTTCGGCGTGGAATTCTCGGCCAAGGACCAGTTTGCCCTGATCATTTCGCTTCCCGGCCATGAAGACAGGCCTGTCCAGAGCCGTATGGAGCAGGTCATTGAAGCGATTCAAACCATGGTTCGCGATCACTCGCAGCTGGTGCCCAATATTGGCGTCGGTATGGCATACCGGGACTTGGCGCGGCTCAATCAATCTTTTATCGAGGCTGCAGCAGCGCTGGAGCACCGGATGATCCGCCGCAGCGGGCAAGTGACGTATTTCGAGCAGCTCGCCGAACGGAACCCGCCCGCAGCGGACAATTTCTGGATTCCGCGCAAGACCATGCTGAAGCTGGAGCAAAGCCTCAAGCAGGGCAACGAATCTGTTGCCGTCCAAATGATTGCCGACACCATCGACACCATCAAGGATGAGCCGCTGCAAATCCATCTGCTGCGCTGCATCTGCTTTGATCTGCTGAACGCCTTTCTGCGCATTGCTTCGGAGCTTGGCATGGATGAAGTGTTCGCGGATATGCCGGGACTGACCTCCTTCGAGACCCTTGAGGAGCTGGAAAGCAGGCTGCTGTCCCTTGCCGCTGCCATTTGCGAGCAGGTGGAACGGAATACAGAGACAGGCGAATCTTCATTAATGGATGATATCCTGGCCTATGTGGACCAGCAGTTTGCGGACTATACGCTCAGCCTGGAGCATGTGGCCTTGAAGTTTGCCATTTCGACCTCTTATCTAAGCCGGAGCTTCAAAGAGAAGACCGGAACTAATTTCTCACAGTATATCTGGCAGCGCCGGGTGGATGAGGTAATCCGGCTTCTGGAGAATACCAGTGCGCCCCTCAAGGAAATCATCGGGCAGGTGGGGTACCTGGATGCGCCGAATTTCATCCGCAAGTTCAAAAAAGAAACCGGCCTGACGCCGGGACAGTACCGCAAGGACCATGCCTTGAAGCGTTCCGCTGCGAAAAGACCGGTCTAAATCGGCTGAGGCTTCAGCCCCCCTCCTTATTGCGCTTCCCGTAGGATATGCTCCACCAGCTCATCCAGGGGAACAGTCGCCAGCGCAATCGCCGTATCCGTTACCCCGTAATAGGTGTAGAGCAGCCCGTCCTTGACCACATTTCCGGTCGGGAAGATCATGTTGCCTGGCATGCCTTAGTTGGATTTCCAGCGGTCATAGGCTGCCTGGTTGATTTCGGCTACACGCTCCCCGCCCATTTTCTTGACGGTTGCCACATAATCGTCCCAGCCCGTAAGCGGCTCGGCGCCGGTAATGAATTTTGCTTCCATCTGCTTCACATACGTGCTCAGATCCGAATTCAGGCTGCTGATCTCGGTCTGCTCTTCCACGGTAAGAAACAATGCCGGGAATGGAATCCGTGCGCCTTTGTCCAGAAGCTTCTGCTTGGTCTCCTGCTCCACCCAGAGGTCGAAGTCTGTCTTCAGCCCTTTGTTGATATCATCCATAGACAGGGTTGGGGCCGGAATGCCATAGTTCGGGGTCAATGTGGCCCGGTAATCCTCCATTTCCTTACCATCCGGTACAGGCAGGTACTGCTTGACCCGGTTCTCTTTATCCGTGTATTCCCAGAGCGTACCCTCCGGCCCTTTATTGAAGAACAGCGCGCCTTCATAGGAGTAGAGATAATCTACCCACCGCATGGAGGCTTCCGGCTGCGGATTGCTCTCAGTAATGGCGAAGGCGCCGGTGGTAATCCCTCTGTTCTTGGCAATCGCCGGTGCGGCAACCGATTCACTCCGCACAGGCGCGAACATCGGATCTGCCGTCGAAGGCTCCCCGCCTTTGGTCATGTAGGCATGCCAGTCGGAGAACAGGGCGACGCGGTTGTTCTGTGCTTTGGCCTTCTTCTGCTCCGCCGTCTGTGAGAAGCTCTCATGATCCAGCAGCTCCTCGGACCACAGCCGGTTCATATAGGTCAAATACTCCTTGTAGCCTTCCTCAAGCGGCGTATAATGCACCTTGTCTGCATCATCTACATAGATCTCTTCCTCATAAATACCGAAGGCGCCCAGCAGCCAGGTGCGGATATCGCGGAGGTTCGCAGCGGCTGTTGTAACCGAGGAGACCGGAATTTCGTCGGCGATGCCATTGCCGTTCGGATCTTCCTCCTTCACGCGCTTCAGATAGGTATACAGCTCTTCGGTCGTTTCCGGAAGCTTGTCGATATTCAGCGCCTTCAGGAAATCCCCGTTATACCACATCGGGTTGCGGTACCAGTGCTGGCTGAGTTCCACCACCGGCAAGGAATAGATATGCCCGTCCGGGGCTGTGATCGATTTGCGGACATCGGGATTCTCCTCCAGCAGCGCCTTGAAGTTCGGGGCATACTCATCAAT
>RCUU01000669.1_pt1 | contig 18154 bp, 21 predicted proteins | sample 2166211 | NCBI WGS metagenome assembly RCUU01 (sample SAMN09932620, study PRJNA488358) | compost metagenome | feature: garden; material: soil; isolation source: compost soil in phenylacetic acid-enriched culture | place: Germany: Experimental Botanical Garden Goettingen | collected 2016-01-27
ATTAACAATGTTAGAGCTTTTTCGAGCAGTGCTGGTTATTTATTAAAGAATCTATAATTTGAAAGCAGATAGTTGCCATTTCCTCAACAGTCTGTTCCCCACCATTTTTGATCCAACAAGCTGCCACGCTGTATATTGCTCCACTCCAAAAGGAAGTTGCATATCTTTCCAGTAGGGTACTCTCCGGGACAGAGCATAACTGGATGGCGTTGATATCCTCAAGGATCGTCTCTCCGAGGTTTCCTTTTAGAAGGATCTGTAAACACTCCATATGCTGTTTCAGAGTATTAAACAAGGCATGCCAGTATTCGTAAGTGTTCTGAACGGGAGCATGCAAATTCATGGCAACAATTACTTTATCTATAATATCTTTCATCATACTTCGAAGGATGTCTTCTTTGGAATTGTAGTTCCGATAGTAAGCTGTACGGGAAACTCCTGCCCGCTTTACAAGACTTGTAATGGATATATCTTCAAAGTCATGGTCTTTCATCAGAATGAGGAGTGCGGATTCAATACATGTTTTCGTGAGGCGGTTGGATTCCTCATTTGATAACCTCAGTGCCTGTAAATTTGTGTTTTGAGTAGATTTTTGATTAGACATTACAATTCCTCCTCTTTTGTCAAGGCCGTCCTGCGTTTTGTTGACCTTAAAATTACTGTGATGCTACACTTGTTACGGCAATACAAATGTAATATCTATTGATTCATTAGTCAAACCCTGAAAGAGGTGTCTTAATGAGCAGGATGAAAAGTGCTATTTATCAAGGAATTAAGCAAATTGCTATTGTAGAGAGACCTATCCCGAAAGCTGGACCCAAAGATGTTGTTGTCCAGATTAAATGTGCAGGCATATGCGCTACGGACATGACTGCATACCAGTATAACGGAGACATTGTTGCTATTTACCCTGGAGCTGAATTTGGGCATGAGATGGTAGGTGTTGTTTCAGAAGCAGGTGTCGATGTTCAAAACATACCACCAGGTGCTCGTGTATTTGTAAATCCGCTGCTTCATCGTTCTGTAGGTGCCTTAGATCGCGGGGGGGCTTTCTCGGAATACATCCTTGTCGAAAATGCAAGGCTTGATTATAACGTGTTTATCCTTCCGGCTAATGTAAGCTTTGAGGAAGCTGTAGTCACGGAACCATTCAGTGTTGGGGTTCACGGTAAAAATGTTCCGGGTGCACAGCCGGGCTCCAACGTTGTTGTTTATGGTGCCGGGGCAATCGGCCTTTGCACTTTGGCAGCACTTTCCGGTTCGGGAATTACTCGGGTAGTTGTGGTAGATCTGGATGAGCATCGGCTCGAGTTAGCTCAAGAAATGGGGGCAATACCCTTCAATGCCCGGTCAGGCCAGCTAGAAGAGTTTTTAAATTCCCATTTTGGACAAGCCTTTAACTGCCTTGGCAAAGCAGTACCAAACGTGGATATTTTTATAGATTGTGCAGGAGCACCGAACATACCGAATCAATTCCTGAAATTAGCCAAAATGGGTGCCAAACTCTCTGTCGTAGCTGTACACAAGAAACCGGTTGAAATAATGATAGGAGAGGTAATGTGGTCTGAAGCGGCTATCATGGGCTCATTTATGTATTCACCAGATGATATTAAGGAAGCTCTCCATTATCTTAGTCAGCGAAATACCGGTATTACAAAAATTGTCACACACCGGTTTCCTCACAGCAAAATTGTAGAAGCATTTGAAAAGGCAAGTAATCCGAGCCAGGCAGTTAAGGTGATTATTGATTATGACCTTAATTAGTTTTAATTTAGGAGTGGAGTAATTTGAAAGCACTTGTACTTGAAGAGCCCGGTAGACTAGATAGCCTTACGGCTGTTACGAACAGAGAAAAACCGGATATTAATGACAATGAGATCAGAGTGAAGGTTTACTCAGCGGGTCTAAATCCTTCGGATTATCAGGTTGCGGCTTATGCTGGATTGGCAAGCGAGAAGAAACGTGTATTAGGCCTAGAAGTTTCAGGAACAATTGATGCTGTAGGAAAAAATGTGAACCAATTTAAAGCAGGAGACCGCGTATACTATCTGCGCAGCATCGATAATCTGGACGGCGGATTTGCAGAGTATTCCAGAACCACCGCTCATACGGCCAGCAAGCTGCCTGGGGAGATTTCTTTCGGGGTTGCAGCGGTGGTCCCGGCGGCAGGTTTCACAGCATACCAGGCGGTTATTCAAAAACTTAGACCCCTGCCGGGGAGAACCATATTGATTCACGGGGGAGCAGGGGGAGTAGGCGGCTATGCTATTCAACTGGCTAAACTGTCTGGACTTAACGTAATCACTACTTGTTTGGGTAAAGATTTCGATTATGTAAAAGGATTGGGGGCAGACCAAGCCATTGATTTTACGTCGGAAGATGTGTACGCTGTAATCAAATCTCTGACCAACGGTAAAGGGGTGGACTATGTCCTGAATACAGTAGGTCCCGAAAGTGCAACAAAAGATCTGGGGGTTCTTGCTTTTGGAGGAGAAATGGCAGTTACAGCGGGATTCCCTGATTTCAGTAAACTTCGGTTTTATGAAAAGGGAATGTCACTGCATGAAATTGCTCTTGGTGCAGTTCATACCGACGGTGATGAAGAAGCGCAGGCGAATCTGGCTCGAATTGGAGACGAGTTCGCCAAGCTATTGGCAGAAAAGAAAATCATGCCTCCGCAAATTACTACCATTACTATGGAGGAAATCCCCGATTACTTGGTCAGATTGAAAGAAGGAAAAATTACTGGTAAGGTTGTTGCGAGAATCAACGAATAAACGTCAAACGGCGTTTCCCCAATAAACTAACCCATAAAGGGCACCCTGTATTTCAGGGTGTCTTTTACCACTGCCGAATTCAAAAAGATCAAGGTGCTGTCACGGTCAGCACTTTGATTTTTATTGCTAGCACGAGGATATAATCGCAATTATTTGCCAAAAAGACTGAATTCGTTCGGCATTTTCTATTCGACTTGGTTGATGAAACATTTGCCGGATAATTCTGCTGCAGTTTGACTTTCAACATTATCGCTTGAATACCAAAAGTATGCTCCTCGAATGATAGAGTCGATTGTAAAATAATTATTTCCAGATATAAAAGACTTGATAATACATAGACATCTATATATAATAAGGTTATGTTAAATCATAATGCAGCCGCAATGATAAGCAAGATCAAAGAAGCAGTTAATACCTTGATTGTCTCGGAGCTTGAGCGCAATGGAATTGAAGGCATAGTCCCTTCTCACGGGGATATTTTAGTTTTCCTTTATCAAAAGGACGGATTATCCGTAAAGGAGCTTGCCGAAAAAATTCACCGCACTCAGCCGACAGTTACGGTACTGGTGAACAAGCTGGAGAATCAGGGCTATGTAAAACGACTCAAAAGGGAGGAGGACAGTAGAATCACTTCGATTATGCTCACCGAAAAAGGTATCCAATTAAAGCCCGTTTTTCAGGATATTTCTGATAAGATCAACGATACCATTTACGGCGGCTTATCGGAGACAGAGAAGAGGCAGCTTGAATTTTTGTTAGAGCACATTTATCGCAGGTTCGAATGAACCTCATTTTTTTAGGGAAATATATAGATATCTATGAAATTAAATAACGGGAGGTTTTTATCATGAAACATCTGATCGTCTATGCCCATTCATCTGAGGAAAGCTTTAACCATGCTATATTGGAAACTGTCAGCCATACATTAAAGAGCAAGGGACACGAGGTTATCGTGCGCGATTTGTATGCACTTGATTTTCAGCCTGTTCTGAAGCCTGAGGATACAGCCGCTATGAAAGCAGGCCAAACGCCTGAGGATATTAAAATCGAGCAGGATTATGTTACTCAAGCGGACGCAATTACTTTTATTTATCCGATTTGGTGGACAGGATTGCCTGCGATTATTAAGGGCTATGTGGACCGTGTGTTTGCATACGGATTTGCATATGCTTATGGAGCGGAAGGCATCGATAAGCTGTTGTCTGGCAAGCAGGGCTTGATCATCAATACGCATGGTACTGCCAAAGAAATCTACGATCAAATGGGTATGACGAACGCACTTAAGCTTACCTCAACTACTGGTATTTATGACTTCACAGGAATTGAATCCGTAGGACATCTTGTTTTTGGAGGCGTTCCTCACGTTGGTGAAGAGGCGCTTAAAGATATGCTGAAGCAGGTAGGAGAAACGGTTAATTCCGTATTCTAAGGTCCATGTAAGGCACAAACTACGTTAACAATTACGATTACGCCGAATACATTATTGATTACTATCAATTACTATCGATTACAGCGGGAGTTCATAAGTAATCTATATATGTTGAACTAAAAGGACGGGAACAACAGCGATTGAAAGAACATTTTACACGGTTGCCCTATGCGTACCATCATTAGTTCAACTGATAGTCTCGCCTCCACAGATTCCACAAACATTGTTGTTAAGATGGAGCCTAGGGAGGCGAGTTATAAAATGAAGAAAAAGGTATTAGTTGGTTTAGGTGTCGTCGTTTTGACCTTGGGCATTGGAACAGCAGCCTTTGCGGCAGGTGACGGTCCAATTCAGAATTGGAGCTTCGAGGATATGCTTCCTCATATGAAGCAAGTGCATCCTGATTTTACAGATCAACAGTTGAAGGATATGTACCAGAGCTGCCATAATAATGGACAGGCAGGTGTACAGAAGACGGGATCATCGATCTAATCTGCGGCAGTATGTTGGGATATTGGAATTACGGGAAAAGCATGCATTTATGCAGTTTTTTCGAAAAACAATGAGTGAGATGAGCAAAAGCCTGCAAAAGTGCAGTAATATTTTCTAGTTGTCGCCCGGTTCAGGTGTTTTCATAGTAAAAAGCTGCACATTTGCAGGAATTTATCCTTTTTGAGCATATTGTCAGATAAAAGCCTGCAGAATTGCAGGAATTTCGGGGGGGAAAGTGCTTTTTTTAACTCTTTTGCATCGTTCGCATTTTTCACAGCTTTCGCATCTTTCACACCTTTCACACCTTTCACAGCTTTCACAGCTTTCACAGCTTTCGCATCTTTCACAGCTTTCACAGCTTTCACAGCTTTCGCATCGTTCGTATCTTTCACACCTTCCGCACCTTTCGCATCCTCTGCATTTTTCGCACTTATCGCACCTTTCGCATCTTTTCCGCCCCTTTTTCTCACTTCAGATTACCCTATTTCATTCTATAATAAAACGAAAAGCGTAAGCCTCGGTGCTGATTTTTAGCCCTGATGCTTGCGCTTTTATATCAAATCAGGATCGTTTAGCTAAAGGGATGTTTATGGACTTTGAAAGAGATTTTAGTATTTTAGCAGAAGTCCTTTCTTGTAAACCCACAGAAACTGCAGCCTTTCCTCACGAAATCCACACATAATCCCGATACAATGAAGTCAACAAGGAGATTTCTTTTAGAATGAAGGAGGTAGGAGAAATGGATTGGTCTTGGTTGCTGCTATTGGTTTGTCCGCTTATGATGGTGTTTATGATGTTTGGTATGGGTGGTATGCATAAGCATGGTGCTCCAAAAGATAATAACCATCAACAACAGAAGGATGATGCGATTCATCGTGAACTCAGCGATCTGAAGGCTCAAAATGAACAAATGAGACAAGAAATTCAACAGCTTAAAGGATCTCTCTAATTTAATTCGAATTGGAGGGACTACCCAAATGGGGCTGTCTTTAATATCATCGAGATAACGTTTCAAATGGAGGAGAGTATGGTGTCTAAACTTCAAATTCTGGTCGTGGATGACGAGTGGAATATGCGAAATTTGTTACGTATTTATTTAACGAAGGAAGGTTTTGAAGTAAAGGAGGCGTCTAGTGGCAGAGAGGCTATATCGATGCTGGATAAGCACTCCTTTGATGTCGTCCTTCTTGATGTTATGATGCCGGACATGGATGGTTGGCAGGTAACTAAAGCGATCCGGGAAACGAGCCATGTTCCGATCATGATGTTGACCGCCCGTTCAGAGACACATGATAAAGTGTTGGGCCTCGGTATAGGAGCAGATGATTACTTAACAAAGCCTTTTGAGCCTGAGGAATTGCTGGCTCGAGTGTATTCGTTAGTACGCCGATCGTCATTCACGCAAGCCTCTGCTCAGCAAAGACCTCCGTATATGGAGTTTCACTGCTTGAAGATTTATCCTGAGGGACGCGAAATCGTCGTTAATGATGTTTCCGTAGATTTTACGCAAAAGGAATTCGATTTGTTTGCTACACTGGCTAAAAGCCAACAGAGAGCATTCAGCAGAGAAGAGCTGGTTGAGCTCATATGGGGCTACAGCTATGAGGGAGATACACGCGTTGTGGATACTCATGTCAAAAATATCCGCGATAAGGTGAGAAAGGCCGGCCTCTCCTATAATCCTATTCAAACGGTATGGGGCGTTGGCTATAAGTTTAACGGAACTGGTGAATGGAATGAGAAGGAATAGGATTGGGCTAAAGCTCGGTTTGATCATTTTATCTGTGTTTATTGCGGTGCTCACTTCATCAGGCTGGGCTGTTAATCGCATGTTCACGAATTTTTACTATACTGAAATGAGAACAGAGGTAGATGAGTTAACGACTCACTTTGCGACAATGGCTCAGCAGACCGACATTTCTACCGATCAAATGCTGTTAAAGCTCGCGGATTTCTCGGATGTGAATATTTTTTATGTTGATGCACAAGGAAAAATTGTAGCACAATCCGGCGAAAATGCTGTCACAGACTCATCATTTGTACGCCAAGAGGATGTAAGGACGATGTTTTCAGGTCAAATGGTTGCGTTTGAATATGAGGATGCTGATGGAAGTCGTTATTTTGTAGCAGGGCAGCCGATTCGAAGTAAAATGAGCGCTACGATCAATTCAGCGATTTATGTACTTTCATCTACTAAACCTATGGAAAAATCCATTTCAGCTGTTCGTCAGCTGCTTATTTTATCAGGGATTGGTGCTTTTCTGCTCGCAGTGGGGATCACTTGGGTTGCCGCTCAAATTTTCTCAAGACCTTTATTGCAAATGCAAAAAGCAACCCGGAAAATTGCAGCCGGACATTTGGAAACGAGGCTTCATATAACCTCGAACGATGAGCTTGGAGCTTTGGCAGAGGCGATTAATAATCTGGCCAAGGATCTCCAAAGGTATCAGGATAACCGACAGCAATTTTTCGCTAACATTTCACATGAGCTGCGCACTCCGATTACCTACTTGGAGGGCTATACAAGAGTAGTTCGGGATCGGCTTTATGAAACGGAAGAAGAGAAGGAAAGGTACCTGAACATTATTCATCAGGAAGCCGGGCGCCTGCAGCATATGGTTAACGATTTATTTGAACTCGCTAAAATGGAGGAAGGTAAAATCAGTCTGTCTATGGAATGGATCGATCTTACTGAAATTACGGTTAGCGCAGTTCGAAAGATTCAGTTGAAGGTGAATGAAAAAGGTTTGCAGCTGCATACTCATCTTGAGGATAATATTCCACTAATCTATGGTGATGGATTGCGCATGGAGCAGGTTATTTTGAATTTGCTGGAGAATGCGGTTCGTTATACAGAGGCGGGTGAGGTTAAAGTTAATCTAACCAAGGACTCTTCCTTTGTGTATTTGTCCGTGGAGGACACGGGAATCGGTATCCCGCAGGAAGAGCTTCCTTATGTATTTGATCGCTTTTATCGAGTGGAAAAATCCCGTTCCAGACAGTATGGAGGCACCGGATTGGGATTGCCAATAGCTAAAAAGTTTCTTGAATTACATGGTGGGGAGCTCAAGGCCGTAAGTCAAGTCGGTGTTGGTACAAGCTTTGTAATGAAGCTTAAGTATGATGCGGAACAGGGGGAAGCTGAATGAAAATAACAGAATGGTTTCTGGCGATTTTCATCATGGCTATGGGTATCCTGTGCCTGCTATTTTCGGCGACCTCCTTTCAAGGCGTATCGTTCGCTCAGCTTGGGCTTTCATTGGCTAGTCTTTGTTCTTGGATGGCTGCAATGATCGTTGTGATCGGGATAATCTATTTCATCATCATTCGTAAACGAAAGCGAGGTAAAAAATAACATGAGGGGCAGAGCTGCAGTTAGCCTCCCCTCAGTCAATATGATGGATTAATCTCCGCTAGTGCTCGCTAGCGCTTTGCAGCATTGTCGTTTGAACCCAGCCTGCATTGATGGGGGCTATTTCCACCGTATCACCAGGGGAGAGGCAAGGATAATTATCCATGTTATGGATGTTAATCACCGTTATGGTTTGATCATTCTCCAGGGTAATAGCTGTAAATGTAAATTAACCAACTATTGCATCAACTTCATGGTTTGCGGGGCCCGGATCACCCTTGATTTCGATATACATCCGTAAGGGGATGCAGATAATCGTCTCACTTGGCTTCTGAATGAATCCAAACGTGAAGCAAATTTTTTGCGGGCAGTCCGATTCCACAACTTCAATCCCGTTATCATGAATTTTTAAAATATCATAGCCCCTTTCGGTTCTTATTTCGAGATATTGCGTCTCTTTTGTAAGCTCAACTGTTTTGTATACTTCACCATCAACGTTGATCGTTGCTATCGAATTTCCATTAATCACGTTTTGGCGATCAAGCAATGATCTTCCACCCCATAAAATTAGTGCTAAAAAAAGGATGAGGGCGATTAGAATGAGATCCCCTTTTTTCAATTTGTGTTCTATCATTTAAGCCATTCCCATCTGTGCAGTTACGAAATATCAGAGCTTAGTGTAACAGAATAATGTGTGTTTTCTTTGTAGAAAAAGGACCGTAATTTGCTTACGGTCCTTATTACTCCTACTATTCAATTTTCACCAAGGAATCGCTGTTATATGAAAAGCTTTGTGTTACAAGCTGCCTTCATCCTTGAGATGACCGGAACGGCGAACTTTTGTTTTTAAGTATTTTTCATTAAACTCGGTTTTACCGCCCCAGATGGGCTCTCTGCCTGAAAGGGTTAGTCCTGCATCCCTCAAAGCCGCTATTTTCTTCGGATTGTTGGTCATGAGTGTAACCGGCTTGGTACGAAGCTTGCGAAGAACGTGAAGCGCGTCCCCGTAATTTCGGGAATCGTCAACAAATCCCAGGTTGATATTTGCTTCGACCGTGTCATAGCCATTTTCCTGAAGGACATAAGCCATAGCCTTGCTGAACAGACCGATGCCGCGTCCTTCATGGTTAGCCAAATAGAACAATGCTCCGGTACCATGCTCTACAATGTTTTTCATGGAGGTTTTGAGCTGATAGCCGCAGTCGCATTTTTTACTGCCAAAGATATCACCTGTATGACAGATGGAGTGCATGCGGATTAATGCTTCATCTGCATTTTCGAAATCACCGTGTACGAGCACGCTTGACTGTTGGTATTCAGCCAGGCGGGCAGAAGACAGCTGATCGATAATCTCTTCATAGTTTTCTGTAACTTTACAGCGGTTGAGCCAGCAATACCATTGGAAAATGACGGTTTCTCCATCCAGATCGACAGGCAGCTTGATGGGACCCACGAGATAGATGGCGCCTTCGTCGGTTTGTATCGATTGAATTTTTTCCTTCAAAATATCAAGCACTTTAGGTTCAAATTTAGTAAGTGACATACCATCATTCCTTCTATTCTATATTAGTGTTTTTGTAATGGTTTAGCGGTTTCTTTACGAATCACCGGAGCGACCTCTGTCGCTAACAGCTCTATACTCTTCGCCACTTTAGCGAAAGGGATGCCTCCGATATCGAGCTGCAGCATAAAGCGTTGATGACCAAACAGCTCATACTGATACAATATTTTCTCGATGATTAATTGTGGATCACCTACGAATAATGCCGTTTCCGGGCTGGTCATTTGCTCGAACTCTGCGAGAGACAGGCTGGATGCAGTTCCTCCAAGCTGCTGATCGACATACTTGCGGTAATTAGCATAATAAGGATAGTATTCCTCTTTGGCTTGAGCAGTAGTCGCAGAAATGTAGCCGTGTCCGGTAATGCCAATCTTAAGCTCGGATACATTGTGGCCTGCTGCCACACCGGTCTTGCGATATTCCTCAACCAATGCTTTATAGCGATTTGGTGCGCCGCCAAGGATAGCAAGTGCCATCCCGGTACCGAGCTTTCCCGCCCGTTCCGCGCTTGCCAAAGATCCTCCGGAGCCAATCCAGATCGGTATTTCCTGTTGAATCGGTCGAGGGGAGATTTCGGCTTCTTTTAGCGGTGAACGAAATTGTCCCTGCCAGGAAATTTTCTCGCTATGATTGAGCTGCTGAAATAGATGGAAATGCTCATCAAAAAGCGCATCGTATTCATTATAGTCATAACCGAAAAGTGGAAAAGATTCAAGAAAAGCGCCGCGTCCAGCTATTATTTCAGCCCGTCCACCGGATAATAAATCAAGTGTCGCATATTCCTCGAATAAACGAACCGGATCTGTCGTACTCAAAACAGTCGTAGCACTTGTCAGCTTGATTTGTTGTGTAGCCTGGGCAATCGCAGCCAAAACTACCGAGGTTGCAGATACGGCATAATCTAGTCTATGATGCTCACCAATTCCGAAAATGTCCAATCCGGCCTCATCAGCGAGCTTGGCCGCTTCAATAATTTCAGATAGTCTCTGTTTACTGCTGATAGACTGACCGCTATGCGGGTCAGGTACGATATCGCCAAGAGTATAGATTCCGATCTCCATACCATGATGTTGATTTTGTATATGTTCATTCATTTGCAAGATTCCTTCCTATAAGATGTTAGTTATGTCGAATCACTAAATATTAGTGATAGCAATATTATTAATATATTAATAATAATACAATTCAATCATTTTGGGAAATGGAAAGTAGGATCAAAGATATAGAGACCTGCGGAAATGATACTGTATACTATTTGGAAGTATTAAGATATAAACCAATAATATTATGAGGCTTGGCGTAGTCCAGCAGAGCCACCAAAAGGGTCCTTTATTTTTTATCGTTATACGAACGAAATCCTTGTATAGGAGAAAAGAATTATGTTTGAGAAGAAGAGACACATCAGAATTGATGCAGAGGGATGGGCGGAGGATATAGAAGATGCTCAGGTTGATGTAGTGGTAACTTTTCCGGATTCTACTCGATGGATATCCAATTTTTATACAAGTAAGTGCATTGAGTCAATGAGGAAAGATTACGCTAAAAGTGGAGCATGTTTGAGCGGGGCATATTGGTGTGCGTCTAGTCCGGTCATCATCGTTGATAACATTAGTCGAGAGAGAATCGAGCAAGTTATTGATGAATTAATTGATCAGAACACCTTTCAGGCTGTGTTTCAGTATTTTGGACCTGTGGAAGAAAGAGAGCTGGAGGCAGGAAGGTATCCGCCAGATTTTTTTAACAAAAATTCTGAAATAGATCCAAGGTATGTTTCTTGGCATGCAGTTCAGTTACAGCAGATGCTGGAGCAAGCTAGTGAAGAAGTAAAAGCGAAAATAAAGAAAGAGATCTTTGATTAATTTCAAAGAAATGTTAGGTGTATTTCATGCATGACTAAAAAATCGGTTCAGAGGAGATAAATATGATCAACTTAGAGTCAGAAAGACTGCTTATTAGAAATTTTCGACCTGATGATTGGAATGACCTGCATGATTACTTATCAATAGAAGAAGTATTAAAGTATGAGCCTGGTGAAGTTTGTAATGTTGAGGAGTGCATGCAGCTTGCTTTGGAACGCTCGCAAAGCCATGTTTTTTTGGCAGTGGTATTAAGAGACAGTAATAAAATGATAGGACATATTTACTTTAATCAAACAGAACCTTATGAGTTTCTGACCTGGGTAATTGATGGTCTAAACTGCTGACCAAAATGAAATTCAGGACATGGCCAAATGGAAGAAGGCGACTCTGAAGGCGGACGGGGCAAGGGGGAAATTAACCCATAAAGCAGCTGCGTTTAGTATTGCGTGGACTGTATGCCTTCGTCCTGCCTGCCCAGGTTGTGGTGCGATTACCTCTATGTTTGAAAAAGAGGCAGCTCGTCCGTGTAAGGTTTGTTCTTTAACAACGGGTGCTGATAAACGCCCCCTGTTATTTGCTGTATTAGGCAGTCATAGTAAAAGCCGCCTGTATGAAAAGCTGTCAGGTAAGGCGGTTACCTGCGGGCCACGCAGCTTATAAAGTATTGCTATCACATGCAGAGCAAAACCATTTATGGCAAACACGCTAGAAATGCCAGCCCCCCACTAAGCAAGTCCCCGATAGGTGAACCGGATATAGTCCCCAATTGGTTTTCCGACTGATTCAAGCTGAAGAGCCCGAAATGGTTAATTATTCTTCTCGTTTACAGATGATGAAAACGCTGTTATAATCAAAAACGAGCACAAATGGTCATTACCAGTCAAAATAGATTGGATATTAGTCATTTTTTGATCAGTTAGTGATCTTTTAGTGACTGTTTGGTCATCCTATACATCAAACCATAGAAGTTTGTAAGAAATAGGGCAAGAGCCTTTAAGGAGTGTAATATGATGCTGTTCGAGGAAGAAAGAAAGAGAAAAATAGTACAGTATCTGGAGAAGTACACAAGAGGATCGGTACAGGAGCTATGTCAGGAGACAGGTGTATCGGAATCCACTGTACGTCGGGATCTTAAGGAGCTTGAAGATGCAAAGCTGCTGAAGCGTACGCATGGCGGAGCAGTTTCACTACAAAGCGTGAACTTCGAAGCCCCCTATTACGATAAGGAAGATCGTTTCTTGGAAGAGAAGCAACGGATTGCCCGCAAGGCTGTTGAGATGATTCAGGAGGGGGATGCGATTCTGCTGGATTCGGGAACAACTACGCTGCAGATCGCCAAAGAGCTGAAAAATTTCTCAAGCATTAAGGTTATCACCAACTCGATCATGGCTATGAATGAGCTGAAGGATTGCCGCAATATCGAAGTATCGATAACCGGCGGGATGCTGCGACCGGATACGATGGCTTTCGTTGGGCCAATGGCTGAGCACTCATTAGATATGGTGAGGGTGGATAAAGCTTTTCTTGCTACGAACGGTCTGGATTTGCAGCAGGGGATTTCTACTCCGAACATTTTAGAGGCAGCTACAAAACGTAAAATGATCAAGATTGCCAAGCAGGTCATTATGCTGGCTGATCATAGCAAAGTGGAGCAGGTATCTTACTGCAAAGTGGCCGATATTGCCGAAATAGATCATCTAATTATGGATGCAGGTGCGCCGGACAGCTTTGTTCAGAAGCTCACAGAAATAGGCGTTAACGTGACTTTAGTGTGATACGAAAATCAAAATAATTGAGGGATGAATCATGATCTATACTGTTACGCTTAATCCTTCCATTGATTATATCGTGGAGGTGGAGGATTTCAGACCGGGAGAGCTGAATCGTATGACACGCGATTTGAAGCTGCCGGGTGGAAAAGGAATTAACGTCTCACGAGTACTGAATCAGCTTGGGGTTCAAAATAAAGCGATTGGTTTTCTCGGTGGATTTACTGGTCGATATATTGAGGATTGGTTAAGGAAAGAATCGATATCAAGCGATTTTGTGTACATTGCTGACGATACACGGATTAACATTAAGCTTAAGTCAGGACAAGAGACCGAGATCAATGGCTCTGGGCCAACTATTCAAGAGGCTGAAGCAGAGGCGTTACTGCAGAAGCTGGTCGAGCTGAATGCGGATGATATTGTGATTTTGTCCGGAAGCGTACCTCCATCACTTGGTGGAAATTTCTATAACAGGTTAATCTCTGTATGCAAGCAGAGCAAAGCAGAGTTTGTTATAGACACAACAGGCTTGGCGCTGAAAGAGGCTCTGCTTCACAAGCCGTTGCTCGTGAAGCCGAACCACCACGAGCTGGCAGAGCTGTTTGGTGTAACGATTCATTCAAGGGAAGAGATCATCACTTACGGACGTAAGCTTCTGGAAGCGGGGGCGAAGCACGTGCTGGTCTCAATGGCTGGTGAAGGAGCCCTTTTTATTACTGGTAATGAGGTTTACCACGCAAATGCGCCCATTGGTATTGTTAAGAATTCGGTAGGTGCCGGTGATTCCATGATTGCAGGCTTTGTAGGTACTTTAACGTTGACCGGAGATTTGCTTGAGGCCTTTCGCGCAGGGGTTGCTTCGGGTAGTGCGACTGCGTTCTCTGATGATTTGGCAGACCGGGAGCACATTGAGCAGCTGCGGCCGTTGATTCAGCTTTCACAAGTATAAATAAGTCAGAATTCAAACTCGGGGGGGTTGTACGATATGAAAATTACGGATCTCATGATAAAGGATACCATGATCATGGATTTAAAGGCCGTTACAAAGGATGCGGCAATTGATGAATTGATCGCTAGTCTTGTTGCGCATGGTCGTATCAATGATCCTAGTCTTTTTAAGGAAATGATTCTAAAGCGTGAAGCAGAGTCAAGCACCGGGATTGGCGGGGGTATTGCTATGCCGCATGCCAAAACCAAAGCAGTCAATGAACCAACTGTAGTTTTTGCCAAGAGTGCACAAGGTGTGGACTTTGAATCGCTGGACGGCGAGCCGGCGATAATATTTTTCATGATTGCCGCTCCTGAGGGGGCTGGAACGATTCATCTTCGCACATTGGCCGCATTGTCCAGATTGCTGATCGATGGTGAATTTATTGAGCAGCTGATGGCTACCCGGACGCCGGATGAAGTATCAGAGCTGTTCGACGCCAAGCAAGAGGAGAGTATAGATAAAGAGAAGAAGAAGGATCAGGATAACGTGAAGGCTAGTGCTAAATCCGAGCCTGAACGTGTCATCATAGGCGATCCGGACTCACAAGCCTTTGTAGTCGCTGTTACTGCCTGCCCTACTGGAATCGCCCATACCTTTATGGCAGAGGATGCGCTGAAGAAAAAGGCGCTGGAAATGGGAGTCAACATTCGGGTGGAGACGAACGGCTCGGAGGGAGCTCAAAACGTACTGACTGTTGATGAGATCCGACGTGCAAGCGGTGTCATTGTCGCAGCTGATAAAAATGTGGAGATGGCCCGTTTTGAAGGAAAGCCGGTGCTGATCAGACCGGTTAGCGATGGTATCCGCAAGTCGGAAGAGCTGATCCGAAAAGCAATGAATGGAGAGGCTCCAATCTACCGTAATGGAGGACGCGGCGGTGATAAAGAGCCTGCTGAGAAGTCTGTTAGTGTAGGGGGCAAAATATATAAGGACTTGATGAACGGAATATCTCATATGCTGCCGTTTGTCGTTGGTGGTGGTATTCTGCTGGCCATTTCCTTCCTGATTGAACAGATTGGAGGCAATGACCATCCGCTATTCCAGCTGCTGCAGATGATTGGCGGAGGGGAAGGCGCGTTCCATTTTCTAATCCCGATTCTTGCCGGATTTATCGCGATGAGTATTGGTGACCGTCCGGCATTGATGCCGGGGATGGTTGGAGGTTATTTGGCCTTAAACTCCAATGCCGGCTTCCTTGGCGGTCTTGCCGCAGGTTTCCTGGCTGGTTATGTCATCATCGGTCTTCGTAAAGCGTTTGCCGGCCTGCCCAAAACGCTTGAGGGCTTAAAACCGATTTTGCTTTATCCTGTATTCGGTCTGTTGATTACTGGCGGAATTATGTATTATCTGATTGATCCTGTCTTTAGCTGGATTAACACCGGGCTAATTGATGGACTTAACGGCTTGGGAACTACGAATACGGTTATTTTGGGGATGATTCTCGGCGGGATGATGTCCATTGATATGGGCGGTCCCTTCAATAAAGCTGCATATACCTTTGCTATAGGTGTATTCACCAGCAGCGGAAATACGAACGGGTTCATGATGGCGGCTGTAATGGCGGGCGGAATGGTTCCTCCCATTGCTATCGCGCTTGCCACTACGTTTTTTAAGAAAAAATTCACAGAATCCGAACGGAAATCAGGAGTAACGAATTATGTACTTGGCTTGTCTTTCATTACCGAGGGGGCGATTCCGTTCGCTGCTGCTGATCCGCTTCGTGTTTTGACTTCATGTATTCTGGGCTCGGCCGTTGCCGGAGGTCTCACACAGCTATGGAACATTAACGTTCCGGCACCGCATGGCGGGGTTTTTGTAGCTGCACTTTCAAGTCATGCATTGCTGTTCATATTGGCTGTTCTGATCGGAGCCGTCATTTCAGGACTGATTCTCGGGCTGTGGAAGAAGCCGTTGGAAGTAAGTAAGTAATAAAGTAAGTAATAAAGGAAACACAACAGCATTGAAGACTATGACTAAGCTTGGCTTGGCATAGTCTTTTCTTTTATATTTTGGATGCAATGAGATCGTTTATAAAGTATGGGGATATGGTGGTCAGTGTGCCGACGGATAAGGTAAGATGAACTGAATAGAGAGACCTGGAGAACGGGGAAGTGGCTCTCTTTATGGCGAAAAAGCTGTAAAAAATTTTAATTGAAAGGATGATTAGTTTTGATCAATGTTACTGATCCATTTTGTCAAAAAACATGTAAAGATGTTAACCTTGAAGCATTTTGTCCGGTAGTGGAAGGTAATGCAGAAAATATAAAAATGATCATGATTTCAGAGGCGCTGCCGAAGGATGCTCAGGATTATTTTCACACTGGGGAGAGTGCTTCGTTTTTCCAAACCACGCAAACGGCTTTTGCAGATGCCGGTTATGAGATTAAGCATCCTGGTGAATTTGTTGAAAAAGGAATTTATTTGACCACTGCAATTAAATGCACAAAACAAAATTATTTAGTTTCAGCAGACACAATAAAAAATTGCAGCTTTTCCCTTGAAAAAGAAATTGAAGTGTTTAAGAATGTTCAAGTAATCATGTGTATGGGGGATTTTGCGATCAAGGCAGTTAATTATATATTTAAACGTAGATTTGGAGTCAAAGTTATTCCTTCAGGTTCAACCTATAAGATTCGTAACCAAGAATATATATTTAATGGAATTAGAATTTATCCTTCGTATACTCAAACAGGCGACAGCTTTAATATAGAGAAAAGTAAACGGACAATGATAGCTGAAGATATAAGAAGTGCAATGGAATATTTAAATCTGTGACGTTTAGTTAGAAGCTCGGTAAAAAAACTGACGATACGCCTGGAAGGATCATATCGCCAGCCTATTCATACTGCATTTCGTTTATTGAATAATCGCGCATCCGATTCGATTGCCAGAGTTACCTGAGGGATCGGTATGCATATCATCCGGATCTTCGTGAATGATCAGCGCGGTTCCACCATTTTTAAGTAGAGAGTTGGTTTCACCTTTTTGCAGCGTTACTGTCGTTACTACGAATTGGGCTTGTGCTTTCCCGTCCGTTCCTGCTACTAGGTTAGATAAGTCGCCCGCATGTTCTCCTGAGGGATTATCGTAACCGTGTTGTTTGGATGTAGGGTTAAAATGCGCACCGGCTGATTTGAAGTCAGGTATTTCGCATTTACCTGTTTCGTGTATATGTATGCCATGTAGCCCAGGCTTTAGCCCTGAAGCAGATACATCAATTTGCACACCTTTCGCTAATTGTGTGAATGTAGCTGTTCCAATTTTAGCTCCCTTTTCGTTGATAATGTCGCTCATAATCGGTTTCACCGCTACGGATGGTTCATTGGTGGATATGGTCGATATTTTTCCTAAGGTTTCTTGGGCTTCGCAGCCTGATGCAATCATGGGCAGGACCATAACAGCGATCAAAGTAATTTGTCTTAACTTCATAAATACCCTCCAAATCAATTGAATTATTTGTGTACTATCATTTATTCCCATTATGTGATATAGCAAACCTGCTAAATTTTTGATTTCCCTTCATGCAAAAAAACACCGGATACATGAGTATCTAGTGCTTTAAATGATAGAAAATCATATTAGTTATTAGCTTTCTCCGTAATCGCAGCTTTCTCATGTGCTTGCCGCAATTCCGTGCTGCCTCGTTCTCTGATATGTTGAAGCGCCTCATCAATGGTTTGTTTATCATCAAGAACAGAGGCTGTTTCCCGGGATACAATTTCAGCGAATGCGTTATCGAAGCCATGTGGCAAGTTTTTATAACGGTTGTTAAAATCGCGCGCTTGGGTCAATTCGTAAAATGCAGTTAATGACTTGCCGTCCTTCTCACTTATGAATGAAGATCTGACGGAAAGCCCGCCATCGGCCGTCCGAGACAGTGTTTTAGCTACTTCTGGTCCATTTATATATTTGATGAATTCCCAT
>RCUU01000670.1_pt1 | contig 18148 bp, 13 predicted proteins | sample 2166211 | NCBI WGS metagenome assembly RCUU01 (sample SAMN09932620, study PRJNA488358) | compost metagenome | feature: garden; material: soil; isolation source: compost soil in phenylacetic acid-enriched culture | place: Germany: Experimental Botanical Garden Goettingen | collected 2016-01-27
CAAACACCAGAAAACCGATTAGCCACGGAGAAATGAACATATACATATAGAACGTTTGCCGCCGGCTCTCACTCTTAATCACTTACACACCAGCCTTCCACATTAAAAGTATAAGCGCTTTAATTTTTATGATAAATAAACGTTGTAATTTGGAATAAAAAAAGGAGTATTAATTTATAAATGGATTCTAAAGTTTAAACGTTTAAACTTTAGAATCAACCTGATGAGAATATCATAGAGGATGGCCTGAAAATAATCAACCCCTAATTCAAATTATAAAGCGCTACCAGTAAAGAAATATAACGCATTATAAAATTTATAGGTTGATTTTGGGTTTTTCAGGTGGAATTCTGATCATACATGTTAGTTAATATTACATTTGATGAGCTGTGTGCTGCATTTAATATAGCTGTTTTAGGATGAAACAGGGAGTTGGGGGGTGACATGTATCTGCTTAGGCGGATGGCCGAAGCAGGGGGAAACAACGGCAGAAATGCCGTTGCTGGGCGAGCCGAGGCTGGAGCAGGAAATGAGAGGTAAAAGTACCTCTGATTTCGCCGCAACCGGTCCCCTGGGTGAAATGAGAGGTAAAAATACCTCTGATTTCGCCGCAAACGGCCCATACCAAAGAGGACGGCCCGGTTCATACAAAAAAGCCGCCGGGAACTCCCGGCAGCCCTGCTAATCTATAACCTTACTTTCCAGTCCACTGATGGTCGCCCGACAGATATTTCTCGGTGAGTACGGACAGCAGCTGGATACCCACTTCGTTCTGCCCGCCTTCGGGAATGATCAGATCGGCGTATTTTTTGGACGGCTCGATAAATGCTTCATGCATCGGTTTGACTGTGGTCAAATACTGGGTATGGATGGATCGGATGGTCCGTCCGCGCTCCTCAATATCCCGCAGCACGCGGCGGAGGATGCGGACATCCGGGTCAGTATCGACAAAAACCTTAATATTTAGCTGCTCGCGCAGCTTCTCATCAGACAGGACATGCAGGCCTTCCACAATAACAATGTTGTTCGGCAGCAATTCAACGGTCTTGTCGGTAGAGCGGGCGTGAATAGTGAAATCATACACCGGGGCATAGGCAGCCTGTCCGGCTTTGAGGCAATCCAAATGCTCGATCAGCAGCTCGGTGTCAAAAGCAAGTGGGTGATCATAATTGATCGCTCCGCGTTCTTCGAAGCTGAGGTACGAATGGTCTTTATAATAGTTATCCTGAGATATGAACGTCACTTTATCTGTTCCCAAACGGTCAATGACGGAGCGCGCTACCGTCGTTTTGCCGGAGCCGGTCCCGCCGGCGATACCAATAATGAGCATGGTGTTGTAATAAACCCTCCCTAAGCGATTGCCTTTGCAATTCCAATATTGTAGCACAGCGATGCATTAATTTCACCTGAACAGCAGGGAACAAAACGTGAACTTTTGAAAAAAAGGGGATTTCCGGCGGGAAATGATATAATTTTGTCAGATGGGCTAGACCCAAGCGGGTGGAGAGGGGAGTTATTAGTATGGATATTAGCAAAATAATAAGCGACAAAAGCCAATCCTTGCTGGAAGCTTTTAATGCTGCTCCGGTGCAACTGGCAGGCCACGGCAAGCGGGAGGTCAGGGTGCTGAAGGAAGCTTTTACCGGGATCGGGGACAATGTAATCAGTGATATGTACGGTACAGGTGAGCTGATCGAGGAGTTTCAGGCGGAGATGGCAGAGGTGCTGGGCAAGGAAGCGGCTGTGTTTTTTCCCAGCGGCACGATGGCGCAGCAGATTGCACTTAGAATCTGGAGTGACCGCAAGGGCAGCAAACGCGTAGCTTACCATCCGCTGTGCCACTTGGAAATTCATGAGCAGGATGGGCTGAAAGAGCTGCATCATCTGCAGCCGCTGCTGCTCGCCGATAAGGATCGTCTGATTACCCTCGAAGATGTGAAAAACATGGGTGAGGGGGTAGCCTGCCTCCTGCTGGAGCTGCCTCAGCGCGAGATCGGCGGACAGCTGCCCGAATATGCGGAGCTTGAAGCGATCTCCGGCTATTGCCGTGAGCAGGGCATTATGCTGCATCTGGACGGTGCGCGTTTGTTTGAGGTGCTGCCGTACTATGGCAAAACCGCCGCTGAAGTCTGCAGCCTGTTCGACAGCGTATATATCTCTTTTTATAAAGGCATTGGCGGGATCGCCGGAGCTGTTCTTGCGGGAAGCGGGGATTTTACCGGAGAATCGAAGATTTGGAAACGGCGGCATGGCGGGGACCTGATCAGCCTGTATCCATACATTATCCCCGCCCGGCATTATTACCGGCAGAGAGTGGACAAGATGGGGCAATATTTTGCGGAGGCTAAGGAGCTTGCGGCTCTGTTCAACGGCTGCTATAACGTAAGCACTCTGCCGGAAGTGCCGGTATCGAATATGTTCCATGTGCATTTTGCCCTGTCCAGGGAGCAGGTGGAGCGGATTCTGATCCAAGTCAGCGAAGAAACCGGTGTAGGCTTTACCCCGCGGCTGAAAGAAACCGGCGAATCCTCATGTGCTTACGAATTGAGCATTGGAGATTTGTACAGCGGCATTGCCAAGGCGAAGCTGGAAGCGGCGTTCGGGCTGCTGGATCGGCTGCTGAGGGAGGCGTGAGGGTGGGGGTGAAAACAAGCGGTACGTTGGCTGTGCCGCTTGTTGATTTTTACAGGCTATAGCAACAAAAAATAATTCCTGCCTCTGCCTTCGAGTTCATCTTTATAGCCTAACATCATTCTCAGTCTTGTATTAGGATATCCCATCAGTTCTCTGTAATCTCTGGTAGGTTTGTGAGGATACTCTAATAAAATCGAGTTTAGCTTTGTCATCTCCTTGGTATCATATTGTGATTTGTAAACGATAAACCTCGATATATAATCGCTTATTGGTAATTCGGATAGGACATCACTGCCATCCCATTGAAATAACTTTATTTGTTTTTGGAACCTTTCAATATTCAATCCTTCTAATAAGAATCGGTAAATCAGATCACTTTTTATTAAGGAGGCATCCGAGTTTTCGGTATATCCTTTCTCCATCAAGAATACAACGATCCCCATAAATGTATCAATAATTTGCAAAGGTATGGATTCATGAGAATGTAGCGAGCGAACGGACTTAATGGTATATCTTTTGTTTCTATAAACGGAGTGGGCATTCATTTGCTCTTTAATTTTCGAGTACAATCGTAATGCACTATATTCATCGCTGCGATCCACACGTATGTTCACTTCAACATTGCTTGGCAGATTCAAGTGACGTGTAACACCATAAAACAGTCTTTCAGGGATTTTTATATAGAACAATTTGCGAAGCTCCAGCATGCTTAAATTCATTTCCTTAGCAATTGAATAAGCATTTTCGTTGTTGACAATAATTATATTTACATTCACATCTTGGCTGATCACATAATTTAGTATTTTGAAATATTTTTTTATGTATTGGTCATGGTTATATTCCCTGAAATGAAGCTCACTTTGCGTATGTAAAGATATGCAAATTTCTTTTACTGTCCTCGTTGTTTGATCCATAGTTGTATCCATTCCACCGTAAGCGCCATAATAAGAAAAAGCTTTATTTGGCTGATCAATCTTGTTAGCCTCATCAAAATATAAATGAAAACTCACTTTGTAGTTCCGCTCCTTTCACTTGACTTCTGCATTTATGCATAATACTATTAACATACACATATACTATTTTAGGTGTAGTCTTCTCCGCTTCGTTAGTAGAGCTGGCTGCACTTTACAGACAACCCTTCTCCGCTTCGTTAGTGGAGCTGGGTTTTTTTATTTATAGTATTCATCCTCTGACTTGACCATTTGCAGGCTGTATTTTAGTGCTTGTAAACCTTCAATATGGATAATGGCTTTCATAATATCTACTCCTTCTGCATAGTCTCTGAAATCTCTTATATCAAAGCTTTTGAGATCGATATTTTCTATTAGTTGTAGTACATCTATAATTTTTGCTTTTATTTCTACATAATTTTTATATTTCTTGCTGGTTGAAGAACTTGATTTTGTTAATAGTTCCTTTGCTGAGGGAGAGTATACTGGAACTTCAATAATACCCTTTTCATTTTGTAGTTTTTCAGTAGGAATAAATAAAGCGGCTCTCCCTTCGTTTTTTTTAAGTACATATTTTGGATATCGCTTCTCTAAGTCCCACAAAGCTGATCTATATTTACCATTCTTTTGGTTATCAGGTTCGATAATTTGCTTTAATGAACTTTCCGTAAGGAATCTGAGGTCTGCAAGGCTCTTTCCTTGGGGATGTTCGGCTAACAGAGTTAGAGCAGTTGTTCTAATTACTTCAGAAGCAGGTGTCTTCATAGTATCTCCTTTCAATTCATACGTCTAAGATAACTTAGTTATGGAAATATAGTCAAGTGAACACCTCAAGAAATTTATCAAACGAATGTTCCGAGTATACAAAGTGGACTTAAATACTATTTTAGTGAGATGATCAAACAAAAGACACCTCAAAAAGGTGTCTTTTGTTTGATCGGATTGATATGGATGAAATCTACCGGTTCAGCAATGCCCGGACAAATGACACGCGCAGCAGCTGCTTTTTCATCAGCTTGGTACGGAACTGGCGTTTTAATTGGCTGTAGGCTTTGGGGCAATGGTGGCTGGCCCAGCTGTACATCGACTTGAAGTCGGTGTGGCTTTTGGCGGAATTCATCAGATAATATGAAATGGTGTCATACACGTTGTGGTTGAACCATTCGTTCATTTCCGTCTTGCTGTAGCCGTAGCGTTCGATGGCCATGTTGCGGATCAGCCGTTTTTCCTCCAGGTTCTCGATCAGGAAGGACTGGCTGAGGTTAAAAGTAATATTATTGCCATGGATCCGGTACACTCCGGCAAGGGTGTCGATAAATCCGGCATCCCCAATCAGCAGGGCACGCAGGTAAATGGAGGCGTCGTTGACCATGTTCATGTTCAGGATATCCATTTTCATCAGCGCGTCTCTTTTGAAGATTGCCGTCAGGGTAGAGGCTGGCTTGGGATAGCCTTTTTGTTCAAAATTCTTGAAGTAAGCCTCCTTCGGGATAATCCGGCTTAGCTGCAGGCTTGAGGGTTTGAGCTGTTCGGTCTTGGAATACTCCAGGAACACATTTGCGGCCACAAAAGCGATCTCCGGGTGCTGCTGATGGAACTGGACAGCTTGGCTGAAATAGCTGCGGTCAATCAGATAATCATCGTCATCCAGGAAAAGAATATACTCACCGTCGCCGTGGGCTTCAAGTGCCTTGCGCCGGTTATTCCCCGGGCCTTGGTTGGTCTCGTTCTGCATGAAAATCACACGCGGATCATCGCCGAAACTCCGGCTCATGAGTTCTGCCGTGCCATCGCTGGAGCAGTCGTCAATCACTGTGATCTCCTTATGAGGGTAATCCTGCCGCAGGATGCTCTGAACGGCCTGGTGCAGGAAGTCTTTTCTATTATAAGTAGTAATAATTACACTGACTTTGGGGAGAGTAGAGGGATCTGCGGGTGAAGGGAAAAGAATTTCCGGCTCTCCGCGGTCCGCTCTTAGCTCAGCAAGACCTTTCATCAATTCAAGGATATTCACGGCTTGAATGTTGAATTGCCGGGATAAGTAATAATCCAGTGCATCCTCTGAAACCCGCTGCGACAGGTAGGCCTCAATCACCCCGGCCAGCGTTTCAAGATTTCCCCGGATTCCGGCATCGGCTTCGGTGCCAATGCTGTCCCTGCATCTGCGTATAAGCTCTTCGCTGGACAGCGCCCCGGGAGGCGGATGCTGTATATCTTCGTTGAGCTGGTTCAGTAAGCGGTATCCGGCCTGGTGCAATTCCTCGCTGTGAGCCATAGTTAGACCTCCTCAAAGTTTGTAAGGTTAAGCTTCCTTGAATCCCCGTCGTACAAAACTTACTTCGTAAGCATAGGCTAAGTTTTGTTGGCGTCCGCTCCTTGAATCCTCATCGTACAAAACTCGAATTGCAAGCCGCTACTTAGTCACGAGGAGCTGTGTTCCCGTTTCGCCTAAACTTCGGATTTCGCGCACGTACGGCTGGCTTCCAATAGAGTAATCTATTTTCGCCTAGGGGTTAGTTGGATTTTCTCCACTTCATTTCTCTAGAATAATGAAGCTGTAAGTACGAAGTGGAAAAAGTACAACTAAATCAGCTACTTCGGGCTAATTTAGGCGAAATATTGAGAATTAGGTTTCCTTTTTCCACTTAAACTCCTATATAGCGCTAAAAACAGCAAATTAAGTTCCCTTTTTCCACTTAACGCTGGATCGGGAGGGGGTGGAGGGTTAGAGAAGTGGGTTCCGGGCCGATTCGAGCCCAGTGCAACCCTGTTCCTGATTGGGAAGTCCTGCAGCTATAGCCACAGGGAACTGTTGCCTTCTCTTCTGCCCGCTCTAACGTTAGCTCGCCTCCCTAACCCCTAGCGGCCCAAACACCTGGCCGTCCTCACGTATGGCTCGCCGTAACCTTGCTGCGCTTCAGCTTAAGCTTCGTTCTGAAACGTTTGGCGTAGCCCCACGCATAGAAGAAAACCTCGCGCTCCATCAGAGAACCAACAATGTAGTAGATCGGCAGAATCACAAGGCCAAGCACTATGCCCCATAGAATGACGCCTGTATACGAGGTAATGCTCAAGTCAAGCTTGGTAGTGATGAACACAATAGCCACGAACACGGCGACATTGATCAGCCACCTGCGGAAGGTGACCCAGGGACTGCGCTCCAGCAGCACCTTATTGGCGTAGACAACGATATCGACAGAACGGTACAGCAGCGCGGCGATGGTTCCCATCAGCACACCGTAGATCCCGAAGAACAGCACGCAGATGATCGAAGCGCCCAGGTTGATAGCCGACTCCATAATCGAGCGGAACTGGGTATTCCGGAAATGTCCGGCAATCGTGATCAGATTGTTGGATGACGTGCGGGCATTGGTCAGGAGCTTGATGACGACGAACAGGACCGGCAGCCAGAAATTGATATAGTTCACATCATTGACCCCGGCTGTATACAGCCGCATGAACGGCAGAATGATAATGTATACGACCGTCAGGATCGAGAAGATCAGGCCCATGAAATAGACCTCGTAAGCATCATAGAATTTGACAAAAGCCTCTTTGCCCTCATGATAGCTCTGCCCCAGCGCCGACTTGACGCTCCCGTTGATGGTCTGGACGATGTTGTCGACAATTGTAAAGATCATATTGTACATGACGTAGATACTGACCACCTTCAGGTTGGTGAAGATCGTCAGGATCAGCACATCGGTGTTGCGGAAGATCATATAGGAAATCTCATGCACCATCACTGAATTTTTCTGCCCGATGGCTTCAAAGTCCGGCTTCTGGCTAAGATCGATCCACTTGTAATACCGCTTCGAATAGATATAGAAGGCAACCATCTGTAGAACGGTCAGCGCGAAGAAGGACGCCTGCACGGCAATAATGTCCACACCCTGCAGCAGCAGGATAATCCGCACCACGTTGTTCAGAATGTTCGCAATCGTGACGATGGAGGTTTCGATATAGCTTTTGCCTTCGGCAATCAGCAGGACCCTGAATTTGCCCTGATAATAATAATTGATTGCTCCGCCCAGGCCCGAGAATAAAATAATCGCCATAATGCTCAGCTTGCTGATCTCCGAATGGATCACCAGCGGGTAGATGACCGCCAGCAGCACGACCGAGATGAAATAGTAGATCCCGGTTTTTTTGTAGTAGCTGGAGGTGGCGGCGAGAATCGAATTGATATGATTGTAGTCATTTTTGGCAACAGGCTTATACAGCGCCTGCAGTGAAGCTGCACCGACACCGGCTTCGAGCAGGGCGAAATAGCTGATGATCTGCACGATGGACGCGATCAGACCGTTGGCCTCCGAGCCGTAGTTGACCATGATCAGCCGGGGGATGAAGAAGCCAAGAATAATGGTGATGACCTGGCTCGTAAGTCCGAAGCCGAGGTTCAGCATACTGCGTTTAGCTTTCATAACTTCTTCTCCCTTCCACAAGCGGTGCCGGTGACAGGTAGGCATCGAGCTGTTCGAAATGCTTCTCCGCCTGGTTCGCCTGCAGCGTCACATCCAGGCCGTTCAGAGCCATACTCTCGAACACCTGCTCCGGAGTCACCTCAGCCAGATGCGCGAAATCCGTGTACAGCCCGCCAAAATGAGCATCCTGCATGACGTTGATCATTTTGCTGCTGTAAGCTACCGGAAACACCGGCTTGCCAAACACCCAGCCGAGAATCATTGCGTGGAAGCGGGAAGCAACGATGAAGCTCGCGCCTGCCAGCGCGCCAAGAATCTCATCGATGTCCGTCTTGTAAAAGTGAACCTGCGCCTCACGCTGCAGTTCCGCCGGAATAAGGCCCAGAATCTGTCCGATCGCTTCCTGGTCACCTTCATGCTGGCAGAACGACAGAAAATGCACGGCATAACCCTGCTGAATGAAATGGATTGCAACATCTTTCATTTTTTCATAATAAAGGTTGTCAAAACCGTTCAGGGCCTTGGAGGAAGGCTTGATCACCGAGATGGCGATATAGCGCCCTTCCGGAGCTTGCGCTGCGGCCTGATCATACTGGAGCTGAAAAATAATGTCCGGGGCCATGCGGACGTTGCCCATATCCTTGAACAAATCATAGGAATACTGCTCTCTGAACGAGATGTCGGTATATTCCTGAAAAATCCGCCGGTGCTCCTCATAATAGGCCTTATCGGTAAAGGGACCGAAGTTGGCGCCCATCAGATAATACGGTTTGCTTTTGTTGCGCAGACTTTCGTTATTCGCCACGTATTCGGCCCATTGCTCACCCTGCATAAAAATAGACCCGCCAATATGCACAGTGCCGTCGCCCTGATCCACCAGAAACTTCTGCATGAAGTTCGGATGCAGCTTCAGCTTGCGGAAGAAGTAGTTGATCCCCCGGAACAGCACGGAGTCGGAAGCATAGACCTTTAGATTGCCGAGATCCTTGAAGACCACTTTATACAGCCGCGGGGCAATAAGCATAAACTGGGTGTCGGGGTAGCGTTCGCACAGGACCTTGATAAACAAGTCATCGCCGAGATTAAATTCAGTGTATGCGTAGATCATCATTTTCTTCTTCATATCTTAATTTCCTTTCTGCTGATCACGGCTTTGAGCTTCTGTTTGAACTGCAGCCAGCTGCGGTCCAGATGAATCAACCGCCCGTACAGGGACGGGGAAATTAAGAAGGCTTTGATCTGAAAAGCGAGCTGCCGGTCGTCCCCCTGATAATTCCGCATGATCGCCAGCATTTCCTGATTCACACCGGGGTAGGCGTGGTCGATATCATGAAGGAGCTTGCGGGTGCTGATGCCGCTTGTGCCGTTCAGGCAGGTCTTGAGATTGTAAAAGTAGTTCTCGGTCATTTCGCGGTTCAACAAGAGACCGGATATCGTGTGCACCTCACTGAATGGATGGGCACTGAAATATTCAGCCACCCTTTTGAAGGCGGCGACTACATCGAATTTGTTCACATTGTAGGTTCCCGTGATGGATGACGTCCGCTGCAGATAATAGGACAGCACATCAGGGATCGAGATGACCCGTGAGGCCCGGGATAACGCTTTATAGATGAACTCCTGATCCTCTCCGTTCACGCAGCGCTCGGTATATGAGATGCCGTTCTCCAGTAGAAAGGCGCGTTTGAAGGCGATGCTGCCGGTCCAGATTCTCAGGCTTTTATGCACAAAAATATTCTTCAGCGCTTCGCTTCCCGTGGTGTCTGAAGCGGCTGAAGTGAAGCTCACAATCGTTGATCCATCCTCGCGGACCAGGTTATAGCCCCAGCAGAGAATGTCTGTCTTCCCGCCTGTGGTGCAGGACTCAACACGCTGTACCAGACTGCTGTCCGCGTAATCGTCACCGTCCAGGAACAGCACATAATCGCCGCTTGCTGCGGCCAGCCCGGTATTTCTGGCGGCACTGACCCCGCCATTGGCCGTTCGGATCAGCTTCCCCTGCAGAATGGGATGGCGCGCGAGCATCTCCTCGGCAACCTGGGCCGTACGGTCCCTGGACCCGTCATCCACCAGAATCAGCTCGAACTGCTTTTCGCTCTGATCCAGGAGTGAATTCAGCAAGGGCTTTACATAATGTTCTAAATTGTACATGGGAACTACAATGCTTAGGCTCATGCGGCCACTCCCTTCCTGAAGTAGTGATCGGTTATCCGGCGGTCTGCCTGGAGAAGATTTCTTTCAGTCCTTTTTTGTAGCCTTTGATGGCTGCGACATTCTTTTTGGGCTGTTCCCGGAGAATGAGATAAAGTGTGGTCCAGACGAGAGCGAGATATCCGACAGGACCTGATTTCTTGTCTTTCAGCAGATGCACATGGTTCAGCACCCGGGTATAAGCCACATCTTCAAGGTTGTCTCTGGAGGCCGGTGACTCATGATGCAGAAGCTTCAGTTCGGGATTGATATAGAGGGGGCCGGACTTCTGGGCGATACGTGACATGAGAATGTCTTCGCCGACGCTGTAGCTTTTGAGCCAGGGTACGGGTCCCAGATCCTTGATGGCCTCCTTCTTGAACGACATGTTGCAGCCGTGCTGGAATTCGGTCTTGAAGATCTTCCTCGCCTTATGCCAATTGTACATGGAGCCTGCTTGGCCGCTTAGAGAGAGCTTGCCGCTCGATAGAGATTGCTGGAAGGACAGCAGGCAGCGGATTGTGCCGAGGAAGCTGTTTCTCATCCCGATAGCAATGCCGCCAACCCCTGCGCAGTTTGGATAGTCGAGGTAGGTTTGTATCAGTGTGGACAGATAATGCCCGGGGATTTCGACGTCGTCGTCAAGGAAGAGGATCTTATCCATCGTGGACAGCTCCACCGCCTTGATCCGGGACAGCCATAATCCCCGGTCCGTCTTGCTGTGATAGACAAAAGAATAACCGCATGCGGTCAGTAACGCTTCGAATTCATTTAGAACTTCTTTGGGTATGTCGCCGTCATCTATAATGATTACCTCTATGGGGTAGGTCCGGCCTATGTCCTGCTTGGTGATAGAATGAATGCACCGTGTCAGGTCCTGTACCCGATTCCTCGTGCAGATAACCACTGACAATCCTTGCATATACTCCACTCCCTTATCCAATTCTCCCATTCTGTGTCTGGTATTATAACTTGGGATTATAAGCTAACTTAAGCTTACTATTGGCAGAGAAAGGTTGTATATACTACTTTAGTTTACTTATTGGGAGGCGTTTAGCTGATCTTTATGGTCAGGGAGCTGGCGAAATTTTCCCCCGGCGCCAGGGTGACGACGCCTTCTTTTTCCGGGAGCTCGCCTTCGAACCCGTCGCTGTCTGCGTATCCCTTCCAAGGCTCAATGCACAAAAAAGGCGCATTCAGCTTCTGCCAGATGCCGAGATCCGGGAAACCTTCGAAGGATACGGCCACACTTTTGCCGGTAAGCCGGCTCTTCAGCGTAATCTGACGGGAGGCCACATTCCGGAAAATGAGCGCGTCGTCTTTGAACATTTCATGGGTTAACGGAAGGATGCGCTCCCCCCTTAGCACTGGCTCGGATTTGCCGGTAATGCGCAGGCCCGCTCCGTTCAGGAACTCCCGGTCCAGCGTTTCGGTTTCGGAGAACTCAAGCACATAGTCGCTGAAGCTTCCGTTCTCATCCAGCGGGCAGTTGAAGGCAGGGTGTGTGCCAAGCTGGAAGAAGATGTTCTGTCCGTCGATGTTCTCCACCCGGTATTCCAGCTTAAGGGTGCTTTCATTCAGCGTGTATGTAATATACAGGTTGAATTGGAACGGATAGCTGGACAGGGTATGCTCGCTGCTAGTGAGCAGGAAGACCGCCCGGGACTCGTCCGCTTCGACAACTGTAAATTCGCTGCGTCTGGCGAAGCCGTGATTGGCAAGCTTATACGCTTGTCCCTGCACCTTGATCTCTCCGTTCCGGACGGCACCGATAATCGGGAACAGCACCGGAGAACGGCCTGTCCAATAGGCGGCCTCCCCGCTCCAGATATATTCAGTGCCAGTGTCGTTTCTGGTGAAGCTGACAAGCTCCGCTCCGAGGGTACTGATCTCAGCCTGTGCTGAGCCGCTGCGCAAAATAGTATTCATAATATGTTTACTCCCCTTTCACAATGTAGGGCCAGCCCCGTCTCCTTGCTGACTGCTCATATTCTATCAAACTTCTGCTGAACCGTTGTAACACATCGTCAACAATTCCCGAAAAAATTATTACAGTGTGTGAAATGACAATGAAACGGAATGGTATAACATATATAGAAAGCAATGATTCTGTATAAAACGAACTTAAGCAACGAATGGGTGAGAGTGACGGAGGGGAAGTTTGGAAAGTTCGTTTTATATAAGCAAGCGTTCGAAACGGAGGGATAGGGCCATGCAGCTGAAGCAAATATTTGTGAACGGCGGGAGATTGAAGGATACGATTGAGGCCTTTGCCGATTTTGGGCGTACCGAGAACAATGGGGTGACCCGGCTGTCGCTGTCCGGGCAGGATGTGAAGGTGCGGAATTACTTCAGTGCGTGTTGTGAAGAGCTGGGAATGTCGGTCAAAGCGGATGATATGGGAACCATGTACGCCACACTAGAAGGAACAGAAGCAGGACCGCCAGTCGTGATCGGTTCGCATCTGGACACAGTCAAAAAGGGCGGCCGCTTCGATGGTGCGCTTGGGGTCATTGCCGGTCTGGAAGTGGTGCGGACCCTGGTTGACCATGGCATCAAGCCGCGGCTGCCGGTGACGGTGATGAACTTCACGAATGAGGAAGGCGCAAGGTTCGAGCCTTCGATGATGGCCTCCGGCGTGCTCTCCGGCAAGTTCAATAAGGCGGAGATGCTGAAGAAGAAGGACCCGGAAGGAACGACCTTTGCGGAAGCGCTGGAAGCGAGCGGGTATGCGGGGGATGCCGTGAACCGGATCAAGGAAGCAACTGCCTACCTGGAGCTGCATATCGAGCAGGGACCTGTGCTGGAAAAAGAAAACCTCTCCATCGGCCTCGTCGACTGCGTGGTGGGCATGGCCTGCTATGAGATTGAAGTGACGGGGGAGTCCGACCACGCCGGGACCACGCCGATGGACATGCGCAAGGATGCCCTTTTTGCCGCCACCGATCTGATTACGGAGCTGCGCAGCAAGCTGGGCGTGCTGGATTCCGAGCTGGTCTTCACGATAGGCCGGATGAACGTGCTGCCTAACATCCATACGGTGATCCCGAACAAGGTAATTTTCACGGTCGAAGCCAGGCATAAGGACATGGACATCGTACGCACGGTGGAAAAGATCATTAATGGCCTTCCTGAAGAGCTGCTGGGCTGTACCGTATCGAAAACCAAGCTGTGGGGCCGCGATACTGTGTGGTTCGATTCCGCAATTTGCGCATTGGTGGAACAGGCGGCTTCGACACTGGGCTACAGCAGCAAAAAAATGGCCAGCGGAGCGGGGCATGACGCCCAGTTTGTGGCTGGTTTTCTGCCATCGGCGATGATCTTTGTGCCCAGCGTGAACGGCAAAAGCCACTGCGAGGAAGAACTGACCTCTTATGAGGAGTGCGAGCAGGGCGTAAATGTTGTACTGGAAACGGTGCTTTCAATATTAGCTAAATAATATATGTTATAAAACATAACTTGTAATTATGGATATTGAGTAATCATTCCTGCGAAGGCAGAGGTTTATTCTTGATATGTAAAATAATATAACATATAAAAAGACACCGGAGACGGTGCCTTTTTTATTGCGTCTAATGTGGTTTTGTTAAATGCCCCAGCGGATGGAGTGTTTGAACGTAAGGTTTACATAGAGTTTTTACCCCATCCATTGTGTAAAAACACAATCATGGCAGATAAAGTTTTTCTTTTTACCCAAAATGCAACGAGAATTCATATGTTATTATTCTTTACATAAGGGAAACACATTAGACAGGAGCGATGAACAATGATTATTGGAGTACCCAAGGAAATTAAAAATAACGAAAACCGTGTCGCCATTACACCTGCAGGAGTCGTAAGTCTGGTAGCTGATGGACATCAAGTGCTGGTGGAAGCCGGAGCCGGGGCAGGCAGCGGATTCCCGAATGAAGAGTATGCCGCAGCCGGTGCTGAACTAGTTGCTGAAGCTGCTGCGGTATGGGCTGCCGCTGAGATGGTCATGAAGGTAAAAGAGCCGCTGGAAAGCGAATATGGCTACTTCCGTCCGGGTCTCATCCTCTTCACTTATCTGCACTTGGCACCGGAGCCTGCGCTGGCTTCCGCGCTTAAGGACAAAGGCGTATTCGCCATCGGATATGAAACGGTTGTCGACGGGCGTACCCTGCCGCTGCTCACACCCATGAGTGAAGTGGCCGGACGGATGTCCGTGCAGCTCGGCGCACAGTTCCTGCAGAAGAACTATGGCGGCCAAGGCATCCTGCTCTCCGGCGTTCCCGGTGTTAGCAGAGGCAAGGTCAGCATTATCGGCGGCGGCGTAGTCGGCACGAACGCAGCCAAGATGGCGATCGGCCTCGGCGCTGAAGTCACGATTGTTGACCTCAGCGCGGACAGACTCCGCCAGCTGGATGATATTTTTGGCGCACAGATTAGTACGCTGATCTCCAATCCTTACAACATTGCCAAAGCTGTAGCCGAAGCGGACTTGCTGGTAGGCGCAGTGCTGATCCCGGGTGCGAAAGCGCCAAAGCTGGTTACCGAAGAAATGGTCAAAACAATGAAGCCTGGCTCCGTGATTGTAGACGTGGCAATTGACCAGGGCGGTATTGTTGAGACCATTGACCGGGTAACCACACATGACCATCCAGTATTCGAGAAATATGGCGTACTGCACTACTCGGTAGCCAATATGCCGGGCGCTGTAGCCAAAACCTCGACCATGGCTTTAACCAACGTTACGGTTCCTTATGCGCTGCAAATTGCCAATAAAGGTGTGTTCAAGGCGATTGAAGACAATGCCGGCCTGAAGAGCGGCGTCAACGTGGCCAATGGCAAAATCACCTGCCAAGCCGTGGCAGAGGCTCTTGGGGAAGAGTACTACACGGTAGAAAAAGCAGTGGAGCAGGAGTTCACTCTGATCTGATAGCAAGAGAACCGGCCATAGACAAAAGTAGAGGGGAACAATAATTGGAGCAGTCCGGTGAGCGATCATCCGGACTGTATTTTTTTTGTTGGGAAATTATACAATACAAAAAAATCTGGATCTCGTGGAAGCTTCAAATGATACATGTAGTGCAGGAGGGATGGGGGCCCGTCTGCGGAGTGAAAACGGACTGAGAAGACCTTATTTTGCGAAAAAGCCTGCTTTTCCGGATGATCCGGACTCAGGAGCCGTTATATCCTTCGTTTTAGCCCAGGATAAGGGGAGATCGATCAAATAAAGGATTCTCTGTCCGTTTTGGCCTGCAGAATGACTTGATCCGCCCCAATAGCGGATTTCCTGTCCGAATCACTCATAGATAGATCGGGAAGGGACCCCCTAATGTCCGCAGAGGGAGCCAGACAAAATCCGCACGGTTAACCATGCATGTCCTAAGCACACCAAATGGGCGATAATCTTGCAAGTTATACTACAATGTGTGTTCAAAGCACGCCAAATGACTATGATTTTGGCTTTTGTACAACCATTCGGGCCTCGAAGATCGAAGTTTTTATTCACCCGTCAGGGTGATTTTGTTCAAAGATAAGAATTTATATGTTCACGCTATAAATTTCCCTTCTCTTTCTCGCTGAAACGGATACCGTCCCTATTAGGGCGGCGTAGCCGTTTCCACTTGTTGTTAAGAGATTCTAATTTTTTCTGTTGCGGATGAGGTGCAACGAGTTTGGAGATCAGGATATTTGGGTTTGATTCGTCTATGGACGAACAACGGCAGGAATGCGTTTATTAAAGCGCGGAAGGCTGGTTTGTTCTGCCTGCATATATGTGCATATAATAAGTATGTTCACCAGCCCGGAGCCCAGCAGCCGGGAAACAGCCGCCCTATAGTCAGCCGCAGAGCTGCGGGCTATAATGAAATCACTAATAGTACAAGATTTCGGCTATTCTTCAGGTTGGGGTGGGGACATTGACAGATTCTGAGCCATCATTTGATCGTTTTTTTGACAGTATGGAATCCTTGGCGGATACCATCAGCGAGTCGCTTCAGTCGCAGGTGACTATTGAGGACAGCAATCATCACGTGATCGGATACAGCTCCCATCAGTTCGAGAGTGATCCTGCGCGCATCTCCACCATTATCGGCAAACGGGTGCCGAACACGGTCATCATCGGCTTGCGCAAAAAGGGCGTGATGCATCAGCTCGAAAATACCGCGCATCCGATCCGCATCCCGGCGGTTATGGAAGTGGGGCTCGGGCCAAGGCTGGCGATGTGCATCCGGCATCATCAGGAAATCCTCGGCTATATCTGGGTGGTGGACAGAGGCAATCTGGCCGAGGGGCATGCAGAGCGCGTGGTTGAGAAGGCTGCCGGGATTGCCGGGCGGTATCTGCTGAAGCAGCGCGGCTGGAAGACCAGGCAGGAGAAGGCGCATGAGGATTTTTTCTGGAAGCTGCTGACCTCCCATTACGAAACGGAGCCGCGTATCCGCCAGGAGGCCGAAGCCTCCTCGATTCTTTTACCGGAGAGCTACTATATCGGGGTGCTGGAGAGTGACAAGACCGTCGATGACCGCTTTGTACAGCGGTTTCGCCAGCTGATGGAGACGGGTGCCAACCAGCGCCTGCTGTTTCTGACCGCCGAGCATAACCGGCTGATTATCCTGTTCTCCTTCTTGTTCCCGGTAGAGGGGCCGGAGCTGCTGTCTTCGTTCGTGCACAAGCTGATGGAAGAGCTCGGCCGAAGCGAAAGCTGCGTTCTGAAGGCGGGCTGCAGTCCCGGCTACAAGGAATACACCTCGGCTGCGGCCGCTTACCGGGAAGCACTCACCATCCTGGAGATCAAAAAACTGCTGCCCTATCATGCCCGCCACCTGCTGCTCTATGAGGAAATCGGCTTTTGGGCTTACATTCCGGCCATTGTGGAGCAGAAACGGAGCCGGACGCGCAAAAGCCCGCTGCTCTTTCCGCTGAAGGAGCATGACCGCGAGCATAAAAGCGATTTTCTCAAAACCATCGCTGTCTATCTGACCCTGAACGGCAATCTTAAGGAATCTGCAGCCTTTCTGCATATCCACACCAACACCTTGATGTACCGGCTGAACCGGATCACTGAGATTACGGGCCGAAGCCTCAAGGAAACGGATTACCGCACCTCGGTCTATCTGGATATTCTGACGGAGGAAACCGCTCAGGTTAATGGCTGGTTTCAGGAGGGGAACAGGAGCGCCGAATAGGCGGCGGGACCCCGGTTGTGGAGGTTCTAAATCGCATACATGATGACGCCTGAGCCTCACCACGTGGGGCTTTTTGGCATGCGCCTGCTGACTTTGGCAAAACTGCCGCGCACCAACCGGGGGCCCGACACGTACAATAACCTATCTATTGTGACAAGAAAGGGGAAATGGATAGTGGCCTATGGATATGGCAATCCCGGCTCGGGATTCGAACAGGAGATGAGGGAACGGATCATTGAAACAGCCAGAGCGATGAATGTCGGGGGTACGGATTTTTCCACATTTAAAGACTCGAGATGCAACCCGAAATATTGGATTCGTACGCAGAATGGAGGATTCCAGCAGCGCAGCGACGTTACGCCTTCGGCGGCGATCAAGGATATTTTTGTAAATGGGCGGCTGTACGCCTTCGAATGTGCCATGGCGATGGTCATGATTTTTTACAAGGCAACGATTGATATGATTGGGGAAAATGCATTTAACCGGTATTTCACCGATCTGTTTCTGTGGGACTGGAACTATGACGGCAATCTGCGGATGGTCACCACCTTTAACAAGTGGGAAATGCAGCCGGGAGACGTTGTGTATTTCAAAAACCCGGACCATGATCCGGATAAACCGGAATGGCAGGGTGAAAATGCGGTGCTGCTCGGCAATGACAGCTATTATGGACATGGGCTGGGGATCAAAAGTGCGGACGCCATGATTGCTTCGCTTAACCGTGAAAGAGTTCCGGGCAGCCGGACATCAGCCTATCTTACGGATGAAGCGCTGCACCCGGATTTTGCTTATATAC
>RCUU01000672.1_pt1 | contig 18130 bp, 12 predicted proteins | sample 2166211 | NCBI WGS metagenome assembly RCUU01 (sample SAMN09932620, study PRJNA488358) | compost metagenome | feature: garden; material: soil; isolation source: compost soil in phenylacetic acid-enriched culture | place: Germany: Experimental Botanical Garden Goettingen | collected 2016-01-27
CTTGAAGGTCAAGCGATGGCGGATGCAGAGCTGGCTAAAGGTACAGCGGATGCCGAAGTTATTCGGTTGCGTGGTCTAGCGGAAGCAGAAGCCAAAGAGAAGCTTGCGGAGGCCTTCCAGAAATTTGGCGAAGCAGCGGTGCTCGATATCATTGTCAAAATGCTGCCTGATTTGGCTGGTCAAATCGCGAAGCCGCTGGCATCCATTGATAAGCTTACGGTTGTAGATACCGGTAATGGTGAAGGTGCAGCACGTGTCAGTAATTATGTAACACAGTTGATGTCTACCGCTCCTGAGATGCTGAAGAGCGTCTCCGGTATTGATGTCGAGGCCCTAATCAAAGGGCTGACGACTAGATCTACAGGGACATCAGGAAGCAAGGTGGTTCCAGTCGCACCTGCAGCTTCCCTACAATCTCCAGCAGCAGCTGCAACGGGCAAAGCTTCCACTTCTGTGGCCGAGCAAGCTGAAGAATAGTTAAAGCAATCATTATAGAATGATTAAACTTAAGGTAAGTTCGGTGAATGCTGCCGGGCTTACCTAAGTTTTTATATCTTAGTTTTAGAATAGGAGAGGTGCGCGAACGTGCAGCTGATTTTGGATCATATCCATAAAAGTTTTGATGGTAAGCAGGTTATTAAAGATGCAGATTTCACTTTTGAAAGAGGGAAGATATACGGGTTACTCGGACGAAATGGAGCAGGGAAAACCACGCTTTTCAATTGCCTGAGTGGTGAGATCCAGATGGATAGCGGCGCTGCCTTTATCGGTGAGAAGGATTGTCCCCGTCCGCTTCGTGATGAGGACATTGGATATGTATTTTCTCTACCCATCTTGCCTGAATTTCTGACAGGTTATGAGTTCGTTAAGTTTTATATGGACATTAACCGTGAGAAGATCGATCCGAATAAAAGCATTGAAGATTATTTTTCCATTATTAAGTTTCAAGAAGAAGACCGACATCGGCTGATTAAGGGTTATTCCCACGGGATGAAGAACAAAATCCAAATGCTCTGCTTTATCATTACCCGTCCACCTTTGATTTTATTAGATGAGCCTTTAACTTCTTTTGATGTTGTTGTGGCTCTGGAGATCAAAAAGCTGCTGCGTGAGATGAAGCAGGATCACATCATTATTTTTTCTACGCATATTTTGCAATTAGCCGCTGATTTATGTGATGAGTTGGTTATTCTAAATCATGGAACCCTTGAAGAAATTCCACGTGAGACCCTGCAAAGTCCAGAATTTGAGGAGCAGATTATAGCTTTACTTCAGGATGGCAACAATGATTAGGACACTTCGGAGCATTCAGAGGATTCGAGGTTCGTCCGGAGCTAATCGGTTGATTTACTATTTCAAAAAGCTACCTGTTCTTGGCAAACTTTTAAAACATGATATCTACTCCAATGTGGCACTAAAACAAGTCTTCGCTTGGATTGTGCTTGTACTAAAGGTCTTGTGGGGTTTTTTAAATAAGTTCACCTATTTGGGAATTGTGGTATATTTGCCAATTGTCCTTATACACAAAGAATTGCCGCTCTCCGAACAGTATGCCTTGTTCTTACATATCTTTATCATTCTGAGTTTTATAGTGGCTGCGGTTTCGAATGTATTTATATTAGAGCCCAAAAGGGATAAATATATATGTGTGAAGCTGATGAGAATTCCGGCTAAACAGTATATGCATGCTACGCTTTTGCTTAAAGGTCTAACGTTCTTTAGTTATTTTATACCGGCATTAACCGTGTTTGCGGGCATATTTGGAGCCCCACTGTGGCACGGCGTATGGCTTACATTGCTGTTAACAGCTTGGAGAATTGTCACTGAGGCGCTGAATCTTTGGTTTTTTGACAAAAAAGGAGTCGTATTAGTTAAAAAGATGGGTTGGGTATGGTCGGTGATTGGACTAGGTGGTCTACTTGCCTATGTGCCCCTTTATCTAGGGTATGCTTTTGTAAATGATGCGACAGGATTTAGTGTTCCGGTGAGCCTTGTGATTGTAGTACTTGGAGGAATGGCAGCTGTGTATATTGGGAAATATCCTAACTATCGCAGCGCTGTAGATGTCGTTACCAAGATAGATGATCCACTCTTGGACATGAACCGGATGATGAAAGAGGCGAGGGTGGCAGATGTCCAGACCAAGGAGAAGGACTTTTCGTCGGAAGAGCTAAAGGGTCAAGCATTTCAAGGAAAGACAGGATACGCTTACCTGAATGCTATCTTTTTCTCCAGGCATAAACGCTTGTTAATTCAACCTATCCAGAGACGTTTGATCATCATTGGTGTGCTCTTTGTAGTGGGTCTCCTAATCATGCTCATTTCGCCGGAGACTTCGTCCAAGGTTACGGCTTATCTGCTCGGCGGACTTCCTTTTTTTGTATTTATAATGAACTATACCTCTATAGGTGAGCGAGTGTGCAAAGCGATGTTTTACAATTGTGATCTAAGCTTATTACGCTATGGATTCTATCGTGAACAAGCTGCCATTCTGGACAATTTCAAGATTCGTCTTATTAAACTGAGTAGTCTTAATCTTATTCCTGCCTTGGCCATATGTTTAGCATGTACTCTGCTGTTTCTAATCTCTGGTCAAGATTGGGGTTTGAGGGATGCGGTGATTTTTTGGGTGACCATTCTTTGTCTTTCCTTGTTCTTCTCGGTGCACCATTTGTTCATGTATTATATTTTTCAACCGTACAGTACGGAGCTCAATATGAAGAATCCCTTCTTTTTTATCGTCAATAGTATTGTATTGGGATTAAGCGTGGCTTGCATCGGATTCCCAAAGGCATCGTCGGTTTTTACATTAGTTGTTCTTGTGGGAACGATTGCTTATATGGTTATTGGCATCACATTGGTATATAAGTTTTCCAGCAGAACCTTTCGGGTGAAATAGAACGCAGGTCTTCTTCTAATATCGGAATGTTGATGATATGATGGTAGCGAGGGTTTTTCAATCGTACCGTTTCATGTTGCGTTTGCTGCTTGGAAGTCAGGTGTTAGAGATAAAAGAGGTGGCAAATATTGAGTAGCATAACTGTAGCAAAGGTGTTAAATAACAACGTTATCATTGCGGACCATCCCCAATATTCCGAGGTTGTTGTGATTGGTAAAGGGATAGGGTTTAACCGAAAACTGCATGACCGGATTAATCTATCCTCCGTGGAGAAGATGTTTATTCTCCGCAGCCAGGAAGAGCAGGAACAATATAAACAACTTCTTCCTCAAGTGGACGAGAAGTTGATTGAGATTGTACATGAAATTTTGTTATATATTATGCACAGCAGTCGTCAGCCACTTAATGAGCATGTTCATATTGCACTCACAGATCACATCTCATTTGCTATACGGCGTTATGAACAAGATATCCCCATTCATAATCCGTTTCTGTATGAGACTAAGGAAATTTATCCTGAAGAGTATAAGATGGCAGAGTATGCGATTGAGCGGATTAACGAAGGCATGGGTGTGGAATTGCCCGCGGATGAGGTAGGTTTTGTGGCACTTCATATCGTTAGCGCGTTGAGTAATAGACAAATTTCTGAGGTCAGACAGCATTCTCTTTTGATTGGGGATCTGATCGGAATCGTAGAGAATAACCTCGAATATCGAATTCCTCGTGATTCACTTGATTATTCGCGATTGGTGACTCATTTACGTTTTGTTCTAGAAAGACTGCGTCGTGGAGAATCGGTAAGGGAGACTTCAACGCTGGATGGTCTTATGAAACGAGAATACCCCGAAATGTATTCATTAGCTTGGCAATTAACTAAAATTATCGAGAACCGAGTGCGAATTCCTGTGTATCCAGCAGAAGTCAGCTATTTGACAGTTCACCTGCAACGTCTTGCCCAGAAGAAAGAGGATGAAGTGGATATGGAGACGAATGGTAAAGCTGATTAAAAAAATAACTTGTCACTTCAAAAAAACGATGCTACAATGTTCGTGTCCTAATTAAAACAGAATACCAAGCGTGTAACTGATTCGATCAGGCATGAGTGATTTACAGTATTTTGGTTGCTAGTCCCCATCTTGGGGTAATCTAACCTTAGCGTTAGAGAACAACCTTTATACTGTGTTGCTCATGCCTTTTTTGGCGTCTGTTTTACTGAAAATGTGAATAATGAAAGGAAGTGACCTTGATGTTCAAAAAGCTGTTCGGCGTTTTACAAAGAGTTGGTAAAGCGCTAATGCTCCCAGTGGCCATATTACCAGCAGCCGGTCTGCTCCTTGGAATAGGAAACATGCTGGTAAACCCCGATTTTCTACAATACGTTCCGGCATTGGAGAACGATGTCGTTCAGGCAATTGCCAACGTATTGATGAACTCAGGGCAAATTGTATTTGATAATCTATCCTTACTATTTGCCGTGGGTGTTGCGATTGGTTTATCCGGGGGTGAGGGTGTTGCTGGTCTAGCCGCTATTATCGGTTTCCTCGTGATGAATGTTACAATGGGGACTGTAATTGGCGTCAATGATTATGTCCTGAGCCAAGGCGATTTTTCCTATGCTAGCGTCTTAGGCATTCCAACACTGCAAACGGGGGTATTTGGAGGTATACTCGTCGGTATATTGGCATCGTCCATGTACAAGCGATTCTTCAAAATTGAGCTTCCATCCTATCTGGGCTTCTTCGCAGGTAAACGTTTCGTTCCAATCATGACCGCGGTAACGTCTTTGATTCTCGGTCTGGCATTGACTTTAGTTTGGCCGCCAATTCAGCACGGTCTGAACTTTGTATCACAAAGTATGATTGATACGAATAAAACGCTCGCTGCGTTTATCTTCGGAACGATCGAACGCTCGCTGATTCCTTTTGGTTTGCATCACATCTTCTATTCTCCGTTCTGGTATGAATTTGGTACCTACGTAGATAAAGCCGGAGAATTGGTACGTGGTGACCAACGGATCTTCATGCAGCAGCTTCGTGATGGCGTAGAATTCACAGCAGGCACATTTACAACAGGTAAGTATCCTTTCATGATGTTCGGTCTTCCAGCAGCAGCTTTGGCCATCTATCATGAAGCTAAACCTCATAATAAAAAGATCGTCGGAAGCTTGATGATTTCCGCAGCATTGACTTCGTTCCTGACAGGGATTACTGAACCACTCGAATTCTCATTCCTGTTCGTAGCTCCATTGCTGTTCGCTGTTCATGCTGTGTTTGCAGGTCTGTCCTTTATGACCATGCATATCCTTAATGTCAAGATTGGTATGACTTTCTCGGGAGGTTTTATTGATTACGTGCTCTTTGGTATTATCCCGAACCGTTCGGCTTGGTGGCTCGTAATCCCAGTAGGTCTTGCGCTTGCGGTTATTTACTACTTCGGATTCCGTTTTGTTATCCGGAAGTTCAATCTGATGACACCGGGACGTGAAGAGGATACAGATGAAGCCGAGGATACGAACACAGAATCAGTTTCTAAAGCTGGTGATGATTTACCTCGGAACATCTTGTCTGCATTAGGTGGTAAAGAGAACATCGCTCATTTGGATGCTTGTATTACCCGCCTTCGTGTCGAGGTTAAAGATAAATCAGGCGTGGATAAGAGTCGTCTGAAGAAACTAGGTGCATCAGGTGTGCTTGAGGTGGGTAATAACATCCAAGCGATCTTCGGCACACGTTCCGATACCATCAAATCGCAGATCCAAGATGTAATTAGTGGGAAGACACCTGCAGCAACGCCGGTAGCAGCTATACCACAGCCTGAAGAAGAACAGCAGGCGGGTGAAACTGGTGAAGCGATTATCAAAGAAGATATCGTCTCTCCGGTAAATGGTGAATTAGTGGATATCACAGAGGTTCCAGATGCCGTATTCTCCCAAAAAATGACGGGTGACGGTTTTGCTTTCCTATCCGATGATGGAAAGATTGCTTCACCGGTCTACGGTAAAGTGTTCAATGTGTTCCCGAGCAAGCATGCTATCGGCATCATGTCGGATGGAGGCAAGGAAGTGCTCGTTCATATCGGGGTTAATACAGTTAAGCTTAAAGGTCAAGGTTTTACAGTTCTGGTTGAAGAGGGCGACCTTATAGCTGCTGGACAGCCGATTATGGAAGTGGATTTAGAATATGTAAAAGCACATGCACCATCGGTAATGTCTCCTGTTATTTTCTCTAATTTGCCAGAAGGCTCTTCCGTAACATTGAAGAAGCCAGGCAAGGTATCTATTGGAGATAAGGATATTATTACTATTCAGTAAAAGTGTTAGGGCTAACGCTTCCTTTAAACATTAAAGGGAGCGAAGCCTTCACTATAAATTAAAAATATTCTATTAAAAGAAAGCGAGTTGGATAATATTATGCAAAAAACATTCAGAATTATCGATGAAGATGGAATTCACGCACGTCCGGCAACTGCCTTGGTAAATACAGCTACGAAATTCAAAGGTACAGAATCTTTTGCAGAAGCTAAAGGCAAAAAAGTAACATTGAAATCTATCCTTGGTGTATTGTCATTGGGTCTAGAAGCTGGAGACACTTTGTCTCTGATTACTGAAGGCAGCGAAGAAGCTGAAGCTCTGAACGCACTTACAGAAGTAATGGTCAAAGAAGGGCTAGGGGAAATCCATGAGTAAAATTTCAGGAATCGCGGCTTCAGCAGGGATTGCAGTAGCCCGTGCTTTTATCCTGAAACATCCGGATTATACAATTACAAAAACTAGTATCAGTGATCCTGAAGCAGAAGTCGCCAAGTTGAATGACGCACTTGCTAAATCAAGTGCCGAGCTACAAATCATTAAAGAGCGTACTTTGGCAGAACTAGGAGAGAAGAAAGCAGAGATTTTTGCATCCCATCTGTTGATTCTTGAAGACCCGGAGCTGATTAATCCCGTAATTGATAAAATTCGTCAGGAATCGGTTAACGCGGACTATGCACTAAACGAAGTAGCTACACAATTCATTGAAATGTTCGAAAACATGAAGAGTGCTTACTTACAGGAACGTGCTGCTGATATGCGTGATGTGACCAAACGCCTGCTGAACCACTTGCTGGGTATTCATTATGTTAGTCCTGCAGAAATCAGTGAAGAGGTTATTGTTATCGCTGAGGATTTGACGCCTTCTGACACAGCACAGCTAAATCGCAAGTATGTTAAAGGCTTCACTACAAACATTGGTGGACGTACATCCCACTCGGCGATCATGGCGCGCTCTTTGGAAATTCCAGCGGTTGTTGGAACGAAGAATGTCATGTCAGAAGTGAATTCTGGGGATCTAGTGATTGTCGATGGTCTGAACGGAGACGTTCTTATTAATCCTAGTGAAGCAGAAGTGGCAGAGTACGTTCGCAAGCAGGAAGCTTACGACTTGCAAATTGCAGAGTGGAAGAAACTTCGCGATAAACCAACGATTTCTTCAGACGGTAAGCACGTGGAGCTGGCTGCCAATATTGGTACACCAAACGATGTTAATGGTGTGATTGAGAATGGTGGCGAAGGTGTAGGCTTGTATCGAACTGAGTTTCTATACATGGGCCGCGATAAGCTGCCTTCTGAGGAAATTCAATATAACGCCTATCGTACTGTGCTTGAGAATATGAAAGGCAAACCGGTAGTAGTTCGTACACTTGATATCGGTGGCGATAAAGAGCTTCCGTATCTGGACCTTCCAAAGGAAATGAATCCTTTCTTAGGATTCCGTGCGATTCGTCTTTGTCTGGATCGTCAGGATATTTTCCGTACGCAACTGCGTGCTTTACTGAGAGCAAGTGTACATGGGGATCTTCGCATTATGTTTCCTATGATCGCAACACTCGGTGAATTCCGTGCAGCCCGTGATCTTCTACTTGAAGAGAAAGCGAAGCTTCGTGAAGAAGGCAAGGAAGTATCTGACAACATTCAACTCGGCATAATGGTTGAGATTCCTTCTACTGCTGTACTGGCAGACCAATTTGCGAAGGAAGTTGATTTCTTCAGCATTGGTACGAATGATCTTATTCAATATACAATGGCTGCTGACCGTATGAATGAACGGGTTTCTTACCTGTATCAGCCATACAATCCGGCCATCCTGCGTTTGGTCAAGACTGTAATTGATGCAGCGCATGCAGAAGGTAAATGGACAGGAATGTGCGGTGAAATGGCTGGGGACGCAACAGCGATTCCACTCTTACTAGGTCTTGGTCTTGATGAATTCAGTATGAGTGCAACGTCAATTCTGCCAGCACGTAGTCAAATTTCTAAATTGTCGGCTGCCGACATGAAGGAACTGGCTGCAAAAGCACTGCAACTTGGCACTGCTGAAGAAGTAGCAGCACTTGTTCAAAGCATCACTAATTAATTATTTCCATATGCATTACTCCGTTTAGCGTTTTATAGCGTTCCAACTACTATTACCGACTTCCGATGTTTGGAGGTCGGTTTTTTTGTGTTTACATCGAGATGTTATTTCTTACATTGGCTTATGTTTATACGTGAGCGTTATACTTAATTTAGAATAACTTCATTCACTTTTTATTTGCTTTATTACACAGATGTCTATACCGATAATAATAGGGATGAGTATAAAGTCGATAAGGAACCCAAACCTGTAAATATGTCTTACATATAATAGTATGAATCCATAGAAAGTTTATACTCGAATATCGGCTTGCAGAGCTGTGCAAGTATTAAGATGAATGATATTGGTAATATTTGGACTTATAAGCATCCCTATAAGTTAGGCAGGGAGCCATAGGATGGTGTTAACTCATGAATAAAAATATTATAAATACAGAATTGATGTTAGAGGTCTATGAAGGCAAAGACCTGGGCTTGACGTACTCTGTGGCGTACAGTGTATTTAAAGTCTGGGCACCTACTGCTTTTGCTGTATCTTTAGTGTTATACGAAACGGATGGAAATCAACGTAACCATGGATTTATTCCAAGCGCTACAGACAGTGGGCGTATCATATATATGCAGCGCCTTCAAGGGGGAGTCTGGCAGACTAAGTTGTCAGGTGATTTGAAAGGAAAGTATTATATGTACCGTGCTGTTTATGCTGATGGAACTGTGACGGAAGCCGTAGATCCTTATGCAACAGCTGTATCGGCAAATGGTTTAAGAACTGCAATCGTTGATTTGCGGGGAACCAACCCTGAGCATTGGGATAAGGACGCTGCTCCTCCATTGCAGCATCCTGCTGACGCTGTTATTTACGAACTGCATGTGCGTGACTTCTCCTCACATGAGAGCTCTGGTATGTACAATAAGGGTAAATTCAAAGCATTTACCGAATTTGGATTAAGGGATTCGGAAGGAAACTCAATGGGCATTGATCATCTGGTTGAATTAGGCATCACCCATGTACATCTGATGCCTGTGTTCGATTTCCAGACAGTGGATGAGTTAAGCCTAATTAAGCGCGGCTCGTCATTTGAACATACGGACTACAATTGGGGTTATGATCCCCAGCATTATAACGTACCGGAAGGATCGTATAGCACAGATCCTTCGGTTCCAGAGCTGCGAATTCGCGAATTTAAAGAGATGGTTCAGGCTTTGCACAGCCGTGGGATTTCGGTGATTATGGATGTGGTTTACAATCATACGTACGCTGTGGAGAATGGACCCTTCGAGCCGCTTGTGCCAGATTATTTCTATCGCCGTGACTACTTGGGACGTCTATCCAATGGCTCGGGAGTGGGTAACGAGTTAGCTACAGAACGCCCGATGGTACGTAAATATATTAAGGATTCGTTGTCCTACTGGGCTTCGGAGTATCATATTGATGGCTTCAGATTTGATCTTATGGGTCTGATGGACAGTGTGACTATGCGTGAAATAACGGAAGAACTTCGACTAGAGGTGAATCCTAATTTGCTGTTGTATGGAGAACCTTGGACAGGAGGAGATTCTCCACTGGCAACAAAAACGCTAAAAGGTGTGCAGCGGGGGAAAGGATATGCCGTCTTCAACGATAATTTTCGTTCGGCGATCAAAGGAGACAGTGATGGATGGGGACGGGGCTTCATTACAGGAGAATACGGCAAAGAAGGGGCTATTGCCGCCGGAATCAAAGGAGCCATCCATGAATTTACTGACTCCCCTGTGGAATCTGTGAACTATGTAACCGCCCATGACAATTTGAATTTGTGGGATAAGGTGCTTACCGTTCAAGGAGGATTTCAGGAGGCGAACTTCCCCATTGTAGACAACGGAAGATTTATGGAGAATGGAAACCTAGAAGATGCTGTTGCACGGGCTAATCCTTACGTGAATGTAGACCTGCGGAATATTCTCAGCAATGAGACCGTGCGCCGATCCCTGCTCGCTAACGGAATCATTCTGACCTCGCAAGGCATTCCATTCCTACACGCTGGTGATGAGCTCCTGCGCAGTAAATTTGGAGATCATAATAGCTATCGTAGTGGTGATGCCATTAACGCGATCCGCTGGAATATGAAGAGTGTGTTTAAGCCTGTATTTCAATATTATAAAGGTTTGATCGAACTGCGTCGTACACACCCGGCATTTCGTCTACATGGTCGGCAGGAAATTGAGCGTTCGCTAGAATTTCTACGCTGTGATGGGGGGATAGTGTCGTACCTGCTTAGTAATCATGCAGGAGGCGACCTCTGGAACAATATAACGGTCATCTTTAATGCCAACAATGATCGAGTAAGCGTGTCTCTTCCTGAAGCTGCTAACGGTTGGAACGTGGTAGTGGATCATACCCGAGCGGGAACAGTGGCATTCCGAAAGACCGCAGGCAACGAGGTAGAGGTTGAAGGCTTGTCGATGATGGTGCTTTATGATGAATGGGGTGAGCCAGCCCCACGGTCCAAAATCATCGAAGTACACTATGAACGGCCAGATGGAAATTATCAGGGCTGGAATCTTTGGGTTTGGGATACAGGAATTCAGGATGGACAATGTGATTTTCGGTATATGGAAGACGGGCGTGCAGTTGCACGAATTGAGGTGTTGCCAGAAACCGATACTATCGGGTATATATTACGGCTTAATGACTGGGAAGAGAAGGATGGGGATGGCGATCGCTTCATTGATTGTTCTAAGGATGAGGATCTTATCAAGGTCATGGTTATAGATCGTGAGCAGGAGAATGATGGGATCTCAGATGATCATCTACAGTTAACCAGTTAAAAGAATAAAAAGAGCTGTTTCAGGGTTTTTTCCCCCGGAACAGCTCTTATTGTTGTTCTTATGGTTTTCCGACGGCCTGGTTGGATAAGCCTACATCCAAAAGCTCATAGTAGAGATTAGCTTCATTCCCTCCGTGGTCTTTGGAAAGGTACATCGCTAAATCGGCGGCGCGCAAAAGTTCATTAATACTGCTTCCATGTTCGGGAAATAGTGCTACGCCAATACTCGCGGAGGTGTGGAAGCTAGATCCATTATCAATAGACCAAGATTTATTGAACAGCTTAAGCAACCGCTGCAGCATTTCATCTAACATTTCTGGAGAGGTGAATCGGTGCAGTACCACCGCGAATTCATCACCGCCTATCCGGAACGCCTGACCTACACCTTTAACCGTTTGCAAAAGCTCTCGAGAGAGCAGTTGGAGAAATTCGTCTCCAGCCAGATGTCCTAAGGTATCGTTTAGCTGCTTGAATCTGTCACAATCCAGCAGTGCGAGTGCAATATTTTTTCTCCGCTCCTCGGGTTGATTGATAAGATTCTCCATATACATTTTGAAATGAGCCCTGTTGGGAATCGCCGTTAAATGATCATAGAAGGCCAGCTTATGTAATCGTTCTTCGTATTGTTTTCGTTGTGTAATTTCACGGGACACCAACATAAATTGCGCGGGGAAAGTATTGCTCCCTCGAACGGGTGACACCTTTGTTTCCAGCCATACCCATTGCCCCTCAGATCCACGCATCCGTAGCTCGGAGATACGAGGGGTTCCCTGAACGACGCTCTTTAATTTAGCCCAGGCAATCTCCGGTTCACGAATATAGTTGGATAAGGGGTCCCCCTTTTTAGGTACATAACCGAGAATACTTGAATGTGAAGGGGAGCTATACAGTATCAACCCATTAGGATCAGTCAAAATAATAAAGTCAGACATGGTTTCACCGATTAGCTGATAGAGGGTTTGTTCCTCCAGCATTTCATTCTTGAGCCAAATGATTTTACGCCCCAAATAAATAATAACCAGGAGCAGTATAAAGAAGACCAGTGAGTATAGAGCAAAGAGCGTGCTCTTTTTATCTTGGAACCCATCTGTTACTTGCAGGGCGTAGTTATCTATCAAGTTTTCTGATTGATCTAGATGATTTCTAACTTCATTTAACTGGATATTCAGGTTTACAGGATGATATGAAAGGGGGTCCCATCCAGTCTCCATCCGTTCAGCTATCAATGTATTTCCAGTACTCGTCCATGTGATCAGGGAGGTTTCGAAGGCTTGGAGTTCGTACTCTAAATCAGTAAGTATACTATTTGTTTGCTTCATATCATTGTTGGGTTTGTTGATAGATTTGATGTCTGAAAGCGCTAGGCTTACCCGTTCTTGTGCTTGTTGATTATTGTCCTTAAAATCCTGAATGAACTGTTCACGTTCAGCTTCAGTGAGGTTCGAGCTCATTGAAGAGTGGAGAGCGATTGCGGCTTGATACAGATCACGATCAGCGCTCAGTACGAGCTCAGAGTTCTCAAATACATTCTCATATAAAGAATCTGACATTCTATTCATGGTCTGATTTAGATAGAGTAAAGAAGCTACACTAATTCCAACCAGTAAAATGGAGATCGCAGCGAAAATAATGATTAGTTTGCGTGTTACTTAGATATCGAACAATCCAGCCACGGTCATCTTCCCCCCGCATAAGATGTTTAATAAATCTTATAGCTGTTAACGTATATCCTGCTGAACTTCCATCTACGGCAGGTATGTTTTAGTTTTAGGCAAAGATGTTGTGAGTGATTATGTAAAAAAGAGGTGTTTTAGTATAGTGGGAAATGAGGCATAGGAAAAATAGTTGTGTGTGGATCGCAGTTTGTTGTACAACAAGTATATAGGACGTCCTGCTTATAGAGCAATCGCTTCCTCAAATAAATATCATTCTAATAAAATTTAATGTTATTGTATGGGCCTATTGCCTTATCTATATTCAAATCGATAAATCCTATTACCCAACGTTATCGTAAATGAACTCCAGCCCAGCCCTAAAAAAGCTGCCCCAGTCATAATAATGACTTTGACAGCTGATTTTGAAGTACTATTCGTTGCGTAGTGCATGAATGGGACGAAGTCGAGCAGCTTTGTTCGCAGGCATCATTCCGAAAATCACACCGATAAGTAAAGAGAAAACGAAAGAGATCAGTACCATATCCCAAGCAATGGATACTCCTTGGATAACCGATCCGCCGGCAGTAGTTACCTTAGAAAAATAGTCCACCAGGTTGATGCTGCTTCCGCTCCCATTGTAATAGCTGAGGGTGTATGTAAGAATATTGCCGCCATCCTGAGTTAAAAAGCCTACATCGCTCAACTTCACGCTAACGTTACTCTTTAAAGCTATCGATCCGAGTTTATCCAGAGTAGATACGGTGGTGGTAGTTGCTGTTTTGGTGGATGAAGTTGTCGTTGATGCCGCGTATGCTCCATACGCTGAAGCTTGACTTAGAACGGCTGCGCTAAGGATGATCCCAGCGACTTTTGTTCTTCGTGCATGCATGTAATTCCCTCCCGGTATGAAAGTCTTTGTACGATGAAGGGGGTTGATGATGGAGTACAACCATCCCTTCTTAATAATGGAAATTATCAAGCTCCGCTGAATGTTAGCTGAAAAAAAGTGCCCAAAACGGCTCTGAACCTTAAAGCCAGCTTAAAGCCAGATAAAAATTGCCCTAATTATGCTTGAACTTGTCAAAACGACAGATTTTGCATATAATAAACAGACATATCTCTTGCATAAAAGAGATACCTGACAATTAGATTGAATTGTGAAATGCAGTGATGGAGAAGAGTACACAGTGCCTGACTTACAGGGAGGAGACGCCGGTGATTGAGAGCGTTTCTAGGAAACAGAGCTGTCGAAGTTCACTCCGGAGCAGTTCCTTGAATTCCTTAAGATTTCCTTATAAGGATGAGTAGGGGAAACCGGTCGCAGACCGTTATTTCTGTATAAAGTGAGATAGGTATCTGTCCAGCCAAAAGAGGGAATGAAGCTCTTAAGGGGAACAGATCAGCTTGTCTAACAAGGGTGGTACCACGGTCTTTTCGTCCCTTACCGGGAGGAAAGGCCTTTTTTTGTTGAACTAGACAATGATTGAAGGGGGCTGTACACGGCCATGAAAGAGAAATTGGAAGCATTGAAGGTTGAGGCGCTGGCTAAGTTGCAGGAGGTTATGGATCCACAGGTTCTGAATGACCTAAGAGTGAAATATCTCGGTAAAAAAGGCGAGCTTACAGAAGTTCTACGTGGTATGGGAGGACTTAGTGCTGAGGAGCGTCCGGTTATCGGGCAAGTAGCGAATCAGGTGCGTAGTGCCATTGAAGAGATTATTGGAGCAAAGCAAGAGGCATTTCAACAACAGGAGACCCAGCAGCGTTTGCAGGCTGAAAAAGTAGACGTAACACTACCTGGTCGCCGCATGCAGCAAGGGGGGATTCACCCGCTTAGCAGAGTGGTTCAGGAAATCGAGGATATTTTCATTGGCATGGGTTACCGTGTGGCTGAAGGTCCGGAAGTGGAAACTGATTATTATAACTTTGAAGCCCTAAATCTGCCTAAAAATCACCCGGCACGCGATATGCAGGATTCCTTCTATTTGACGGATGATTTGCTCATGCGTACTCAAACGTCTCCGGTACAAATTCGTACTATGCAGGCTATGGAAGGCGAAGTTCCGGTTAAAATCATTTGCCCAGGCAAAGTATTCCGCCGCGATGATGATGATGCCACGCATTCCTTCCAGTTCCATCAAATCGAAGGTTTGGTGATCGGAAGCAACATTCGGATGAGTGATCTGAAGGGAACCCTGCAGCAATTCGTACAAGAGATGTTTGGCCCGAATACAGGCATTCGTCTTCGTCCGAGCTTCTTCCCATTCACCGAGCCAAGCGTTGAAGTGGACGTAAGTTGCTTCAAATGTGGCGGCGATGGCTGCAGATTGTGCAAGCAAAGTGGATGGTTAGAAATCCTTGGTGCGGGCATGGTGCATCCAAATGTTCTGAAAATGGGCGGCTATGATCCTGCTAAATATAGCGGCTTCGCTTTCGGAATGGGTGTTGAGCGGATTGCTATGCTTAAGTACGGCATCGATGACATCCGTCATTTCTATAACAATGATATGAGTTTTGTAAAACAGTTCAAGGGCGTTTAGATTTTTGGTGGGCGAGCTGGCTGACGGGTTAGGAGTAAGTAGCAATGGGGTTACTGATCTTGCTTAATAAAAGACTATTTATAGAAGGAACGGAGAGAAATTTTGGAACTGTAGAAGCGCCAGCGTTCGCCTTTATCCTCGGATTTCTACCGCGAGAAGCGGTTTTAATCAGGAAATCTGAGGATAACAGCGATCGGAAGTCCAATATTTTTCGTAGTGACTGCTCTAAATAGGACGGGTATGAAGCTTTGATCGAGTAATCCTAAATTGTACTACTCCCACAGGAAGCAGATCGAACGGCAAGTAAATAAATACATCTGAAACATAAAGGAAGTGAGCGGACATGAAAGTATCAACCGGATGGTTGGCTGATTATACATCGATTGAAGGAGTAACCGCTGAGAAGCTAGCGGAGAAGATTACCGCTGCCGGCATTGAAATTGACGGAGTAGAGCGCCGCAATAAAGGGATTTCCGGCATCGTAACCGGCTATGTGAAATCGAAGGAAAAACATCCTGATGCGGATAAGCTGAACGTCTGTATCGTGGATGCAGGCCAAGGTGAAGATCTGCAAATCGTCTGTGGCGCAAAAAATGTGGCTGCGGGACAAACCGTTCCTGTAGCACTTGTTGGCGCAAAGCTGCCAGGACTGGATATTAAAAAAGCGAAGCTGCGCGGGGTATTATCGCAAGGAATGATCTGTTCGGCTAAAGAATTGGGACTCAATGATAAATTGCTTCCTAAAGAACAACAAGAAGGAATTCTTCTGCTTCCTGAAGGCACAGAGATCGGTCAAGATATTTCAAAGTTGCTGGGTCTAGATGATGAGATCCTTGAATTCGATCTAACACCGAACCGTTCAGATTGCCTAAGCATGATTGGTGCTGCTTATGAAGTCAGCGCGATTCTTGGTCGTCAGATCAAATTGCCGGATCCAGCAAGCGAATTAATTGAGATTAGCGGAGCCGCTGCTCATTCCATTTCCGTTAAGATTGAGAATGAAGAACTTTGCAGTCATTATGCAGTTCGTTATATCTCAGGCGTTAAGCCTGCAGCTTCACCGCTGTGGATTCAGAATCGTCTGATGGCGGCTGGAATTCGTCCGATTAACAATATCGTGGACATCACCAACTATGTGATGCTTGAATACGGACAGCCGCTGCATGCTTTTGATGCGGATAAAATAGAAGGTGGAGAAATTGGCGTTCGTCTTGCTCATGAAGGTGAAGTCCTGACTACACTTGACGGTCAAGATCGGAAGCTAGAGCCACATATGCTTGTGATCGCTGATGGAGCTAGAGCGGTAGGTCTGGCCGGAGTAATGGGAGGTCTGGATACGGAAGTTACTGCTGAGACGGTAAATCTCGTGCTGGAATCCGCTAAGTTTGATGGGGGAACGGTTCGTAAAACCTCGCGTCAACTGGGACTTCGCTCGGAAGCGTCGCTTCGTTTCGAAAAAGAAGTGGATCCCAATGCAGTTATTCCTGCATTGAACCGCGCAGCAGTACTTATTGCACGTTATGCTGGAGGATCTGTGCATGAAGGGATTGAGCAAGCAGGAACGGTTGCTGCTCCAGAGAAGGTCCTGACTTTATCCTTGGAGAAGCTGAATCGTTATCTCGGAACAGATCTGTCATTACTAGAAGTGAAGACCTTGTTTGGTCGTCTGCATTTCAAATGTGGGGATACCGCACAAGGGCTGATCGAAGTTCAGGTGCCAACCAGACGCGGCGATATCAGCTATGATGTTGACCTTATCGAAGAAATTGCTCGTCTGTACGGATATGACAATATTCCAACGACTCTGATTGAAGGTGTTACAACACCAGGTGCATTAACGCATAAGCAATCGCTTCGTCGTGAACTGCGTCGCCTGTTGTCGCATGGCGGATATCAGGAAGTGATGGGTTATTCCTTTATCCAGCCGGAACAAAGCACAATGTTCCCTGAATTATCCGAAGGTTCACATGCAGTTAAATTGGCTATGCCAATGAGTGAAGAACGCAGTGTGCTGCGTACTAGCCTTCTGCCACAGCTTTTGGATATTGCTAGCTACAATACGAATCGCCGTCAAAGCGATTTAGCGTTGTTTGAGATCGGCAATGTCTTCTTCACAGATGAAGAGCAGTTGACTCGTCAGCCGCGTGAATTGCCGGTGCTGGGACTGTTGCTGAGCGGTAGCCTAACAGTGAAGCAATGGAATGTTTCTGCTCAGCCTGTCGATTTCTTTGATTTGAAGGGTGCACTGGAATCGGTATTTGCTTATCTGGGTCTTACAGACAAAATAATCTACGAGGGAGATAGTCCAGAAGGGTATCATCCTGGACGTTCCGCGTCGGTATATTTACTCGGTGACGAGGGTCGTGTAAAGATTGGAACTATGGGTCAGATCCATCCGGAACTACAAAGAGAGCTTGATCTAGTGGATACTTATGTAGCTGAGATTCTATTGCAGCCGCTGTATGATCACACACAAAGCCGTCTGCAATATAGTGAGCTTCCACGTTTCCCGGGAATGGAGCGAGATATTGCCGTGGTTGTAGATTCAGCTGTACCAGCGGGGGATTTGCTAGCTTCCATTCGTGCAAACGGAGGGACTTTGCTGCAATCCGTACAGGTATTCGACGTGTACACCGGCGGCAAGTTAGAGAGTGGAAAGAAGAGTATTGCGATCTCACTACTGTATCGTCACGGTGAACATACACTGACAGATGAAGAGGTTGGAGAAGTGCATGATAAGCTATTATCATCCCTTCAACAAACTTTTGGTGCAGAATTAAGAAAATAGCAGGAATTGTGTAAAGCCGCAGCGAATCCATTTAGAAACTGAGATTCGCTGC
>RCUU01000674.1_pt1 | contig 18112 bp, 14 predicted proteins | sample 2166211 | NCBI WGS metagenome assembly RCUU01 (sample SAMN09932620, study PRJNA488358) | compost metagenome | feature: garden; material: soil; isolation source: compost soil in phenylacetic acid-enriched culture | place: Germany: Experimental Botanical Garden Goettingen | collected 2016-01-27
ATATAATACTTGTATACAAGTATACCAGATTAATTAAGAGGTGAATTTATGACCGAATCAAATGGATTTCTATATCCCTCCAAATGGCTTTCAAAAGCCTCTGCAGGTGATCGTGTATCCTGCGAGCTTAGAATGCGTATTATTTCCGGCGAAATTGAAAGCGGCACCATATTATCGGAAAATAAATTAGCTGCAGATTTTGCTGTAAGTCGCTCACCGATCCGTGAAGCGTTAAAAATACTGGCATCCGAAAATATCATCCGTTTAGAAAGAATGGGTGCCGTTGTTATTGGTTTATCAGAAAAAGAAATAGAAGAGATTTATGATGTCCGTTTACTCATAGAATCGTTTGTATTTGAACGGATTGTAAAGATAGACACTAATGAATTAATAAAGGAACTTAGCAAAATACTAGAAATGATGAAGGTTGCAATCAAATATAGTGATGCTGATGAATTTTCATATCAAGATGTCTTGTTCCATGAAACGATTATTCGTGCAGTTAATCATTCATACATCCTGATGATCTGGAATAATTTAAAACCCGTTATGGAAAGCTTCATTCTTTTGTCGATGCGTAAACGTTTCAAAGAAAAATATGAAGACTTTACACGGATTATAAAAAATCATGAGCTTTATATTGAAGCGATCCAAACAAAAGATAGAGACCTCATGAGTAAGTCCTTACATGACAATTTTGATGATGTTCAAGGAAAAGTAGAAGACCTATGGATATCGCAACGAATGCTCTCGAAAGGAGTAGTGCAGCAAAATGACTAACTATATGTTAGGTATAGATATCGGAACCACAAGTACAAAAGCAGTTTTATTTAGTGAAAAAGGCGAAGTCATCCAACAAGAAAATATAGGGTACCCGCTTTATACACCGGATATGTCGACAGCTGAACAAGACCCAGAAGAGATTTTTCAGGCAGTCCTACAAGCCATTTCGAATATAATGAAACATCATTCACACAAAAAGCTATCATTTGTTTCATTTAGCAGTGCCATGCATAGTGTCATTGCTATGGATGAAAATGACCAACCGCTGACACCTTGTATCACTTGGGCAGATAACCGAAGTGAAGCATGGGCACATAAAATAAAAGATGAGTTGAATGGCTATGAAGTCTATAAACGAACGGGAACACCGATTCATCCCATGTCACCATTAACTAAAATAGCTTGGATTGTGAATGACCTTCCCGAAATCGCTTCCAAGGTTAAAATATATATAGGAATTAAAGAATATATTTTCAAAAAGTTCTTTGATCACTATGTTGTTGATCATTCCCTGGCTTCAGCCATGGGCATGATGAATCTCAAAACACTAGATTGGGATGAAGAAGCATTACAAATTGCTGGTATAACATCTGCTCAATTATCTGAACTCGTTCCAACAACCAAGATATTTACCAACTGTGATTCAGATTTGGCAAAACAGATGGGTATCGATCCACAAACATCATTTGTCATTGGTGCCAGCGACGGAGTGCTTTCTAATCTAGGTGTAAATGCGATACGAAAAGGCGAAATTGCCGTCACAATTGGGACAAGCGGTGCCATTCGAACCATTATTGACAAGCCGCAAACAGACGAAAAGGGAAGAATATTCTGTTATGCCTTAACGGAAAAGCACTGGGTCATTGGCGGGCCGGTAAACAATGGTGGGATGGTCCTTCGCTGGATCCGTGATGAACTTGCCTCATCAGAAGTAGAAACAGCAAAAAGACTAGGAATTGATCCATATGATGTATTAACTAAGATTGCTGAACGTGTAAGACCAGGATCAGATGGATTGTTATTCCATCCATACCTCGCTGGTGAACGTGCGCCATTATGGAATCCAGACGTACGTGGCTCATTCTTCGGTTTAACGATGTCACATAAGAAGGAACATATGATTCGCGCAGCCCTAGAAGGAGTCATTTACAATTTATACACCGTATTCTTAGCATTAACCGAATGCATGGATGGTCCTGTGACCCGAATTCAAGCTACCGGAGGCTTCGCAAGATCAGATGTTTGGCGGCAAATGATGTCCGATATATTCGATTCTGAAGTAATCGTTCCAGAAAGCTACGAAAGTTCTTGTCTAGGTGCTTGTATTTTAGGCTTATATGCCACCGGAAAGATCGAATCATTTGAAGTCGTTTCTGAAATGGTTGGCAGTACCTACAAACACACACCAAACGAAGAAGCAACGAAAGAATATAGAAAATTACTGCCGATCTTCATTAACATATCTAGAGTATTAGAAGATGATTATACACGGATTGCTAATTATCAAAGAAGCTTAATCAAACACTAACAAGATAAATATCAGGGGGAAATTACAATGCCATTAGTTATTGTAGCCATTGGAATTTTAGCATTATTAGTTTTAATAATGGGCTTCAAATTAAACACCTTTGTTTCATTAATCATTGTATCGTTCGGTGTAGCTTTAGCACTTGGAATGCCCTTGAATGAAATTGTCAAAACCATCGAAGCCGGATTAGGCGGAACACTTGGTCACTTAGCGTTAATCTTTGGTCTTGGTGCGATGTTAGGTAAATTGATCGCTGATTCAGGTGGCGCTCAAAGAATTGCCATGACTCTCGTTCATAAATTTGGTGAAAAAAATATTCAATGGGCGGTCGTAGCTGCTTCTTTCATTATCGGTGTGGCGTTATTTTTCGAAGTAGGATTAGTATTATTAATTCCAATTGTGTTCGCCATTTCCAGACAATTGAAGGTTTCTATTCTTTATCTCGGTATTCCGATGGCTGCAGCTTTATCCGTAACACACGGGTTCTTACCTCCTCACCCAGGACCTACAGTTATTGCAGGTGAATATGGCGCGGACATTGGTGAGGTTTTACTTTACGGTTTCATTATTGCAATTCCAACAGTTATTTTGGCTGGACCTATATTTACTAAGCTTGCCAAAAAACTCGTACCTGCATCATTTACGAAAACGGGTAATATTGCCTCTTTAGGTGAACAAAAAGAATTTAAGTTAGAAGATACACCTGGATTTGGTATCAGTGTATTTACTGCAATGCTTCCTGTTATTTTAATGTCTATTGCAACGATTATTACTTTACTTCAAAAAACAATCGGATTTGAAGATAATAGTTTACTAGCCGCTATCCGTTTTATTGGTGATGCATCAACTTCCATGTTAATTTCCTTACTGGTTGCTGTCTATACCATGGGATTAGCAAGAAAAATTCCAATCAAAACTGTAATGCAATCTTGTACAACTGCTATTACTCATATTGGGATGATGCTCTTAATCATTGGGGGCGGCGGAGCCTTCAAACAAGTATTGATTAATGGCGGCGTGGGTGACTATGTAGCCGAACTATTCCAAGGAACTTCATTATCGCCCATCTTGCTTGCCTGGATCATCGCTGCAATCTTACGTATTTCCTTAGGTTCTGCTACTGTTGCATCTTTAACCACTGCTGGTTTAGTTATTCCGATGTTAGGACAATCTGACGTTAATCTTGCTTTAGTCGTGCTTGCAACGGGAGCGGGTAGTTTAATAGCTTCCCATGTTAACGATGCTGGTTTCTGGATGTTTAAAGAGTATTTTGGTCTAAGCATGAAAGAAACATTTGCAACATGGACATTGCTTGAGACAATCGTCTCTGTAGCTGGATTAGGATTTATTCTATTACTAAGTTTATTCGTATAATAACAATATTTGTGGGCAGTAACCCCCCACTTATTCTCTTAGAATCTCCTGAGTCAATAAGTGAGGGTTTTTTCTACCTATTAATTAGAAGGAGCAGGCAAAAATGTTCAATACAATTGGTGTCATTGGGTTAGGGGTAATGGGCAGTAATATCGCTTTAAACATGGCTAGTAAAGGTGAGCAAGTGGCTGTTTATAATTATACAAGGGACTTAACCGATAATCTTGTTGGCACAACGGAAGGTCAATTCATCCATCCCTACTACAAAATTCAAGACTTTGTTCACTCCTTAGAAACGCCAAGAAAAATCTTCCTTATGGTCACAGCGGGCAAACCGATCGATTCGGTGATCAGTGCATTAGTACCTTTTCTTGAAGCAGGCGATGTGATCATGGACGGTGGTAACTCCCATTACGAAGATACTGAACGTAGATATGATGAATTGAAGTCTAAAGGAATCGGTTATTTAGGAATCGGTATTTCCGGAGGCGAAGTTGGAGCTTTAAAAGGACCTTCGATCATGCCTGGTGGAGATAAATCCGTATATGAAAAAGTAGCTCCTATTCTAACAAAAATAGCAGCCCAAGTGGACGACGACCCTTGCTGTGTTTATATTGGTCCAAAAGGTTCCGGTCACTTTGTGAAAATGGTCCATAACGGAATCGAGTATGCAGATATGCAATTAATTGCAGAAGCCTATACATTTTTAAGAAAAAGGTTAGGTTTATCTGTTAACGAAATTGCTGTCATCTTTGAAACATGGAATCAAGGTGAACTGAACAGTTATTTAATCCAAATCACCGCAGAGATTTTACGAAAAAAGGATGAAATAACAGGCTTACCGCTGATCGATGTGATTCTTGATAAAACAGGGCAAAAAGGCACAGGTAAATGGACGAGCATTCAAGCAATTGATACCGGGATCCCATCATCCATTATTACAGAGTCATTGTTTGCCCGTTACATCTCCTCTTTAAAAGAGGAACGGGTTTATGCAGACAATATCCTATCCGGCCCAGAGATGGATCAGCAGAGTTTAGATAAAGATTTGTGGATTGAGTACGTTAGACAAGCATTATATATGGGCAAAATTTGTGCTTACGCACAAGGATTCACACAATATAAAATGACTTCTGAACTTTACGGATGGGATTTACCTTTAAAGGATATTGCCCTTATTTTCCGTGGTGGATGTATCATTCGTGCAGAATTCTTAAACGTCATAAGCGAAACCTATCAAGCACAGCCAAATCTCGCTAATCTATTAATTGCCCCCTATTTTGCTGAAAAGGTTAAAGAATATCAAATAGGATTGCGAAAAGTTGCCTGTGAGGGCATTAATTCTGGTATTTCGTTTCCATGTTTAAATGCTTCACTTACTTATTACGATAGTTACCGGACAGGCATTTCAAATGCTAACCTTTTGCAAGCACAACGGGATTATTTTGGAGCCCATACTTATGAACGAAGTGATTTAACAGGATTCTTTCACACAAACTGGCAGTGATCGATAGTGTTAGTAAAAGGACCCTAACCCGAAATGTTAATTGAAAATCAGACGTGTAATAATATTACTTTTAATATAATTTGGAATATCATCGCTCATGGAAAAGACCATCCTAGTGGATGGTCTTTTATCTCGGCACAATCTAGCTCATATCTCATCTTTCTACAGATGAAATTTGCTAACCATTTCTTTCAACTCTTCTGCCACGGAAGAGAGTGAGGTAGCAGATGAAGCAATCTCCTCCATTGCAGCTAACTGCTGCTCACTAGCCCCAGAAATTTCTTCTGCTCCAGCCGCTGTCTTCACGGAAGATTCCTTAATCAGGATTGAAGTGCTTAACAATTGTTCAGTACTAGCAGACATTTGTTGAGAGGCTGCGGACACTTCCTGTATTTGTCCATTCACATCTTGGATAGAATATTTGATTCTATCAAATGACTGCTCTGCCGCATGCACAACTTCCATCCCAGTCATAACTTCCTTTGTCCCCAGATCAATAGAGACCACCGCTTGATTCGTCTCATCTTGAATCGTATCAATCAGTTTAATAACTTTGGCTGCGGAATGAGATGATTGCTCGGCCAGCTTCCTCACTTCATCTGCAACGACGGCAAATCCTCGGCCATGTTCCCCTGCTCTAGCAGCCTCAATCGCCGCATTTAAGGCAAGTAGATTCGTTTGTTGAGCAATGTTTGTAATGTCCCCTACAATTTCACCAATCTCCTCTGAACGAACCCCTAATACTTGTATTACTTCGGAAACATGAGTGATCGTATTATGAATTCTGTCCATCTGTTGAACAGCAGTTTCCAGGGACACGCTTCCTTGTTCTGCTAACTCAGACGTATGAGCAGCAGAAGATGCTACATTCTGAGCATTGTTCGATACTTGCAGGACTCCCACAGAGAATTGCTCAATGGATTGCTCACTCTCCAGAACACTTTTAACTTGCGTTTCTGCACTTATAGCTACTTCCTGTACGGATTCAGCGATATGCTCGGCTGCCTGACTCGTTTGCGTCGCACCGGCCTTCAACTCTTCCGAGGATGAAGCTAAGTGGTCTACCGTTTGATGAACCCCCATAATTAGAGTGGAAAGTGAATCTATCATCTGATTAAATCGAATACCTAGTTGCCCAAATTCATCTTTATTCTTAATGATGACCCGCTCAGACAGATTACCTGTACTGATCTTTTCTGTCACTCCCATCAAAGCGTGAAGCGGCTTCATAATGGAAGCAATTATAAATATGATCAGAGCTGCTCCTACCAATAAGGAAATCACGACGACCAGTAGTGTTGTGTTAAAGATAGGTTGGACTTCTCGTTCTATTTCTGAGTACATCATTGTACCCGCTAGCTTCCAACCTGTTAGTTTACTTGTTTCAAAAATGGTTCGCTTCCCTTCCCCATTCTCTGTATATTCAAACTGACCTGTCTCCTGCTTAAATAAAGGATCATAAAGACTGCCTTTCGCTTCTACACCATTACTTAATTGCGGATGAGCAATAATTTTACCCGTCTTGTCTACGATATAAGCAAATCCCTGTTCGCCAATTGTATATTTCCCAGTCACTTCACGAAGCTTCTCGAGGCTAAGATCCATTCCAATAACACCTGATCCATCAGCTAATGCCGCTACGATAGTAACGACAACCTCTTTCAAACTGGCATCTTCATAAGGATTCGTAATGACAACTTGGCCTTTACTAGCCATTGCTTGTTGATACCAATCTCGTTCTCTCGGGTCGAATCCTTCAGGCAATTGACTAGCTGGAGTCGCGATATACCTGCCCGTTTCCGATCCAAAATAGGTGAACAAAACATCTGTTTGAAGATTTTGATATTGCTCAAGCTGGAGTTTTACTAGTTCCAGTTGGCTTGGTGTCTCCTCCCGTGCTTCCAGGCTTTTCGCGAGATACGTTATATGATGAATTTTAGGACTAACCAGCTGATCAATCGTATTGTTTAAAAAATGAACCGTGTCCTCCGCGCTACTAAGGATTTCATGTTCCACTTGCCCTTTGGCACTCTGATATGAAAGTACGCCAATTAATACACTTGGTACTAGTAGAACTATAGCAAACGAACCAATTAACTTTGCCCTTAACGTTCCTCTGAGCCCTCTCAACCACTTAAACATAAATTTCCTTCTCCATTCTCCATTTAAATTTTCCAAAAAAAGACGGTATATCTTGTTCACAAAGCGGCTTACTTAATAGGTATCCCTGAACACAGTCGCATTCATTGCTGCAAATGATACAGCAGCGGAAGAATCGTTATGTATTGAAGCGAGGTATTGCATTCCAAAATCGCCTAAGGCGATCCTAATCCTCTGGTGGGCTAATCGCTGTAAAGTATGTATTCATCTTGCATATTTCAATTCTTTCTTAATACTGTTTAACCTCACTATCTTTAATGACATTTTTCACCCTTCATGCGTTAAACCCCTATGTGATATATTATAGATAGAAGACATTAAAAGAGTTGATGAGTAACTTTCAGAAAAGTATGAATTTTTACATATACAAACGCAAAAAAGCATCATCACATAGGATGATGCTTTTTCCTCACTCTTCTATCCTTTGGAGACAAATTTATATCCTATGCCCCAAACCGTTTTAATATATTTCGGTTCTTTAGGGTTAATCTCGACTTTTTTGCGCAAATTAGCAATATGAACGTCCATTGCTCTCTCTGTAACAAACGAATCAAACCCCCGTAATTCATTGAGTAACTCTTCTCTACTAAAGACCTTTTCTTCATTAGTAATAAACAATCGCATAATCTCAAATTCAGAAAAGGTTGTTTCAACAAAGAAACTATTCACGTAGATCGCTCTTTTCTCGACATCAAGCATAATCGCTTCGCCATTACAACTTAGCGTCATTGCAATCTCATCCTTGACCTCTGATGTAGACTGATAAAAATGAGTTCGTCTAATCATCGCACCGATTTTCGCTGTTAATTCTCTCATACTAAATGGTTTGCAAATGTAATCATCTGCACCTGCCAATAAAGCATCCACTCGTTCGGATACTTCTGTTTTCATTGAATCGACCAGGATAGGTACGGTTGAAAAACTGCGTAATTCATTACATAATTCAATTCCGCTTGTATCTGGTAACATCAAATCCAAGAGGATAACATCGGGTGAGAACTCTTTAGCCAAATCAATCCCTTTGCGGCCGTTGTCAGCCGTCTGTACATCAAACCCCTCTTCAGACAAATACATCGCTAACATTTCACCCATAATCTGATCGTCTTCTATTATTAATATTTTGTACATAACATCCCTCACTTTTTCCAGAGAAACAATATTAATAAACGATTTACTAGAAAATATTTCCTAACACTCTCCTATAATTTCCTAATATTTTGTCGAAAAATCAGATATTTATACTTTATTATAAGCATTTATTCAGGGAAATGTTAGGGATTTTGTCTACTAATCATAAATTTCATGTACTAGAGCTAACACATCATTTAATTGTTGCCGAAGCTCCTTCATATATTCTTGATACCTTTTCAAATCTATTGAGTTGTTAAGCTTTTCTTCAAACTGTTTAGAAGCTATAAATAGTCTTTCCGCCGAAATATTCCCCGCAACTCCGCTTAATGTATGAATCATCCGTTTAGCTGTAGCGTAATCCCCCGTTCGTATCGTTTCCTGAAGTCGATCAACAAAACTTACATATTCCCACGCAAACGTTTTAAGCATATGGTGATAAATTGGTATTTTCCCATCGAGTCGCTCCATAGCTTTGGGAATATCTAAGTAGGGTAGTGGGACATATTCGCTTAGCATATCTTTCAGTACTCTAGGATCAATTGGCTTAGTAAGCACACCTTTCATCCCTACGCGATAGCAATTGTTGTGCTCCTCTTTGACGACGCTTGCTGTCATCGCCACGATGGGTAGGCTTTTATACCGTTTATCCTGGCGAACAAGCAAAGTCGCCTCACAACCATCCATCTCTGGCATATGAACGTCCATTAAGATGAGATCCCATCTTGTTCCATCCAGATTTTTCAATACTTCATACCCATTTCTAGCAATCGTGACCGAAAATCCATGGTCTTGTAACAATTCCACTGCTACTTGTTGATTAATCTCATGATCCTCTGCTAAGAGTATCTTTCCTTTATAACCGCTGATAAGAAAATCATCCTTGTACACAAGCTGGTTAGTTACAAAATACGACTCTTTTTTTTGCTCAAAAGCCGCTTGAAGAGACCTAAATAAATCAATTCGACTGATCGGTTTTATCAGGACCGCATTAGGCTGTACTGCCTTTTCAATCCTGGCTAATTCATCCCTTCCGTATTCTGTCGTCATTGCAATAGTTATACTATTGCTCCCCCGCATAAGTGCTGCCAGACGACTTAAGGTCTCTACTCCATACATATCCTCCGCTTCCATATCGAGAAAGATAAAGCTATATGTAATTTGTCCCGCTTGCTGCTCCAAGTGATGGATTGCCTCCTGCCAACCAGTCAAGCATGTCGGAGATAAGTCCAAGGATTTCACTATATTAGCTAGATTATTCCGCATCCTCTCATGATCCTCTACGATCAAGACTGGCAGATCCCCATATCCTTGATTCAGATAGAGGTTATTCCCTCTCTGATTTGATGATATTTCAAAAGGTAGAGTAAATGAAAAAACACTTCCCTTGCCTAATTCACTAGAAGCATCTAATCTACCACCCATCATCTTAATCAGATTTTGTGAGATCACCAGCCCAAGTCCTGTTCCCCCATACCTTCTACTCGTTGAATCATCTGCTTGTGTAAAGGGTTCAAATAGAGTGAGTATCTGTTCTGCCGTCAATCCGACCCCTGTATCTTCAACAACAAAACGTAGGAACATCTCATGCTGTAGCTGATATTCCACCGTTATGCTTAGAGAAACAAATCCACGTTCCGTAAACTTGATCGCGTTGCTGCACAAATTTAGCAATACTTGCTCAAGACGATGCGGGTCCCCAATTAATTCCATGGGTATTTCAGACTCAGTCTCGATAATGATTTCCAACTGCTTTGTCCCCAAATAAATTCCTAGCATATCAGATAGCCGTCGTACAATCTCCTCGGGATAAAAGGCCACTTTCTCTATATCCAGCTTCCCTGCTTCTATCTTGGAAAAGTCCAGAATTTCATTAATTAATCGCAATAATACATGGGACGAAGTATAAATCTTCCCTTGATAGTCTTGTTGCTTAACCGTCATTTTTGTTTTTTGCATTAACTCTGACAAGCCGATAATCCCATTCATTGGAGTCCGAATCTCATGGCTCATCCTGGCAAGAAAATGTGTCTTTGCCTTGTTAGCCTCTTCAGCTTCTTCTTTTGCTTGTACTAGCTCCGCCTGTATCCGTCTTTGCCCATTCAACATGTAATTTAGTAATAAAAACAGCAAACTTACAACAATACATACAGAAATCACATTTATGATAAGGGATAGTCTTTGAGCATTATTTAATTGTTTTAACGCTTCGCTAGTAGGCAGTGCAGTTGCAACCGACCAACCAGAGTAAGGTACAGGGGCATATCCTATGTATTCTTTGTGATCGTTAACAGTAGCAATTTGTAACCCTTTCTCGCCAGCAATCATCTCTCCGCCTATATTGCCCAGACCACCTGGTTGCTCCGAAAGTTTGTCCTTACCAACCAGCTCTTGTCTGGGGTGATACATAATTGTGCCATTCTTTGAAAGTAAAATGGTATACCCGGTATGACCGATTGGGTAAGCTTCCATGATGCTTGGAATGTCATCCAACAATAGATCAACAGCTATAAAGCCAAGTACGACTTCGTTTTCTACGATTTTCAGAATAGCACTAGTGACGAGCCTTCCCGTTATATAATCTATGTACGGCTCAGTAAAGGTGACCTCTTCTGAACTAAGATCATCTTTAAACCATGGACGTTCCTGAGTGTTCCAGTCCGACGTTGCTACTGCACCTTCACTTCCAATTAAAGAGTTTGCTGTTTTGCTCACAACCCATATAAATTCCACATTGTTATCCAACGCCTTAATTGCATCCAATTCTGAGGATACATCTTTATAATTAGTGTTGGTACGTACGTCGCTTCTTGATTGTGCCGTTTTCAAATAATTAATGATCGTACCGTTCGTACTCATTTGCCGAACCATAGCTCCTTTTTGCATAAAAAAAGCATTCATCTGATCTGCCAGAGCTTTACTTTGTAATGTTAGCTTGCTCTCAATTTCATCCTTTATTATCTTGTTTGTTTGTGACAATACAATGTTTCCCGTTAGGACAAAAGCTATAACAATCGTAATTAACATCAAATAAGTCAACTTTTTCGCATGATTTTCTTCAAAAATTTTCATGATTTACCCCTTTATTTATGCACTGCTTCAAAGTAAGAATACTATGATGTGCCAGAGAGTACTACTCTTTATTACTAAAGAAATCACCCAGAATGACGTGGAAGGTGTGCTTCTTAAGCTTGGAAACCCAAGCGATCTGGCGGATAAATACAGAGGAAGTAAGAGATATCTGATTAGTCCGGAACTCTTCCCAACCTATATATTCGTTCTCAAGATCGCGCTCGCAGCGATCGCCATTGCCACGACAGTTACCTTCGTGGTTGATACTGTTCTAGATCCCGCGCAGATACAAGGTCAGTTAACTAGCTATCTAAGTTCTGTCATATCGGGCTGCTTCCAGGGGTTTGCGTGGGTGACGATCATCTTTTTCTTTGTAGATTATAAGGGAGCTAGCAAGACAAAACTCGGGAGCAATACATGGAAACCGTCCGATTTACCTCCCCTGCCCGATGGGCGCGTCCGAATTAAAATGTCAGATCCTATCGTAAGCATCACTATAAGAATAATATTCCTTTTCAGAAAGCTGTCTCCTAGTCTCATTTCTTTTATTCGTACTAATTTAAATTTTCTATAGTCCTGTCGATTCCTACAATATCAATAGCTGCTACAGGTATCAAAATATTTGCTTTTTTACAAAAGGTTTCACAAGACTCGGCAACTTTATTGCACTGCACTATCTTTTTATGCTATTCATATTAGTAAGAACCAATATGGAGGGTGCGAAGAATCGATATGTATAAGATTATGGTTATAGAAGACAGCAATGAAATTCGAAATGAGATCATTGTCTTGTTACACAAGAATGGCTTTGACGGCTACGCTCCCAAGCTATTCAATACGATCATTTCAGACATACGAGCAACGAACCCTCATCTAATTCTGCTTGATATTCAACTACCCCATCGGGATGGATTTCAGCTGTGTACGGAGATTCGTACCTTTTCACGAGTACCCATTATTTTTGTTACTAGTCGGGATACAGACATGGATGAGCTCATGTGCATGACGCTTGGCGGTGATGATTATATAAGCAAGCCTTACAATACCTCGATCTTAATTGCTCGCATATCTGCGCTACTTAAGCGCACTTATAACAACAGCAGTTCCCAAGATCATCTGAAGCATGGCCTTGTTACGCTTGATTTAGCGACTAGTGAACTTGAGGTGGAGGGGCAGGTCGTGGAACTGACCAAGAATGAATTGAAAATTATGCATTACCTCTTTCTGCACAAGGAACGAATCGTATCTCGGCTTGATTTGGTGGAATATCTCTGGGATAACGAATTGTTTGTGGATGATAACTCCCTAAGCGTTAATATCAATCGAATCCGAAACAAGCTTCAACCACTGGGGCTGGAGGATTTCATCAAAACCAAACGCGGACAAGGATATCTGATATGACGCCAATCGCCTATATTAAGGATCGAGTGATGCTCCTCGTACTACATGTCGTATGCATGCTGTTTACTATCATTTTTTTAAAATCGGTTGACAATCCTAACAGCCTTATTTGTCTTATGCTCTTGATTTGGTTCGTGATTTTAACCACATACTTAACAGTTCATTACGTAAGCAGACGCAAATATTTGAAACAGCTGCAAGAGCTGTCTGACTCGCTCGAACAGCGCTATCTCTTGGCAGAGGTAATGGACAAGCCTTTTCGCCTCGAGGATCTCGAATATTATAAACTGATCAAATCCGCTAACAAATCGATGATTGAACAGGTCACAATGGTTAGGGGCGAACGCAAAGAATACAAGGAATACATCGAACAATGGGTGCATGAGATCAAAACGCCTATTGCAGCGATCAAGCTCATTTGCGAAAACCAAAAATCAGATGTGACGCGCAAAGTTCTCATGGAGCTAGAGCGAACCGATCAATATGTGGAACAAGCGCTTTACTATGCTCGAAGCGAGCAGGTGGAGAAGGATTATTTGATCAAAGAAGTCTCACTATCCGATTGTGTCCATGCCGCCATTATGAAGAACAAACAGTTGCTGATCCAAAATAGCATTCAGATTCACACGGAAGATCTTGATCGTACAGTATACTCCGACAGCAAATGGATTGAATTCATGATTAACCAACTACTCATCAATGCGGTCAAATATCGCAAGCAAGGTCTGGAACCCTCTATGATTAGCTTTTCTACTGAAGAAGTTAAGAACGGGATTGGTCTCTTCATTCGAGATAATGGGCTTGGCATTGCGGAGAATGAATTACCACGTGTTTTTAACAAAGGATTTACGGGGTCTAACGGCAGACAAAATCAGCAATCTACGGGAATCGGGCTTTATCTCTGTCGAAGGCTGTGCGATAAGCTAGGTCTGGAGATCACGATAAACTCTGTACCAAATGAATATACGGCGTTAACTATTTTCTTTCCCATCGGAACTTTATATCAGATGCAGGGATAACCTCCTTGGTGAAACCATTTCTTCTTATCTAACAAAAGTGAAAGATTATCTTAAGCTAATTTCATACAAGCATGCTTCAATTCGCAGGATAATGATAGCGAGGTGATCGACATGACAACATTACTAAGCATACGCAATATCGAGAAATACTATGGTAACAAGAAGCAAATAACCAAGGCAATCGATAATATCAGCTTTCAAGTAGCGTCAGGTGAATTCATCGGTGTAATGGGGGCATCAGGCTCTGGCAAAACAACGCTGCTCAATGTGATCTCAACAATTGATCAGGTTAGCGCGGGGCATATTTACTTGAATGATACGGACATCACGGAGATTACAGAACGAGATATTGCCAAGTTTAGAAGGCAGAATCTAGGCTTTATTTTTCAAGACTTTAACCTGCTGGACACACTAACCCTTCATGAAAATATTGCCCTGGCTTTGACGATTAATACGGTAGATCCAGGTACCATTGATGAAAAAGTACATATGGTTGCGCTTCAATTAGGAATTAACGAGATTCTGTCGAAGTTCCCATATGAAGTATCAGGCGGACAAAAGCAGCGCTGCGCCTGCGCGCGAGCAATCGTCACCAAACCGCAGCTCATTCTCGCGGACGAGCCGACTGGAGCGCTTGATTCGAAATCTGCTCAAATGCTACTGAAGAGCATTTCGGATATGAACACCAAGCTCGGAGCCACCATCCTGATGGTAACACATGATGCGTTTGCAGCCAGCTATTGCAATCGAATTTTATTTCTCAAAGACGGTACGATCTTTAACGAACTGATTAAGGGGGAGAAATCGCGGAAGCAATTCTTCAACGAGATTCTGGATGTAATGGCTTTGCTCGGAGGTGACTTATCCGATGTGTTTTAAGCTGTCCCTTCGAAATATGAGACGCTCTGCTTCGGATTATGCCATTTATTTTATCACCATTATGCTAGCAATTAGCCTGATGTTCGCTTTTAACTCGATCGTTTTCTCTGAAGAGCTGATTTCACTGGCGGCAAATATGAAGGCACTATCCTACTCGTTAATTATCCTTTCAGTCATACTCGTGATCGTATTAGCTTTCATGGTGAACTATGCCACGAAATTCATTATCAAGAAACGCAAACGGGAATTCGGCACGTATCTCTTACTTGGCATGGAGAGAAAAAAGGTTTCACGCATGTTCCTGATTGAGAACATCTGCATTGGCATCTTATCTTTTGCAGCTGGAATCGTGCTTGGCATGGTACTATTTCAACTTTTTTCCGTTATTATTATGAATATCTTCGATCAAGTATATCGAATTCAAGTCGTCTTCTCGCTAGATGCAATCCTCCTTACCTCAATCTATTTTGTCATGATGTATGTGATCGCGTTATGGGGTGGTGGGCGCTTGATTGCCAAGCTCAAAATTTACGATCTGATCTATGGCAGCAAATATAATGAGGATATAACGATTAAACACCCCTTGTTATATACCATTTACTTCTTGATCTACAGTGGTCTATGTGGTGGTGGAATATTTGGCATTCGGACACTTTTCATAGAAAAAATGTCAACCAACGCTGATCTGCTAACTCTCTTTGGCTGCTTGCTTGCTGTCGTGATTGGCGTATATGGCATCTATAAATGCCTGGCATCCTTTATCACCTTGCTACAAAGTAAGATGAAACATTTTCGCTACCACCATACGAACCTGTTTCTTCTGCGGCAGATCACATCCAAGATTCAAACAAACAGCCGCGTGATGGCAGTTCTTGCAGTTGTGCTAACCCTATCCCTTTGCCTACTTACAATGGGGTTATCCTTCGGCCAAGTCGCCAAATCATCTGCTAATTCAGATACACCCTTTGATATCATGGTCACAATTAAGAGTCCAGATGTAGAAAGCTTTAGCAAAGTCATTGATTATATTGATGCTAAAGCCCCTATAAAAGATTTTGTCGAATACAAGCTATATACCTACGAGCAAGCTGGCTATGAAGAAGCTGCCTTCCTCAAGCTGAGTGACTATAACCGACTAAGACAGCAGCTTGGTCTTGATCAGAAGCAATTATCTAATGGGCAATTTATCATTCATGCAGAATTTTGGAGGGTTCGTGAAGAGATTCAGAAAAAAATGAACAATCAACTGGCGATTCAAATTGGTGAAACTCGCTTAACGAGTGATGCCACACTCATGTTCTCAGAACCGATAGAACAATATCAAACGAATGCGATTAACGAATTTACATTTGTCGTACCCGATTCTTTGGCTGATGCAAGTCTAACGCCTGTCAGATCTATCCTGATTGCCACGAATGAAACGCCAGCTCCTGCGAGTCTTCTACCTGAGCTGAAGGACTTCATTTATGACGACTGGTTACCAACTCAGGGGCTGGAATGGACAAACTCGGATGACCGTCCTCGCATCATGGTTAAGAGCTGGACTCAAACCAATAACATGGTCGCCCAAACCACCTTCTCTTTTGGCTCACTATATGTTAGCTTCGTTTTTTTCCTAATCGTGGCGACTGTGCTTTCCATGCATCAGCTTACCGATTCTGCCGAGCATAAATTCAGATTCGAACTCTTGCGAAAGCTCGGTGTAGGGAATAGTGAGATTGATCGGCTAGCACTTAAACAGCTTGCACTCTACTTTGTTTTCCCAGTTATCGTACCGATTATCGTTACAGTGGCTATGTCGTTTATCATGAATCAATTCTTCTCGGCACACATGGCCGTAAAGAACATCATTTTCAATTATATGGCGATTGGAATCGGCTCTTTCTTGATCCTATACTTGTGCTTCTTCATTGCTACCTATATCGGTTTTAAGAGAAATATCGCGGCTCGCTAAGAGCGTTAGCCAAAAGAATAGAGCTTCCCCCGAAGTAGATTTTTCTACCTAAGGGGCAAGCTCTTTTTTCATCCAGTATTAAAAAAAATGAACCAACGGTTCCTGCTTGTTACTATTCTCTACTTGTAATAGCGGTGCAATTTCAAGCGAGACGTGCGGAGTTTAAAGCCGATAATTTCGCCCTATTTATGATAAGGTTCAGCGTATCATTCTAAAGGCGAAATTCTTTAATCATCTCACAGTACCGAAAACTACATGATAATTGCGACAGACGAAAACTTTGTTACGGATGAAACTTTTGAAATTGCCCTCCAAGGAAAAAGGATCTGGAAGCTTACTTTCAGATCCTTTTTCCATATTGAGGATTTGAATTCCTTTATTTTACATCAAACCCTAATGAATTTTTCAGGGGTAACTAATTATTATTTCGTTTGTTAACTTCAATCGCAATGAACTCCGGCAAATAATTGGGAGTACAGCCCTTTGAGACCATTTCATCTTTATAAAGACCCGTTTTCTCACCAAGTTTAATACAACGTGCTCGATTCTTTTGATCATAAACGCCTATCCAGCCTGCCGTGAAATTCATAGCCCATTGAACTTCCGGTTCTTCCTGCGTAATATTAGCTTCAATTGCAGATAGTAAGTCTGCGTTGTCCTCAGGCGGTGTTTGTCCAGTCCATCTCAATCGCCCTTTATAATACCAGAAGGCTCGCCTTTGAAGAGCAGAAGGGCTATTTTCCCATAACTCCATCAATGCAATTTTCTTCTTGTCTTTGGTGAGCTGATTAGCCATTAACCAATCCATTAAGTTATTTCGCTCATCAAATGTGTGAATCTGCATATCCTTATCAAGCTTATTTAGCACATCTTCTGAAAGAAGTTTTTTGTCCATAATTAAGATTGCCAATAGTCTGGGCAAAAACTCTTCGGTTGACCAAAGTTCCATAGCTAGTTCGTGATCTTTTTTAATGTCCTTCGCGATTTTTCGTAAGTCGCCTAGCTTAGTTTTACTATTGATCTGTGGTAGAATGTTTTCTGCTTTTGAAGAGCGTTTCATTTCTGTGCTTTTATTCTTATTTATTTGACACAACTCCTTTATTAAAGCACTGTTTCATAATATGTCCTTGGCGCGATATATCAATAACTTATTTCGTTATAAGTCTTATTGCAAACAATTGTAAAAGGAGTGATTCATTTCGCCGTCACTTATGATACGGTTCACCCCGATTGATCTTCACCGCGCGATAAATTTGCTCCACTAGCACCAGGCGCATGAGCTGATGAGGCAGCGTCATGCGCCCGAA
>RCUU01000677.1_pt1 | contig 18063 bp, 16 predicted proteins | sample 2166211 | NCBI WGS metagenome assembly RCUU01 (sample SAMN09932620, study PRJNA488358) | compost metagenome | feature: garden; material: soil; isolation source: compost soil in phenylacetic acid-enriched culture | place: Germany: Experimental Botanical Garden Goettingen | collected 2016-01-27
CCAGGCCTCGAGGGTTTTACGGGGTGTAGCCATCTCTACCTCCAAATGCAGGCATCGCAGGGTGGGTGTTGCCGGGGAAATTCAGCGGGTCAAAGATTCGAGCGCGCGCATGGCCTCGATCAGTTCATCACTGGTTAGGGGGTGGCCGTTGGCGCGCACGAAATTGAGCGCGTGGGGCGCTTGCAGGGTCGGCTTGGCAACTTGGAGCAGGGTCGCCTGGTCGAGCACCTTGACGCCCAGATCAACCAAGTTGCAGGGCAGGCCGATGCGTCGGTAGAAGGCCAGCAGCTCAGCCATGAACGCCGCTTCGCGGTCTTCCAGAACCAGCTGCACCAGCAGGCCGTAGGCAACCTGCCAGCCGTGCACCTGGTCACGCGCGCCGGGGATCTTCGACAGGCCGCGAGTCATTGCGTGCGCGATCGACAGGCCGCCACTCTCAAAGCCCAGGCCGCTCATCAGCAGTACGGCTTCGATCAGGCGCTCGAACGATTCGTTGACTTCGCCGCTGCCTGCCAGCGCCAGGCCTTCTTCAGCGTTCGCGCGCAGCACCTGGTAGCACTCGCGGGCCAGGGTCACGCCGGCTAGCGAAGGGCGGGCGCCGAACATATTGATGCCGCCGGCCTTAAGGCATTGTTCGGCTTCGAACTTCTTGGTCAGGGCATCGGCGATGCCCGCCAGCAGGAACGGGCGGGGAGCTTGGGCGATCAGGCGGGTATCGACCAGTACATAGCGTGGGCTGCTAAGCAGGTGGCCGACTTCGCTGAGTTGATGATGCTCGTCGTAGACGACGAAGTTCTTTGAGGTCGGCGCATCGTTGGAGGCTACGGTGGGCATGCTGATCAGGGCCGCGCCAGAGGAGTGAGCCAGGGCTTTGCCGGCGTCGATCGACTTGCCACCACCGACTGCCAGGATCATGTCGAAGGCAAACCGCGCCGCGGACTGGCGCAAGGCGGCGATGCCGTGGGCGGTGATCTCACCATCGAAGGTGATGTAGTGCAGCTGGACGTCGGCGCGGGCGCAGGTGGCGTCCAGACGCTCCTTGACCAGGCCGATGACGAAACTGTCGATGACCACCACGGCGCTGCGGCCGCAATGGGCCAGGTATTGGCCTGCCTCATCAAGTACACCAGGGCCTTGCACGTAGCGCCCGGGCGATCCGAATACCAGATTCATACGGCACCTCTTTGTGACTGTTTGTTGTTGTTATGCGAGACCAGCGAGGATCTCGGTCATGCGTGATGCATCATATATCATGCGTTTTGGCCGTCAAGCGACTTCAGCTGGCAGTAACGGCCGTAGGTCAGTTCAGCGGCGAATCAGGCGATCGAGTAGCCACCGTCGACGGCCAGGGTGGTGCCGGTGACGTAGCGAGCGTTGGCCGAGACCAGGAAGGCGATGGCGTTGGCCACGTCTTCAGGCTGGCCCCAGGCCTGCATTGGAATGCGTGACAGGATGCTGGCTGAGCGGCTCGGGTCTTCGTAGGCGCGGCGTGATAGCTGGGTCACGATCCAGCCGGGTGCCACGGCATTCGAGCGCACCCCGTCGCCCGCCCAGGCCACGGCCTGGCAGCGGGTCAGTTCAGCGATGGCCGCTTTGCTCGAGGCATAGGCCGGGGTCTTGGCCGAGCCGAAGATGCCCCACATCGAAGCGAAATTGACCACCGCGCCGCGGGCCAGTTTGAGCGCGGGCAGGGCGGCGTTGCTGATGCGCATGACAGCGGTGAGGTTGACCTCGAGCACGCGGCTGAAGCCGTCCAGGTGCCATTCACGGCTGTGGTCGATGACGCCAGCAGCATTGATTAGCGCATCGATACGTTCGAAACGGCTGAAGAAATCGTTTACCGCGGCGTCGCTGGTGACATCCAGCTCCTGATAGTGAATACCTGCAATCCGTTGCTCAGGTTCGCCCAGGCCCAGGGTATGCACCTGGTAACCGTCGGCGAGCAGGCGCTGGGCAGTGGCCAGGCCAATGCCTGAGCCGCCACCGGTGATGATTGCGATCTTGGTCATGCGGTGCTCCGTTATAGAGGTTTTTAAGTGGGGGCAAGACAGCTGGTTTCGACCAGGCCGGCACAGGCCCTGTAGCAGCGGGTTTACTCGCCAAGAACAGCCACCGGGCATTAATGGCCGAACAGAAAATCAGCCAACAACTCAACCTGCCCGGTGAGCATGTGCACGCCTTTGTGGATCTGGCAGCCACGCGCCTGAGCGGCCTCCAGCAACGCGGTGACATCAGGGTTCATCACCACTTCGCCGACCAGCGTGCCCGGTTCGAGCGTTTCTGCCGGCAGCGGCAACGGGTCATTGGCCTTCAGCCCCAAGGCGGTGGCATTGATCACCACATCGAAGCCACGCCCATCGGCGGCACCGGTTGCGACCAGACGACCAGGCACCAGGCCCTGCAGTTGGATCGCCAGCTCCCGGGCCTTGGCCGCGGAGCGATTGCTGATCACCAATTGCGCCAATGGCTCGGCCAGCAGGGCGTGAGCTATCCCCGTGGCGGCGCCACCGGCGCCGAGCAGCAGCACGCGCTTGCCGGCCAGGCTGTGGCCTTGGTTCTTCAGGCCACGGACAAACCCTTCGCCATCGAACATCCGCCCAGTGAAGCGCCCGTCCGCTAAACGGCGAGCGACGTTGCACACCTTGAGCAGCTGCGCCGTGCCCTGGAGTTCATCACACAGATGCGCGACTTCGATCTTGTGCGGCACGGTGACGATCACCCCGGCGAGGTTCTCGATCCCGCGCAGGCCTTGCCAAGCTGAGGCCAGGTTGGCGGGTGAAACCTCCCAAGGCACCAGCACGCCGTCATGGCCCAGGCGTTCAAGCAACGGGTTGAAGAAGGACGGCGTGCGCAAATGCTTGGCCGGGTAGGTCAGGTGGACCACGACCTGGGTGGTGCCGGTGATTGGCATGGCTGCATTCCTTTTTGCGGACAGGTTCAGGGAAAGTACGTTTATTAATGCATCATATATCTTTCTTTTGGCATAGCGCCGCAAGCAAAAGTGTTTTGCCTTGAAGTCAAAGGATCGCGCTTGGCGCCTTAAAAATAAATATGATATATCATGTTTTCAGTCGGCCCCGAGCCGGTGAACGTCCTGATAGCAAAAACAACAACAGCCTAAGAAAAGGCGAGGATGAACCCATGCAAGCAATACGTTGTGCGTTGCCGCTCGAACGTGGCGGGAGGTGCGAATGACCCAGATCTTCGCCGCACCCGGCCGCTACATTCAGGGCTACAAAGAGCTTGAACGCCTCTACCGGCATATCGCCTGGTTTGGCCAACGCTTCCTGATCATCACCAGCCAGGGCCGTCTGGATAGCCTCAAACAGACCCTGGCCATCAGCTTCGATCAACCCGACCTGAGCCTGCACTACGCCGTGTTCGATGGCGAAGTCACCCGCGCCGAGGTCCAGCGCCTGGCTGCGTTGCAGCACAGCCTGGGCTGCGATGGGGTGATTGGCGTGGGCGGCGGCAAGGTGCTCGATGCCGCCAAGGCAGTGGCACAGCAAGCGCGGCTGCCGCTGTGCATCGTACCCACCGTGGTCTCCAACGACGCCCCGACCAGCGCCTTGTCGGTGCTGTACCACCCAGATGGCAGTTTCGATGACGTGCTGTTTCATGAACGCAGCCCGGATGTAGTGGTGGTCGATACCTGGGTGATCGCTCAGGCCCCGGTGCGCTTGTTGGTTGCTGGCATCGGCGACGCCTTGGCCACCTATTACGAAGCGCGTACCTGCGTGCAAGGTAACAACGACAACTTTCTCGGCCTGGCCGGTGGCGGTTTGCAGGCGAGCGAGGGCGGCGGCAAACCAACCCTCACCTCGATGGCGATTGCCCAGCTGTGCCACCAGGTGCTCCAGGCCGATGCCGTGCAAGCGGTCATGGCCTGTTCCCGGCAGATCGTCACCAAGGCGCTGAATCGGGTGATCGAGGCCAATGCCCTGATGAGCGGCATCGGCTTCGAAAGCAACGGCGTGGCTACTGCCCATGCGGTGTATTGCGGATTCAGCGTGCTGGGTGCGCGCGCCACGGCCTACCACGGGGAGTACGTCGCCTTCGGCACCCTGGTGATGCTGCTTCTGGAAGGCGCACCGGCCAGCGAGTTGGATCAATTGCTGGGGCTGTGCCTGGCGATCGGCCTGCCGGTGTGTTTTGCCGATCTTGGCCTCGCTGACCTCAGCGAAGAGGAGTTGCAGCAAGTGGTGCAGGTCGCCGCATCGCCGCAGCAGACCAGCCGGGTAGAGCCGTTCCAAGTCACCACCTGGGAAATGCGCGCGGCGCTGATCGGCGCCAGCGACCTGGGCGAATTCTACAAAAAAGGCGGATCGATCCTGAGCACATCGGGTGCTCGGGATCTGCCATCGGCCATTAGCAGAGGTGAGTAGATGATAGCATTTCAGGCAAGCCTGCCGGTCAAACTGGATTTTGAGGTCGGGGCGATCCGCCGCATGGGCGAAAAGGTAGCCCCCTATGGCAACAAGGTGCTGCTGATGGTCGACCCGTTCCTGCAAGGCAGCGAGCTGGTCGCCCAGGTGCTGGGCAGTTTTGCCGAGCGCGGCATCAGCGCAGTGGAGTTCTACGACATCGTGCCCAACCCACGGCACACCACCATCGACCGTGCAGTGGCGCTGGTGCGTGACAGTGGCTGCCAGGTGGTGGTGGCGATTGGCGGCGGCAGTGCGATCGACTCGGCCAAGGCGGTGGCTTTCGTCGCCGTGCATGGCGGCAGTTGCTGGGACTACACCGAGCGCCTCGGTGAGCCGGTGACCCGTCCGCAGGCACGCGGGCTGCCGTTGCTGGTAGTGCCGACGACTTCCGGCACCGGCACCGAGGCAACACCGTTTGCTGTCATCAACAATCCAGGGCTGGGCCTCAAGTGTGCCATCGTCAATCCGCACATCTATCCGGATGTGGCCTTGATCGACCCGCAGATTCTGGTTTCCAAGCCGCCACGGCTAACTGCGCTGACCGCGGTCGACACCTTCTGCCATGCCCTTGAGGCTTACATCAGCATCCACGCCACGCCCTGGGTGGAGATGGTCGCGCTGGAGGCGATTCGGCTTTTCGCGGCCAATGCCCTGCGCTGTGTCGAACAGGGCGATGACCTCGAGGCGCGGGCGCGCATGGCCTTTGCCTCGACCTTGGGTGGCATGGCCATCGCTGGCGCTGGGGTTACCGTGTCGCACGCGCTCGGCCAGCCACTGGGAGCGATGACCGATGCCCCGCATGGCGGCACGGTAGCGGCCAGCACCGCGCAGGTGATCCGCTGGACCTTGCCGGTGGCCGCCGGCAAGTTCGCCCGCGTTGCCGAAATTCTTGACCCCAGCACCCATACCCTGCCCGAAGGCCAGCGTGCGTCACGGTTGCCGGAGATTGTCAGCGCTCACTTTGCGCGCCTGGGCGTGCGCGACACTTTCGGCAGCTATGGCCTCAAGCCCGAGCAGGTCGATGAGTTCGCCCAAGTGGTTTGGACCAGTTTCAACCAGGACCTGGCGTGCCACCCGAAACCGATTCGTGACCAGCAGGAGGTGGCCGAGATCGTCAGGCAGTGCCTCTAGACCGGATCGGCTCAACATTCTCGCTTCGCGGCTAAAGCCGCGAAGCGTGCACCACAGCACTCAATACCAAGCACCACCTTTGCACACTCGAACCGCTGAACAACAACCACAAAAACCAGTTTCGGGAATTCAACGCAATGGCAAGAACCACCTTGATCGGGGTCGGGTTACTGGGCGCGTGCGCCTTGCCCCTGGCCCAGGCCGATAGCTATTCACCGGCCAATTTTCTCTTCGGCGACTGGCAAGGCCAGCGCACCCTCCTGCATGAGCAGGGCGTGGACCTACAGTTCACCTATGTCAATGAGCTGGCCTACAACACCCAGGGCGGCGAGCAGCACAAGGGCACATACAGCGATCAGCTGATGGCCGATGCGCGCTTCGACCTGCAGCGCCTGCTGGGCTGGCAGGGCGCGGCGTTTCGCCTGACCCTGAGCAACCGCAACGGCGAGAGCCTGACTCAAGAGGCCAACACCGGTACGCTGTTGGCTGCCCAGGAGATCTACGGCTACGGCAGCGTCACCCGCTTGGTGCAGATGTATTACCAGCAAGCGTTGCTCGATGAACGCCTGCTGCTCAAAGTCGGGCGGCTGCCGATGAGCGGCGATGTGTTCCCGTTCTCCTGCAAGTTTCAGAACCTCACCTTCTGCGGCGCCGTTCCGGGCTACATTACCCCCAACTGGTTCACCTGGCCGGTCAGCCAATGGGGCGCCACCCTGGCTGCGCAGTTGGCCGATGATTGGTGGCTCAATACCGCGATCTATCAGGTCAACCCACGTTTTACCGAGAACAGCCAAGGGTTGAATTTCGCCAGCCCGTCAGGCACCAGCGGCTACCTGGCTGTAGGTGAGCTGGCCTGGAAGCCGAGCTTCAATGGCCTGCCGGGCAGCTATCGGCTCGGGCTGTGGCGCAACACGGGTGACTTCGCTGATATCTACCACGATGTCGACGGCCAGCCCATCGGCCTGACTGGCGCGCAAGCCAAGCAGCACGATCAGGCCAACGGCTATTACGCCATGGCCGAACAGCGCGTGTACCAGAGTGCGCGCAACCCCGCGCGCGGCCTGACCCTGTTCGCCAACTTCATCCAGTCTGACCGGGATGTCTCCAGCATCGAGCGGGTTTGGCATGTGGGCGCCTTCATCAGCGGGCCATTGGCCCAGCGCCCGCAGGACGAGATTGGCGTTGCCCTGGGCCGCCTGGAGGTCAACCCGCGTTCGGCCCGGCGTGTCCAGCAAGCCAGTGGGCAACCGCAGCGCGCCGACGTCGAGTACCCACTGGAGCTGTATTACGGCCTGAGCCTGAGCCCGGCGCTGACCCTCAGACCCAATGTGCAGTACGTACGTAACCCAGGCGGCTTTGAGCATGACCGCAGCGTGGTGGTCTGGGGCCTGAAAACCGAAATCAGCTTCTAGGGCGATGGTGCCAACACGGCGCCGTGTCGCTTTTTTAATGATGCATCATGTATGAATGGAGTGAATCATGAGCCTTGCCAATTTCGTTGACCTCACCAGCGTCCAGCAACGTGCCAGCCACCTCACACTGCTGGGCCAGGCATTTATCGATGGCCGCTTTGTCGATGCCCAGGGTGGCGAAACCTTCGACAATATTTCGCCCCGCGATGGCCGGGTGCTCAACCAGGTCGTCTCGTGCCAGGCCGCAGACGTCGACCTTGCCGTCAAGGCCGCGCGGCGCGCTTTCGACAGCGGCGTCTGGGCGCAGCGCACCCCCAAGGAGCGCAAGAAAGTCCTGCTGCGCTTTGCCGCACTGTTCGAGCAGCACATGGATGAGCTGGCGCTGCTGGAAACCCTCGACATGGGCAAACCGATCAGCGAAAGCGCAGGTTTCGATGTTCACGCCGTGCTTGATTGTCTGCAGTGGTACGCCGAAAGCTGCGACAAGCTTTACGACGAAGTCGCCCCGTCGGGCCCCGCAGCATTGGGCCTGGTGACCCGCGAAGCGATTGGCGTGGTGGCGGCGGTAACGCCGTGGAACTTCCCCATGCTGATGGCCATGTGGAAGGTCGCGCCGGCTTTGGCCATGGGCAACTCAGTGATCCTCAAACCTGCCGAGCAATCGCCGCTGACGGCCCTGCGCATCGCCCAACTGGCCGCTGAGGCGGGCATTCCGGCGGGGGTGTTCAACGTCCTGCCCGGCTTTGGCCCCACCGCCGGCAAGGCCCTCGGTCTGCACATGGATGTCGACACCCTGGTATTCACCGGCTCAGGCGAAGTCGGCAAGTTGTTTCTGCAGTACTCCGGCCAGTCGAACATGAAGCGGGTCTGGCTCGAGTGTGGCGGCAAGACGCCGAACATCATTCTCAATGACTGCCGCGACCTGGAAAAAGCCGCGACCACCGCAGCGCGGTCGATGTTCTTCAATCAGGGCGAAGTTTGCGTGGCGCCGTCGCGGCTGATCGTCGAGGCGGGTATCCGCGCCGAGTTCGTTGCCGAGGTGCTCAAGGTGGCCCGGGCGATCACGGTTGGCGACCCGCTGGACCCAACCACCGAGCTGGGCGCGATGGTCGATGCCAGTCAATTGCAGCGGGTACTGGGCTACATCGACAAGGGCGTGCAGGAGGGCGCCCAGCTGATTCTTGGCGGCGAGCGGGTCAAGCATGGCCTGGGCGCCGAGGGCTACTACATCCCACCAACCATTTTCGACAACGTCAGCAATGACATGACCATCGCCCGAGAAGAGATCTTCGGCCCGGTGCTGTCGGTGATCACTGCCCGCGATCATCTCGAGGCCTTGCGCATCGCCAACGATACCCCGTATGGCCTGGCCGCCAGCCTGTGGACCGCCGATCTGTCCCGCGCCCACCAGATGGCCCGTGGCCTGCGTGCCGGCAGCGTGTGGGTCAACTGCTTCGACGGTGGCGACATCAGCATGCCGTTCGGTGGTTTCAAGCAATCGGGCAATGGCCGCGACCGCTCGCTGCACGCCCTGGACAAGTACTCCGAGCTCAAGTCCACCTGGATCGAGCTGTGAGCCTTCGCCCGGCAACTTTGGAGAACAATAAGATGAACAAAACCGTTGCCCGTACTTTTGCCACCCTGGCCATGACTGCGCTGCTGGCGGGCCCAGCCGCCGCCGAGGCGCGCCACCCGCTGTACCAATTGATCCCCAATACCGCGCTGTCTGGCCTGGTCGATCCGCAAATGGCTGATCGTAGCCAGGTCGACAAGGCCCTGCCGCTGAAACAGAAGGGCGAGCGCCTGCGTATTGGTTGGACCGAGATCACCCTCGGCAACCCTTGGTTCGTGTCGATGATCGACGATGCCCGCAGCCTGGCCGAACGCTATGGCTATGACATGCAGGTGCAGGTCGCCGACGGCGATGTCGCGCGCCAGAGCACCCAGGTCGATAACTTCATCACCCTGGGTGTCGATGTGATCGTCATCGACCCCACCGACATCCTCGGCTCGGTGGCCGATGTCGAGCGGGCAGTGGCGGCGGGGATCCCGGTAATTACCGTCGGTACCGCCCCCGACGCCCGAGCGCCGGTTATCACCACCAGTACCGGCAACCCCTACGGCAGCGGTGTCGAGGCGGGGCGCTATGTGGTCGAGCACAGTGATCCGGCCAGCGAGATCAACGCGGCCATGGTCATCGGGGTGATGGGCAACTCCACCTCCGAGAGCCGCCTCAACGGCATGATCTCGGGGATCGTCCAGGCCCGCGCCGAACAGCGCAAGCTCGGCCTGTCCAGGGAGGATGCCTTGCTCAAGGGCTTCGAGCTGTTCCAGCAAGTAAAGGCCAAGGGCAGTTTTAGCTGGCCCGAAGGGGGCTTCAATGTGCTTGCCTGGGGGCGTGGCGATTGGACCGAGGAGGGCGGCCTGGCTGCCAGCGAAGACATCCTCAGTGCCCACGGCGAACGCCTCAACCTGATCCTGGCGGAGAACGACTTCATTGCCATCGGTGCGATCAGCGCCGTCGACAACGCTGGTAAGGCTGGCCAGGTGCGAGTCGCTGCCGCAGCTGGCAGCTTCAAGGTCGCGCTGGAGCTGATCAAACAGGGCAAGCTGCTGGTCACCGCCAGCAACAGTGGTTCGCAAACTGGCGTGGCGGCTATCGAGCTGATCCATCAGATCCTCGATGGCCGGCTTGCCGCCAACAACTTGCCACTGGCCTCGTACTTTCCGGTCGAGCTGATCACCCCGGCCAATGTCGAGCAGTTCATCCAGCTCGAACAGGCCCCGGCCAGTGTCGAGCGATTGCCGGCGTTCCGCTCCATCGACCAGCTCAAGGCAGCCATGCGCTGACCCCCGCGGATGCGGCGCCTGTCCAGACAGCGCGCCGCTTGCAGAGGCATGACCTATGAATACTTCAAACACTATCGCTGTGGAGCTGCGCGACATCCACAAGGCTTTCGGCGGCATCAGCGCTCTGAGTGGTGCCAGTTTCAGCGCCCAGGCCGGTGAGATACACGCACTGATGGGCGAGAACGGCGCGGGTAAATCGACCTTGATGAAAATCCTCGCTGGCGCCTACCTGCGCGATGCCGGCGAGGTGCTGTTGCACCAGCAGCCGGCGAGCATCGCCAAACCGGCCGATGCCCTGCGCCTGGGGGTATCGGTGATCTACCAGGAGTTCGCCCTGGCGCCACACCTGTCGGTGGCCGAGAACATCTGCATCGATGACCTCGGCGCGCGCAAGGGCCTGGTGCAGTGGGCCACGCTGCGGGCCAAGGCGCGGCGCATTCTCGACGAGTTGGGCTTTGCCATCATCGACGAGCGCCGCGCAGTCGGCGCGTTGCCGGTAGCCCACCAGCAGGCGGTGGAAATCGCCAAGGCGCTGTCACGCAACGCTTCGGTGCTGGTGTTCGACGAGCCGACGGCGGTGCTCACCTCGCACGAGACCGAGCAGTTGTTTCGCATCCTCGATGAGCTACGGCGCAAGGGCGTGTGCATCATCTACGTTTCGCACCGCATGGACGAAATCTTCCGGATCTGCGACCGCGCTACGGTGCTCAAGGATGGGCGCACGGTGGGCACCTTACCGCTGTCGGCCATTGATGAGCGAGGCCTGGTGCAGATGATGATCGGCCGTGAGCTGAGCGATCTGTTTGCGCCGCGCAAGGCCAGCCTGGGCGAGGTGCGTTTGCAGGTCGAGGGGTTGTGCGCCGGGCCGCTGGTGCGCGATATCAGCTTCCAGGTGCGTGCCGGCGAAGTGTTGGGTTTCAGTGGCTTGGTCGGCTCGGGCCGCACCGAAACCATGCGCGCCTTGTTCGGCGCCGAGCGCAGCACTGCCGGCAGCATTCGCCTGGATGGCCAGCTGCTGCGCAATCGCAACCCGCGTGCGGCCATCGGCCACGGCATTGGCTTGCTCCCCGAAGACCGCAAACAGCAAGGCGTGCTGCTGGAGATGTCGATCCGGATCAACGCCGCCTTGCGGCCTGATTCGCCCTACACCGGCCGCTGCGGCTGGATCGACGGCCGGCGCGAGCGCGCCGGGGTCGAGGCGCTGCGCAAGCGACTGCGGCTCAAGACCGGCTCGATCGAGCAGGCAGTGGGCGACCTGTCAGGCGGCAACCAGCAAAAGGTCGCGCTGATGAAGTGGGTCGATGCCGGCTGTCGGGTGTTGATCCTCGATGAGCCGACCCGCGGCGTCGATGTTGGCGCCAAGACCGAGATCTATCGGGTCATCAATGAACTGGCCGAGGCCGGGGTGGCGATCATCCTGGTGTCTTCGGAAATGACTGAGCTGATCGGCATGTGCGACCGGGTGCTGGTGATGCGCGATGGCGCCATCGCTGGCGAGCTCGGCGGCAGTGCGATCGAAGAACACGCAATGATCTGTCTGGCGATGGGAGTCGAACACCGTGGATAACAACCTGAGCAAACTGGCCGCCGGCAACCTGCCGGGCGAGCCTGCCCAGCCGCAGGCCTGGGGGCGCTCGCTGCAGCGTCTGTTTTTGCAGCACAACGCCTTGGTCATGCTGCTGGTGCTGGTGGTGGTTGCCAGCAGCCTGTCGGCGGACTTCTTCACTTGGCAGAACCTGGGCAACCTGCTACGCCAATCGACGCCGCTGATGCTGGTGAGCATCGGCATGCTGATCGTCATCCTCACCGCCGGCATTGACTTGTCGGTGGCGTCGGTGGCAGCGGTGGGCGGTATTGTGGTGGCGATGAGCCTGAACCTGGTGCCACTGGAGGGGGGCGCTGGGCTGTTTTTGGCGGTCGCCATCGCCGTGGCGGCAGGGGTGTTGATGGGCCTGGTGACGGGTAGCTTCGTCGCCTACTTTCGCATGGCGCCGTTCATTGCCACCCTGGCGATGATGACGGTGGCCCGGGGCCTGGCGTTCATACTCTCCAATGGCCAGCCGCAACGCCTCGCCGACAGCCAGAGCGCCGCTGGGCTGTTGCGCGACTTCGGTCGTCAGGCGGACGGCCTGTTCGGCGTGCCCTGGCCGGTATGGTTGGCGGTGCTGGCAATCGCAGTGTTCGCGCTGATCCTGCGTTACAACGCCTTTGGCCGGCTGATCATCGCCAGCGGCAGCAACGAAACCGCTGTGCGCCTGGCGGGCATCCCGGTGGAGCGCTACAAGCTTGCCGCCTATGCCATCTGCGGTGGGTTGAGTGCATTGGCCGGGGTGGTCATCGCCTCGCGCTCGGGAGTCGCCACGCCGAGTGCCGGCATGGCCCTTGAGCTTGATGCAATTGCTGCCTGCGTGATTGGTGGGGCGCTGTTGTCCGGCGGCAAGGGCAGTTTGTTCTATACCGTGGTTGGCGTGCTGGTGCTGGGCCTGATCGGCAACATCATGAACCTGCTCAGCGTCCCCGCTTACCCACAGCAGATCATCAAGGGCGCGATCATCGTGGTGGCGGTATTGCTGCAAGGGGTTGGCAGGCGCGACGCGCGAATCTAGATACCAGCGGGCGTGCTGGCGGCGCATGAATGATGATGTATCATGCGTCTTCGCCATCTCGCCCAGCGGTACCATCACTGGACGCTGGCGCCGGGCCATTCACCAGACGAGAGAGAACCAGCGTGACAGTTCACAAGCCCCTGGATAAAGGCAACCTGAGCGAGCGGGTCTACAGCATCATCCGCACGGCATTGATGGACGGCCAGTACCAGCCGGGTGACCGCCTGCGCATCAGTGCCTTGGCCGAGGAGTTCGGGGTGTCGATCACCCCGGTGCGCGAGGCGATTTTCCGCCTGGTCAGCGACCATGCACTGGACATGAAGGCTGCCACCTCGATCTATGTGCCAGAGCTGAGCGTCAGCCAATTGCGCGAGATCCAATTGATTCGCCACCTGCTCGAAGGCGAGGCGGCGGGGATGGCCGCCGAGCGTATTTCTGCGGCTGAGCTGGAGCATCTGGAACAGGTGCAGGCGGCGTTTCAGGCGGCGGTCAGCGTCGATTACAAGAAGGCGTCGCTGCTTAACCGCGAGTTTCATTTCGGCCTGATTGCCGCGGCGCGCATGCCGGTGATCTTCAAAACCTTGGAGAACATGTGGGTGATGATGGGGCCGCTGCTCAGCACCTTCCACGCCGAAGTGCCCAAGGCGGAGTTGGCCAGTGCCAAGCACAAGCATTTCGAAGTGTTGGAGGCCTTGCGCAAACGTGATTCGGCCAAGGCCAAGGCGGCTTTGCAAGCAGATATCGCCTGGGGCGAATTGATGTTGGAGTGGCTGGAGCGCAAGTCGCTGAGTCCGGCCTGAGCAGTACCGGCCCTATCGCGGGGCAAATTGGGCCAAACCGCCGCTCCCACGCGGACCCCGTGGGAGCGGGCTTGCCCGCGAATGGGCCTTACTGGCCCTTGCAGGCTGAGGCATGAAAATGCGGCAATACAAACGCCGCCAACTCCTCCAGCGTCTCATCCAGCGGCCGCCGATTGCGCCGCAGGTGCAAGCCAAGATGCGCCACCCCCGCCTCGCGCATCGCCTCAAGCTCGCCAATCAGCCCATTACGCCCAACCATCGCGCCAAAGCGGTGACGCTGTAGCGGCGTGTCCGGGTTGTCATCCAGATCCAGGTGCAGGAATGACACGTATGGCTTGGCCCCGGCCACTTCGCGCCACAGCGCCGCACGACGCACGTGCTCCTGCGGCGTGCCGGGGTAGGCCAACCAGCCATCCAGATGCTCACCCACCCACGCCGGGCTCTGCTGAGCCAGGCCGGCCACCAGCAACGGCAGCGGTTGGGAGGGGCGCGGCAAGACTTCGATCTGCTCTGGCAGGCCCGGCCCGCGCCAGTCGCGCAGCAACGCGATATGCTCACGAAAGCGTTCGCCACGGCTGTCGAAGTCGCGCTCGAACAGCGGGTATTCCACTGGTCGGTCGCCACTGGCCACGCCCAGCAACAAGCGGCCGCCGCTGAGCAGATCGACGCTGGCTGCGGCCTTGAGAGTCAGCAGCGGCTCTCGGATCGGCAGTACCACCGCGGCTGTGCCGAGCATGATGTTGCGGGTAATGCCAGCGAGAAATCCGAGGTAGGTAAACACCTCGAACACCTGCGCCGCGTCGCCGAATTGCGGGTCGTACAGCGGCACGTCGCGTACCCACAGGGCGCGAAAGCCCAAGCGATCAGCGAGAGTCGCCAGCTGTGCATGCTGTGCCAGGTCCGGCACACCGAACAGACCGCCGGCCTGCTGCCGGGTCTGATCGCGTGGGGTGGTCCAGTCGTTGTCCAGCGGCAGCTCCAGGCCGATGCTCAGGCCACCAGCGGTCAGTTTTGCCAGGGCGCCGCTCATGCTTGCGCTCCTGCCTGTGCACCCGCGTCAACCGCTGGGCGTTTGCCGCGCCAGACCAGCCACGCCAGCGGCAAGTGCACCAGTACCGCAGCGACCACGCCGGCCCAGGGGGTTAGGGCCAGTTGGCCGTGGGTCACCAGGTAGCTACCGGCGGTCTCACCTAGGGTGATGCCCAGGTTGAACGCCGAGATATTCAGCCCCGAGGCGAAATCCACCGCTCTAGGCGTGTAGCGCCCAGCGGTGTCGAGCATGCCGGCCTGGAAGCCCGGCGTCATGCCAAAAGCCAACACGCCCCAGATGAACAGCAGCACCACCATGGCCACTGGCGACGACAGCGAGAAGCCCAGCAACACCAGCACCGCCGCCAGCAAGACGAACAGTACGCGCAACGCCCGTTGCCAGCCCAGGCGGTCGGCCAGACGGCCTCCGGCAAGGTTGCCGATCAGCGTGGCAATGCCGAACACCACTAGCAAGCTGCTGGCCGTGGCCGAGGAGAAACCGGTGATGTCGGTGAGGATCGGCGTGATGAAGGTAAATGCGGCAAAGCTTGCGCCAAAGCCCAGGATGGTCACCAGCATCATCGACCAGATCGCCGGTTGACCGAGCGCAGCCAGCTGGGTGCGGATGCTCCCGGCTTCCCCGGTTTTCAGGGCCGGCAGCCAGAACAGGGTGGCGAGCAAGGCCAGTGCGCTGAGCACCGCCACCGCGTAGAACGGCAGACGCCAGCCCATGGCATTGCCCAGGAAGCTGCCCAGCGGCACCCCGATGACCATGGCCAGGGTCAGCCCGGCGAACATGATGGCGATGGCTTTGCTGGCCTGCCCCTTGGGTGCCAGGCTCGCCGCAACCGTGGCCCCAATGGCGAAGAAGCTGCCATGGGCGACGGCGGTGATCAGTCGCCCGATCAACAGCGTCGGGTAGTCACTGGACAACGCCGAAAGCAGGTTACCAGCCAGGAAGATTGCCACTAGGCCAGCCAACACCGGCTTACGTGGCAAGCGCCCCAGCAGCAAGACGATGAACGGGGTGAACACCGCCAGCGCCAATGCGTACAGGCCGACCAAGCCACCCGCGGTGGCCAGGGTCACGCCCAGGTCGTTGGAGATTGCGGGGAGAATACCGACCACGATGAACTCGGCCACGCCAATGGCGAAGGCGGTCAGGGCCAGTACGTACACCCCGGGGTGTATGCGTGTTGAGGAGAGGGTAGCCATGAAAAATGCTCGCAAGGTGAAAGATGCAGCACAGGATACGAGGCGCCAGTTTTGTGATGTAGACTCGTGTAATTCCAACCAGCTGTGAATTCAAGTCATGAAAACCCGAGCCAAGGACATCAATCGCTCTGGCGAGATGGAAGTGTTTGCCGAAGTGGTCGCCTGCGGCACTTTCTCGGAAGCGGCGCGGCGCCTGGACATGACCCCATCGGCGGTGAGCAAGCTGATCGCCCGCCTTGAGCAACGCTTGGGCGCACGCCTGCTACTGCGCTCGACACGGCGCCTGGAACTGACCGCCGAGGGCGAGCGCTTCCACGTCGAGACCCTGCGCATTCTTGAGCAGATCGACAACGCCGAGCGCGATGTGGCCAATGCCGCCTGCCCCAGCGGAATCATCCATATCAACAGCAACCTGCCGTTCGGCCTGCATTGCCTGGCGCCGCTGGTGCCAGCATTTCTTGAGGCCTATCCGCAGATAACCTTGAACATCGAACTGACCGATACGGTGGTCGATTTGCTTGAGCGCCGGGCCGATGTGGCGATCCGCTCGGGGCCGCTGAAGGCCTCGCGGCTGGTGCAACGGCACTTGGGCCGTAGCCGTTTGTTGACGGTGGCCGCACCGGACTACCTGGCGCGCAAGGGCACCCCGCGTACGCCACAGGAGTTGCTCGAGCACAATCGATTGAGCTTTGGTTTTCACCGGCACTCTCAGGCCTGGGTGTATCAGGACACCGATGGCGAGCGCGTCGAGGTTGAGCCGCAGGGGAATCTGCTGCTGCAAGACGGTGAGAGCATGCGCCAGCTGACCCTCGGTGGCGCGGGGATTGCCCGCTTGGCCAATTTCCATGTGGGAGCGGATATTGCGGCGGGGCGGCTGGTGCCGCTGCTGGAGGATTTTGACAGTGGTGAGCAAGACATCCTGCATGCGGTATTCATTGGGCCTGGTCGACAGTTGCCGCAGCGGGTGAGGGTGTTCATCGATTTTTTGGTTGAGCGTTTGGATGTGCAGTATTTCAGTTGAGTGGCTGGGCTAGGGCCCGCTTCATGCCACACCTCCACGCTCCCGCTATCACACCAGCTTGGCAGGGAGAGTGAGCTGGACGGAGTTGATCAGCAGGATCACATTGACGGCATGGCCTTCTACATCGAGGTGAGGAAATTCGTCACGCCAATCGATCAGATCCTCTTCGGTTTCAGCCGAGGCATCGATACTGAAAACGGCTTCAAGATGGGGAAGTAATCAAAGCTGTGCTTCTTCCACCTCCCAGAAATACCCTCTGATACCCCCAGCAGGATGCGCGATCGCGAATGGCGATTTCTGATAGCTGTCGGGGTGGCGCACTCTGGACTGTATCTCCATGGCCGGATCGACGTAAGCAGGGCGGGGCTGCATCTACATGGGTCGTATGTCACGAATGGCAGCTTTCGACCCAGGCCCGCCCTTCACGCAGGACCGCTATCGGCTAGAAGCTGTATCGGGTACTGAACATCACATTGCGTGGTTCACCGCAATAACCGGTATAGAACGTCGGGTCCAACGAACTCAGGTACTTCTTGTCGAACAGATTGTTGACGTTGACCGAAGCGCTGAGGTGCTGGGTGAGGTCATAGCGGGCCCTCAGGTTGAAGACCGCGTATTGCTCCTGGGTAGCCTTGCCCAGGTGTGTGGTCAGGCTCAGGCCGCTCTGCCAGTTCATACCGCCCCCGAGGGTCAGGCGATTCAGCTCGCCTGGCAGACGATAGGTGCTCCACAGCTTATTTCTAGAGCCGGATCTCTTAGCGTCATTGCTCCCGCATATGGAGATGACGCTATGAACAATTCAGGGCTGTGCTTGCATGTTGACGCTCAATTCACAAGTCCTTATGCAATGTCGTGCTTTACGGCGCTTCGCGAAAAGGGAATCGAGTTCGAATGGAGCCCTCTTGACCTGGACAGCCTGTAGCATCAGGCGGATGGTTATTCCCATCTCTCGCTGACGCAGCGAGTGCCCACTCTGGTGCATGGCGATTTCGCGCTGTCCGAGTCATCGGCAATCACTGAGTATCTGGAGAAGCTGTACCCGCACACGCCGATTTACCCAGAACACTCACTGCAACGTGCCAGGGCGCGGCAAGTTCAGGCGTGGCTACGCAGCGACTTGCTCCCCATTCGTCAAGAGCGCTCTACGCTCGTTGTATTCTATGGCCGCAAGTCCGGCCCCTTGTCAGCACTGGCGGAGTCTGCAAAACAAAAGTTGGTGAATGCCGCGCAACTGTTGCTTGCTGATAATCCCGATTACCTGTTTGGTCGATGGTCAATCGTCGATGTTGATCTGGCATTGATGCTCAATCGATTGATACATAATGGTGGCAGGCTTCCAGCCCAACTGGAGGATTATGCTCAGCGACAATGGCAACGCCCGACCGTGCAGGAGTGGGTCAAGCTGATGCGACCCATGCTGTAGCGCCGGCGTATGGACGGTCGCTGCCCTTGGTTGAGGGTAGCAATCGGGCCCGATCCAGATATTCGCCTGAAGGGCGGGAATTCAAAGGCTATCCGGATCCCCGAAGAACATCTGTATCCGCGACCGCAGCCACCGCTCCGCCGGGTCAT
>RCUU01000678.1_pt1 | contig 18059 bp, 19 predicted proteins | sample 2166211 | NCBI WGS metagenome assembly RCUU01 (sample SAMN09932620, study PRJNA488358) | compost metagenome | feature: garden; material: soil; isolation source: compost soil in phenylacetic acid-enriched culture | place: Germany: Experimental Botanical Garden Goettingen | collected 2016-01-27
CCCAGAAGCCATCGCCTGGCAGCTCCACCGCCGTCAGGCAGACGCCGTTGACCGCAATGCTGTCGCCCAGTTTGACGTCGCCCAGGTCGAGCTTGCCGGTCGCTACATAGACCCGCACATCGCCACCTTTGGGGGTCAATGAACGGATGCTGCCGATGGATTCGATAATGCCGGTAAACATGAGTCCTCCTCGAGAACAGGGCTGGCGCTGGGCGCAAGCCGGAAATTATACGCCGAGCGCAGGCTGTGGGATGGCAGTAACTTGCCAATCATCGCCTACCGCACGCATTTCTACGATCTTCAGTTTCGGTGCTTCGCTCATGCGCGCCATCGGCCATTCGAACAAGGGCCGTGCGCTGGAGCCGAGAAACTTACCAGCAATGAACAAACGGTACTCATCGACCAGGCCCTGGCTGGCGAAGGCACCGGCCAAACGTGGCCCGGCCTCGACCAATACTTCGCTGACGCCGCGCCTGGCCAGCTCGACCAGCAGCTTGCGCAGGTCGACCTGGCCATCGGTGCCTGGCAATGCCAGTAACTCCAGCCCGGCCTGGGCGTAGCGTTGGTCTGTCGAATCGACGGCGCAGGTCACCACCAGGGCCGGACCCGCCTGGAAAAAAGGGGCGTCGAGTGGCGTGCGCAGGCGCCCATCGATCAAAACGCGTAGCGGCGGTCGGGCCAGGGCCAGGGCAGCCAGTTCCGGTTCCAGGCCCAATTCGTCGGCACGCACGGTCATGCGCGCATTGTCGGCGATGACGCTTTCGGCGCTGGTCAGTACTACGCTGGAGCACGCCCGCAGGCGCTGCACGGCCGAGCGTGCGGCCGGCCCGGTGATCCACTGGCTTTCGCCACTGGCCATGGCAGTGCGGCCGTCCAGGCTCATGGCCATTTTGACCCGCACATAGGGCAGGCCCTGCTCCATACGCTTGATGAAGCCAGGGTTGAGCGCTCGCGCTTCATTTTCCAGCACGCCGCTGCTGACTTCGATACCGGCCGCGGCGAGGCGCGCCAGGCCACTGCCGGACACTGCCGGATTAGGGTCCTGCATGGCCGCCACCACACGGCCAACGCCCGCCTTGACCAGGGCATCGGCGCAAGGCGGCGTGCGCCCGTGATGGCTGCACGGCTCCAGGGTCACGTAAGCCGTTGCACCCCGGGCCAGCTCGCCAGCCTGGCGCAGGGCATGCACTTCGGCATGGGGATCGCCGGCACGCACATGCCAGCCTTCACCGACGATCTGGCCATCGCGCACGATCACACAGCCCACCCGTGGGTTGGGATGGGTCGAATACAGGCCCTTGCGTGCCAGTTCCAACGCACGCGCCATGTAGTGGGCGTCGAGCACCCGTTGTTCAGCTGGCATAGTCACTCTTTGGCCGGCTCGCGGGCCAGGCGGTCGATTTCTTCGCGGAACTCGTCGAGGTCCTGGAAGCGCCGGTACACCGAAGCAAAGCGGATATAGGCCACTTCATCGAGTTTGCGCAACTCGGCCATGACCATTTCACCGACCACCAGCGATTTGACTTCGCGCTCGCCTGTGGCACGCAGCCGGCTCTTGATGTGCGCCAGCGCAGCTTCCAGGCGCTCGACGCTGACCGGACGCTTTTCCAGGGCCCGTTGCATACCAGCGCGCAGCTTTTCTTCGTCGAAGGGCTGGCGCGTGCCGTCCTGCTTGATCAGCCGGGGCAGCACCAGTTCGGCGGTTTCGAAGGTGGTGAAGCGCTCACCGCAGGCAACGCATTCGCGCCGACGGCGCACTTGCTCGCCCTCGGCGACCAGGCGCGAGTCGATGACCTTGGTGTCGTTGGCACCGCAGAAGGGACAGTGCATGGTGGCAGGCAACAAAAAAAGGGAGGGTCATGTTAGCGCATCCCACTGGCAAGACAAGCCAAAGGGGTTACCATCAGCGCAGGATTAATGCCCTGGGAGACATCAATGTCATTTCGAGCGCTCGTTATGCTCAGCTTCGCCAGCTTGCTCGTTGCCTGTAGCAGTGACCAGCCCACGCCTGAAACAACCCAACCGGCAGTGATGGACACCGCCAGGGCGCAACAACCCAGGCTTGGCCCCTTGCCGGCGTATCAGCGCGAACTGAGCGGCTCCTTGCTGGGCGTGCCGGCCGGTGCCGAGGTCGAGTTGGCCCTGCTGGTGATCGATGAACGCAGCCGGCCGCAGCAGTTGCTGGCCAGCACCAAGCTCAACGGCACCAACCAGCCGCTGCCGTTCCAGCTGCGCTTTAACCCGGAGGCCTTTCCCGCCGGCGCGCGCGTCGAGTTGCGAGGCCGCGCCAGCCAGTCCGGGCAGTTGATCTTGCACCTGCCGGCTCGGCGCATCAACCAGGCGACCAGCCAGGCGCTCGGCTCGATGCAATTCGTAAAGGCGCCGTGATGCCGGTCGCACAATTGCAAACGGCCTTGAGCGAACTGTTGGGCGATGCTCGCCTGGTCATCAGCGAGCTGCCCGAAACCGCGCTGAAACTCTGGCTGATAGATGCCGAGAATATGGACCGCGCCTTCACCTCCGAAGAAACCCGGCGCATCCTCCATGAGCCGCCTTACTGGAGTTTTTGCTGGGCCAGCGGCCTGGCGATGGCCCGCTACCTGGCCGAACAACCGCACTGGGTCCGGGGCAAGCGCGTGCTTGATTTCGGCGCAGGTTCCGGCGTGGCAGCCATTGCCGCGGCCAAGGCCGGTGCCCTGGAAGTGGTGGCCTGCGACCTCGACCCGCTGGCCATCGACGCCTGCCGGGCCAATGCCGCCCTCAATGACGTCGAGCTGCAGTACTCGATGGACTTCTTCGAAGAGGCCGACCGCTTCGACCTGATCCTGGTCGCCGACGTACTCTACGACCGCGCCAACCTGCCATTGCTCGATGAGTTTCTCAGCCGTGGCCGCGAGGCATTGGTGGCAGACTCGCGGGTACGGGATTTCCAGCACCCGATCTATCGGCGGCTGGAAATGCTCGAGGCATTCACCATGCCGGACCTGGCGGAGCCGCTGGAGTTTCGCAATGTGAGCCTGTATCACGCGCGGCGTGATTAAGGGCCTCATCGCGGGCAAGCCCGCTCCAGGCACTTCATCCCCTTGTGGAGCGGGCTTGCCCGCGATAGCAATCCAGCAGACAACCGCCCCCACCAGCCTTTATAGTTGACCCATTCAACGCTCACCGAGATTGCCCATGAGTCAGGACACGCCGTACATATTCGACGCCACTGCTGCCAACTTCGACCAGTTGGTGATTCAGAACTCGTTCCATAAGCCAGTGCTGGTGGATTTCTGGGCCGAATGGTGTGCGCCCTGCAAGGCACTGATGCCTGTGCTGCGCCACGTTGCCGAGTCGTATCAGGGTGAGCTGTTACTGGCCAAGGTCGACTGCGAAGCCGAGCAGGACATCGTTGCCCGCTTCGGCATTCGCAGCCTGCCAACCGTAGTGCTGTTCAAGGACGGCCAGCCGGTCGATGGTTTTGCCGGTGCCCAGCCGGAGTCGGCTATCCGCACCCTGCTCGAACCTCATGTACAGGCACCACCACCCGCCGAAGCCGACCCATTCGAGCAGGCCCAGGCGTTGTTCGCCGAAGGGCAATTCGCCCAGGCCGAAACCATCCTGCAAACCGTTCTGGCTGCCGACAATACCGATGCCGGTGCATTGATCCTGTACGCCCGCTGCCTGGCCGAACGCGGTGAACTGGGCGAAGCCCAGACTGTTCTCGACGCGGTAAAAAGCGATGAACACAAAGCTGCGCTGGCCGGCGCCAAGGCACAACTGACCTTTTTGCGCCAGGCCGCCGACCTGCCCGACGCGGCAACGTTGAAATCGCGCCTGGCGCAAAATGCCGGCGATGACGAAGCGGCCTATCAACTGGCAATCCAGCAATTGGCTCGCCAGCAATACGACGCGGCGCTCGATGCCCTGCTCAAACTGTTCATGCGCAACCGTGGCTACGAAGGCGGCCTGCCGCACAAGACGCTGCTGCAAGTGTTCGACCTGCTGGGCAATGACCATCCATTGGTCACGACCTACCGGCGTAAACTCTTTGCCGCGCTGTACTGATTACGCTCAACCGACCCAGTGATAGAGCGGCGCGTCCACGCCGCTCTCGACCTTCACGTCGGCGCAGTGGCGCAAGCGTACCAATAGCCGCTTGCCGGCCGCGGTGCTGCCGGCCAACCCTTCCAATTGCTCGAGTAGCTCGGGGCCACTGACCTGGCCAGCCTTGCGCAGCAACTCCCTGGCCGTTTGCCAGAGCGCATCATCCTGCCTGGCGGGCGCGGCGCTGGTCGGCGCCATCGCCGCCGCCGGCGTTGCCTGATGACCAAACTGCGCACCCAATTGCGCCCAATCGGCCTGATCCAGCTCCAGGGTCAAGTCGACGGGTATCTCTCCGATGGTTCCGCGAATTCGCAGCATCGCTGTGTTTCCTCAAATTGGCTGCCTGCATGCTCCCATGGGCCAGCCACTTCGCCAAGCCCAGTAGGCAAGCGCCAATCAAGTGTTATAACATTGCAAATAACCTCGGTTCGCCCTCGGAGATCGCCCATGCGCCGCCTGCTGCTCGCCCTGCCATTTGCACTGCTACCCCTGACGCCTGGCTACGCCAGCGAAGATCATGATCATGCCCACGAGCACGAACACGAACACGGCAGCCTGGGTGCCCACGAGCACGGCGCGGCTCGCCTCAACGTGGCATTGGACAACCAGACGCTGGAACTGGAACTGCAAAGCCCGGCCATGAACCTGGTTGGCTTTGAGCATGCGGCCAGCAACGATGCCGACAAGGCCAAGGTCGCGGCGGCTCGCACCTATCTCGAACAACCCGTTCGACTCTTCAGCCTACCGGAGGCGGCCGGTTGCTCAGTCACGAGCACTGAACTGGAAAGCCCGTTGTTCCGTGCAAAACCCGCAACCGACAACCATGAGCACAGCGAAATCCATGCCCATTACCGGTTCAACTGCACCTCTGCGCCAGCCCTGAAACAGTTGGATTTGGCCCAGCTGTTCAAGACCTTTCCCGCCACCCGGAAGATCCAGGTACAGCTGATTGCACCCAGCGGCCAGCAAGGTGTGGCAGCAACCCCTGACAGCGCCATTCTCACGTTCTGACCCTGGCAACGCACATGAGCCATGCACTGATCGAATTGACTGACCTGCACTTCGCCTGGCCAGGTCAGCCTGCGCTGCTGGATATACCGGCCTTTCGCCTGGAACCCGGCCAGACGATGTTTCTCAAGGGCCCCAGCGGCAGCGGAAAAACCACGCTATTGGGCTTGCTGGGCGGCGTGCAGAAGCCCGGCAGCGGCAGCATTCGCCTGCTCGGCCAGGAGTTGACCGCCCTGAATCAGGCAGCGCGTGATCGCTTTCGGGTCGACCACACCGGCTACATCTTCCAGCAGTTCAACCTGCTGCCGTTTCTCTCGGTGCGCGAGAACGTGGAACTGCCCTGCCGCTTCTCGCGCCTGCGTGCCCAGCGAGCCGCACAGCGGCATGGCAGCATTGACCAGGCCGCCGCCAGCCTGCTGGCTCATCTTGGGTTAACCGACCCGACCCTGCTTGCCCGTCGTGCCGATACCCTGTCCATCGGCCAGCAACAACGCGTCGCGGCAGCCCGTGCACTGATCGGCCAGCCGGAGTTGGTGATTGCCGATGAGCCAACCTCGGCCCTGGACGCCGACGCCCGCGAAGCCTTCATACGCCTGCTGTTCGCCGAATGCCGGGACGCCGGTGCGAGCCTTCTGTTCGTCAGCCACGACCAAAGCCTGGCGCCGCTGTTCGACCGCCACCTGTCCTTGTCCGAACTCAATCGAGCCGCGCGCACGGCCTGCGCAGGAGAGCTGTGATGTACCTGTTACGACTGGCACTGGCGAGCCTCGCCAACCGCCGCTTCACTGCCTTTCTGACGGCCTTCGCCATCGCCCTGTCGGTGTGCCTGCTGCTGGCGGTGGAGCGGGTGCGCACCGAAGCCCGCGCCAGCTTCGCCAGCACCATCAGCGGTACCGACCTGATCGTGGGCGCGCGCTCAGGCTCGGTCAACTTGCTGCTGTATTCGGTGTTTCGCATCGGCAATGCCACCAATAACATCCGCTGGGACAGCTACGAGCATTACGCCAGCAACCCGCAGGTCAAATGGGCGATTCCAATTTCCCTGGGCGACTCGCACCGCGGCTATCGGGTGATGGGCACCAACGAAAGTTATTTCCAGCACTACCAGTATGGCCACCGGCAAAGCCTGCAACTGGCGCAGGGACGCGCCTTCGCCACGGACCCGTTCGAGGTGGTACTCGGCGCCGAAGTTGCCGACGCCTTGCATTACTCGCTCGGCGACAAGCTGGTGCTCGCCCACGGCGTCGCCGCCATCAGCCTGGTCAAGCATGACGACAAACCCTTCACCGTGGTGGGCATCCTCAAGCGCACGGGCACTCCCGTGGACCGCACGCTGCATATCAGCCTCGGCGGCATGGAGGCGATGCACATCGACTGGCACAACGGCGTTCCCGCACGCGGCAGCGGGCGCATCAGTGCCGATCAGGCCCGCGACATGGACCTGACCCCGGCTGCCATCACCGCCTTTATGCTGGGCCTGAACAGCAAGATCTCAACCTTTGCCTTGCAGCGCGATATCAACGAGTTTCGCGGCGAACCCTTGCTGGCGATTTTGCCGGGGGTTGCCTTGCAGGAACTGTGGAGCCTGATGGGGACCGCGGAAAAGGCGCTGTTCGTGATTTCGCTGTTCGTGGTGCTGACCGGACTGATCGGCATGCTGACCGCGATCCTCACCAGCCTCAATGAACGCCGCCGGGAAATGGCCATCCTGCGTTCCGTTGGCGCCCGCCCCTGGCATATCGCCAGCTTGCTGGTGCTGGAGGCGTTCGCCCTGGCGCTCTGCGGCATCGTTGCCGGACTGGCCCTGCTGTACCTGGGCATCGGCCTGGCGCAAGGTTATGTGCAAGCGAATTACGGCTTGTACCTGCCCCTGGCGCTACCCAGTGCCTATGAATGGAGTTTGCTGGGGACCATTTTGCTCGCTGCCTTGATCATGGGCAGCGTTCCGGCCTGGCGCGCCTATCGGCAGTCACTGGCCGACGGCCTGTCCATCCATCTATGAAGACCTCAATGAAGTTACCTGCACTGCTGGGCTTGTCACTGCTCGTCGCCCTGCCCCTGTGGGCGACCGAGCCCCGCCAACTGGAATGGGCGCAGCTGATTCCGGCGGACGCGCCGGCAGTGGTTGTGCAAACGGCGCCTATCCATGACCTCTCGCAATTGAGCAATGCCTTGGCCGCCGAGGCCGCCCCCGCTGCCCAGCAACAATCACCTGCCGCCCCGGTGGTCAAGGCGCTCGATGGCCAGCAGGTGAAGCTGCCCGGTTATATCGTGCCGCTGGAAGTCAGTGAAGAAGGCCGCACCACCGAGTTCCTGCTGGTGCCTTACTACGGCGCCTGTATCCACGTTCCCCCACCCCCATCGAACCAGATCGTGCACATCACCACCGAGATGGGTGTGAAGATCGAGGACTTGTATCAACCCTACTGGATCGAAGGGCCAATGCAGGTCAAGGCGTCAAGCAGCGAATTGGCCGAAGCTGGCTACCAGATGGAGGCAGAGAAAATCTACCCCTACGAGCTGCCCTGATCACTTGAAGAAAGAGGGTTTCACGGCTTTCATTGAGCTGGGTCAAGGTGCCTTTAGTTAGGCTCCTTACTATTGGAAGCAATAATTTTTAACACCCTTTGGGAGCCTTCCATGCACAAGTCCTTGCTCAGCGGCTCGCTGATCGCCCTGGCGCTGACAGCGCCGCTTGCCCAAGCCCACCAGGCCGGCGACTTCATCGTCCGTGCCGGCGCGGCAACGGTTTCACCTAACGAAGACAGTGGCGAGTTGAAACTCAACGGTGCGAAGGTTTCCGGCACCAAGGCCACCCTCGACAGCGATACCCAGTTAGGCCTGACATTTGCCTACATGATCACCGACCATGTCGGTATCGAACTGCTGGCGGCAACACCGTTCCAGCATACCGTCGGCGTGAGTGGCCTCAATGCCGCCACAGGCCTTGGCGGGCTGGACGGCAAGCTGGCCGACGTCAAGCATCTGCCACCGACCCTGTCGCTGCAGTACTACCCGATGGACCCGACGTCAAAATTCCAGCCGTATGCCGGCGTGGGCATCAACTACACGATGTTCTTCGATGAAGACCTCACCAGTGCCCGCAAGCAGCAAGGCTTCAGCAATCTGGAACTGCAGGATTCGGTAGGGTTGGCCGGACAGCTGGGCATGGACTACATGCTGACCGATAACATCCTGTTCAACGCATCGGTCTGGTACATCGATATCGACACCAAGGCCACGGTCGATGGGCCGACCGCACTGGGCGTGGGCCAGACCAAGGTCAACGTCGATGTCGATCCATGGGTCTACATGGTAGGCCTGGGTTACAAGTTCTAACCCCTGTACGGGAGTGGCGAAGACCTCGCCACTCCCGTTTTGCTTCAACGGCCCAGCAAACGGGCCAGACCGACCTCGATCGGGGTCGGCTCAGGGAAGGCAAAACGCTCGAGCAAGCGCCGATTGTCAGCCCGCGAATGACGGATATCCCCGGAACGCGCCGGACCATGGCTGACGGCAGGCAAGCCGCCCAGCACGGTTTCCAGCGCCACCAGCAATTGCTTGAGGGACGTGGCCTGGTTCAGGCCGATATTGATCGCCCCCTCCTCCACGTGCGGTTTCTCCAAGGCTTGCACCATCACCGCGACCAGATCGGCGACATAGACGAAGTCACGTGTCTGCTCGCCATCCCCGAACAAGGTAATCGGCAGGCCTTTCTGCGCACGCTCGCTAAAAATACTGATCACACCGGAGTACGGTGAGGACGGATCCTGGCGTGGCCCGAAGATGTTGAAAAAACGGAAGACCACCGGCTCCAGGCCATGTTGGCGACGGTAGAAATCCAGGTACTGCTCGCTGGCCAGCTTGTCGACTGCATAAGGCGTCAATGGCGCCTTGAGGGTGTCTTCGACAATGGATTGCCCCTCACCGTTATTGCCATACACGGCTGCACTCGAGGCAAACAGCATGCGCTTGATACCGGCAATGCGCATGGCTTCGCAAATGTTCAAGGTACCGATGAAGTTGCTCTGATGGGTCTTGACCGGATCTTCCACCGAAGCCTGGACCGAGGCCACCGCAGCCAGGTGCACCACGGCCCTGCAGCCTGCCGCAGCTCGCGCAACGAGTGAGGCATCGGCTACATCGCCCTCGATCAGTTCCAGCCGCGGATTGTCCAGCGGCAGGTTGCTGCGCTTGCCGGTGGACAGGTCATCGAGCACCCGCACGGGGTATCCCTTGGCAAGCAGAGCATCGACCAGGTGTGAGCCAATAAAGCCGGCTCCGCCAGTAATCAAAACAGGTTCTTCAGCCATGACGGTAAAACCGTTCCAATAGAGTGGGCAGCCCTGCACGCCATGCGCGCGGCTTGATCCCGAAAGTGTGCAGAATTTTCTTGCATGCGAGCACCGCATGTTGCGGCTCTTCGGCAGCATCGGCCCTGACGGCGTGAGCCTGTGCCGTCGGCGCCTCGACCGCGAGCTTATGTCGGCCGGCTGCTTCGGTCAGAATCGCCTGCCCCAGCACCAACGGCGTGGTCGCCTCGTTGCCGGCGTAATGATAGGTGCCCCACAGCGGTGCTGCACAGTCGAGCTGCTTGAGCACCGAAATAATCACCCGCGCCGCGTCATCCACCGGCGTGGGGTTACCGCGGCGGTCATCGGCCATCAACAGCTCCTGGGTATTCTCCGCCAGCGCCAGAAAACGCCCGAGCACGCCCTCGGGGCTGTCGTCGAGCAACCAGCCAAAGCGCAACAACACATGCTGCGGGCATGTGCCGCGCACGCGCTGCTCGATCCGCCACAAGGCCTGGCCGCGCACACCCAACGGAACGGGTTCGTCCTTTTCGCTGTAGGCCGTGGCGCGGGAACCATCGAACACCCGATAGCTGGAAGGCTGCACAAGAATGATGTTGTGATGCTGGCACAACTCGGCCAAACGCTCGATCGAACGCTCCTGCAACGCCAGCCGCTCTTCGCTGACACTGTCGGCCTGGAACCAGTCGAAATAGTAGGCAAGGTTGATCAACGCATCCGGGCGCGTGTCATCGAGCAGCTGGGTCAGGCTCGCAGGGTCCCAGCCTTTCTCTGGCGGGCGCGGGGCGAGAAAGCCGATATCTTCCTCGGCTCCGAGGCGAATCAGCGCTTGCCCGAGGGCATTCCCACCACCCAACAGCATCAGGCGCATTCGCATAGAGTCAGTAGATCCGGTCAGGTCTGAAAGGATGAAACCCTTATTTTGCGGTTTCCCGCGGGCTAAGTCCAACGGTGCGCCAAGGGCGATTACGGCAATCGAGCATAACGGACAACGCCAGCAAAAGGAAAACACCTACGGCCAACCAAGAATCTCCTGATGTGAGCACGTGAAGAAACGGCGCTCAATATCCGTGCAGTCCTCACTCCATCGGTAAAAGTTACACATTGAGTTTTCCATGTGTATTGCAAGGCACTCGATTAGTGCGCCTTGGGGTATTGAGATGACGCCATCAGGGAGCGAAACCATGCGAACAACATTTGAGTATTTAAATGCAAATATCAATTCAATTCTAATGTTGGCCTCTTGGTGTTTAATAAAACTCAAGCCCAGTACCTCCATAATGCTGCAAAAGACGTAGCCTCTCAAGGTGGCCCTGAGGCTCGCGGCACTTCCCGCCTGGCAAAAAGCCATGCAATGCAACTAAAAATCCTGCTTGGCCCGCAACAGATTTTGACGACCCCAATCCTTTGCCCTCGGACAATTGGCAGCGCTTGCATTTGATGGCATGCACGAACATGCTCCATGCAACATACCTGATACGCTCCCTGAACTCCATCAACTCGAAAACGACAGCGAGTGCATTGAATTGGCCTCCCGCAATCAAGTTCTGCTTGCGTTGGTAGAACACAAAGCGTTTGCCTATGACCTCGAGAATGAAGGCAAAATCATTCGCTTCGTGGGAAATTTCAAGGGCGGTGGACATGTCAAGTTACCTGGAGAGAGTCTTTGTCCGGCAATGGAGCTGAGCTCACATGCCGGCCCGCATCTTGGCGCCCATAGTGAAACGCCGTATCACTGCTCAATTGCAGCTGAAAATGGACACTCCCCCGCTCCGTCGGCGCTCGTACTCACAGCACGATGGAACCCAGAAAACGAAGCCGCGCAAATCTTCCCTATGCGCGAAGTTGTGGAAAAAATAGGCTCATTCGCAGCACTCGCACTTACCTCCCGTTCATTTGATTTCACACGTAGCGATTCCTTTGAGGACGGCCGAGGAGAAAATGGCGTCGGCACCTCCATATTGGAGCTCGACCCCCGCATGGGATTCGCACTTCGTTTTAGTGCTTATCGCTTTTCGGTAAACGCAAATGCCGGCCCGTTGGCTAAAGATGCATTTAACTTATTAAATGAGCACCTGAAAAATTGCGACGTTATTGAATTTGTACTTCAGCCACAACGCGCTTTGATTATCAATAACCTCCACGCGCTGCATGGCAGAGACATCTGCCACCGTGGCGTTCGCGAAAAAAGGCATGATCGAATGGCGGTCGGGATGGCCAATGGCACTAATGGCGCTTGCTGGCGGAGTATTGGGGGCCTTATCAATCAGTCTATTGCCCAGGGCTACGCTGGAAGCAAGTGTGCCGGTTCTTCTAATCGCGGTAGCCGGCTATTTCACCTTCGCTCCCAATCTGGAAGATAGACAGCAACGCGCAAAAATGTCGCTATTTGCCTTTTCTCTTTCCATTCCACTTGTGGTTGGCTTTTATGACGAGATCTTTGGGCCAGGTACGGGCTCTTTTTTCATGCTCGCTTTCATGCTCCTGCTGGGGCAAGGGGTATTACGCGCCGTATCGAACAGCAAATTGCTGAACGCTTCGTGCAATCTGGGCGCGCTACTGGTGTTCTCGCTCTCGGGTGCGATCATTCTGCCTGTCGCGCTGACCATGGCCCTTGCGGCCGTTGTCGGTGCTCAATTCGGGGCACGCTGTGCGGTACGGTTCGGATCCCGATTGATCAAGCCGCTATTGATAACGGCATGTTGCCTGATGGCGGGTAAACTGATGCTGACCCCTGGCAATCCCATCAACCAATTTTGGTTTTATGGCGACGCATCCGGAGCGCCGGTAATTGAAGTGCCGCGAGACTGAAATAAGACATCATTTCCATCAAAAAGGCCCCAGGCGGAGCGCGCCAAGGGCCTTTGATTACATACTCGACAGCTCGAAATCCTAGAACGGAATATCGTCATCAAAACTGTCGAAATCCGGAGCCGGCTGCGGTGCTGGCTGCTGTGGAGCTGCCTGGCGTGGCGCCTGTTGAGGGCGCGGAGCTTGCTGGCGAGGTGCTGCCTGGTTGTAGTTGTTGCCACCTTGAGGCTGCGAACCGTCCTGGTTCTGCGGGCGACCGCCCAGCAACTGCATGGTGCCCTGCATGTCGACGATGATCTCGGTGGTGTAACGCTTGATGCCGTCTTTTTCCCACTCGCGCGTTTGCAGTTTGCCTTCGATGTAGACCTGCGAACCCTTGCGCAGGTATTCACCGGCGATTTCAGCAACCTTGCCGAACATCGAAACCCGGTGCCATTCGGTGCGCTCGACCTTCTGGCCAGTCTGCTTGTCGGTCCACTGCTCGCTGGTTGCCAGGCTCAGGTTGGTGACTGCGTTACCGTTAGGCAGGTAGCGGACTTCAGGATCCTGGCCGCAAGTACCGACCAATATGACTTTGTTAACCCCACGGGCCATAACGTTCTCCTAGGCTTCGCACGTCTGTGGTGCCGGATTGACCAGGCTTTCCAGGGACGAACGATCCAATATTTCTGTATCCAGTTTGATATAGATGGCAGCTTCATCTGCTACCACCACTGCATCTGTCACACCCGGGACGGCCTTGAGGCGCTCGGTCAAGCCCGCTTCGCGCATCGCCTCAGGCGACAACGGCATACGCAGGCTTGTCACGTAAGGTGGTTCGCGCATAGTAACAGCAATGGCCAGCCATAGGGCACAGAGCCCGGCGCAACCCAGAAAAACCGCACTCAAGCCACCGTGCTGAAACATCCAGCCGCCGAGGATGCCGCCCAACGCCGAACCAAGGAACTGGCTGGTTGAATACACCCCCATGGCCGTGCCCTTGCCGCCCGCCGGCGCTACCTTGCTGATCAGCGAGGGCAACGAAGCCTCGAGCAGGTTGAAGGCGATGAAGAAGATCACCGTGCCAACCACCAGCGCATGCAGACTGTCGCCAAACTCCCAGAAGAATAGCTCAGTGAGCATGAGGACGCTGACAGCCCCCAGCAGGACGCGTTTCATCTTGCGCTTCTTTTCACCATAAATGATGAAAGGAATCATCCCGAAAAAAGAAATCAGCAGGGCGGTCAGGTAGACCCACCAATGCTCTTCTTTCGGCAACCCGGCGCGCTCGACCAATGCCAGCGGCAAGGCGACGAAGCTGGCCATCAGGATCGAGTGCAGGACGAAAATCCCCACGTCCAGGCGCAGCAGGTCGGGATGTCGCAAGGTCGGCCCCAGCGCCTGGCGGGCCACGCCCGACTCACGGTGCTGCAAATGCCCCGGTGCGCGTGGCACGATGAAGGCCACTAGCACAATACCTACCAACGCCAGCCCCGCCGTGGCCACGAACAGCCCGGACAAACCAAAGGAACGGGTCAGCAATGGGCCGACCACCATCGCCACGGCAAAGGACAGGCCGATGGTCATGCCAATCATGGCCATGGCCTTGGTCCGGTGCTGCTCGCGCGTGAGGTCAGACAGCAAGGCCATCACGGCTGCGGAGATTGCACCGGCACCTTGCAGGATGCGTCCGGCAATGACTCCCCAGATGCTGTCGGCATTGGCTGCCAGCAGGCTGCCGAGGGCGAATACGATCAGCCCCAGGTAAATCACCGGGCGCCGGCCGATCCGGTCGGAAATAATCCCGAACGGAATCTGGAAAATCGCCTGGGTCAAGCCATAGGCACCTATCGCAAGGCCAATCAGCGCAGGCGTGGCACCTGCCAAGTCCATGCCATAGGTGGCCAGGACCGGCAGCACCATGAACATGCCCAGCATGCGAAACGCGAACACCATGGCCAACCCGCCTGCTGCGCGGGTCTCGCTGCCGCTCATGCGGTCGCTGTGGGGGTCGTGCATGGAATTACCTCAAGTGAACCGGCGGCGATTCTATCAGTCCCACTGGTTTACAGGGTATAGGGCGACGCTATGACGCGCACGGATGACAAAGTCTTCATACGCGGCATGATGCCCACACTTGATAGTGTGCATCCATCCAGTATTTGGCCTTATACTCCTGAGTTTACGCCCGCCGAGCGAGGCCACCTTGGACAAGATCCTGATTCGTGGGGCACGAACCCACAACCTGAAGAATATCGACCTGACCCTGCCCCGGGACAAATTGATCGTCATCACCGGGCTGTCGGGTTCCGGCAAGTCGTCGCTGGCATTCGACACCCTGTATGCCGAAGGTCAGCGCCGCTACGTGGAGTCGCTGTCGGCGTATGCCCGGCAATTTCTGTCGATGATGGAAAAGCCCGATGTCGACACCATCGAAGGACTATCGCCGGCGATTTCGATCGAACAGAAGTCGACCTCGCACAACCCGCGCTCGACGGTCGGCACCATTACCGAGATCTATGACTACCTGCGCCTGCTGTACGCCCGCGTAGGTACGCCACGCTGCCCTGACCACGACATCCCGCTGGAAGCCCAGACCGTCAGCCAGATGGTCGACCTGGTGCTGGCGCAACCCGAAGGCAGTAAATTGATGCTGCTCGCTCCGGTAATTCGCGAGCGCAAGGGCGAACATCTGGCGATCTTCGACGAGTTGCGTGCCCAGGGTTTCGTCCGCGCGCGCATCAACGGCAAACTGTACGAGCTCGATGAACTGCCCAAGCTGGACAAGCAGAAGAAGCACACCATCGAAGTGGTGGTCGACCGCTTCAAGGTGCGCGAAGACCTGCAACAGCGTCTGGCCGAATCTTTCGAGACCGCCTTGAAACTGGCCGACGGCATTGCCCTGGTCGGCTCAATGGATGACGCGCCCTTCGAGGAGATGATCTTCTCCGCCCGCTTCGCCTGCCCGATCTGTGGTCACGCCATCAGCGAACTGGAACCCAAGCTGTTTTCCTTCAACAATCCGGCCGGCGCCTGCCCGACCTGTGACGGTTTGGGGGTCAAGCAGTTCTTCGATATCAAGCGCCTGGTCAATGGCGAGTTGACCCTGGCCGAAGGTGCCATTCGCGGCTGGGACCGACGTAACGTTTATTACTTCCAGATGCTTGGCTCGCTGGCAGCCCATTACGGCTTCAGCCTGGAGGTGCCGTTCAACGAGTTGCCGGCTGATCAGCAGAAAGTCATTCTCCATGGCAGCGGCACGAAGAACGTCGATTTCCGCTATTTGAACGACCGCGGCGATATCGTCAAGCGCTCACATCCCTTCGAAGGGATCGTACCGAACCTGGAGCGCCGCTACCGTGAAACGGAATCGGCAACCGTGCGCGAAGAGCTGGCCAAGTTCCTCAGCACCCAGCCGTGCCCGGACTGCCGCGGTACCCGCTTGCGCCGCGAGGCACGGCACGTATGGGTCGGCGAGAAAACCTTGCCGGCGGTGACCGGGCTGCCCATTGGCGATGCGACCGACTATTTCGGCAGCCTGAAGATGACCGGCCGCCGTGGCGAAATCGCGGACAAGATCCTCAAGGAAATCCGCGAGCGCTTGCAGTTCCTGGTAAACGTCGGCCTCGACTACCTGACCCTGGACCGCAGCGCCGACACCTTGTCCGGCGGCGAGGCCCAGCGCATCCGCCTGGCGAGCCAGATCGGCGCCGGGTTGGTTGGAGTGATGTACATCCTCGATGAACCATCCATCGGACTGCACCAGCGCGACAACGATCGGTTGCTCGGCACTCTGAATCACTTGCGCGACATTGGTAACACGGTGATTGTCGTCGAACACGACGAAGACGCCATCCGCATGGCCGACTATGTCGTCGATATCGGCCCCGGGGCCGGTGTGCATGGCGGCCAGATCGTTGCAGAGGGTTCACCGGCCGACGTCATGGCGCACCCGGACTCCCTCACGGGCAAGTATTTGTCCGGGCGGGTGAAAATTGCCGTTCCCGCCAAGCGCACACCGCGCAACAAGAAGCTCTCGCTGAGCCTCAAGGGCGCCCGAGGCAATAACCTGCAGAACGTCGACCTGGATATCCCGATCGGCTTGCTGACCTGTGTCACGGGGGTCTCCGGCTCCGGAAAATCGACACTGATCAATAACACTCTGTTTCCTCTCAGCGCCACCGCACTCAATGGTGCGACCACGCTGGAAGCTGCGGCGCACGACAGCTGTGATGGCCTGCAGCACCTGGACAAGGTTGTGGATATCGATCAAAGCCCGATCGGCCGCACGCCACGTTCCAACCCGGCCACCTACACCGGCCTGTTCACACCCATTCGCGAGCTGTTTTCCGGCGTGCCTGAGTCGCGCTCACGGGGCTACGGCCCGGGACGCTTCTCCTTCAACGTCAAGGGGGGCCGCTGTGAAGCCTGCCAGGGCGATGGCCTGATCAAGGTCGAAATGCACTTTTTGCCGGACATCTACGTGCCCTGTGATGTGTGCAAGAGCAAGCGTTACAACCGCGAAACCCTGGAGATCAAGTACAAGGGCAAGAACATTCACGAAGTCCTGGAAATGACCATTGAAGAGGCCCGGGAGTTCTTCGATGCGGTGCCCGCGCTGGCGCGCAAGCTGCAAACCTTGATGGATGTCGGGCTGTCTTACATCAAATTGGGCCAATCGGCGACGACGCTATCCGGCGGCGAGGCGCAACGGGTCAAGCTGTCCCGTGAACTGTCCAAGCGAGATACTGGCAAGACGCTGTACATTCTCGACGAGCCGACCACCGGCCTGCACTTCGCCGATATCCAGCAATTGCTCGACGTGCTCCACCGCCTGCGTGACCACGGCAATACCGTAGTGGTAATCGAACACAACCTGGATGTGATCAAGACAGCGGACTGGCTGGTCGACCTGGGCCCTGAAGGTGGCTCCAAGGGTGGACAGATTATCGCCTGCGGCACGCCTGAGGAAGTGGCTGAGATGAAACAGTCCTACACAGGGCACTATCTCAAGCCCCTGCTGCTCCGCGACCGGGCTTGAACGGGCACTTGTAGCAGCTGCCGTAAGGCTGCGTCACGCTCAGCAGGCCAGACGCGTCGTTCCCGGACGCAGCCTGGCAGCAGCTGCTACGGACGGTGCGAGACTAGACCCCGGCGTCGTTACTGGCGCGGTGCGCAGCAGTTGTTAACGCTCAACAAAAAGCCCCCGCCATTTGCATGACAGGGGCTTTTTAACAGCCGTTTAAAACTGCGACTGCAGATAATTCTCAAGACCGATCGACTTGATCAGGCCCAGCTGCTTTTCCAGCCAGTAGGTGTGATCTTCTTCGGTGTCCGCCAACTGCAAGCGCAGTATGTCGCGGCTGATGTAGTCCTGGTGCAACTCGCACAACTCGATACCCTTGCACAATGCAGCACGAACCTTGTACTCAAGGCGCAAGTCGGCCGCCAGCATATCGGGAACGGTCGCTCCGACATCCAAGTCGTCGGGACGCATGCGAGGCGTGCCTTCGAGCATGAGAATACGCCGCATCAGCGCATCGGCATGCCCTGCCTCTTCTTCCATTTCATGGTTGATACGTTCATAGAGCTTGGTAAAGCCCCAGTCTTCGTACATCCGGGAATGGATGAAATATTGGTCGCGTGCTGCCAATTCGCCCGTCAGCAACGTGTTGAGGTAATCGATTACGTCCGGGTGACCTTGCATCGCCCTGCCTCTCCCTGTGTGAAAGTTATAGTTTGAACCAGGATGCCCGGAAGGTCACTTGGAATCGGGCATAAATGTGCAAAAAAGCGGGTAAACGGTAGTGATATTCATTGAAAAACCGCCCAAATGAGGGCGGTTCTTCTTATCACTTC
>RCUU01000679.1_pt1 | contig 18059 bp, 15 predicted proteins | sample 2166211 | NCBI WGS metagenome assembly RCUU01 (sample SAMN09932620, study PRJNA488358) | compost metagenome | feature: garden; material: soil; isolation source: compost soil in phenylacetic acid-enriched culture | place: Germany: Experimental Botanical Garden Goettingen | collected 2016-01-27
GAATTTTACATTCTGCTGATTCTTACGATTTGTATAGCATCCATGACCTATTTGCCGGAAATTTCAGGTACAGCCCTGCGGAGTGGAGATATCTATTCAATCATCTGTCTGGTGATTCCGCTGAACATTGCGCTGTTTTCCTTTTTTAAGGAGCGGGGCATCGTCAGCTTATGGGGAAGCCTTCGGATCGCTCTGATCCTCGCAGAGTGCCTGTTTCTGTTTTGGCAGATCAAATCAGGAGAAAGAGAATGGCTCCATCTGTTGAATAAAGATGTTGTGCCTGTAGATATTCACGCCGTTACTCCCGTACCGCAGCTGTCTGTTATTGCGTTTGTGCTCACCTTAGCTATCCTGATTGTCAGGAGTATCGTATACCGGTCCTCTTCACAGGAGATTTCATTCATAAGTGTGCTATTAGCCATCTTTTACGTGCTGCACCACCAGAACAGCGCGCTGCTGTATCCGATATTTTTTGCTGCTTCAGGGATTGTTCTCATTATTTCGATCATTCAGGATTCGTATTCGATGGCTTTTTCGGATGAGCTAACGGGTCTGCCCTCACGGCGGGCGCTTAAGCAGGACATGATGAAGCTGGGCTTTAACTATGTTATCGCTATGCTGGACATTGATTTTTTCAAAAAATTCAATGATACCTATGGACATGACACGGGAGATGAGGTGCTGAGGCTGGTGGCTTCCAACATAAAGGAGGTTACGGGCGGAGGGAGAGCCTTCCGCTATGGCGGGGAGGAATTCACCATTCTTTTTCCGGGCAAGAACCTAAATGATGTCATCCCCCATCTCGAAGAGCTGCGGGAGAAAATATCCAAACAGGCCTTCACCATACGCGCCAAAGGCAGATCCAAGGGTAAATCCAAAAAAAGATCCTCCAGCGCTAAAACCTCCAAGCAAATATACATAACCGTAAGCATTGGTGTCTCACAAAAGAATGAGAAGTACAAAACCACAGAAAGTGTGATGAAATCAGCAGACTCCGCCCTATACCGCGCGAAGAAAAAAGGCAGGAATTGTGTGAGTAAATAAAAGGGGATGCAGAGTGTAAATCATACAAAGAAGCGAACAGTGGACAGGGGGATAACTCCTTATCTGCTGTTCGCTTTTTGTATGTGAAATGAATATATACAAGTGAAAAATATAACATGATATTTACATAAGGCGATTGTAATTTGTTACATACACTATCATCATATTAACTATTAATGGAATTAATAAATCTAATAGGAAATATAATGGGTTAAGAAGGAATTATACTACATTTAATAGAAAAAGTATTAGGTAAAAAACGGATAAAAAAGATATTGACGTAAGAAAATTTAACATGTAATATAAACCATAATTTATACGGGAAAGCTTAGCTTCCCGAATATGGGTTGTCTCTGCTGCTAATTGACCTCCGGTCTATTTCAGAGATGACAGCTTAATAGTAAGCAGGTTTTTTGTGAGGTATTATTACATACCTTGAAGGCTGTTGGGCAGAATGCTCTGATTTTCGTAAGGGAGGTTGAAAGCTTCAGCAGAGAGAGAGGAACGGAACCCGGTTATGCTTGCGGTTCACAGACACGTACCTAACTAAGGAGGAGTAAATCGAATGGCGAAAAAGAGAAAATGGTGGTCTGGGTTACTGGTTTTATCTCTTGTAGGAGTTCTATTCACAGGGTGCAGTACAAATAACACCGCAACTAATTCACCTAATGCCACGGCAGAGAGCTCTGCTCCAGCCGCAAGTGAAGCCCCCGCAGCTTCTGAACCGGCTGCAGACGCCCCTGTTGATGGCGGAACAATGGTCATGAGCTCATTCTCCGATATCGTGAATATTAACCCTCTTATGATCAACGACACCGCTTCAGGTGATTTAGCAGAATTCGTATTTGCCAAGCTTTATGATCTGGATCGTCAAGGCAATGTGCAGGCAGAACCTTGGTCTCTGGCAGCGTCTGTGCCGGAAATCTCTGCAGATGGACTGACGTACACCATTAAATTGAAAGATTCGATCAAATGGAGTGACGGTCAGCCGATCACAGCCGATGACGTGGTGTATACCATCGAAACGGCCAAGAATCCGGAAACCGGATCACCGCTTACCAGTCAGTTCGACAAAGTGAAAACCGTAGAAAAGGTCGATGACCGCACTGTAAAAGTTACTATGTCCAAGATATATGCCCCATTCCTGTACGCGCTTAACCAGGCCATTGTTCCGGCGCATGTTCTGAAGGACGTTAAGCCGACAGAGATTCAGACCAATGCCTTCGGTACTGACCCGGCCAAAACCGTTACAAGCGGACCCTGGAAATGGACTTCATGGAAACAGGGCGACAGCCATACGCTTGATGCAGATCCCAACTACTGGGGTGAAGTGAAGCCGCATATCTCACAGCTGGTTTACAAAATCTACGCCGACCAGAACACAGAGGTTCAAGCCCTTCTGAAGGGTGACACAGACCATATCAGTGCCATTCCGGTCACACAGGTTGAAGCTGTCAGCGGCAACAAAGACATTCATATCATTGAAAAGCCGGGCGCCCAGTATGAATATGTAATGTTCAACTTCGATGCCAAGAACTTCAAAGACAATTACGGGCTGTTCGCGGGACAGAAGACCAGACAGGCTATTGCACATGCACTGAACCGTCAAGGTATGGTTGACAACATTCTGAAGGGTGTCGGCGCGTTGATGAATGCACCGTTCCTGCCGGATACCTGGGCTGATCCGGGCGATGCAGCTGTTAACTATGATTACAATGCAGAAACGGCTAAGAAGCTGCTGGCAGAGGACGGATGGGTACCGGACAGCAAAGACGGCATTCTTACCAAAGACGGACACCGGTTCTCCTTCGAACTGCAATATAATGCGGGCAACAGCCGCCGTGAGCAGGTTGCTGCCGTTATTCAGCAGAATCTGAAAGAAGTCGGTATTGAGGTTACTCCAAAGGCTATTGACTTTGCGGCCTGGATTGACCAGAACGTAACACCGGGTAAATTCCAAGCTCTGCTGCTGGCCTGGTCTCTAAACAATCCGGACCCGGATGCAGAGAGCATTTTCTCCTCCAAGTACTTCCCGCCTGCCGGCCAGAACAGCGGCTGGTATAAGAATGAGAAGCTGGATCAGCTGTGGGTAGACGGATATTCTACCGTTGACCAAGCGAAGCGCAAAGAAATTTATAAAGAAGTAGGTAAAGAAATCTCTACCGACCTGCCTTACGTGTTCCTGTATCAATATGGGCAAGCCATTGGTACGGGGCCTAGAGTCCACTGGGCAGAGGAAGACGCTCCTGAACCTTCACTGGGTTATGGACAGTACTTCCATGCGATCAAATGGTGGGTAACCGACTAAATGAACAGACACAGGAAATAGAATCGCGGGGGAGGAAAGAGAATTCTCTTTCCTCTTCTCCTTTTGTCTTGAGGGGTCCGTGATGCTATGCCTTACCATCTCTAGGAGGACTTTAGATGACAGAATATCTGATCCGCCGCGTACTGCAATCGGTGCTGGTGATCTTTTTGATTACGATACTTACCTTTCTTCTTATTCATGCGGCTCCAGGGGGGCCGACTCAGATGATGTTATCTCCGGGACTTTCACCGGAAGTCTTCAAGCAGCAAGCGCACAATCTTGGTCTGGACGAGTCTGTCCCTGTGCAGTATGTGCGCTGGATTAGCGGCTTGCTGCAGGGAGACCTGGGTTATACTTTTAAAAATCATCTGCCGGTTGCGGATTTGCTGTGGCCCCGTATTGGCAACACCTTCATTCTCATGGGAGCTGCCTGGCTGGTATCTCTGATTATCGCGATCCCCTGGGGCATCTATAACAGTACTAAGGTTTACGGTTTATCCGATCAGTCCGCGTCCTTCATCTCTTATCTGGGCTTTGCGATGCCGACATTCTGGTTCGGGATACTGCTCCAGCAGTGGTTTTCCTTGAAGCTGAACTGGTTTCCTCTATCAGATATGTATTCAAGGGGCAAAGAAGGAAATATCAACGACCTGTTCATGCACCTTGTGCTGCCGGTAACGGTGCTGTCACTGGGTTTTCTGGCTTCCTACATGAAGTATGCGCGGGCAAGTATGCTTGAAGTGCTGGACCAGGATTATATCCGCACCGCCCTCGCTAAGGGTGTCAAAGAACGCAGAGTCGTCTTCCACCATGCGCTGCGCAATGCGCTTATTCCGATCATCACCATTCTGGGGCTGGATCTCCCTATTCTGGTAGCGGGAGCGGCTTTGACGGAAAATGTCTTCAACTGGCCGGGCATGGGCCGCTGGTTCGTAGAGATGGCCAGTGCGCGCGAATATTCGGTGCTGATGGCAGTGACGATTGTAACAGCTGTTATGGTGGTTATTGGAAATCTGCTGGCGGATATTCTCTATGCAGTAGTGGATCCCCGCGTGAAGCTCGGGAAACAAGGAGGTAAAGCAGCATGAGTACGGAACCTTCACGATGGTCTGCTGATGCGAAGCCTTCTGTGGCCCCTCAAAAGGCGGCTAATTTCAAAAAACCTCCGGGCCCATGGGTGATGCTGTGGCGGAAGTTCTCACGTAATCCCTACGCGATGAGCGGACTGGTTGTATTGATGATTTTCATAATCTTAGCCATACTTGCACCTGATCTCACGAAATACAAACCGGAGAGCATCGATTTGATGTTCGCCAACCTGAAGCCCGGAGCTGAGGGGCATCTGCTGGGAACAGACGAGCTGGGCCGCGACATCCTCACCAGACTGCTGTACAGTGCGAGAATCTCTCTGATTATCGGGTTTTCAGTAGCTTTTGCTTCCGTAGCCATCGGTTCGATTATCGGTGCCATTTCAGGTTATTTCGGCGGCTGGGTAGATACCGTCTTCATGCGTATTGTGGACGTGATGAACTCAGTTCCGACGCTATTCCTAAATATTCTCGTACTGGCGATCTTCGGCTCCCGGATTGAGTATATGATCCTGATTCTCGCATTGACCAGCTGGATGAGTATCGCACGGTTAGTCCGGGGGAACTTCCTGCAGCTTAGGGAAATGCAGTATGTCGAGGCAGCCAAGGCGATCGGAGTATCGAGCTGGGGGATTATTTTCCGGCATCTGCTCCGAAATGCAAGCTTCCCGATTATTGTGAATGCGACGCTGATGGTCGGCGGTGCAATCTTAAGTGAGTCGGCATTGTCCTATTTGGGTCTTGGCATCCAGGCTCCGGCCACAAGCTGGGGGCTGATGCTCAGCAACGCACAGGAATTCATGCTGGTAGATCCGATGCAGGCCGTATATCCGGGTCTGTGCATCCTGCTGGTGGTGCTGGCGGTTAACTTTATCGGCGATGGCATTCGGGATGGACTGGATCCCAGACAGCAACTGACCAAATCCCGGAGGAGGCTGGACAAATGGCGGAAAAATTACTCGAAATCCGGAAACTGACCACCGGCTTTGTAACGGAAAAGGGACTCGTAAAAGCGACCGACCAAATCTCTATCAATGTGGATAAAGGGCAGACCGTATGTCTTGTCGGTGAGTCCGGCAGCGGTAAAAGCGTGACCTCGCTTGCCATTATGCGGCTTATTGATTACGCCGGCGGCATGATTCTTGAAGGCAATATTAACTTTCATGGACAGGATCTTGCGGCGAAGAAGCAGGAAGAGATGCGTGATATCCGCGGCAACCGGATTGCGATGATTTTTCAGGACCCGATGTCCTCGCTGAATCCGGTATTTACGGTTGGCGAACAGATCGCGGAGAGTCTGCAGCTGCATCAGAATAAAAGTTCCAAAGAGGCTATGCAAATAGCGGTTGATCTGCTGAAGCTGGTGGGGATTCCGGCGCCGGAGATCCGGGCAAGACAGTATCCGCATGAGCTGTCCGGCGGGATGTGCCAACGGATTGTTATCGCCATTGCTCTGGCGTGCAATCCCGAGCTGCTGATCGCCGATGAGCCGACAACTGCCCTCGATGTTACGGTTCAGGCGCAGATTCTGGATTTGCTGCGCAAGCTTCAGGCGGAGCTTGGCATGTCCATTCTGCTGATCACCCATGATATGGGTGTGGCCGCAGAGATTGCGGACCGTATCGCTGTTATGTATGCGGGGGCTATTGTGGAAGAAGGCACAGTAGAAGAGATCTTCGATCATCCCAGTCATCCGTATACAATTGGTCTGCTGCAATCCATTCCCGGTTTTGAGGGAGGACGTGGCGGTGAACTGTATACCATTAAAGGAACAATTCCGCCTATCGGCCAGCTTCCGTCAGGCTGCCGCTTTCACCCGCGCTGTCCGCATGCGATGGAGGTCTGCAGCATGAAGGAGCCGCCGGATTTCATGATCACGGATGATCACCGTACCGCCTGCTGGCTGTTTCAGGATAAGCCGGTCCAAGCTGACAACAAAGATGGGGTGAGACAGGCATGACTAATGAGACAGCAGTCAAACCGTTGATGGATAAAACCTCAGCCGCCGAAGTTCTGGTGGAAGTGAAGGACATCAAAAAATATTTTCCGATCACCAAAGGCCTGCTTAACCGGACGGTTGGCCAGGTAAAGGCCGTGGATGGTGTTTCTCTGTCTATCCGCAAGGGGGAAACGTTTGGCCTGGTTGGTGAATCCGGCTGCGGCAAGTCCACTTTTGGACGGGTGCTGCTCAGGCTGCAAAGCGCCACGGGGGGAGAGGTGCTGTTTGCTGGCCGGGATATTCATTCGCTGCGCCATCAGCAGCTCAGGAAGCTGCGTGAGGAGATGCAGATCATTTTTCAGGACCCGTTCGGTTCCTTGAATCCGCGGTTTCTGGTCAAGGACATCATTGGTGAACCGCTGAGAATTCACCGGAGCATGTCGGCGAAGGAGATCGATGCCAGAGTCGTGGAGCTGATGGAGCTGGTCGGTCTGGATGCCACGCGGAGAAACCGTTACCCGCATGAATTCTCGGGCGGACAACGCCAGCGTATAGGAATCGCGCGTGCGATTGCGCTGAATCCGCAATTCATTGTAGCCGATGAAGCAGTATCCGCGCTCGACGTATCCGTGCAGTCACAGGTGATTAACCTGCTGATGAAGCTGCAGAAGGAGCTCGGACTAACGTTTCTGTTCATTGCGCATGGACTGAATGTCGTCCGTCATATTTCGGACCGCGTAGGTGTGATGTACCTGGGCAAGCTGGTAGAGGTAGCGGAGACCGAGGCGTTGTTTGCCGCTCCGCTGCATCCGTATACGGCAGCACTGCTCTCGGCGATTCCCAAGCCAACGCCGAGACGGAAGCAGGACCGGATTGTGCTGCAAGGTGACGTTCCTTCACCGGCGAATCCGCCGTCAGGCTGCCGGTTTCACACCCGTTGTCCGATGGCTCAGGAGAAATGCCGCCAGCAGGAGCCGCTGCTTGAAGAACTGCGTCCCGGACGAATGGTGGCCTGCCATTTTCCGCTGGCTTCTTCGTAATACCGGTTTAATAGATCTGAAAGCATAAGTAATGCCAAAAGGGGATGTTCCAAAAGCCGCTCTCCGGCTGCGGGAACATCCCCTTTTGGTCGTTTGGGAGCTGAAGTTGCAGGTGGACAGGAGGAATCGGAATCGTACAGTAATGCGGACAGAGAAGATGCTATTTTGCGAAAAAGTCTACTTTTCTGGTTGATTCGGACTCAGGATACGTTATTTCGTGTTTTTGAGTCCGAAATGAGAGGGAATAGGTCATATAGCGGAATCTCTGTCCGTTTGACCTGCGAAATAGCCTGATCGGCATAAATAACGGATCTCCTGTCCGGATCACTCGCGGAAGGATCGTGAAGGGGACACGAAAAGTGTTCGCAGAGGGAACCGGGCGAATCCTGCCTCGCTGAAACGGTACCGTCCCTTAAAAGGACGGCGAAGCCGTTTCTGCTTGTGAAACGGATACCTGAAAGTGATACGGAGTATCGCTGCTGCTTCGGAAGCATATGTCCCTTTGAAGGACGGCGAAGCCCATTCTACTTAGACAGCGGAAGCTGGCTGTTTTTGGAATCATAGTCCTTTCGGGCTTGCTCGACTTGTGGATAATGTTCGGTAGTCCACTGCTTCATTTGACGCAAATGCGGGAGCAGTGTATGCGCTAATGGGGCCAGAGTATATTCGACGACCGGAGGAACGGAAGGATGGACCTCGCGTGTGACGAACCCGTCTCTTTCTAATTGGCGGAGCGTTTGGGTCAGCATCTTCTGCGATATGCCGGAAATGCGGTTTCTCACTTCGCCGTAACGTTTGGTTCCATCCTCCAAGGCATAGATGACAAGCACAGCCCACTTGTTCGAGATGATCTCAAGCACCCGGCGATAAGCGCATTCTGTGAGTGAAATATCGGGCTTGCCTGCTGCAGATTTGGTCAAAATGCTACACCTCCCATGCACCTTTGAGTATGTTGCGAACCTTAAAGTGCCTACTTACTTAAGTTTAGTATTTATATTATTGTATGTCTAGACCAATAAGGGAGGGCTTTACAATGAACAGAGAAGTATTGAAAGTGGGTATTATTGGTGCGAGCTTGAATGGAAGCTGGGGAGGTACAGCACATCTTCCAGCGCTGCAGGCTCTGCCTGACTTCAAAGTGACTGCGATCAGCACGACCCGCCAAGCCAGTGCGGATGAGACCGCGGAGCAGTTTGGCATCCCGCATGCTTTTACCGACCCTTATGAGCTGGCCCGGCATCCCGATGTTGACCTGGTAACGGTTGCTGTAAAGGTTCCGGAGCATGACAGGCTGGTGCGAACTGCACTTGAAGCCGGAAAACATGTGTTTTGTGAATTCCCGCTTGGCCGGACCACGGCCGAAACGGCTAACCTGCTTCAAGCCGCGGAGAATCAGGGGGTACGTCATTTTGTCGGGCTGCAAGCACGCGCCAATCCGGCGCTTAACTATGTGAAGGATCTGGTTGCTGATGGCTATGTCGGAGAGATACGGGCGGTCCACTGCAATTACTCGGTGCCAGTCTACCCGACACGTTCCAAACAAATTGATCAGGCGCATGAATATCTGCTGGAGGATGCCAATGGTGCCAATGTGCTGACCATTACTGCGGGGCATTTGCTGGATGGCATAATGTTTATGTTCGGGCCGTTCTCCGAGCTGTCCGCCATATTGCGAACGCAGTCTGTACAGGTAAAGGTACTGGAAACCGGAGCATTTATTCATCCAAGCTCACCGGATCATGTGGCAGTGCAGGGGATTCTGGCCAACGGAGCTGTGATGAGCAGCCAAATCCGCAATACGTATAAGGGGAATCTGCTGCTTGAGATTAACGGAACCGAAGGAGACCTGCTGCTGGTATCCGAGGATAATCTGATGTTCCAAATCGATTCATTTGTGGTCAAGGGGGCGCAAGGGGAAGATAGGGATTTCAAGATACTGCCTGTTCCGGCGCAATACGACCGGGTGCCTCAAGGATTGAGTGCCGGCAGCCCTGCCTATAATGTGGCCCAGCTGTACCAGGGGATTTATAGGGACTTGCGGGATCATACCCATAAGGCACCGGATTTTCATACCGCCATGGTGATCCATGAACTGTTCGATCAGATCCGCGCGGCGGCGGAAACCGGAAGTGTCCAGCAGTTGTAAACCTGAGTGAAATTCCGGGCCGTTTTTAAAGTATGCGAACCTGCATTAGACCCCGCCCTTGAACTGGCTTAAGCTTCTAAGGGGCGGGGCTATTTGGCAGGCATCGGTGAATCCGTGTTAAACTTAAGGGAATCAACCTTACAGAAACGATGGTGGCTATGCAGATTCAACTCGGGGATCAGCCCCTGCAGCTTCATGTTCAATATGGCAAACGGAAGAAGATCTCCCTGGAGATCGATATGGTGGGGCTTATTATAGTTAAGGCGCCAACGGGGACAAGCGAAGAGATGATTCGCAGCGCAGTACAGCGGCATGGTGAATGGATTCTGGAGAGTCTGCGCAGGCATGCGGCGGCCCGGCAGCTCCCGGCTCCCAAGGAATACCAGGGGGAGGGCAAGTTCCTGTACCTTGGGAAGGAGTATCTGCTGCACGAATTGATTAATACCGGTGAGCAGGACGCGGAGAAGCTGAAGCTTGAGCTGAAAAAGTTCTATTTTGCCAGCCTGAAAAAGATTGTCTCCGAGCGGATCACCCGTTATCAAACGATGCTGAAGGTGAAGCCCAAGTCCATTGAAATCGTTGAATCCCGAACCAAATGGGGAAGCTGCAGTGCGGATAAAAAGCTGACCTTCAATTACCGGCTCGCCATGGCGCCGCCTGAGGTCATCGATTATGTAATCATTCATGAGCTGTGCCATCTGCTGCATATGAATCATGACCGGTCTTTTTGGCGCCGTCTCGGAAGCGTGATGCCGGATTACAAGGAAAAGGAAGCTTTTCTCGCCCGGCAGGGGCAGTTTATGACGCTTTAAGCAATGGATGTAACCGGATGCTTAACGTGATCAGGGAAGATATTATCACCGCCCGCCCGTATGAATAAGCCGCTGCTATGCGGGGTACTTGTGACAGTAATCCCTTCGTAATCCGGAGTATAGTGGAAAAGTACTTTTTCAGTATCCCTGCTTGCCAGATTAGTTAGAATCTCTTCAAGGTGAATCTCTCTGTGGCTAATGATATCAAAAAGCTCCAGCTGTTTGCCTTCGCTTTTGTATATAACGATAACGTCCTCGTTCTCCAGGTAATAAATGTCGTCAGTAAAAACATTCAGGCAATAAAACATAAGCAAGCCTTGCGTACGTCCGGTTCCGAAGCGCTTGGATACCGGCAGCCTGCCCTCTGCGAATTTGGCAATGAAGGCTAAATCCTCATGGCTATCCATATCTAATTTTCGAATCCCCGCTGCCCCCGAAGGGGGTGCGCTAAAGTCCATACTGAAAAGATGCTCCTCTTCTGGAATAAAACCAAACCGTGGATAGAAATCGAGAACCGTATCGTTGGCGAAAAGGTACATAAAGTCAGCACTATCTCCATAGTCTGCCAACACAGCATTCATCAACCGGGCGGATAAGCCCCTTTGCCGGTAATCGGGATGTGTCATCACTGTACCGATTTGCACGGCGCTTTTCTTCACGCCATTAATAATCCAATCAAGCAAGGTCACCGATACATTTGCAATTACCTGGTCTCCTTGAACGTAAGAAAAAGGGATGTACCGCTCATTCCAGAAACCTTCCTGATACCAGCGTTCAAGGCTTATGCCAAAAGTGCTTTCGGCAAGCCAGGACAGGTTTTTACGGAGGGGTTCATTATGTTTGTAATCCTTCATTAAGGTTAGCTGCTGCATGTAACCGCTCCTTAGTATTTTTTCGTGTGAGGCTAAAATGAGTTATGAGATTCCGTTAAGCAGACTGTCTTAATATTCCACTCCCCGGACCTAAAATCGGCTCCATAATATCTGGTCCCATGGTCTCAACTCCTGGAAATGGTTTTTATTAATAGATTACAGTCTTTCTGCCTATGTACATAGCAAATTTAAAATATATTGTCAATACGCTAAAGGATACCAAAAAGTAGTCGCTGGTGTTATTCACAATTATTGGGAAGGACGTTATCTTATATATAAAGAAATGTTCTTAATAAAGAACCAGTAAAAAAGCTCCAGTCGGTGCTTTCAAGAAGCACGAGGGAGGCTTTTGAACCAGGTGGGGGCCTTGCCATGAGCGCGATCGCCGGAATCTATCATTTGCAGCATAATCCTCTGGACCCTGAACAGGGACCCGCCCTTATGCAACAGCTTAACCGCTATCCGGCTGATAATTTAAGGGTATGGCAGAGCAAAGGCGTGTTCCTGGGCTGTCTGGCACAGTGGATCACACCACAATCCCTCGGGGAGACGCTTCCTTTTTATGATTCTGAGCGGAAACTGGCCATTACGGCCGACGCCATTATTGATAACCGGGAGGAGCTGTTCGAGCGGCTTCAGGTGCCGCGGGGGGACAGAGTCTCTATGCCGGACAGTCTGCTTATTCTGCTGGCTTATGAGAAATGGGGCGAGCAGGCACCGGTTTATCTTGTCGGTGACTTTGCCTTCATGATCTGGGATGAACGGAAGCAGGCGCTGTTCGGGGCCAGAGATTTCTCAGGGAACCGGACGTTGTACTTTCTGCGGTCCGGGGGACTGATGTCTTTCTGTACCGTCATTCATCCGCTCCTGTCCATGCCGGGGGCGGACCGGACACTGAATGAGGGGTGGGCCTCCGAGTTCCTGGCGATCCATACACGGACCGATGTTTCGGACCAGTATTCCACCGTCTATCAATCTGTCGAGCAGCTGCCGCCGTCCCATTCAATTTCCGTAAAGGACGGGAATATCCTGTTCTCCCGGTACTGCACACTGCAGGCTCCACCCGAGCTGCGGCTGCGGTCAGGCGGGGAGTATGAGGAGGCCTTCCGTGAGGTGTTTGGGCAAGCGGTCCGGGATAGGCTTCGAACGCATCTGGCGGTCGGAGCCAACCTGAGCGGAGGGCTCGATTCCGGATCGGTAGTCAGCTTCGCAGCTAGAGAGCTGCGCCGCCGGGGCCAGCCGCTACATACCTTCAGTTCTTATCCGGTGGACAATTTTGTCGATTTCAACATCGGCAAACGTGTCGCCGACGAGCGTCCCTATATCCAGGAAACCATTGATTATGTGGGGAATATTCGGCCGAGCTTTTTGAATTTTCCCGAACTGAGTCCTTACAGTGAAATTGATGAGTGGCTGGATATTATGGAGATGCCTTATAAATTTATTGAAAATTCCTATTGGTTAAAAGGGATCTTTGAGCAGGCGCAAATGAAGAACATCGGCGTGCTGCTCAGCGGACAGAGAGGCAACTGGAGCATATCCTGGGGCCCTGCACTGGATTATCAGGCCAAGCTGATTCGTGAATTCCGCTGGATCTCCTTTTACCGGGAAAACCGGAAGTACAATGAGTCGATGGGTGCAAACCGCAGGAAGGTATTTCAAATTGTCGGCAAAAAAGCCTTTCCGTCCCTGACCCAGCTGCTGCCGGCTAGACACGAAGCTCCTCCTGATCTGATTCACCCGGATTTCGCAAGGCGTACGGAAGTGGACGAACGGCTTAAGGAATTGGGGATAAACAGCGGATCTTCCCAGACCATCTACGATATCCGGCGTAAGCATTTTGAGCAGCCGCATGTCTGGAATGTGAATGGGACGATAGCGACGAAGCTGTCGCTGAAATACCGGGTGTGGGATCGTGACCCCACGAATGACCTGCGTGTCATCCGCTTTTGCCTGTCCGTGCCGGAGAGCCAGTATGTCCAGAATGGGGTGGACCGCTCGCTGATCCGCAGAGCGATGAAGGGGCTGCTGCCGGACGAGGTGCGCCTGAACCGGAAGCGGCGCGGCGTCCAGGGGGCAGACGGAATTTACCGGATGCTCCCGAAGTGGGACACTTTTCTTCAGGAGCTTAGGGAGATGATCCAGGACCCCCTCGCCTCCGCTTACCTGAATAGTACCGGGCTCGCCGGATGTTTGAACCGGCTGGGTAGTGAGCCCGCACCAAATATGATTTTCAACTCGGATTTTCGCCTTCTGACACGTGGACTTGTTTTTTACCGTTTTCTGAAGCGTCTGTCCTGATGATGGAATGCTTGAAAGGGGGTGAAAATATGAAAAAGGAATACAGCAAGCCTGCTTTGGAAGTACTCGATGTGAAAATGACTATGGCTGGACCTGGTATAGCCATCGTCGATGCTTTCCAAGATGATCCGGATGAAGTACAACACTACTCCTAGGATGGTTTTGGTTCGCCTGGCCCTGGTCCCCCTATGCTTGCTGAGGGGGATAAGGGCTATCCTTTTACAGCAATCCCCCGAAACCGGGCAAAACGAAGATATGGAGTGAATCGTATGGCGAGTACCGTTCAAGGTTTGGCTTACAAAGCGTTTGGTCTGCAAATCCACAGCGACTTCCCTTTGCCGGAGCTTCCTCTTACCGGTGAACCGGGGCTGATTGGCAGCGTGTCGGTTGTTCAGGGGGATCTGAAAGAACGCTGGGAAGCTATACCGAAGATCACGCCGAGCCTTGGGGTGTCCGGGCAAGAGGTCATGTTCGAGTCCAAGGGAACAGCCATCTTTGCCATTCAGGAAGGCAATACGATTACAGTATCACCTGCTTCCGGAGCAGATCCGGATTGTATCCGTCTTTTCATTCTGGGAAGCTGCATGGGGATTCTGCTGATGCAGAAACAGGTTCTTCCGCTTCATGGAAGCGCGCTTGTTATTGATGGCAAGGCATATGCACTGGTTGGGCGTTCAGGGGCAGGCAAATCAACGCTGGCCTCATATCTGATGGATCAGGGAAGTCCGCTGATCAGTGACGACGTTATTCCCGTTATGGTGCAAAATGGATATCCGTTTGCAGTTCCAGGTTATCCGCAGCAGAAGCTGTGGCAGCAGAGCCTGGACTATTTGGGAATGAATTCGTCCCTCTACCGTCCGCTGTTTGAGCGGGAAACCAAGTTTGCCGTTCCGGTCCATGACCGATTTCATGGTGAACCTCTGCAGCTTGCAGGGTTGTTCGAATTATCTGCCGCCCCGGAGGCTCCGGTCAGCCTGCAGCCGATTCACGGCATGGAGCGGTTTCACACGTTGTACAATCATACCTATCAAAAAGCGATGGTGGACCGGACCGGTATCCGCGAGTGGCATTTCGGCATGCTGGCTTCCTTCGTGGGAAGGCTGCCCATGTACCGGCTGACCCGGCCTGAGCAGGGCTTCAGCGCTCCGCAGCAAATGGCGCTTATTCTCGAAGCATTACAGCAGCAACAAGTGAAGGAGATGAACTCATGAATATGAATACTGCGGATGTATTGTCCCTCGAATCCGTGCTGGTACAGCGTGAGGGGAATATTGCCAGCGATATGGACGGCGAAAAGGTTATGCTGAATGTAAAGAATGGTAAGTACTACAACCTTGGTGAGGTTGGCGGAGAAATCTGGACAGCACTGGCGTCGCCTGTAACCGCAGGCCGGGTGGTGGAGATCATTCAGGAGAGCTTTGAGGTTCCGGAAGAGATTGCCCGCCAGGATGTGTTTGCTTTTTTGCAGAGCCTGCTGGATGAGGATCTTGCCGGTATTGTAAACCAGCCATGATTACCTTACGGCGCATACGCCTGCTCCTGACGGTGGACAAAGCCGCCTTGGCGCTCCTTCCCGAGGCGCTTTGGAGGCTTTTTCTCGTTCGGATCCAGCTGTTGTTTCCCTTCGCCAGAACAGCTCCGCAGCTTGGCATACAGGCCCAAGAAACGCCAATGGTCTCCCAAGAGGGAGATATCGCCCGTATTCAGCATATTACCAAAGCGATCCGGGTCATGAGCCGCTGTACTCCATGGAAAAGCACCTGTATGGTCAGAGCGGTAGCGGGACTCAAAATGCTCGAAAAACGCGGGATTGAGAGCACTCTGTACATGGGGGTTGCCAAGGACAAGCAGGGCCAGATGATTGCGCATGCCTGGCTGCGCAGCGGGTCTTATTATATCTCGGGCGATGATGTTATGAAGGGCTTTGTAGTGGTGGAGAAATTCGCCAAAGTGTTACATGCCGAGTGATCGAGGTGGGTCCATGCAAGCGATAATGTATTACATCCGGCAGCTTCAGCGCTTGTCCGGAATCAAACTGTATCTGAATCTGCTCGGTATGGTGATCAGCGGCCTGCTGGAGAGCTCTGCCGTTTTGCTGCTGGTGCCTATGCTGGGGATGGCGGGGATCGAGCTTGGCGGGAAAACAGCAGGCATCAACCTGCCGATGCTCGATTTCATATCAGAGCTGCCGCAGACCGAGGCGCTTGCGCTGGTGCTTGGCGCGTATGTGTTCATTGTACTCTGCCAGAATCTGATCTCCCGGTTTGTCGCCATCCGGAACGTAGACATTCAACAGAGCTACAGCCGGCAGCTGCGGTATGAAGTGTACGGGGCATTGCTGCGGGCCGAGTGGTCTTTTTTTCTGAAAAAGCGTACTTCCGACCTGATTAATGTAATGACGACCGAGCTTGCGAGGGTGCTTGCGGGAATCAGCAGTTTCCTGCAGTTCCTGACTTCGCTGCTGTTCACACTGGTGCAGATCGGCTTCGCGTTCTGGCTGTCTCCCCAAATGACTATTGCCGTCCTGGTCTGCGCTGTTCTGCTGTCCGTATTCTCCCGCCGTTTTATCCGCAAGGCGAAGAGGCTGGGCAGCCGCAGTTCCGAGCTGGGCAAGCAGTACTTGGCCGGGATTACGGATCAATTGAACGGCATCAAGGATATCAAAAGCAACAATCTGGAGGGCTCCCGGCTGACCTGGATGCATGAATTCACAGATGAGGTCAAAAAAGAGCAGCTGGATTATACGCGGCTGCGCACGAATTCCCAGCTGCTGTACAAAATGTCATCCACGCTGCTGATTGCGGTGTTCATCTTTGTGTCATTCCGCTTCCTGCACGTGGAGGGACCTTATCTGCTCCTGGTGATTCTGGTGTTCGCCCGTCTGTGGCCAACCTTCTCCTCACTTCAGACTCTGCTGGAGCAGCTTGCTTCCGTGCTGCCTTCCTTCAAGATCCTGCAGCAGCTGCAGGAGGAATGTCTGCAGGCTGCGGAGCATGGCGCGCACGGTGAATCCGGTGCTGCGGCTGCTCCAATGACATTGAAGCATAGTCTCGAAGCGCGTGATGTGAATTTCCGCTACAACCCGCAGGAGGAGAATTATTCACTGCGCGGTGTGGACGTGGTGATCCCGGCGAACCGCATGACAGCCATTGTGGGACGTTCAGGTGCAGGGAAAAGCACCCTGGTCGACCTGCTCATGGGACTGATGCAGCCGGAATCGGGTGAGATTCTCGCAGACGGAGGGGCGGTTACAGGGGAGCGGCTTCTGCCTTACCGGCGTTCCATCGGCTATGTGGCACAGGACCCTTTTCTGTATAACGCGACGATCCGTGACAATCTGACGATGATCAAACCCGATGCAAGTGAGGCTGAGCTGTGGGAGGCCCTGGAATTCGCCTCATCTGCCGATTTTGTCCGCAAGCTGCCGCAGGGACTCGATACACTGCTTGGCGACCGCGGCGTCCGTCTTTCCGGCGGAGAACGGCAGCGCCTCGTGCTGGCACGGGCGATTATCCGCAAGCCGTCCATCCTCGTGCTGGACGAAGCGACAAGTGCGCTGGATACCGAGAACGAGAAGCGGATTCAGGAAGCGCTGGAGCGCCTGAAAGCTTCGGTAACAGTCATCGTTATTGCGCACCGTCTGTCTACCATCCGGGGCGCTGACCAGATCCTGGTCATCGACCAGGGCCGGGTCATCCAGCAGGGAGTATACAGTGGCCTGGCCTCCGAAAAAGGCGGCATGTTCAGCCGCCTGCTCAGCAGCCAGGAAGAGGCAATGTAGCGCGTGCTGAATTAGCTTCTGATGGGCGCCTCTCTGGGGCTATTATGAGGTTTGAAGGAAGCTTAGAGGAAGCTCGGACGAAGCCGGATGTAAATCTGATGAGCCTCTGATTGCATTTTCTGCAGCAGAATTCTCTCCAGAGGAGCCGGATTTACGTTCTATTGCACTTTGTGCAATGAAATAAGGAAAAATCTCCTCTATAGGACAAAAGCAAAGGATTCTATTGCACAAAACGCAATAGAATCCTTTTTTGCGTGCAGAAAGCTAAAATCTGCTGCGCGTTCTGCAATAGATGTGGCAGGGGGGGCCGCCTGGCTGCGTCCTCCGCAATCCGCGCTGCCGATTTCCACACGCCAGTCGCCCGCCTTCAGCTATAGGTGTACTTTCTACAGTTAGAATAAGCTGTATTGGCTTATTTCAAGATATAGTTGTAGTTTGTGCAATTAAAAACGGTGAAATGAGGCCAGTTAGTCTGTATTAGCCTTTGTAAGTGTACAGAATGCAGTTACAGCCTTGCTGCCTCAATAAAGTGAAGTTTTAACTGTATAAAGTGCAACTAACCACTTACCAAGGGCATCGGGCGATTGGCAGCGGAGTAAGCCCCGCCCACCCGGCCCCGAAGCCATTAAGGCCAGTCGCCCGCCCTCCTGAGCGCTCGGAGCCGCTAAGCCCAGGTAGCTCCAGTCTTCGAACCCTTGAAGCCTCCTATTTCTCCTGGCCGCTTACTT
>RCUU01000680.1_pt1 | contig 18041 bp, 17 predicted proteins | sample 2166211 | NCBI WGS metagenome assembly RCUU01 (sample SAMN09932620, study PRJNA488358) | compost metagenome | feature: garden; material: soil; isolation source: compost soil in phenylacetic acid-enriched culture | place: Germany: Experimental Botanical Garden Goettingen | collected 2016-01-27
AACATCCACTTTATCCGGGCCCGTGAGCGTACTAAGGAATTGCTTTACATTCTTTTTAACTTCCTCTTCAAATTTCTTTTTGAGAGCAAAGTTTTCTTCAACCTGGCTGGAAACTCCCGCTTGACCGCCCTTGGCCGTTGGCATTAACTCGACTTCATTATTGGCAATCGTAATGTTGTCGATCGGCAGATTCGGCACTGCGGTCTTCACTAGGTTGAAATAACCATCAATATTGTCTTGTGTAGGTCTAAAGCCAGGGTCGAAGCTAAGTACTACTGAAGCTGAAGCCTGTTCCTGATCTTCCTGTGAGGCAAAGACGGTTTCCTTCGGCAGATTGATCAGGACCTTGGCATCCTTGATTCCCTGCATCCGTCTCATAAGCTGCTCTACTTCACCATTCAATGCATTGTTATATTTAACATTGAATTCGCTGTCTGTAGTGCCAATCATCGACGAGGACTCATCAAAAACCTTATAACCGATGGAACCGCCTTGTACAATCCCTTGCGAGCCGATATCCACTTTGACGCGGGCGGCATCCGTACTTGGCACGGAGATGCTTTTACCATCCGGACTTAACCGGTATGAAACTCCGGAAGAGTCAAGATATTTCATTACGCCAGCTGAATCCGTACTGTCCAAATCCTGAAAAGCTACTTCATATTCCGTCTTTGATAGTTGCATCGTCAAAACTACGATTATGATTATGATGATAAACAGGGTAGAGAAAAATAAAATCTTCTGTTTACCGCTGAATCTGTTCCAATACTGGACAATCTTCTCCCGGTACTGGGCAAATCTTTCATTCACAGTGTCACCCCATCCGAAACTAAGCTAGGATTATTTAAATTTGTGTTCTCATAATTTCCTGATAGGCTTCAATCACTTTGTTCCGGACTTGTGTAGTCAACTGCAAACTCAGCAATGCCTGTTGGGAAGAAATCATAGCTTCATCAATATTAACCTCACCCAGGACAAACTTGTTACTCATATCTTTTGCCTGCTGTTCTTGATTTGCCACCTGCTCCAATGCATTCTGCAGATAGGAACCAAAGCTCTGTCCTGAACCTTCAGCGGGTGCTGACTCAACGGCTGATGTTTTCATTGCGAGCGGCTTAATCGCCTGTGCTCCAATGCTTAAATTCTGTATCAACTTTTTCCCTCCCGGTATGTTTTAAATGTTACCGCCCGATTTCAAGCGCTTTGCTTACCATCGCCTTCGATGCATTGAGCATCGTAACATTGGCTTCATAAGATCGGGACGAAGACAGCATGTCTACCATTTCTTTGGTAATATCCACATTTGGCATATACACATAACCATCAGCGTCCGCATCCGGATGACTTGGGTTGTATACAGGCTTCAGAGGAGATGAATCCTCGATGATGGACTGCACCTTAACACCCTGGCTGCCGCCGCTGTTCATTTTGGAATTCAGGATATTGGAAAAGCTGTCGTTCTGGGCCGTTTCCAATACAACCAGCTTCCGCCGGTAAGGAACCGCCTTGCCATCAACCACCGAGGCTCTTGTTGTTTCTGCATTGGCAATATTGGAGGATATCACATCCATCCTCAGCCGCTGAGCAGTTAATGCTGAAGCGCTAATCCCAAAGCTGCTGCCAAAGTTCATTGCTTGCTACCTCCCTTCAACTACTGTACGCATCATCGTAATCTGGCTGTTTAGCTGCGAAACATATGAGTTGTACCTTAGCTGGTTTTCGGCACTTAATGCCTGCTCCCTGTCCATATCCACATTATTGTCGTTATTGTTCATTGAAGTTGTTTCATCGGTACTGACTACTGCGGTTGGTACAATAGTACCTGTCCCGAATTGGAAGTGCCGGGAATCTGTCACCTTCGCATTAAGTGTTGATTTAAGTCCACTCTCCTGCTGCTGTAAAAAACTCTCAAAATTAACATCAGAGCGCTTAAAATTCGGAGTGTCAGCGTTGGCTACGTTATTAGCCAGCACACTTTGTCGTTTGGTGGCGGCATCAAGGCCTCCCTGTAATCTTTGAAAACTGACGCTGTTCAATAAACCCAATGAAAATCCCCCTTCCAAAGCTTTTGTTCTGAAATAAATTCCACAAACTTCTTAAGAATTCCTGCTTGTTTCGACAAAAAGAGCTAAAATTCTTCCTATCTTACCGAATATAGGTCGAAAGATGTCGATAGACGAATTAATAGTCAATCTCACATACATTGATTCTCTTAGAATTTGTATATTATTACAATAAGAAATAAGCCCTATCTTTTCTGAAAAGAGAGGGCTTAAAGCATGTTTTTTCAATTAATTTCCATTTTAACACCAAAATATGCTTTCATCTAACATTAAATAACAAAAAATCCCCCGGATTGGGGGATTTTTTGTAAGGGACTAATTCCAATTACCTAAATTTGAACCTTTTTGAAGCTTGTCGCATCAGAGGATATATTGGCTTAAATCGCGGTCCTGTGCGATTCCTGCCAATTTTTCACGAACATACTCCGGAGTGATGACCATCGTTTCTAAAGTCAGCTCTGGTGCTTCAAAAGATAGGTCTTCCAGCAGTTTCTCTAAAATAGTATGCAGTCTTCGCGCACCAATATTCTCCATATTCTGGTTCACGGAGGCTGCAATCCGTGCAATTTCGTAAATCGCTTCCTTTTGGAACTGGACTTCAATATTTTCGGTTTGCAGCAAATTGACATATTGCTTCGTTAGCGCGTTCTCCGGTTCAGTCAGAATGGAAACAAAATCCTCCAGCGTGAGGCTGCTCAGCTCAACACGAATCGGAAACCGGCCCTGCAGCTCCGGAATAAGATCGGAAGGCTTTGCCACATGAAATGCACCAGCGGCCATAAACAGAACGTAGTCCGTTTTCACTGGTCCATACTTGGTCATTACCGTAGAACCTTCGACGATAGGCAAAATATCACGCTGTACCCCTTCCCGGGATACATCCGGTCCCGAGCCTTTGCCCTGACTGGCTACTTTGTCGATCTCATCGATAAAAATAATACCGGATTGCTCTGCACGTGCCACCGACTCCTGAATGACATCATCCATATCGATCAGCTTCGCCGCTTCATCCTGAATCAGCACTTTACGGGCTTCCCTGATCGGCAGTTTTCGCTTCTTGGTCCGCTTAGGCAGCAAGCTGCCGAACATTTCCTGCATATTCATTCCCATTTGATCATTACCCTGGCCCGCGAACATATCCAACATAGTAGGCGCAGTATCTTCAACATCTATCTCGATGATATCGTCCTCCAGCTGACCTGCAAGCAGCTTGAACTTGACTCCGCGGCGGCGCTCGCTAAGGCTGCCATCCTCGGCATCCTCTTTGGCCTCTTCTGCTCCGCTGTTATTTCCGCCGAAAATCATTTCAAAAGGATTCCGCTGGGATTTATTTTTCGATCCTCCAGGCACCAAAATGGAGACGATACGGTCATTGGCCATTTCTTCCGCGCGATCCTTTACCTTTTCGGTACGTTCCAGCTTTACCATTCGAATGGAGGTTTCAACCAAATCACGGACCATGGACTCCACATCCCGGCCCACATAGCCGACCTCAGTAAACTTGGTTGCCTCCACCTTAATAAACGGAGCATTAACCAGCTTGGCCAGACGCCGGGCAATCTCGGTTTTACCGACACCGGTCGGTCCGATCATCAGAATGTTCTTCGGAACAACCTCATCCCGCAGCTCCTCTGAGAGCAGACTGCGGCGGTACCGGTTGCGGAGTGCGACAGCAACCGATTTCTTGGCCTGCTTTTGTCCAACAATATACTTATCAAGCTCTGCTACGATTTGCCGGGGTGTAAGCGATTGATTCACCATTGTGACTTCCTCCCTCTTTTTTGGGCACCGTGCCTATAGTTGTTCAACAATAATATTAGAATTGGTATACACACATATTTCGGATGCAATCTGCAGCGCTTCTTTGGCAATTTCCGGTGCACTCAGATTAGAGGCATGGCGTTTCAGTGCCCGTCCTGAGGCAAGCGCAAAATTACCCCCTGAACCGATGGCCAGCACATCATCATCCGGTTCAATAATTTCCCCGTTGCCGGAAATCAGCAGCATGCCCTCTTTATCCATTACAATCATCAGTGCTTCCAGCTTGCGCAAGATACGGTCCTGACGCCAGTCCTTGGCCAACTCCACCGCTGCACGCTGCAAGTTGCCATGATGCTCTTCCAGCTTTCCCTCAAACTTCTCGAACAACGTAATCGCGTCAGCCACCGATCCCGCAAAACCGGCGATCACCTGTCCTCTATACAATCGGCGGACTTTTCTGGCTGTGGTCTTCATGATGACGCTCTCGCCGAATGTAACCTGGCCATCCCCGGCGATTGCCGCCTGACCGTTATGTCTCACCGCACAAATTGTAGTCGCATGAAAGCTAGGTAACATAATTTACGCAACCTCCTAAAAGTTTTGTGAGCAGTGCTCCTTGAATATCTACGTTCAAAACTCACTTCGGAAGCATACACTTAAGTTTTGTGAGCATTGCTTCCTCGAAGGATCTACACAGGTACAGCCTATATCGTAGTCTCTTCAGAATTCTCCGGTTCTTTATAAGCGAGGCCGGTACGCGCAGCGAACCCGGCGAGACTGTCCAGGGCACGATGAGCGAGCAGCTCATTTTTTTCTTTTTTACTGCGGATTCTTTGCTCCGGCTTCGGCAGCAGGCCGAAATTGGCATTCATAGGCTGGAAATGCTCCGGATCAGCAGACGTGATGTAGGCCGGCATGCTGCCCAGCACTGTATCCTGCGGGAAAATCAACTCTTCTTCTCCCAGCGCTGCTCTCGCGGCGTTCATACCAGCGATCAGCCCGGATGCTGCGGACTCTACATAACCTTCAACCCCGGTCATCTGACCGGCAAAAAACAGTCTTTCCTGGCCTTTCATCTGATAGGTAGGATGCAGAAGCTTCGGTGAATTAATAAAAGTATTGCGGTGCATTACACCATAGCGGACGTATTCGGCATTCTCAAGTCCGGGAATCAGTGAAAATACGCGTTTTTGCTCGCCCCATTTCAGATGTGTCTGAAAGCCAACCAGATTATACAGTGTTCCCGCAGCATTATCCTGCCGCAGCTGAACAACCGCATAAGGCAGCTTGCCCGTATGGGGATTCACTAGTCCCACCGGCTTCATAGGGCCGAACAATGCGGTCTGCTTGCCGCGCTTCATCATGATTTCAATGGGCATGCAGCCCTCAAAGTAAATTTCTTTTTCAAAATCTTTTAGTGCAGCCGTCTCGGCCGAGATCAGCGCATCATAAAAACGGTCAAATTCCTCTTCCGTCATCGGACAGTTAAGGTAGGCCGCTTCACCCTTGTCATAACGGGAGGCCAGATACACTTTGCCCATGTCAATGCTGTCTTTCTCCACGATGGGAGCGGCAGCATCATAGAAGTAAAAATATTCTTCACCAAGCAGCCCTTTGATCTCAGCAGATAAGGAGGGGGAGGTCAACGGACCGGTGGCAATGACAACAATCCCTTCCTCCGGTATATGCGTGAGTTCTTCATTTATGACTTCCACCAGTGGATGATTGTGCAGGGTGGAGGTGATTTCTCCCGAGAATCCGTCACGGTCCACGGCAAGCGCACCACCTGCGGGAACCGCATGGCGGTCGGCTGCACCCAGCACCAGTGAATTCAGACGCCGCATTTCTTCCTTCAGCACACCTACCGCATTACCCAGTCCGTTGGCGCGCAGCGAGTTGCTGCATACCAGCTCGGCAAATTGATCCGTATGATGAGCCGGTGTCTTCACGACGGGTCTCATTTCATATAGTCTGACCGGAACTCCGCGCGAAGCAATCTGCCAGGCCGCTTCACTTCCTGCGAGCCCGGCCCCAATTACTGTAACCTTAGCTGTATCTGTCAATTTCCTTTCCTCCTGTAGAGACATTTATTCTGCGAGTTCTTCGCCCTCAAGCACAGCCTCCGTGTGATCGCAGGAGGTGCACTGCAGCTTCGTTCCCTGCTTGCTGCGCTTCTCTATCATCCATGAGCCGCAGGCAGGACAAGGTTTGATGGAGGGTCTGTCCCATGATACAAAATCACAGCCAGGGTACTGATCACATCCGTAGAAAACACGGCCTTTCTTGCTGCGGCGCTCCACAACCTTGCCTTCGTGGCATTTCGGGCAGCTTACGCCAATATCCTTGACAATCGGCTTGGTGTTCCGGCAATCCGGAAATCCGGAGCACGCCAGGAATTTACCGAACCTTCCAAGCTTATATACCATCGGTTTGCCGCATTTCTCGCACAGCTCATCCGAAACTTCATCTTCAATTTCAATTTCTTTCATTTCTTCTTCAGCAAACACCAGACGCTTCTCAAAGGAAGTGTAGAATTCGGCCAATACTTTAACCCAATCTTCTTCGCCTTCCTCCACATGGTCCAGGTCGCCTTCCATATGCGCTGTAAACTCTACATCCAGAATCTCCGGGAAAAACTGCTCCATCTGCTCAATAATCAGTTCTCCAAGCTCTGTCGGCATAAATTTCTTTTCTTCAATAGCCACATAACCGCGTTTCTGGATGGTTTCAAGTGTCGGTGCGTACGTACTTGGACGCCCTATGCCAAGCTCTTCCAGCGTCTTCACCAGACGCGCTTCAGTATAGCGTGGAGGCGGCTGTGTGAAATGCTGCTTCGGCTCGATTTCGTGCTTGATCAGGTCATCGCCCGCTTTGAGCGGCGGAAGGAACTTTTCCTCATCTGTGGTGCCGTCATCGTTGCCCTCAACATATACCTTCATAAAGCCCGGAAAAGAAACTTTGGAACCTACAGCTCTAAAGACAGCAGTGCCTGCGTTGATATCTACCGAGAGCGTATCAAGAATTGCAGAAGACATCTGACTGGATACGAAGCGTTCCCAGATCAGCTTGTATAGCCGGAATTGGTCTCGGCTCATATATTCTTTGACCATTTCAGGTTCACGAAGTGCGGAGGTAGGACGGATAGCTTCATGCGCATCCTGCGCCCCAGCGGCTTTTTTGGAATACTGACGAGGCGTCTCGGGGACGAATTTCTCACCGTATTTGGCCAGAATCAATTCCTTGGCTTCTTCTTGTGCAGTTGCGGATAGACGGGTGGAGTCAGTACGCATATAAGTGATCAAACCCACGGTTCCCTCTTTGCCAAGCTCTACGCCTTCATAGAGCTGCTGTGCGACAGACATGGTTTTGGCAGCACGGAAGCCCAGCTTGCGCGCCGCTTCCTGCTGAAGGGAGCTGGTTGTAAAAGGGGCCGAAGGATGCCGTTGCCTTTCTTTCTCTTTAACCTCACTCACCTTGAAAGAAGCATCTTTAATAGCTTCAAGTACTTCCTTAACGTCACTCTCCTGGCCGAGTTCTTTCTTTTCACCATTCAGCTTGTGGAACTTGGCTTCGAACAGTGAATCCCGGATGCCCAGTTTTGCGGTAATACTCCAATACTCTGTTGGAACAAAAGCAGAAATTTCATTCTCCCGGTCCATAATAATCTTGACGGCAACAGATTGCACACGGCCGGCGGACAGACCTTTTTTTACTTTCTTCCATAATAACGGGCTGATCTTGTAGCCGACCAGACGATCCAGAATCCGCCGGGCTTGCTGTGCATTCACCAGATCCATATTAATCTTCCGCGGAGTCTTGAATGCATCCTTCACAGCCTGCTTAGTAATCTCATTAAAAACGACCCGGCATTCCTCAGTGTTGTCCAGATCCAGCGCATGCGCCAGATGCCAGGCAATTGCCTCACCTTCGCGGTCCGGGTCAGCCGCCAGATAGACTTTTTTCACTTTTTTGCTGGCGTCTTTGAGTTCCTTCAGTATAGAGCCTTTACCGCGGATCGTGATATACTTGGGACTGAAATCATTCTCCACTTCCACACCTATCTGACTTTTCGGCAAATCCCTGATATGCCCCATTGAAGCCTTTACGATATATTTACTGCCTAAATATTTGCCAATTGTCTTCGCTTTTGCCGGCGATTCGACAATAACCAATGCATCCGCCATAGGTTGTTCCTCCTAAAAGTGATCCTTCTATATTAAATTACCTTATAAATTGCCCCTGGTAATTGTGATACCGCTTTTTTTATGATTAAAGATAACAGAACTGAATGCAAATGTCCAAAATCCCATCCCGTCCTGAGCAGCAGCTCATCCAGTGTAAAAGGGCCTTGATGCAGTATATGGTATAGGTGAGACTCCTCACTTGTCAATTTCTTTTCAGCAAGCCTGTTTTTCCCCTCCGTTAATAAAGAGTCATTTTGCGCTTGCTTTACAGGCTTGGCAGGCAGATATGACTGGTATTCTTCAATAATATCGGAAGCTCCGGTTACGAGCTTTGCCCCTTGTTTTATCAGGTCGAGCGCTCCCCTGCTCTTGGGTGAAGTAATCGGACCCGGTACCGCGAACACATCTCTTCCAGCTTCAAGAGCGGCATCAGCAGTGATCAGAGACCCGCTCCGGATATCCGCCTCAACAACAATCGTGCCCAGAGTGAGACCCGCGATGATCCGGTTCCGCTGGGGGAACAGCCCCGGATGGCTTTTGATGCCCAGAGGATACTCGCTAATAACGAGACCTTCACGTGAAATCTGTTGCTCCAGCTCCCTGTTCTCAGGCGGGTATACCTTGTCGAGTCCTGTAGCAACGATGGCAATGGTGCCCCCTGCGCTTCCCAGAGCAGCTTCATGGCAGACACTGTCGATTCCCCTGGCAAGCCCGCTTACCACCGTAAAACCGGCAGTACTCAGCTCCGAGGCCAGCACCTCCCCCACCTTGCGCCCATAGGCTGTAGGCACCCGGGTGCCAACCATAGCGATGGCAGGACGGCTTGCCAGTTCCAGACGGCCCCTGTAATACAATACCCAAGGGGGCTCTGGTGTTTCTTTTAATATTTCAGGATATTCTTCATCAAGCAAAGTTACCGCCGCTACACCGCTTTCCTTCATTAAATTGCTGCGCGCATGTATCCACCCCTGATTGAAATCAGCAGCCAGCCACTGAGCAATTTTCGCATTAATCCCCAATGTTCTCCAATCCTCAGAACTACAGGAAAAGGCATTTTCCGTCAAAAGTCCTGCCTGGCGTATTCTGTCGATGGTTTTCCAGCCAATTCCCTCTACTTCATTGAATCCGATCAGCAGCTCGCGTGTTTCCATATGTATTCTCTCCCTTCTCGATTGTAAGAGTGGCTGAACGCCAAAAAAGCAACCTTTTATCCCCATGAAGAGAACAAAAGGTTGCTTACCTTATAAGCTGATTATACCTAATTTGGACGCAAATGTATTGTAAATTATTAGTGAGTCGTAAAAGCGTTCAGAATACCGCGTTCCTCCAGGACTTTGACCAGTGTAGAGCCCATTTCGGCAGGAGTAGGCGCAACTTTGATTCCGCAGGATTCCAGCACCGCGATCTTCTCACTGGCAGTCCCTTTCCCTCCGGAAATAATGGCACCCGCATGGCCCATCCGTTTGCCCGGAGGCGCGGTTACTCCACCGATAAAGCCGACAACCGGCTTGGTCATATTTTCCTTGATCCATTCAGCCGCTTCTTCTTCCGCAGTACCGCCAATCTCCCCGATCATAATGACGGCCTTGGTTCCCGGATCTTCATTAAACAGCTTCAGAATATCGATAAACTCCGAACCCTTCACCGGGTCGCCACCGATGCCGACCGCTGAAGACTGCCCGATTCCGCGCTCTGTCAGCTGATGAACCGCCTCATAGGTCAGTGTTCCGCTGCGGGATACGACGCCCACATAACCAGGCATATGAATGTACCCTGGCATGATGCCTATTTTGCACTCACCAGGTGTAATGACACCCGGACAGTTAGGGCCGATCAGTACGGTAGAACGGCCTTCCATAAAGCGCGACACCTTCACCATATCCAATACAGGGATTCCCTCAGTGATGCAGATAACCAGCTCAAGACCGGCATCCACTGCTTCCATGATCGAGTCGGCGGCAAAAGCCGGCGGAACATAAATTACACTCGCCGTCGCTCCCGTAGCTGCCTTAGCGGCAACCACAGTATCAAATACAGGCAGACTGACCTCACTGCCATTCTCCAGAGTAATGTTAACAGTAGTTCCACCTTTGCCCGGGGTAACCCCGCCTACCATCTGCGTACCGTAATCCAGAGCTCCTTTGGTATGGAACAAGCCGGTAGAGCCCGTGATCCCTTGCGTGATTACCTTCGTATTTTTATCTACAAGAATGCTCATGCTATAGTCACATCCCTACTAAATTTGGTGGTTACACAAGAGCTACAATCTTACGGGCCCCGTCCGCCATTGAATCCGCAGCAACAATATTCAGCCCTGAACCGGCAAGAATCTCTTTGCCCAGTGCAACATTGGTGCCCTCAAGACGCACAACAAGCGGTTTGGTCAGACCGAGCTGTCTCGCAGCTTCCACTACGCCGCTCGCAATGACGTCACAGCGCATGATCCCGCCGAAAATATTGACGAATATTCCGTTCACCTTGTCATCGGATAAAATAATTTTGAAAGCCTCTGTAACCTTCTCGGTAGTGGCACCGCCCCCTACATCAAGGAAGTTGGCCGGCTCACCGCCGTAATATTTGATAATATCCATTGTAGCCATGGCCAGACCTGCACCATTCACCATGCAGCCGATGTTCCCGTCAAGTGCGATGTAGCTGAGATCGAATTTGGAAGCTTCAATCTCCTTCGCATCCTCTTCATCAAGGTCACGCAGCTCAAGAATATCCTTGTGCCGGAACAGCGCATTGGAATCGAAATTCAGCTTGGCATCAAGTGCCATGACGTTTCCGTCCCCTGTGACAACCAGCGGATTAATTTCTGCAATGGAGCAATCCTTATCCACAAAAGCTAAATAGAGCGCTTGCATGAACTTTACCGCTTTATTGACCAGCTCCGTAGGAATTGCAATGCTGTACGCTAATTTCCGGGCCTGAAAAGTCTGCAGCCCTACTGCAGGATCAATAATTTCCTTGAAAATCTTCTCCGGATGCGTAGCCGCAACCTCTTCAATCTCTGTTCCGCCTTCCTCCGAAGCCATCATCACCACACGCCCGGAGCCACGGTCAACAACCAGTCCGATGTAGTATTCCTTAACAATCTGGCAGCCTTCTTCAATGAGGAGCCGTTTCACTACCTTCCCTTCCGGACCGGTCTGATGGGTAATCAGCGTCTTTCCGAGAATCTCTTCAGCATACGCGCGTACCTCTTCGCTTGATTTGGCGACCTTCACGCCTCCGGCTTTACCGCGCCCGCCAGCATGAATCTGGGCTTTAACGACTACCACCGGGGTCCCCAGCGACGCTGCGGCTTCCACCGCTTCCTCCACTGTATAAGCTACTTTTCCGTTCGGTACGGCAACGCCGTACTTCTTAAGTACTTCTTTTCCCTGATACTCGTGGATATTCATACCGGAAGCCTCCTAAAGTATTGCGGTGGCTATGCAGGCAGCCTGCTGCCATTCCGCTTTCCGTTTTGATTGTCCAAAGCCGGGTCCAGACCGGTGAAAACTATCAATATCCCGGTACATACAGAATACCCATGCCGCTATATCCTGCAAACGGCACAGGTTTCTGTCCATGGCATCCGGGGACGAATTATCGGTTTGAACCGATTTCCACCCAGAGCCATAATATGAAACCCAGAATATTGTAACATGTTTTAAAAACGCTTTCCTTAAAAACTTTCATGATTTATACATACATTTTCGCTCAATTTCATGCCGAAATGCGAACGATTGCATTGACTTTACATAAACAAGCTATTTTGCAGTATGAGTATTGGCTTCGTGAACACGGGCAAGCAGGTCCTTGAATTGACCCAGCAGACCGACAAATTCATCTGCCGACAGCATGGTTCCTTCCGCCATTTTGCCTGGGATGCATGCCGCCTCATTGCGCAGTGCCCTGCCCTGTTCGGTTAGTGAGATCAATACCTTCCGTTCATCCTGAAGCGACCGTTCGCGGAGAATCAGACCGGCGGCCTGCAGCCTCTTCAGCAGCGGCGTTAATGTACCTGAGTCCAAAAAAAGCGCCTCACCCAGCTCTTTAACGGTGCATTGGTTTCTTTCCCACAGCACAAGCATTACAAGGTACTGTGAATACGTGAGACCAATCTTGTCCAGATGGGGCTGATACAGCTTCGTAAATTCACGGGAACAGGCATAAATGGTAAAGCATAATTGATTTTCAAGCAGCAGCTCTGGGGTTGTATTTGTCTCTTGCATATCTTATTCACCTGCCTTTATGACATTATTTTATCACAATTCCTGATTAATATCATGTTAATAGCGAAAAATATATTGACTATTATTTTAATTGTGTTAAATTAAATTGTGTAAAATATATTAATGAGTGAACGGGAGCGATTAATAATGATGACAATTCAACAGAAAATGTACGAAACCACAGTAAAAGCAGTAGGCGGAAGAAGCGGCTATATTGAATCCGAGAGCCCAAAACTCAATCTCACCATCAGTACTCCCCGGGAAATGGGCGGCGCTGGCGGAGAAGGCACCAACCCTGAACAGCTGTTCGCAGCCGGGTATTCCGCTTGTTTCGACAGCGCGCTGAACATGGTTGCCCGTATGGGTAAAGTGAAAATTGAAGGCAGTGAAGTAACGGCTACAGTAAGCTTCGGTAAAGTTGAGGATGGCGGATTCGGCATCGCCGTGAAGCTTGATGTCCTGGTCAAAGGTGTAGATAAGGAAACCGCTGCTGAGCTGGTGGAGGCTGCTCACGGGGCATGCCCTTACTCCCGCGCAACCCGCGGAAATATTGTGGTCGAGTTGAATGTGCTGTAAGAAACCCCGCTGCACATCTCGTTAACATAGCACAAGCCGTCCGGGCAGCCGGGCGGCTTGTTTGGCTTGATCAATATGCCGGTGCTGTTGCATCCCCCGAAGATTGGAAGCATCATTAACAGAGTCCTTTTCAAATTCAGGATGAAACACATTCTATTGTATTTTCTACAGCAGATGATTCCATAATCCGTCGAAAAAGAGAAACTATTGCACTTTGTGCAGCAGAATTATGTGAAATGGGTTCTTTTGAGCCGCAATTCAGAAATCTATTGCACCAAATACAGCAGAATGCGATTCATCGCTAATCCAAACATTTTCTATTGCAGAAAGTGCAATCATGCACTACTCCCTTTAGAGTTTCGGACAGCTGATATGAACACCACTAATTTCAAGTTCATTTCTCACTCCAAAAATCTCCTGACGAAATCACCGATCAGTCAAAAAGGGCCGATCCCAAAATCACTCATCCATTACCACTTGCCGGTCCAGATTACGGTATTGGACAGCCTCAGCAAGATGCGCAGAGCTGATACCAGCTGCACCTTCAAGGTCGGCAATCGTGCGGGCCAGCTTAATAATCCGGTCATGGGCACGCATGCTTAAACTGAGACTTTCCAGAATATGATTCAGCAATTCTCTCCCGTCCCTCTGCAGCCCTGCATAACGGCGTAAAGCCGCTCCCGAAAGCTCACTGTTCCAGGAGATGGGAAGACTTCTGTATCGTTCCGCCTGAATGGCCTGGACCTTAAGCACTTCAGAACGCATCTCTGCCGAAGATAATGAAGGGCCCTGCCCCTCCCAATCCTTTGGACGGGGAACATCCACCTGCATATCAATCCGGTCCAGCAGCGGGCCGGAGATTTTGCCGCGGTATTGTGCGATCTTCGCCGGACTGCAGGTGCATCTCTGATGCGTTCCCCAGCTTCCCAAATACCCGCAGCTGCAAGGATTCATCGAACAAGCGAGTAAAAATTGCGCAGGAAACGTAAACGCCGCCCGGGCGCGGCTGATCGTAACCAATCCATCCTCCAGCGGCTGCCTCAGCACTTCGAGCACATTGCGGGAGAACTCAGGCAGCTCGTCCAGAAAGAGAACACCGCGATGCGCCAGGCTAACCTCTCCCGGCTTGGGGATCCCCCCTCCTCCAATCAAACCTGCCGCCGAGATGGTATGGTGAGGGGACCGGAAAGGGCGGCTGCGCAGCAATCCGCTGTGGGCATCCTTCAGCTTGCCTGCGGCACTGAAGATCTTGGTCACCTCCAGCGACTCACTGTCGCTGAGTTCCGGAAGGATACCGGGCAGCCGCTTAATCAGCATGGTTTTGCCCGTTCCAGGTGGACCAATCAGGACAATATTATGCATCCCGGCAGCCGCTATCATGAGCGCCCGCTTCACATGATTTTGTCCAAGCACATCACTGTAGTCTTCCATCATTATTTTTTCCGCAGATGAGCCATGATCTGCGTGCTTATATTCAGGAGTGTATCTCAGATGCTCCAAAGAAAGCACCTTAACCGACGGGTGCACCTGCACAGCGGGCCCCGTACTAACGGTAACCGGGAAAGGAAGTTCGCTTAGCAGCCCAGAAGGAGACGGCATTGCGGAAGACTCAGTATTGATCTTCAATGGAATCTCCGGTAAACCATCCATTGCTGCTGCGGTAGCCCCTTCGGAATCCAACTTGGGTTGTTTTCGTTTACGCTTCACAGGTAAGGGCTCATGTTCTGCAAGTGGCTGCGGCAGCTGCCGCAGATGCTCAGCTGCATACACCGTCATCCCGCTGATCAGCGCCGCTTCAGCAGCGTTGCCTGCCGGTACAAGCACTGCCGTCAGGCCGGCACGCCGCGCAGCTTCAACCATAGGCAGCACGCCGGTAACCGGCCGCAGACTGCCATCCAGCGCCAGCTCGCCGATAAGCAGGAGCTTTTCCGCTTCAGGCATAACCAGCTGGCCGCTAGTGGTCAGGATGCCAAGCGCAATCGCCAGATCAAAGGCAGATCCCTCTTTGCGAAGGTCAGCCGGAGCCAGATTGATTGTGACACGCTGCTGAGGGTAACGGTAACCGCAATTTTTGACGGCGGCGCGAACCCTCTCTACAGCCTCCCTAATGGCTGAATCCGGCAATCCGATGATGCTCGTCTGTGGCAGTCCGTTCGCCAGGTCAATTTCCACACCTATCATTACACCCTCAATGCCATACAGGCATGCGCTGTGCATTTTTCCATACATAACAAAAAACACCTCTTCTCCTGAAATACGCCCACATTTAGGCGGACTAGATTCAAGAAAAAGGGTGCTTCCTCAATTTCCGGCGATTCTATTATCCTCAGTATACTTAGCTTTCCGTACTATAATCAATAGCACTGGTTCAAGAAATCGGGAATTCCTCCAAGTTGCATAAATATGCAGGCTGCGCTAAATGAAAATTTCGTTAATCTTCCTCATTCACCACAACACTATCTCTGATTTGGGTAAAAGACAAAGGTGTATAGTCCCAGTGTTCTACGCAAATGTTAAAATGATTGTTTCCCTCATACCTTTGTCCATGAATATGACCGTGCACATTCACGTAAGGCATATGCTTGTTCATATACATCGGTTCATGAGAGAGAAAAAAGAAATCCTTATACACCAGAGGATATTCGCTCACTTCGTTAAACCCGGCCTCCAGCCACCAGCTACGGCCACGGCTGCGGTCGTGGTTGCCAAGAATCAGAATTTTATATCCATTCAGGGCAGAGACGATATCCCGTGTCTTTTCCAGGTTCAAGAAAGAAAAATCCCCCAAATGAAACACCGTATCTTCCGTACCGACAACGGCATTCCACTTCCCGATCATTGCCTGGTCCATGTCTTCGACACTGCTGAAGGGACGGGACTCAAAATCAATAATCAGCTTGTGGCCAAAATGCTGGTCTGAAGTAAAGAATACATTCGGCAAGTCCGTTCCCCTACCTTTCAATCGTTCCAGTTCCGTTTGGCAGACCGCTGACTGTTCATATCCAGCTTAATCAGCTCGGCTAACGGAGGCACTTCCTCATGTTCAATCAGCCACTGGCGCATTTCCTTGATCGCTTCCACTTGTCCATTGCCTTTGTCGCGCCAGGTCAGCAGTTCAATTACCCGAATCACAAGCGACAGCAGGCTGCTATTGCTGCTTTGGGTCTTTTCGGCACGGATTTTTTGAAATAACGCTTCATTTTCCCAGTCAATCAATATCTCCTCCGCTATGGCTGGCCGCATAACGGTAAAGGTCTTGTTACACTTGCTGCAGCATACAACGGATACAGGCTCTCCGTCCAGCTCTACTGCGATTTTGTTGTCACAATATTGGCAAGTAAAACTCACCTGTATATCAAATGGTTGATTTTTCACTCGGACAGCCCTCCTCATGGTGGCATTAAAAAGTTACAATAATGTTTACCCATTTCCTCGAAGAAATGACCCATAGTACGGAGGATATGTCAAGACTGAACGTTTGAAAAGACAGCAAAGTGTATAAAAAAACTTAAAATGCCTCCCGGATATGGTGAAGAGAGGTTATCCCCAAGTCCTCATTCAGCATCACCGAGATGACGTCAAAAGAAACCCGGCGCTCATCCTGGCCCATCCTATGCATATATACCTGGGCGGTGGTCCGAACCTGACGGATTTTCCGTTCATCGACAGATTCTTCAGGGGTCCCCTGAAGCAGACTGCCGCTCCGGCTGCGCACTTCAACAAAAATAAGCACTTCACCGTATTCAGCAATAATATCCAGCTCCCCGCTGCGGCAGCGCCAATTGCTGTCTATAATCCGGTAGCCATGGGCAGACAAATATTGGAGAGCCGCTTTTTCACCAGCAGCACCTTTTTGCTTGCGGGTATAGGGCTTATCAGGCGAACCCCCACTCACTTCTGCCTCCGTTCACCGGCAGAGCGGTCGCTCTGGTACACATAGCTCAGAATTTCCGCCACCAGCTGATACAGCTGCGGAGGAATCTGCTGGTCAAGGTCAAGCTTGGACAGCACTTCAACCAGGGCTGCATCCTCTTGAACGGCCACTCCGCTGTCTTTGGCCATTTGCAGGATCTTCTCCGCCACAGCACCTTGTCCTTTGGCCACAACCACCGGCGCTTCACTCTGACCGGGCGAATATTTCAGGGCTACCGCTTTTTTGAGATTTTGAGAAATTTCATCGGCAGGCTCATTCATATGCGGTAATCCACTCCTTTATAGGAATCCGGCACATAATCTGCAAGCTTGCCCGCGCTGCCCGCAACTGAAGCAGATGCGGTGCTTGGCAGCGGCAGAGGTTCCGTCCGCAGACTCGACAGCTGATAGCCTATCGATTCCACTGCCGCTCCAATCTCATCCTTGCGCTCCTCCAGCAGCTCAAGGACCCACGGCGTATCGTTATGCAGCTTCAGGCTGACGATCCTGTCGACCACCTGCACATCCACCAGCGTCTGTCCCAGCTGCTTCATATCCAGGTCAAACCACAAGCGGCAGTTCTCCGCGTCAAGCTCACCTTTGCGGCCCCTTCTCGACTGAATATGAACGGAAGCCGTTTCCTGCCCATCCGGCCCCCGGAGCGGCAGGAACATCGTGACCTGCGCGAACGGAGCCGTACGGTCCGTATTCAGAAGCAGCTGCTGCCCTGTCAGTTGCTGCACCAGCTGGCCTGCGGCTTCCTTGACCGCGGGCGGCACCTCGCTGCTGCCCAGCACCTGCAGCAGCACGCCCTTCAGCGTATCGGCGGCTGTATCCCCGCCGTCAGCTGCACCGGCCAGCACCGCCTGCGGCAGCGCCGGCTTTGGGGCATTGGCTGACGCCGCCGTGTCGGCGGGCGGAGCCACGGCGGGCTGCGGCTGCATGCCGCCGCGAACAGCCTGCTGTTCGTGCTCCGCACCGAGCAGCTTCAGCACCCGCCCCACCCACGACTCCGTGTCGTGGGCGGCTGCGGTGCCCGTCTGCTGCGCCGCAGCCGCAGACGGGCCGTCCCCGCGCTGCCCGGCAGGCGCGGGGGCTGGCTCTTGCCCCGCCGCCGCTGGCGGGGCTGTGGCTCCCTGCGGCGGCTGCGCGGCCGCTAGGGCAGGGGCTTGCTCCGCCGCGTCAGCGGGCGGAGCTGCGGCGAGCTGCGGCAGCGTGCCGCGCAGCTCGGTGAGCACGCCCTGCAGCTTCGCGAGCAGGGCGGTCCCCTTGCCGGCAGCAGAGGTTTCTGCTGCCGGCACAGCGCTTCGTTCCGGCTGCGG
>RCUU01000681.1_pt1 | contig 18030 bp, 13 predicted proteins | sample 2166211 | NCBI WGS metagenome assembly RCUU01 (sample SAMN09932620, study PRJNA488358) | compost metagenome | feature: garden; material: soil; isolation source: compost soil in phenylacetic acid-enriched culture | place: Germany: Experimental Botanical Garden Goettingen | collected 2016-01-27
CTCACAGGGCCTTTTGTGCTTACAAATGATGTTATTGAGTGCGCCACGACTCAACAACATCTGCACCGAACTCGGCTCTCCATTCTTTCGATTGTCGATGGTTTCCGTCCTTGCTTTCGATCAACTCACCAGAATTCGGATTCTTATAGATTTTCACCTTGCGGGCTTTAGGGCTGCCTTCGGTGCGGCAGCAGCACCAGGGGAGCGGCTACCTGAGGATCAAGCAGGTTGATGACGTTCTGCAGACTGAAGCCGTACTCGCCGAACAATGCACGGAGCTTGCTTTCAAAGTCCATTTCTCGCTGCAGGCCTGAATCGCTTTTCAGCGACTCGAGCTCTGCGAGCTGTTCGGCCAGTTGTTGTTCAAGCTTGCGAAATTCAGCCAAACGAGACATGGGAAACTTTCATTAAGGTTTTGAGCTGCGCGGAATGCACATTCCTCATGCTAAGCGATGATTAGATTTTCGTCACCCACACCACATTGGAGACTTTCCCAGTCTCAAACTCACAATAGGTAGGCTAATACCTCCAAAAGACCGGCGTAATAATTACCAGTACGGTGAGGATTTCCAACCGCCCCAGTAACATGCCAATGGTCAGTAACCATTTTGCTGCATCAGGTAGTGATGAGAAGTTACCGGCAGGCCCAATGATCGTGCCAAGGCCTGGTCCAACGTTGCATACTGCAGTAGCGGCGCCACTTAAAGCAGTCGTCCAGTCCAGCCCGATCAGAGCCAGTCCCAAGGCGATTATGGCAATGGTGATGGTGAAGAAAAATGAGAAGGTTAAAAGTGAGCGCAAGATCTCCTCGTCAATGGGATGACCGTTGTACTTCTTCTGAATCACGGCTCGAGGATGGATCAACTGCTTCAAACTACTGACAAGTAGAGCGGCCGCAACCTGAAAACGGAAAATTTTGAGACCGCCTGCCGTTGAGCCTGAACATCCACCGACGAAGGTCAAATAGAAAAACAGCAAGACAGCAAAGCTGCCCCAAAGAGTGTAATCACCAACCGCAACTCCTGTGGTCGTGACGACCGAGGTCACATTGACCGCCACGATACGAAACGCATCCCACCATCCGTAATCGCTGTGAAAACACAACCACGTACCCACTGCCAACCAAGTAAGGATCAAGAAGCCAACAAATCCTCGTACCTGGTGATCCTTGAGTAGCGCCCGGCGGTGGCCGCGTAATGTCGCGACATACAACGTAAAGGGTAGGCTACCCAGAATCATGATAATCACCGCCACCCAGTGAATCGCGGGTTGCGTCCAATGCCCAAGTGAGGCGTCCGAAGTCGAGAATCCCCCAGTAGAGATCAAGGACATTGCATGATTGACTGCTTCAAATGGCGTCATGCCGGCGATCCAGAGCGCCAGAGCTCCGACTCCAGTGAGTCCCAGATAAAGCAAAAGGATGTACTTGGCTGCAATATGGGAGCGCGGCGTCACTTTCTCCGACCAGTCTGAGGACTCTGTCTGGAACAGACGCATGCCGCCTACTCGCAACAGTGGAAGGATCGCCACAGCCATGCCGATAAAACCGATGCCTCCCAACCAATGCAGCATGGAGCGCCATATCAACAAGCCGGGAGATGAGCTATCCAAACCGGTGAGTACAGTCGAGCCAGTGGTTGTGATGCCAGACATCGTTTCAAAGAATGCGTCGGTGTAGCTGATATCGCTGATGAACACCATTGGCAACGCTGCGAAGGTGCACACAACGACCCAGCTTGCGGTAGTCAGCAGGTACATATCCCTGGGACGAAGCTGGCCAGTATCCGGGCGCCCCCGCACAATCAACAACAAGCCACAGATGAAGGTAATCAAACTCGACCAGAGAAAGGCCGACAGATCGTCGCTACGCTCAAAGGCCACCAGTGTGATCATTGGAATAGCCATGCTTACGGCCAGCGTAATCAGAAAAATACCTAAGATGAAACCGATAAGCCGCATTGCCGCGAGGGACATAAAAGTAGCCTGCCAAATCAACGCCGTGCAGTATCAGATACGCACCCTCATCTCCCCTGTAATTTTTGCGTAAAATTTCGACGGGAACCTTGTTCACTGACGCGGGTTACTAAACCACAGTATTTCTTTGCCTCGAGAAATACTGCGGTCATCTCAGGCGAGGTTACTTGGCTACGGCAGCACTCGCTTGGGCGCTGAAGCGGCGCAGAACGGTGACGCCACCAATCGCAGCCAGAATCGAACCGATCAATACCCCGACTTTGACTTCATCGACCAAATGAGGCGATCCAGGGAACGCCAGATTGCCAATGAACAAGCTCATGGTGAAGCCAATACCACACAACAGCGCTACGCCATAAAGTTGTATCCAGCTACTCCCTTCCGGCAGTTTGGCCAGGCCAAAACGAATAGCCAGCGCAGCCAACAGAAAAATACCGACCTGTTTGCCTACCAACAGACCCAGCGCGACACCCAGCGGAACGGGGTCGACCAGGTTTTCCATGGAAATACCGGCCAATGAAACACCTGCGTTGGCGAAGCCAAATATAGGCACTACAGCAAATGCTACCCATGAGTGCAGCTTCTCTTCGAGGAACATCAATGGGGAACGTGCTTCTTCTTCCGGCTTGCCCATGGGAATGCACATTGCCAGTGCGACGCCCGCTAAGGTGGCATGCACACCCGATTGCAGCACGAAGAACCACAGTACGCCCCCAACCAGGAGATACGGGAGCAGCCGTCTTACGCCCAATCGATTCATTGCGATAAGAATGACCAGAGTCGCGAGTGATGCCAGCAACATCGGCATGGAAAGGCCCGATGTATAGAAAAAGGCAATGATCACGACCGCGCCGAGATCGTCAATTATCGCTAAGGCGGCGAGGAATACCTTCAGTGAAATCGGGACTCGCTTGCCCAGCAGCGATAAGACACCCAAGGCAAATGCGATGTCGGTAGCAGCAGGTATCGCCCACCCACCTAAGGTCTCAGGATGGCCCCAGTTGATTGCGATGTAGATCAGCGCAGGGACAATCATGCCGCCTAAGGCACCAAATCCCGGTAAAGCGCGCTGGCCCCAGGTGGAAAGCCCGCCCACCAGCACTTCCCTTTTGATCTCGAGGCCGACCATCAGGAAGAAGATCGCCATCAGCCCGTCATTCACCCAGTGCGCAACAGACATGCCCAACCAAGCCGTGTGCAGGGCAGCAAAATAACCCTGGGATAGAGGGGAGTTAGCAACAATCAGAGCTGCCAGCGCTGCGCCCATCAGCACAAGACCTCCCGCAGATTCCGACGATAGGAAGCGGGCCAGAATTGCGGCAGCTCTAGGGGTTTCGGCGGTAGCTTGCTGCTTGGTCATCAGCGTCCTTGGGTCACTTAAAAGGTAATATATTAACAGCTGGCCTAAATAAACATGGCTGCATTAAACAGCCTGAAAACATTCCACTCTAGGCGCTCTGGATTGGGGGCTAACAGAGCTGCGCGAGTAACGATATCCATACGATCTACCTCCTTCAAGGCAAAGGAGCTGGAGCCGATACGTGATTGGACGTGCCGGAAGAAATGGTTGTCACTGCAGAGCAGCCACTGGAGATGGACTTCAGTTCGACAAACCACAATCGCGCAAGGTGGTCTTGTTACAGCTGCCGAGCTACGGTTTGGGTTGATTTCCCGGTTACCAGAAGCATCAGGGGTGCTGGACCAGACCTCGGTCGATAGCAGTAACAATCAAGCTGGGGAGTTCGTATCGTTAGACTCTTACTTTGAGTACAACCCATATGCGGACTGTAAAGCAATTAAATATCAAAGCATTGCAGCTGCGCGCCATATATTTAATGGATGAGACAGACGCAAATTGCGGCATTCGACATTTATATATTGTCACTCCTACTCTGAGCAATATTAGGAGCCAGCACCATTAATGACAGTGAGAGCAGATTGCCAATTAAAACATTTTGTCACACTACCGACCGCTGAAAATCTGATTTGAGTCAATAATCATCAAGCTGTTGTTTGCATAGATCTTTTAGTTCGTATCAGCTGGATAATTGAAAGAATGTAAGAATATCCAACGATTTTTAAGCGTTCTGCTATACCACGCCTGCCCATGACCACCTCAGCCCCTTTCAGTTGAGCTGTGCGCACAGGAGATATTCATTGAAGAAGCCGGTGGTCGACGCAGCAACTGAGCAAACACCAGTTCCCACGCATTCCGTGACGTGGCATACGCTGCCTGCAGAGCAAGTGACGAACCTGCTTGAGGTGAATGAACATGTCGGGTTGGAGGCAACCGAAGTCCAAGCCAGGCTTGCCCGCACTGGTTGCAACAGGCTACCAGAAGCAGCACGTCGACCTGCGTGGCTCAGATTCTTGCTGCAATTTCACAACATTCTGATTTATGTGCTTCTAGGATCCGCTGCGATTACCGCGATGCTGCAACACCTGTGGGACACGGTGGTGATTCTGGCGGTGGTAATTGCAAACGCAATCATTGGCTACGTCCAGGAAGGCAAAGCGGAAAAAGCCATGGACGCTATCCGGCAGATGCTGGCACCGCACGCCGCAGTAGTTCGTGCAGGCGAACGCTTGAGTGTTGTAGGCGAGGAGCTAGTACCGGGCGATATCGTATTGCTGGAGGCCGGAGACAAAGTACCTGCTGATTTACGCCTGCTGCACGCGAACAGACTACAAATTCAAGAAGCAATTCTCACCGGTGAATCCCTACCAGTAGAAAAACATACCGAACCAGTGGTTCTTGAAGCCGCCCTGGGTGATCGTACATGCATGGCGTTCAGCGGCACCCTCGTGACTTGCGGGCAAGCAAAAGGGGTTGTAGTTGCGACCGCAGCAGCTGCTGAAATCGGACGCATCAGTACGCTGCTTGCAGGAGTAGAAACGCTGACGACCCCGCTGGTGCAGCAAATGAACGTATTTGCGCGATGGCTGACGATCTTGATCTTGTTAGTCGGCGGCCTTTTGCTTGTGTATGGCCATTATGTCGGCCACTACGCATTCACCGAGATCTTCATGGTCGTGGTGGGGATGTCGGTAGCGGCGATACCTGAAGGGCTGCCAGCAGTCCTTACTATTACGCTGGCTGTAGGAGTACGGGCAATGGCTCGCCGCAACGCCATCGTGCGTCGCCTACCGGCCATCGAAACGCTAGGTTCGGTATCCGTCATCTGCACTGACAAGACCGGCACACTCACCCGCAACGAAATGATGGTGGCATCGGTCGTCACGAACGATCTTATCTTCAAAGTCGATGGCGCAGGTTATCAGCCTGCAGGAAGCATCAGTCTGGCAGATCAGCTAGTCGATATATCGACTTATCCTGCGTTGGCAGAACTGGGGCGAGCAGCTTGCCTGTGCAACGATGCTGTGCTGCGCCTGCATGATGACTTATGGAAGGTAGAGGGAGACCCGATGGAGGGTGCCTTGCTAGCATTTTCCGGAAAGACCGGAATTGATAGCGATGAAGATCATCGCGTCTGGCCCCGCACCGATGGCATTCCGTTTGACGCGAAACACCGCTTTATGGCGACGCTTCATCACAACCACGATCGCCATGCCTCCATCTATGTGAAAGGCGCGCCAGAGCAAATACTGGCCATGAGCACGCAGCAGTTCGTAAACGCTGGCGGGACTGAACCGCTCAATGCGGACTACTGGCACGCACAGGCAAACGCCATTGCTACCAAGGGGCAGCGTGTATTGGCGTTCGCAGTTAGATCAGTTCCGCCCGAGCACACTGTTTTGGAGTTTGAGGACGTGCAAGGAAGGTTAACCCTTCTGGGCATGGTCGGGCTGATTGACCCCCCTAGACCCGAGACGATAAAGGCAGTTCACCAATGCCAGGCGGCGGGTATTGTCGTAAAAATGATCACTGGCGATCATGGCGGCACCGCCGCCGCTATCGGTCGCCAGATTGGCCTGCAAAATCCCGACAAGGTGCTAACTGGCGTAGACCTGGACGCCATGAACGATGCCGCCCTCAAGGAGGCGGTAAAGGACGTCAATATCTTTGCGCGCACCAGCCCTGAACATAAGCTGAGGCTGGTAATGCTGCTGCAAGCGAACGGCATGACAGTGGCCATGACGGGTGATGGCGTTAACGACGCACCAGCGCTAAAGCGCGCCGATGCCGGTATCGCCATGGGCGGAAAAGGCAGCGAAGCTGCCAAGGAAGCAGCAGACCTGGTACTGGCAGATGACAACTTCGCGTCCATCGTGGCAGCGGTGCGCGAAGGCCGGACAGTCTACGACAACATCAAGAAAGTACTGAGCTGGACGCTGCCTACCAACGCGGGCGAGACCATGACCATCATCGTGGCCCTGCTACTCGGCCTTACACTGCCGGTGACGCCGATACAGATTCTGTGGATCAATCTGATTACTGCAGTGACACTTGGCATTGCACTGGCGTTCGAGCCTACCGAAGAAAACACTATGCGCAGACCGCCCCGTTCACGCAAAGAGCCACTCATTGGTGGCGCATTAGTCTGGCACATGGTGCTTGTCTCTATTCTGTTTCTCTGCGGCGTTTACGGCATTTTTTCGTATGCGCTCGACCGTGGCTACTCCGTGGAGTTGGCACGAACCATCGCGGTGAACACGCTAGTCGTGATGGAAATATTCCATTTGTTCTTCATTCGCAATCTCTACAGCACATCGATTACCTGGAAGGGCATTCGTGGCACCAAGGTCGTGTGGATGACCGTCGCAGTGGTTACAGTCGCTCAGTTCTCCATCACGTATGCACCACCGCTGCAAAGGGTGTTTGGCACTGAAGCGATCCCCTTCCTTGATGGTCTACTGATCATCGGGGTTGGCGTTGCGCTCTTTGCGATCATTGAGATTGAAAAACAGATTCGAATTCGTTTGTCCGAGTAGCCCTGGTTGCAAGCTAGTCAGACCCTAAACGCACGTAGCTCAACACGCATCTTCAAGCCAATGAAAAGAGGATTTAGAAAATGCATAAAATACTTGTTGCTGTTGATGGTTCCGAACATTCAGAGCGCGCGGTGCTTTACCTCATCGGACTGATCCAAGATGGTGGATTACTTGGCGGAAGTGTTGAGGTGTATTTGGTGAATGTGCAGCCACTTTTACCAACTCGAATCGCACATGACATGGGTGAGGATGAGCTTGATAGTTACTACGAAGACAAAAGTGCTGAAGAGTCACAACAGGCAGTCGCTCTACTTAAGCAAGAAGGCATTGCGTTCACATTCCATACGTTGCAAGGCGATGCTGCCAGCAGAATCGTGGCGTGCTCCCAATCTCTAGGATGTGACAGCATCATCCTGGGTTCACATGGTAACGGGTTTCTGGCGGGGATCTTTCTGGGCTCTGTCGCGGCTAAGGTGATTCAGCTCTCAGATATACCAATCACTTTAGTCAAATAAGAGATCGTGAATTGCTTAATAGCACCACGGCCCCATAACTGGATTATCAAAGAAAGGTGGTCTGGAAAGGCTTTGATTGAACATTGCCCGTAGCCGACCATGGAGCACTACTCCGAGCGGGGCTTTGTTGATATTTTTTGAATCATATTCTTTCTCGACAAAGACTCGATATCGATTAGCCTAGGATTGCTACCCCAGAAGCACATCGGTGAATCCAATGAGATTGCTTAGGGGCTTTGTGACCAGATTATCGCGTTATCTGCGTTATCTGCGTTATGGGCGGGGTCGCGTCGGGCACCCGAAAGGGTGGCCGGTACTAGTTGCCGGTACTCCAACCTTCGCGGCTTTGCCCACCCTCCACTCGCCTTGGAGGCAGAGTGTAGTGGTCTAATGAGCTTGTTGCTTCATGGTGAATTAGTCAGGCCCGAAAGGCTATTTTGGGACATTAGCATCCACTGACTTACGAATCTCCTCCCTCGCTTCATCAGCTCTTCTTCACCCACTTCCTTTGCTCCAATGCCTTGTAATTTTCGAAGAAATGCTGGAACTGTGCGAGTAGCAGCGCAGGAAGTTCTGAGCTCAAATATTGAAGCTGGTCAGCCAAGTGAAGCGAGGAGCCTTTGTCCATAGGATTTAGCGCTGCGTGGAAAAGCCCTTGCGACAGATTTGACCAGTTCCAATGGTAAATTACCTTGTGACAACCTTTATTGTTTGCAGTAGACCCTTTTTTTTGAAATTTGAAGTTTTGTGACAGACTTTGTTTCCAATGAGCGAGCGGTATAGTGCCGTGCAGGCCGCTAAATACACGGGGTACTGTGACAATCTTTATTGTTTCGTCACACCTTAAAAAATCGCAGTCATCTGGTTGCGATTTTTTTATCTGAATTGAGGACTCGCCCATGGACCGCTTCCAGGAAATGCAGGTCTTCGCCGCCGTCGCCCAGGACCAGGGCTTTTCGGCGGCGGCCCGGCGTTTAGGCATGTCCGCCGCCAGCGTCACCCGCGCGGTGGCGGCGCTGGAGAAGCGCATTGGCACGCAGCTGTTCACGCGCACTACGCGCACTGTGTATTTGACCGAGGCGGGTCAGCGTTATCTGGAGGACTGTCGGAGAATTCTCGCCGAGGTGCAGGAAGCTGAGGACTCGGCGGCGGGCAGTCACGCCCAGCCCCGTGGGCAACTGACGATCACGGCGCCGGTTTTGTTCGGTGAGTTGTTCGTCACTCCGCTGATGGTGAGTTTTCTCACGCAATTTCCTGACGTGACGATCAATGCGCTGCTGGTAGACCGGATAGTGAGTGTGGTGGAGGAGGGCGTCGATGTAGCCATCCGCATTGGTGAGTTGCCTGACAGCAACCAGCACGCGATTCGAGTGGGCGAAGTGCGGCGCGTGATCTGTGCATCGCCACAACTTCTAGCCACCTATGGTCGGCCAACACACCCGCAAGAGCTGGCTCAGGCGCCGATTATTGCGACTTCCGCCATTGGCCAGTTAAAACACTGGCCGTTCCTCGAGCGTGGTGAGCCATTGAGTGTCCGAGCAGAACCGCGCCTGACAGTGACGGCGAATCAGGCGGCCATTAATGCCGCCGCGCTCGGGCTGGGCTTCACCCGGGTGCTGTCCTATCAGTCGGCGAGTAAAGTGGCGGCCGGGGAGCTTGAGATCGTTCTGGCGGAGTTCGAAATGCCGCCATTGCCCATTCATGTGCTCTACCAGGGCGGGCGCAAGGCCGCGGCGCGAGTTCGCAGTTTTGTCGACTTTACGGTGAAAACACTTCGAGAGCATCCGGCACTGCAGGAGTGATGGTTGTTTCACTGGGTGAAATAATGGATTGCATTTTCTGGTTATTCTGTTGTTTTGGTGGCTGATAGAAGATGACCGCCATCGGTGCTGATCTCTCCTGACAGCGCCACTGACCCGCGGAGTCGACCATGCAAGCCATCAAGCTCTACAACTTCCCACGTTCCGGCCACGCTCATCGTGTGGAACTGATGCTGTCGCTGCTGCAACTGCCGACTGAGCTGATCTTCGTCGACCTGGCCAAGGGCGAGCACAAAAAACCGGAGTACCTGGCGCTCAACGCCTTTGGACAGGTTCCGGTGCTGGACGATCAGGGTGTGGTGCTGGCGGACTCCAATGCCATTCTGGTGTACCTGGCGCAAAAATACGGTAATGGTCATTGGCTGCCAGCCGATCCGGTCGGTGCCGCCAAAGTGCAGCGCTGGTTGTCGGTCGCCGCCGGGCCCATTGCTTTTGGCCCCGCCCGGGCTCGACTGATCACGGTGTTTGGGGCGCCGTACAACCCCGATGAAGTGATTCCATACGCCCACAGCGTGCTCAAGGTGATCGATCACGAACTGGCCAACACGCCTTTCCTGACCGGCAGCGAGCCGACCATCGCCGACGTGGCTGCCTACAGCTACATCGCCCATGCACCGGAGGGCAATGTGTCGCTGGACGACTACGCCAACATCCGCGCCTGGCTGGCACGGGTCGAAGCCTTGCCCGGTTTTGTCGGCATGCCACGCACTGTCGCCGGCCTGCAAAAAACTGCCTGATATTTTTCGCCCGACCTTGTCGGGCCTTCACGCTGTGCCGATGGCGCAGGGGAGACGCCGCAATGGACCATTCACCTTGGCATGCTGGCGAAAAAGAGTTGCAGGCGCATATTGGCGTCAGCGAGCGAATGGACGTTCTCGGTCGCAGGGTGATTCGCGACCATATGCCGGATCAACATCGCAGCTTCTATCAGCAGCTTCCGTTCATGGTGTACGGCGCGGTCGATGCCCACGGTCATCCCTGGGCCAGCGTGCTTGAAGGTGAACCGGGCTTCGCCCATTCACCTGAACCGGGATTGTTGCAGTTCAGCAGCTTGCCGGCTGGTGATGATCCTGCGCAGTTGGGCGTGGGTGCGGCGATCGGTCTGCTGGGCATCGAGTTGCATACCCGCCGGCGTAATCGCATCAATGGGCATATCGGCGCGATGACCGCGAGCGGATTTGCCGTGACAGTGGATCAGTCCTATGGCAACTGCCCGCAATACATCCAACTGAGGCAGTATCAAACGGTGCCCCTGGAGGATCCGGCGACACGTCCTGCCCAGCGCCTCAATGAACTGGATGATGCGGCCAAGGCCATGATCGCCGAGGCGGACACCTTCTTTGTCGCCAGTTATGTGGATGTCGATGGCGTGCGTTCGGTGGACGTTTCCCACCGTGGCGGCCAGTCGGGTTTCGTCCAGGTGGAAGGCAATCGCCTGACCATCCCCGACTTCGCCGGTAACCTTTTTTTCAATACTTTGGGCAACCTGCTGATCAATCCCAAGGCCGGTTTGTTGTTCATTGATTTTAATTCCGGTGAGCTGTTGCACCTCAGCGGGCGCACCGAAATCATTCTTGAAGGCCCACAGGTTGAGGCATTTCAAGGTGCCGAACGTTTGTGGATGTTCCACGTGGAACAGGTTGTTCGTCGTCCCGCCGCCCTTGCTTTGCGTTGGCGCTTTGACGGTGTTTCACCCACCAGCCTGCTGACGGGAACCTGGGCCCAAGCCGCGGCACGCCTGCAAGCCAAGGCTCTGGGTGATCAATGGCGACCGCTGCGGGTGGTGCGGATCGAGGCGGAAAGCCAGCACATCCGCTCGATCTACATGGAGCCAGCCGACGGCGCCGGATTGCCGTTGTTCCACGCCGGGCAGCATTTACCGCTGCGCTTCAATATCGATGGCGAAACGCATATCCGCACCTACAGCCTGTCGAGTGCACCTTCGGATGACTTTTTCCGTATCAGTGTGAAGCGTGACGGTCGGGTGTCTTCGCACCTGCATGAACAGGTTCGCGTTGGCGATCTGTTGGAGGCCCGCGCACCCCAGGGACATTTCACCGTGGCGCCCCATGAACGTCGGCCGCTGGTGCTGTTGGCTGCCGGGGTGGGAATTACGCCGCTGCTGTCGATGTTGCGTGAGGTGGTCTACCAAGGCTTGCGCACCCGCCGTATCCGCCCGACCTGGTTCTTCCAGAGTTCGCGCACGCTGGCCGATCAACCGTTTCGTCCAGAGGTGAACCGCTTGCTCGAGGATGCCGGCGACGCGGTCAGGGTAGTGCGCCTGCTCAGTCAACCGGAGCCGGAGGCTCGGGAGGGCAAAGATTTCGATTTGACGGGACGTATCGATGTTCCACGGCTCTCGGAATTGCTTGAGGTCGAGGACTACGATCAGCTGGATTTTGTCCTCTGCGGCCCCGGCAGTTTTACCCAGGCGATGTATGACGCCCTGCGCGAACTGGATATTCGCGACGCCAGAATTCATGCCGAAACCTTCGGTCCCTCAACGTTACGCCGTCGGCCCGACCCTGACGCCGTAGTCATCGAACAACCGCCAGCGGCCACCACCTCGGTGCCGGTGGTGTTCCAGCGCTCGGCCAAGGAGGCTCGCTGGCAACCGGACGGTGGCAGTCTGCTGGAGCTGGCGGAAAGCCGCGGATTGCATCCGGAATTCAGTTGCCGTGGCGGCTCTTGCGGGACCTGCAAGACCCGGTTGATCAGTGGCCAGGTCAACTATCCACAGCCCCCAGCGGAGGTCCCGGATGAAGGTGAGGTGCTGATCTGTTGCGCAGTGCCGGCTCAGGGCACGCAGCCTTTGGTCCTGGACCTCTGAGGGATCATCACGGAAACCATTGCCTGCAGATCGATGGCTGAGTAGGGTAGGGGCAGAACGAAAAAGGGCCGAGAAGGCCCTTTGTGCATTTCAGGGACAGGCGTTTTCTCATGGTTTTCCTCACTCGCGTGATCGTCTCACTGATGACGCTGGCGCTGCTCGGTGGTTGCGAACAGCAGGACGCACCGCCACTCGATCAACAACTCTATGTCTGGCAACGACAATGGACCCCCGCGCACGAAGCGGCGTTGCGGGACAGTCACGCCGATTTTTCCACCTTGCGGGTGTTGGCATTACAGGCATTCCCTCAGGCAGGCTGGACTCGGGCGCGGATCGATCCGGCACTGCTCAAGCGTGATGGCCGGTCGTTGATTGCAGTAATTCGCCTTGATGGCCAGCTCCAGTCGCTGAACCAGGACGAGGTCACGCAACAGATCCAGCAACTGATCAGCGATTGGCAGGGGCAGGGGTTGGCCCTCGCCGGCGTGGAAATCGACCACGATGCGGGTAATGCCCGGCTAGCTGACTATCGTGAATTTCTTGTGCACCTGCATTCTGTTCTACCTCCGTCCATGGCCTTGAGCATCACTGCATTGCCAGCGTGGCTCGACAGTCCAGAGTTGCCGGGCTTGTTATCCACCGTCGATAGCAGTGTGTTGCAGGTACATGCCGTGAGCGATCCCCGCCGCGGCTTGTTTGATCCCGACCGCGCTCGACAATGGGCAATGGCCTGGAGCCGCATCACCTCGAAACCTTTTTTTCTGGCCCTGCCGGCTTACGGGGTAGCGTTGTTGCCGAGTGTGGATGGTGCGCCCGTCGTGGAAAGCGAAGTAACAATTGAAAGCAACGGCCAGCGGCAGGAGTTGTTGGCTGATCCACTGCAATTGAGCAAACTTGCTGCCCTGTTGCGCGCGGATCCGCCGGCGCATCTGGCCGGTCTGATCTGGTTCCGCCTGCCTTTGGCCAACGACCGTCGAGCCTGGAGCCTGACAACCTTGCGCGCGGTGTCCCGTGGCGAGGTCCTTAGCAGTCATCTGGCGCTCAACCTCACGCAGCACGAACGCCTCTTTGATATCGCTATCAGCAGTGAGGGCAACCTCGACAGCGCCTGGCCCGAGCGCGTGACCCTGGCGGTAGAGGGTTGCGAGGGGGCCGATGCGCTAGCCGGGTATACGTTGCAACAAGACCCGAATCTGCTTACCTTCACCCGCCTGCGCGACGGTCGGATTGCGGCCGGCGGACAGCGCGGCATTGGTTGGGCACGCTGCGCAAAAATTGATCAAGGAGCTTCGAATGTTCACCCGTAACTGGCCCCGTCATCTGCTCAGTCTGAGCCTCAGCCTGCCATTGGCGGCCATGGCGTGCGGGCCGGATTTCCCCATGCGGCTGCTGGACAATCGAGGTCAATCCCTGGCGGAGTTGCCGGAAGGCAATTTCCGTTTCGAGGTGAGTCGCCTCGGTCATGCGATTGCCGGTCTCAAGCCTGTCACGGTAGCCACCCTTGTCCCGGGCCAGTCTTATGGTGAAGTCTCCGAACATGCCGAGCAGCGTGATCAGGCTGAGCAGACGAGTTTGACGAATGAACAGCAGGCGCTGGTGAAACAATTGCGTGGTCTGGCCGATGCCCGTCAGGTTGAAGCACAGGGCGCGAGCCTGCCCGCCGAACTCAGGTTCTATCTGGCGGGCGCGGTGGCCTTCAATGCCGGCGATCATACGCTGGCCGCCGAATACTTCCGTCAGGTGCTGGCGCTGCCCGCAGATCAACGGGCCTTGCGCAGTACCTGGGCTGCCTACTCATTAGGTCGCGCGTTGTTTGCCATGAGTTCGCAGGCTGATGCTGCTCCGGACCTGCTGGATCAATCCCGAAAAGCCTTTGAGCAAACGCGTCAGCTGAGCATCGATGGCTTCAGCGACCCCCTCGAACTAGGCGTCGCCAGCCTCGGCGAAGAGGCCCGAGTGGCTCGCACGGTCGGTGACTGGAATCGCGCCATCGAACTCTATGCCACGCAAAACCTTCTGGGTTCGGCAGTGGGTTACACCTCGTTGAAGCTGTTGATGGCCGATCTGGCGGCGATGCCGGAGGATCAACTGGTCGGATTGCTCAAGGGCAAACCGGTGCAACAGCTGGTGACGGCGTCGTTGATCAGCCGACTCGGATGGTCATTCGGTGATCAACCGCCGAACGAGCTGAAACTGATCAAACTGCTGCAAAACAGCACGCGCGGTAGCCTCGATAACGCCGATCGCCTGGCGGCAATGAACTATCAACAAGGTGATTACGCCAGCGCCCAGGCCTTCCTTGAACATGCCGGGGAGGGCGGGCTGGCTTGGTGGCTGCGGGCAAAACTGGCGGTGCGCGCAGGCGATAAAGCCGCTGCAGCCGCTGCCTATGCCAAGGCCGCCCAGGCCTTCCCGCAGAATGAAACCTGGGGCGATCGCAGAACGCCGGACTACGATTACGAAACACTCCAGCCCAAGTGCCGCGTCGAGGGCGAAAGCGCGATTCTTGCGCTGCAACGCGGGGATTATCTGCAAGCGTTCGATCAGTTGTATCGCAGCCAGGACATCTATTGGCTGGACGCGGCCACCGTTGCCGAGCGAGTGCTGACGGTGGATGAGCTCAAGCAATACGTCGATACCCAGGTACCGGCGCCGCCAGCGCTGAGCCAGCAGGACCGCGATAACTATGCGCCATTGCCGGTGGCGGCGAAGCTGCGCAATCTGCTTGGGCGGCGATTGTTGCGCGAAGAGCGTTATGACGAAGCAACGCGATACTTCGACAGCGTCGAGTTGCAACAGAAGGCCACATGGTACGGGCAGCTACGCAACGATGCCGAATCCAAATGGTGGCCGAGTAAAAGGGCGTTCGCCTACTTCCACGCAGCAACAGTGGCTCGCTACGATGGCATGGCGCTGCTGGGCTACGAGATGGCGCCTGATTATGCGACCTTCGACGGCAACTACAGTCTTGCCGTTAGTGAGCTGAAGGTTGGCCCTGTGGTGACCGAGGATGAAGTCCGTCGCCAGCAAGCGAGCGCTGCACAGCCCGATCAACGCTACCACTATCGATTTGTTGCCACCGCATTGGCCAGTCGCGCCGCCGACCACCTGCCTCATACCAGCCAGGCTTTTGCAGCCGTGCTGTGTGCTGCATCGTCGTGGAACTCCAGCCCTGAAGAGCAGAGGGCTTTCTATCAACGCTATGTGAAGGAAGGTCCCTATGTGAGCTGGGCGGCTGGCTTTGGACATCATTGCCCTTATCCCGACTTCCCGAACGCTGACAAGCGCTATGTCACCCAAGCGACAGATTCCGTGCGTGCGGTGCTGCGTCCCTACAAAAAACCTTTGCAATACGGTGGCGTAATTGGAGTAACGGCAGTGGCGCTGCTGCTGATCATCCGCCGTCGCAAGGCGCAATAAGGTTCAAGCCTGTTGAACAAAGGTCAGCCGCACGGCGAAACCGATCAACAGGCTACCGAACAGCCATTGTTGCAGGCGCTGGGCGCCGGGGTTGCGTTGCAGCCAACGACCCAGCGCGGCACCGGTCAATGCGTAGGCACTGTCGAACAGCAAACCGACACCGACCAACACCAGACCCAGTACCGCAAATTGTGCGAGTACCGGCCCGTTGAGTGGATCGATGAACTGCGGCAACAACACCGAGCAAAACAGCAACGCCTTGGGGTTGAGCAGATTGGTCAGCAGGCCGCGACGGATCGCTTCGCCCCAGCGTGGTTTTTCATCCGTCGCACCTGGACCGTTCAGGCTAGGCAACATCGTCGTGCGCAGACATTGGATACCGATCCACAGCAGATACGCCGCACCGACCAGACGCACCAGGTCAAAGGTCCAGGGAGCAGCCTTGAACAATGCCGCCAACCCCAACGCCGCCAGCACCACATGACAACCGCGGGCGATACCCAGGCCGACCGCCGTGGCCAACGCGGCACCTTTGCCCTGACGGGCACCTGTTTGCAGCAGCAGGATCATGTCCGGTCCCGGCAACAGATAGACCACTGCCAGCGCCATGAAAAACAGCCACAGTCCCGCCATGTTGCACCCCTGTTCGTTGTCGATTCAGTAGCGCCAGTCTAGAGGTGGAGGGCAGGGCATGTGCTTGCGTAGTTCGCTTCTAACGCGGCCAGTTTTGGCATAACCTGCCAATAAATCACAGCTCAACCAGCAGGATCTGCCAAACGATGAAACTGGACGCCTACGACCGCAAGATTCTCGCCGCGCTGCAACGGGACGGTCGCCTGAGCAATGTGCAACTGGCTGAAGAAATCGGTCTGTCTGCCTCACCCTGTTTGCGACGGGTGCGGATGCTGGAAGAGGCCGGCGTGATTCGTGGCTATCAGGCCAGTCTGGATCGGGATGAAGTCGGGCTCGGGCTGACCGTGTTCGTCGGGGTGAAAGTCGAGCGCCATAACGACGAGCAGGCCGAAGCCTTTCGCCTTGCGGTGACCGCGTTGCCGGAAGTTGTTTCGGCGTTTCTGGTGTCGGGGGAATCGGATTTTCTTCTGCAGGTGGTGGTACCGGATCTACGCGCCTACGACCGATTTCTCACCGGGTGTTTGTTGAAGCTGCCGGGTGTGAGCGATATCCGCAGCAACTTTGCGATCCATACGGTCAAGACGCCGGGGGCGTTGCCCTTGGGACACTTACCGCTTTAGATCGGAGCGACCTCTTCGCGAGCAAGCCCGCTCCCACGTTGGATCTGTGGCGATCACAAATCCCCTGTAGGAGTGAGCTTGCTCCGGGCGGCGTTCCGACGATGGCGATAGATCGATCGCCGCCAATCTCCAGGCTTACATCTGCGTCGCCATCCCCTCTACATTCATCGCCGCCTGACGCAAGGCTTCGGACCGGGTTGGGTGTGGATGACAGGTCAGGGCAATGTCTTCGGCGGACGCGCTGAACTCCATGGCCACGCAATATTCGCCAATCATTTCACTGACGCTCGGCCCCACAAGGTGCACACCGAGCACTTCGTCGGTACGCTCATCGGCCAACACTTTGGCGAAGCCTTCGGTTTCGTGATTGATCTTCGCCCGGCTGTTGGCGGTAAAGGGAAACTTGCCGACCTTGAAGGCGCGGCCTTCGGCCTTCAGTTGCTCTTCGGTCTTGCCGACGCTGGCCAGCTCGGGTTTGGTGTAGATCACGTTGGGAATCAAGTCGTAATTGACCTCGCCGGCCTTGCCGACGATCTGCTCGACGCAGGCCATGGCTTCGTCTTCGGCCTTGTGCGCGAGCATCGGGCCGGACGTCACGTCGCCAATCACCCAGACACCCGCGGTTTCGGTGCGATGCCCCTTGTTGGCGAGCATGCCGCGTTTATCCGCGGCGAGGCCGACGTTCTCCAGCCCCAGGCCTCGGGTGTAAGGCCGGCGTCCGATCGCCACCAGTACGTAATCGGCTTCCAGCGTTTCGGCGGTACCGCCCGCGGCGGGCTCGATGCTGAGCTGAACACCGGTGGCAGAGGCTGTGGCGCTGGTTACTTTTGAACTCAACTTGAAACTGATGCCTTGTTTGCTCAATGAACGTTGCAGGGTCTTGCCTGCTTCGCCGTCCACCCCCGGGCAGATCCGATCAAGGTATTCGACCACGGTCACTTGCGCCCCCAGGCGCCGCCAGACCGAACCCAGCTCCAGGCCGATCACCCCGGCGCCGATCACCACCAGGTGTTTCGGTACTTGCGTCAGTGACAGTGCGCCGGTGGAATCGAGGATGCGTTGGTTATCGATGTCCACGCCGGGCAGGGGAGTGGGTTCGGAGCCGGTGGCGATGATGATGTCTTTGCAGCTCAGTTCGGTCTTGCCCCCGGCGTTATCCGTCACGGTGACTTTGCCGGGCCCGTCGATGTGCCCCCAGCCCTTGATCCAGTCGACCTTGTTTTTGCGAAAGAGAAACTCGATGCCCTTGGTCAGCCCGGTCACGCTTTCATCTTTCTGTTTCATCATCTGGGCGAGATTGAGCGTGGGTTTGACCTCGATACCCA
>RCUU01000682.1_pt1 | contig 18008 bp, 14 predicted proteins | sample 2166211 | NCBI WGS metagenome assembly RCUU01 (sample SAMN09932620, study PRJNA488358) | compost metagenome | feature: garden; material: soil; isolation source: compost soil in phenylacetic acid-enriched culture | place: Germany: Experimental Botanical Garden Goettingen | collected 2016-01-27
TAAGCTGAATTGCGCCGCCTGCACCTTTTTCCTGTAGGTCCAGGTATTTAAAAATCTTCGGAGTAAACACATAACGTCCCATGATTGCCAGATTCGACGGGGCTGTGCCAAGCTTCGGTTTTTCGACAAAATTATTAACCCGGTAGAGCCGTCCGTCCTGGAGATCGGGTTCGATAATTCCGTACCGGTTGGTGAATTCATCAGGAATTTCCTGTACGCCGATCACTGAATTCTGTGTTTCCTCGTATTGGTCGATCAACTGCTTCAGGCAGGGAACCTTGCCGGTTACGATATCATCCCCGAGCATTACGCCGAAGGGCTCGTCTCCGATAAAACGTCTGGCGCACCATACTGCGTGGCCGAGGCCTTTGGGTTCTTTTTGCCGGATGTAGTGAATTTCAACCTTCGAAGAACGCTGAACCTCTTTCAGCAGCTCCAGCTTGCCGTCTTCCAGCAATCTCGACTCCAGCTCAAAAGCGTTGTCGAAGTGATCCTCGATCGCCCGTTTACCTTTACCTGTAACAATGATGATATCCTCGATACCGGAAGCGATCGCTTCTTCCACGATGTACTGAATAGTGGGTTTGTTGATGATCGGCAGCATTTCCTTAGGCATTGCTTTCGTGGCAGGAAGGAAGCGCGTTCCTAGACCTGCTGCAGGGATAATTACCTTCTTTACTTTTTTCATCGCACTTACCTCCTGAAAGTTTTGTAAGTATTGGCTCCACTCATTTTCTCTTTAGAACAAAACCCGCTGGAAGTACTATCTGGTCTGATTCATAGCAATTCCGAGAATTTTCACGCCCGTCTGCTCCATTAGGCCTTTCAGCTTTTTGAGCGACTCCCGTTTCGTTTTACCGTGTCTGGCAACGATGACCAATCCGTCTGACAGCGGGGCCAGGATGCGTGCATCGCTGTATTCCACCGCCTGAGGCGCATCCAGCAGGATCAGATCGAAGCTTGCCTTCAGCTCCTCCAGCAGAGCAGCCATTTTATCGCTTCCGAGCAGATCCGGCGGACTGACGCTGGTAATGCCGGCCGGGATAACGGCGAGATTGGCCAGGTTCCCGTAAACCGCGATATCCTTGACTTCCTCCCTGCCTCCGAGGTATGCGGCGAGCCCGTGGCTGCCTTCTACCTCAAACACGCTGTGCAGTCCGGGATGTCTCAGGTTGCAGTCTACAACAGCGACCTTCTTGCCGTCCTGCACAAACGATACTGCAAGGTTCGACAAAATCGTCGTTTTGCCTTCCCCGCCTTCTGCGGAGGTAAACAGGAGCACCTGCCCTCCACTGCCCTTCAGCAGCCCAAGCTGCCTGATGTAGGTGCGCAGCGAGCGGAAGGATTCAGAGATATGCGAGGAAGGATTCAGGTCCGCGATCAGAGTTTTATTCAGCCGTAGCATAAGCGCCCTCCCCTACTCTTGCATTAGCGTTTGCCGACTTGCCTAAGTCCCGTTTGCGGATCGTAGGAATGCTGGCGATAACCGGCAGCCCGAGATCGAATTCCGCTTCCTTCTCCGTCCGGAGCGTACCGTTCAAGGTTTCCAGCAGCAGAATGATTCCGATGGCCGCCATCAGCGAAACTACAAAGCTGATGACAATGTTCATCGTCGAGCCGCTGTTGACAGGACCGGGGGCATCTGCCGGATCAGCCGGTGTCAGGAAAGTTACATTATCCAGATTCATCAGCGCCGGTAAGCTGCGGATGAAAGTCTGTGAGACCGCGTTTACTATCGTAGCCGCTTTTGTGTAGCTCTCATCCTGCACGCTCAGGTTGATGACCTGGCTTTTCTCCGAGGATTTAATCTGCAGCTTGCCAGCCAGTGCCTGTTCTGTCAGATTGAATTCCGGGTGTTCTGCTACTACACTCTTCATAATCGTTGGGGACTTCAAAATTTCCTTATAGCTCTCGATGAGGTTGAGACTGAAGTTCAGATTATTAAGATTGTTGCTCTCGGGGACATTCGCGGCGTTGTTGACGAGCAGCTGTCCGGAGGCTGAGTAGACAGGCACGACGAAGTTCTTGCTGACATAGAAGGTGGTGGCGCAGGAGATTAATACAAACACCATGATTAACCATAACCTCTTCTTAATCAGGTTAATGTAATCCAAAATCGTCTTTTCCACAGTAACCCTCCTTCCGCATTCATTGCATTCTGAAAGCAATCATGAAAGTTTCAGATATCTTGCTTTTATTCTATCAATCCCTGCCCGTCACCACATGGGTCATACCTTCACTTTACTCTTCACTTTCGTGTGAGGCGGGCTACTACCAAAGAGGAGGGGGATGGTATACTTTAGTACCATATACTTGGAAAAGCCTGACAAGCCGTGGCATCATTAGCAGTCTGCACAGGTATTTTGGCTGATTAGGCTGTTCAGATTTTGTTCAGATTGCTCTGCTATCTTGGGTCGTAATCCATAAGGCATGACAAGCCTCCCAAAAAAAGAACACAAAAAAACACGGACAAAAATGTCCGTGTTGCTTACATATTTTTAAATTATTGGAAATCAATCGTATGACATTTCGTATTTGGTGAGCCCTACCGCGTTAGCGTACAATGCAGCCTGTGTACGGTCAGCCACCTGAAGCTTCGCCAGAATCTGGCTCACATGCTTCTTCACCGTGAACTCACTGATGAACAGACGTGAGGCGATTTCGCGGTTGCTTGCCCCTTGCCCAAGCTCAATCAGCACTTCTTTTTCTTTCGGAGTCAATTCGTCTGTCGGACTGTTGCCGCTCATCCGCATCTTATCTTCCATCAGGCCGGGATCATAATACTTTCGGCCTTTATGAACCAGCTGAATGGCAAACAGCAGCTCCTCAGGCAACGCCTCTTTGAGCACATACCCGTCAACCAGTACTTCTTCCGCCTTCAGAAAGTCCTCACGGCTCGCCGAAGAGGTCAGCAGGATAAACTTGCTGACGAGCCCGCGCGAACGGGCAGCTTTGATGACATCGAGTCCTGATTCATCGGCCAGCTTAAGATCAATAAGCACAAGATCAGGCTGCGTCTCTTCTATGATCAGAAGCGCTTCTTGGCCATTCGTTGCTTCGCCGGCGAAATGCAGATTGGCCTGCATGGAAATGACCGCCGCGAGTCCTCTTCTAACCAATGGGTGATCATCAACGATGACGATTTTCACTAGAACGACCTCCTGCCTAAAGTTTATGCATTTTTTAGTTCAGCCACGCCGACAGGTATCGAAATTAAAATTCTGGTGCCTGCATTCTCACTGCTGGACAACTGGAAGTCACCGCCTAGCGACTGTGCCAGATATTGCATATTCTTCATGCCTAGTCCGCCGGTGTTATCCTCGGATTCGGTCCAGAGCAGATCAGTATCGAAGCCGACACCATCGTCGCTAATCGAAAGTCTGATCCATTTCGGCTTAAGTGACAGTTCGACATCCACCCGGCTGGCAGCACCATGACGAATGGCATTGCCTGTCGCTTCGGATATGATCCGGAAGAGTGCCTTGTGGTAAGGATAAGGGAGACTGAAATCATCCCCCGTTATTTTTAGTTCGATTTCCACATCATTCAGCCTGGACAAGCTTTTCAAATGCGATCTAACCATGCCCAGCCATGTCGGACCGCCGCTCTTTTTGGAGCTGAGGCTATAGATGGTAATGCGCAGCTCCTTAGCAACCTTGGTGGCTGAATCATGAATCAGCTCAATTTGCTCCTCCAGCTCGGATTCGGACATCTTCCGCCATGTCTGCTTAAGCGAATGAGTCGCATAGACAATACCGAACAGGCTCTGCGATACGCTGTCGTGCATCTCGTCAGCAATCCGGTTCTGTTCGTTCGTGATAATCAGCCGGTTCTCAATCACACCTAGTTCATGGCGTTCAAGGATGATTGCGCTCAGCTCCGAGAGAAACATCAGCTGCTGGATATACCACCTGCGTCCTTCCAGACCTTCCGATGCCTCCAGCTTCACGCCGATCATACCGACAAACCGCGTACTCATTCTTACAGGCATGAGCAGAAAGTCTCCGAGTCCGGGTAGGCTCTTGAACACCGGTTCACGCTGCAGTCTCCATTCATGCTCATGTTTCTCAAGCTCCGCGAAAAGGAACCGTTCGTCTTCATGCTGCCAGCCGGTCTGCCGGCTCTCCGGTGCGGGCTCGCCGCTCTTTTTGGCAAACCAGAACAACGCTTTGTCCAGCTTGGTAAGCTTCACCACATAATCCGTAATGACCTGGCCAATGTTCATGAAATCATGCTGGCTTGAAGTTTCCACAATGTGATAGAGCGATTTAATATGCTCCATGGTTTCGTTCGTCCGTGCGTTTGCCGCTTCCCGCTGCCGCTTGATCCGATTAACCATTTGCATAACTATAACCGTAAGTACCAGGACTAGAAACAGGTTGCCATTGTCAAGCACCGCTTCTGAGAAAGTTTTTCCGGAAAAGTTCAAGAAAAAGTAACAAAATACGGAAATAATACCAAAATAACCGAAGAGTAAGCTCCAGCTAAAATAAACAGATAATGAACCTGACGCGATGACGACAGGATTAAGGACGTATAATTTAAAAGAGCTGTCATACCCGCCGGTAAACAACGTCAGTACAATGATTCCCGCCATCTCAATGCTTACGGCAAGCATCAGAATACGCGGCCATTTACGCAGCCTCCGGTAATAAATCGTGAATACTTGTGCAAATAAGAATAACACCATGATTAATAGGGATTTATAAAAGACGGAAGGCCCCGTATGGTCCAAGAGGTACATCAGAGATGTGAGGGACAAAGATATGTTTCTGTAAATGGTTATTATTTTGTCTTCCGCGGTTGCTTTGATATTCATCCCACCACCCTATTCTCCAGTTTGTGGAAAATGCGAGCTTATTCTAAGCTTTGTTTAAAAGCATCATACATGAGAAAAATCACAATAACAAGTTCCCCTTTCTACTGATAACGTTTACAAATGACAAATGTTGCACGAATTACAGCTTTTTTTTTCAAAGGTTTATTGAAAAAAGCCCATATTTTCAAAAGATAGCGAATTCACAAAAAATACATATATAATAGACGCACGCGAAGCAGCCTGCCAGCGATAATGCGGACAGGCTGCTTCGGCAGCAATAATATATGGTTGTCGTAAATCGTTCCGGTCGTTCGCAGATCTAATCGGCCACCGCTGGCAGGGTTTTGGGCAACTTGGATGAATTACAGATACAAATCTGATAGCGCTGTTCGCCAACGATATGATACCCGGTGGACAAAATACGTACAGAATGGTTTCGTGTATCCACCTTATGGAGACTGCGGCAACTGATGCAGTAATATTCTCTCATGGCTTCATCTCCGGCATAGTCTATAAGAACTATCGTGAATCTGCTAATATTACCTAAATAATAACATTTGATTTTTAACGATGTCAATAAAAAACCACAAATTCCGACATGATATTCAAGGTTTAGGTAGAAATATGTCGCTATTTATAGGCTGTTGCGGCAGATTAACGGAGAAACTCCCATATATTTCTTGAATAACCTTGAAAAATAAAAACTATCAGCGTAATGCAGCATCCCGGCTATGGCCTTGACCTGCAGCGAAGTATTGAGCAGCAGATGTTTTGCTTCCGCCATTTTGAGCCGGTGGATATATTCATGAAGAGGGTACCCGCTGCTGCGCCGTACAAGGCGGCGAAGCGTGGACATGGAAATATGATGTTTGGCCGCAATCGCCGACAGATCAGGTTTTCCGTAAATGCAGGAGTTCAACTCTTCACGGATTTGCGGCAGGATATCAGGCTGCCTGGTGCGGTAATGCTCTTCCGTAATCAGCGAACACTCCAGGAGCAGACCCTCAAGCATCGCCGCCGCTCTGTCGGCATCCGCCGGGACACCGCCTTCCATCAGCTCCAGCACCTGCTCGAATACGGATGGCAGCCCCTGCAATGCATGGGCATCAAATACCGTCCCTCCCTCCAGAAGTCCCGCCTCCAGCCATTCAGCCACCCGGGTACCATTGAAGTTGATATAATATTCATCCCAACTGCAGCCCGGTGCAGGCCCGAAGCTGTAACTGCAGCCCGGCCGGAAAAAAAACAGACTTCCAGCGGGTACCTGCTGAACCCTGCCGCTGTTCTCCATGTAAGTGCCGTTCCCGGATAATATATAGACAAGGGCCCAATGTTCGAATACAACGTTTGAACGAAACCAGATTCTTCCCGGCAGATGACCCGCCTGACCCACCCGGATCGTCTTCAGCTTAAGCCTGGAGGACTCCACCTTGGGATCAATAATCCGTACTGGATACGGACTGATCATATAATCCATGACCTCGGACATGATGTGCATTCCTCCCTTTGTTCAGGAGTGATATGGTTAATCTGAAGATGATCATATTCTACATGAACAAGAGGTGTCCACGCTATGTCTGAAAAGCATCATTTGCAGCTGTTTCCGGCTCCAAAGGTCTTGGAATGGTCTGACGGCCGGTTCCATCTTCCCGCCAAAGGAAGCATCGTTCTTGCGGACGAAGCGGACCGTGCCGCACTTCCTGCTGCGCGCAGGCTCCAGCTCACCCTGTCTCAGGTCCTTCAACTGAACCTATCCCTGTCTGTAGGCACACGCCCATCTGTCCATTCCGTCTACCACTTTAGTTATAGTCCAATGCTGCCTGCCCAGGGCTATGAAATCCATGTGGATGAGAGTGGAATCGCCGTAAATTACGGTTCTCCCGAAGGGGCCTACTATGCGGCTGCCACCCTGAAACAAATTCTGCAGCAATGCGGCAGGAACATCCCGTTTCTGCATATCGGCGACCAGCCGGACTTTTCTGCCAGAGGACTGATGATCGACATCAGCCGCAATAAAATCCCCAAGCTTGAAACCCTGTACCGGATCGTTGATTTCATGGCTGATCTTAAGCTGAACCAGCTGCAGCTATATATAGAAGGTTCTCCATTCGCCTATGAATCATTTCCCCAGGTCTGGGAGCTTGAAACCCCTATAACCGGTGAGGAAATTCTGAGGCTGGATGCCTACTGCCAGGAGCGTTATATTGAGCTTGTTCCGAATCAAAACAGCTTCGGGCACATGGAAGGATGGCTGACCCGTCCGGAGTTCAATGCCCTGGCTGAGATCCCGGGAGGCTTCATGCTCCCTGAGCATATGTACGACAGCGAAATGTATCCGGAAGGGCTGTTCATGCACCCGGGAACCTTCCATACCGGGAATCCTGAAGTGCTGGAGCTGCTCGCTGCCATGTACGATGACCTTCTTCCCTATTTTACGTCCAAACAGTTTAATGTAGGCTGTGACGAAACTTATGAACTGGGTCTTGGCAAAAGCGCCGCTGCGGCTGAGTCTGAAGGCAAAGGCCAGTTGTATTTGTCTTTTCTGCAGAAAATTCATGGGCTGGTTCTGGAGCGCGGCAAAACCATGCAGTTCTGGGGAGATATTATTATCCAGCATCCTGAGCTTATTCCACAGCTCCCCAAAGATATCATTGCCATGGAATGGGGCTACAGCGCAGCCCATCCATTCGAGGCGGATACATTGAAATTCCGTGAGGCGGGAATTCCTTTCTATGTCTGTCCCGGAACCAGCTCCTGGAACTCCCTTACCGGCCGCAGCGGCAACATGATGGCTAATCTGCGCAGCGCCGCAGTCCACGGCAAAAATAACGGTGCCATCGGCTATCTGATTACCGACTGGGGCGATTTCGGACATTGGCAGCACCTGCCTATCAGTTATGCCGGATTTGCCTACGGGGCAGCAGTCGCCTGGAATGTGGAGAACAATCTGGAAGCAGATGTGGCGGCGTACCTGAATACAGCCGTCTTCCATGACCGCGCGGGCAAAATCGGACAGCTGCTGCTGGATCTCGGCAACTATTATAAGCTTGAGTCCGGCGTCGTCCGCCCGAATGATACAGAAATGTCGATGCTGCTGCGTACCCCTCTCCAGCAAGTGCAGCTTGTCGGCAAGCTTACGGGTGAGCACTTCGATCATTTGGAGCAGTATATGGAGGAGATTGAAACCCGGCTTGAACAGCTGGAGCTGGAATGCAGCGATGCCGTCCTGGTCGTAGAGGAGCTCGGGAACGGTATTCATTTTGTAAAGCATGCTGTGCAGCTGGCCCGGATCAAAAAACAGTTGGCCGGCGGGCCTAGCACACTTAACCCTGAGCTGATCCACCGCCAGATCAAAGACCTCGACCTCCTGCTTCATCACTACCGCCAGCTGTGGATTCAGCGCAACCGGACCGGCGGCTTGGAACAGAGTGTCTCGAAACTGCTCCGGCTGCGCGCCGAGTATACCAGCCTGGCTGCAGAGCTGACGGGTCCGGCGGCGTTATAGCACATATGTAAAAAGGCAGCCCCCGCAGGGTATTCTGCGGAGCGGCTGCCTTTTGATATTCAACGGCATTTCTGCCGTTGTTCCATTCTGCTGCCTCCGCTGGAGCTCTAATAACGGCATTTTCGATTAGCCTCCCTAATTCCAGAGCCTGCTTTGTCAAAACACAAGTTTCTTGTAGAACTCCGCTTTCTTTCACAGCGTGCGGTAAACAAGCCGCTGGGGCAAATGTGAGGTATAAGTACCTCTCATTTCGCCAGAAACAGGCCAATTGGGTAAATGTGAGGTATAAGTACCTCTCATTTCGCCAGAAACAGGCCAATTGGGCAAATGTGAGGTATAAGTACCTCTCATTTCGCTGCAAATGGATTTCCGGCTGAAATGAGAGGAAATACAGTTAGAATCAGCCGTAACCCAGTGTGGGGCTGCAAACAACGGCACTTCTGCCATTGTTTCACCCCGCCGCCTCTGTCGGCGCCCTAACAACGGCATTTCTGCCGTTGTTTCACCACACTGCCTCCAGCGGCACCCTAACAACGGCATTTCTGCCGTTGTTTTACCCCACTGCCTCGGGCGGCGCCCTAACAACGGCATTTCTGCCGTCGTTTCACCCCGCCCGGCCGCGCAGGCTTACTCCGCCGCCCAGGGTTGGCGCTGCGAAACCACTGTTTCGCCGCTGCAGGCAGCCTGCTCCAGCAGCAGCGCCAAATATTGGTCCTGGCTGCCTTCGGCCAGGCTGTAAAAGGATGGCCCGCCCCCGATATGCCGCTGCATCCGGACCAGGCTCTCTGCGATCGCGATTTCCTCCTCCGAGAGCCGGGCCGGCGCAAAGGGATTCCTGTACAGCCATTCTCCGTCCATCATGATTCCCTTGAGGTAAAAGCCCTCCAGATTGCCGCCATGGCCGGCGTCGATCCGGCGCAGCTTGCTGTATACCGGTGTATCATAGGCCTGAAGCCAGGAAGCCTCATGGTTCATAATTTCTCCCCGCTCCCCGCGCACAAGCACCCGGTTGCTGCGAATCCACGAAAAATACTGGTCGCCGGTGAAATCGAACACACCCAGCTTGTCTCCAAAGTCCAGGGTAGCCAGGGTCTGGACACTCTGCACCGCCGCTTCGGCAGAAGGCGGACCGCTGCGCTGCGGCCCTTGAATAATCGGGGAACGGAAATGCTGCGCGCGGATGCTGACATTTTCATAGCCGATACCGAGCAGACGGCGGATCAGGCTGATGCCGTGATACCCGTGCGCAGCCGATACCTGCGCCTGGCTGACAGTTCCTAGCCTGCCCGATGCAGCGAGTGCAATCGTTGCCGCATGCATCGGCTGAAACATATACTGCTCGGCAATCTGGACCGTCGCGGAGCTGCCCACACGATTCCACAGTTCCTTCAGCTGGTCCAGATCCGGGGCGGGGGGCGTTTCGGCCAGCACCGGAATTCCGGCTTCCGCCAGTCTGATCACATACGCTGTGCTGATCTCCTTTTTCAGGCTTATTACTGTAAACGAATAGGCTCCTGACGAGATAAATTCCTCAATGGTGGTGCAGACCCGGACTCCCCAGGTTCTGCTCAAGGCTTCCGCCTTCTCTTTATTGCGGACGAACATCGCACCAACGGCAAATTGCTCCGGGAGCGCTCTGGCGATCCGCAGATAAAACTCTGCACGCCAGCCCCCGCCTACCAGTCCAAAAACGATCTTCTCCATACAATATCCCCCTTCTTCTCAAATACGAAATTCGCCTCTCGAATTTTGATTGAAATCAACGGGCGGGAAGCTTATAATCATCACGAATAACCATTTTTTACCTAATATTTATACATATCTGCGGGCATCAAAAAAATTGACGACAGGAGACAAAATGATGGATTGGCTGCATGATTACGACAAAGAGCTCCGTTTGGTGTTTCAGGACTGCAGCGGCGTTATTTCCGGATTCCCTGAACCCCTTCGCACTCAAGGATTGTCCTATCTCGATCAGTTTAACGTTTTTAACACAGGAAGCCACAAAAATTATATCAGTTATCTGCTCCCCTTCTGGCTTAGGGACGGTTATGGCTTAGCAGAGGCTGATGCCCGCGGGATTTCGGCTGGCAATGTTTTTGGCATGCTGTATTTCTTCATTCAGGATGATCTGATGGACAGCGAAGACAGCGCATCCCGGATGCTGCCGCTGGCCAATCTGCTGTATGTTGAATTCCTGAACAGGTATAGACCGCTATTTCCGCCGGAATCCCTTTTCTGGCTCTGCTTCAACCGTTACATTCTGGAGTGGGCGGAGAGTGTTGCCGGTGAGGCGCATGGCGATTATTTTTGGAATGACCGGCTGAAAATCTCTCACAAAGCCAGTCCGCTGAAGCTTACCAGCACTGCTGTTCTGCTGCATACCGGCAACGCTGCCCTGATTCCGGAAGCGGAAGATATCCTCCATACCGTGCTGCTCACCCTGCAAATGCTGGACGATTACGAGGATTGGGAGCAGGATCTGGTTGAAGGAAGCTATAATTGCCTGCTGTCACTGGCCGGACATCAAATGCCTTCCGTTCAGGAAGCGCTTACCAAATCGCAGGTCAAAGATTTTATTTATACAAAAGGAGGGCTTGCTGCATATGCCGGGATGGCACTTGACAATCACAAAAAGCTTGAAGACTGCCGCCTGAATGCTCCCCATCTCGTCTCCTTCCATCAGTTCATGGTCAAGAATCTGCAGCATATGGCAGCAGCCATCGAAGCCGAAAAGCAGCTTTTGCAGGGCGGGGGTCTCAGTTACTGGTTATCTAAACATATGAATCTGTAAATAGGAAATAGGATATAGATTAATAGTTTGGGCTATGCTATACTGATCAGGAAAATATAACCATTTGGGAAGGGTGATTATTTTGTCAGAAGCAATTCTCCGAAATCAAGTGATTCAAAAGGCATGGGAAGATCCGGGTTTCAAGCAAAGATTACTCACAGATCCGAAAGCCGCCCTCCAAGAAGCGCTAGGCATCGAACTTCCCGACAATATTACACTCAAAACCGTTGAAGAGGCTTCCAATGAGTTCTATCTGGTTATACCTCCCAGTCCAGCATCCGGTGTAATGAAAACAGACCTAACCACGCTTAGCACCTGGTAATATCTAATCGGCTGGGTCCCGCAAGGAGCCTGAACCATCCGGAGCTTCTGCCAAAGGCAGAATGGTAATGGATTCGGTTCCGGCTCCTTTTCTGCTCATGAAGCGGACCTCTCCCCCCATCGTCTCAATAATCCGGAACGTCACCATTAGCCCAAGGCCTGTTCCTTTTATCTTGTTGGAAGAGAAATAAGGCTCACCCAGCCTGCTCAGAACCCACGGGTCCATGCCTGCCCCGTTATCCTTGATATGAATGAACACCTTATTCCCTTTGGCATAGGCCGTAATATGAATGCTTCCATCTTCCCCCAGAGACTCAATACTGTTCTTGATCATATTGATAAATGCCTGCTTGAATTTGGAGGAATTGCCCTTCACCCATAAATCCCCGGCCACCTCAAGTACCATTTTGCCCCCGTTCAAGTGGCACAGCGGCAGCAGTATGCTCTCGATATGCTTGCATTCATCCCGGACGCTCAGCAGAGTGATTTTCTCGAATTCCGGCTTGGCAAACGTAAGAAAATCCGTAATGATATTAGACGCTCGGTCCAGCTCGCTTAGGGCCATGGACAAATATTTTTTCTCATCGCCGGCCGACTTCTCGTACAACAGCTGCAGAAACCCTCTTGTCACCTGAAGCGGATTTCGCACCTCATGCGCTACGGAGGCAGCCAGCTCGCTGATGATCTCCATTTTTTCGGAACGCTGCAGCTCGTTGTTGAACAGCTCCAGCTCCCGTGAATATTTGACAACCTGCTGATGGTTCAAGGCAAGCCGGCGTCCAAGGATGATGATCAGGGAAAGAATGAACACCACCAGCGCCCATTTCCAGTAGATGAGATCATAATTGCCTTTGCGGTAATAATACCAGACCAGCTCTGCCGCCCCGGTCACAGCCGCGACTCCGAAACCGATGGCAAAGGTGATTGCATCTTTGTTCCCCCGCAGAGAAAAGAGGATGACACAGGCAATCAGCAGAATGAACTGCAGAATCATGATGACTCCGATAATGGTGGCGGACACGAAATAATAAAATTCCACCAGCCGGTTGCCCGAGAGGGCGTTCACGATCAGACACGCTATGCAGAGCATGGAATAGGCGACCTGAAATTTGCGAAAGCGCCGGATGATGCCGAACTTGCCGCTGCCGAATATTTTCTCAAACAAAAAGGTTAATGCAGGGAGCAGCGACAGCAGCGACAGGTCGAAAAAAACAACACTAAGCGGGCCTAAATAACTGAAGAAGGTGTACGTAAAAGGAGAATAGGTAATGGACAGAACTCCCGTGGAGGCAATCACCAGGGACAGTGAGGCAGCGATGGAGAAATACTCCTTGCTCAGGTAAAATGTGCACACAAACACAACGATGGCCACGAACAGAAAAGCTCCGCCCAAAATCACATCGGCCAGCCCATTTTTAGAATAATCCTTAATCAGGCTGCTGTGTTCGCCCACCACTGCCATGTCCTTGATTCCGATACGGTCCTGAAGGGTCTTCGTCCAAATATATAGGGTCTTGCCGTTATCTTCGGTACTAAGGGGAATCAGCACTGAATAATTGTCATGGATGTAGCTGCGGTTGGCTTCAAAGATGAGACGTTCACCCGCATATACCTTAACCTGCAGTGCATATAACGTATTAATATAGACTGCAGGCGAAGTATATTGACGCTCCGGCAATGTTAAGCGTGTCCATGCGGAGGAAATTCCCTCGGGTAATTCCGGTGTCCCCTGCCGGGCATCAACCTTCATCCAGCCTTGAGTCTCCGCAAGCGGAACCTCTTGACCTGTATCTCCCGGACTCCCCCATTTCATCTGCCAGCTTGTCAATTCCCGGGAGGCGTGCTGGCCTTCTGCCGATGCCTGGAACGCACCACAGACCGTACAAAGTACGAATAGAGCTATGGTTAGATGTAGAACTTTAGCGAACAAGCGCATGCAAGCACCTCTGCAAAGAATTTCAGAAGTTACGTTCTGTTGTTGTTAGTACTTCGCTCCACTCACAGCGCATCCCTTCAAAAAAACGGAATTATCCAAAATAATTCCTATTTTTTTGCGGCAGATGGTAATTTAACAATAACCTCGGTTCCTTCCCCTTTTCTGCTCTGAAAATGGATGGAGCCGTCCATTGCTTCGATAATCCGGAACGTGACCATCAGTCCAAGACCTGTTCCCTTCTTTTTATTAGAATAGTAGGGTTCGCCCAGATGGGCCAGTTCGCTCATCTTCATGCCTTCCCCGTTATCCTGCACACTGATGATAATGTGCTCTCCCGATTTCCATGCGGAGACAGTTATAAGTCCATTTTCCTCCAGGGATTCAATGGCGTTTTTGATCAGATTGATAAAAGCCTGTTTGAACTTGGAGGTGCTGCCGAGCACCTGAAGTCCGCTCTGCAGCTTAAGCTCAATGGTTCCCCCCTGCAGATTGGCCAGAGGCACCAGAACGCCGGAGACATGCCGAAGCTCCTGCGCCACCTCAAAGCAGTCGAGTGTATCCACTCCCGGCTTGGCAAAGGTCAGAAAGTCCGTGATGATAAGCGAAGCTCTGTCGAGCTCCTCCATAGCCATTTGCAGGTATTCCTTCTCCTTCTTGTCAGAGCGTTCCCCCAGAATCTGCAAAAAACCGCGGGTCACCTGCAAGGGATTGCGCACCTCATGGGCGACCGAAGCAGCGAGCTCGCTGATAATCTCCATTTTCTCCGACCGCTGCAGATCATCATTGAATTTCTCCAGGTCACGGGAATATTCGAGCACCTGCTCATGATTGCCCGCGAATCTCCTGCCCAAAATGAGAATAAGCGAAACCACAAATGCAATAACCCCCCACTTCCACCATTGCAATTGGTAGCTGTCATTGATGTAGTACAGAATCAGCTCAGTTAATGACAATAAGGCAAAAACAGAGAACCCGACCGAAAAGATGACGGCATCACGGTTGCCTTTGAACGCAGCTTGGACAGTCACGAACAGCAAATAGATAACCTGCGCTATCATCATGAGGCCCAGCAAATCAACGGTGGCGATTCTGTAAAGCCCGTCCAGACGGTAAGACAGCAGAGTGTTGACAATGAGAAATACCAGACAGAATAGCGAATAGCCCAGCTGGAATTTGCGCAGCCGCGTGATAAGCCCGTGCTTGCCTGCACCGAAAATCTGCTCAAAATAAATCGTAAACGACGGCAGCAATGTAAACAGGGCCAGATCGAAGCAGGTCTCGGTCCAGTGCCCCGGGATGCGTAAAATAACCGGCAGAAACGGCGAATAGGTGATGAGCAGTACCCCGAAGGAAACGATGACCAGGACAAGAAAAAAACCGCCCTTGAAAAAGTCCAGCTTAAGAAATAGCAAACAGCCCATAAGTGCCGCACCCATAAATAGAAATGCAGCACCGATGATAAGATCCGCCAAATCCTGCTTCACATAAAATGCCAGCAGCTTGCCGTAGCTCCCAGCTGTGATTTTCCCTTCGATCCCAAAACCTTGATTGCCTCCGCTGCTCCACAGGTATAACCAGGAATGCCCCTCTGTACCGGATAAGGGGATCAGCACTTTTCTTCCACTATAGTTAATCAAATCCTGCGACTCAAAAATAAGCTTATTGTCTATATACGCCTTGAGGTTATACCCAAAGACTTTATCAATCAAAAGAGCCGAGGAACGGTTCCCCGTCTCCGGGAGGGAAATGCGCATCCAGGCTGCCGACGCTCCGGCCGGAGCCGCAGGCCTTGCTGACTTCGTGTCCACTTTGACCCAATCGCTGTCAGGAGCTCCGGCAGCGTCTGCCGGATCGCATGCGTCTGAATTTTCCCATTTCAATTCCCAGGCCGGTAAAAAATGACCTGCCCCGCCGCCCCATTGCGCAGCGATACCGATAGGCACTATGGCAATCAGCAGCAGCAGCATGAGAACAGCTGCCGCCGCCTTGGTTGATGGCAACTTCATTGTGGCACCTCAGAAAACTTTAGTTGGATTATGTAGTACATCTAACCTCTTAAATTTCGACAATCTTTGCACTATACCTGCCCCTTCTTGCAAACGACCTCGAAAAAAGACGTTTTATCGCAGTTCATGGTTAATCCTCCTGCAGAATGATTATATTAAGAATAGGCTGCCTAAAGGTTACAGATTCGCCATCTAAGATTGGGGTATAGAATTACTATAAGCAATCAAGCCAAAAGGAGTTGAACGGCTATGGGAAATGAATTTAATAAAACTGAAGCCGATTTCGAATATGAGCGATATACCAAAATGGGAGGCGTCTCGCCGGAGCAGGATATTCCGCTTGAGGAGCTGCGGCCGCTTGGGACGATTACCCGGCAAAGCGCCGGCGGCGAAACTGCCGAAGCAGACTCCAGGCCAATTGAATCCGCGCTGGCCAGCCATGATCCGGTCCACACGAAGCCCGTCGATTGGGATGGTGTTGTAGATGACGGCTCCGATCCGGCATTAGTGGGCGATCCTATTCTAGCTGCCGACATCGGCCTGGGCAATCCTGAACCGGCGCTTGGACGCAGGGCCGACAGAGTCCGGAGCATAACCTCCCCACCGCCATCCGAACGGGACGAAGTGCTTGAATCCGATGCGATCTTTGCTGCCGGTGCTGCCGGATTGACCGGCAGTGCAATTGACTACGCTGAGGAAGAAACGTTTGTGAATGAGGAGGAAGAGGAGCAGCCGCTGGAGGATGTTCCCGATGCCGACGACCTCCAGCCCGGCACTGCCATCGATCCGGTCTCTCCGCCCGTTGATGCCATGCCGGGTACGGATGTGCTGAATGGCTCAAACGGTGAAGAAGAATAACATTGTTATTTTTCGCATTGACATTTTAGCACGAAGTCCTTACTATTGGTTGTAATTCAATACGGCGATGGAGTTCGCCATTAACCGTCTCTAGAGACTAATGACTCCTACCAGTGGTCACTTCGCTGGTAGGAGTCTGTTTGATTTTAGGGAACCATTTGTGAGAGCATTATTTTGATAGGGGCTGGTAAGATGAGAGCAGTACACACACATTGGCTGAAACTTACGGAAAGGAGTCATTATCTGGCGCTTTGGGGCACCTTCTTCAAATGGATCGTGCTGGGCGGAATCGTCGGTATCCTGTCCGGTACGGCCTCGGCCATTTTCCTGAAAAGCCTGGATGCTGTGACTGAGATACGTCTGAATCATGCCTGGCTGCTGTACTTGCTGCCGCTGGGCGGCGCTTTGGTGAGCTGCCTGTACATGCGTTACGGCAAGAACAGCGCCAAAGGGAATAATCTGATCCTGGAGCAGATTCAGCAAGGGAATGAGACCATTCCGCTGCGGATGGCTCCCCTGGTACTGTTCGGAACACTCGTTACCCATTTATTCGGAGGCTCCGCAGGGCGGGAAGGAACGGCTGTGCAAATGGGAGGCAGCCTGGCGGAAGGATTCGGCAAGCTGATCCGCATTAATCCTCTTGACCGCCAAATTCTGCTCATGTGCGGGATCAGCGGCGGCTTCGGCTCGATTTTTGGAACACCGTTGGCCGGAACCCTGTTTGGTCTGGAGGTCATCGCCATCGGCCTGATCAGCCACAAGGCCCTGCTCCCCTGCTTCACTGCCAGTTTTGTCGGCGATCTTGTGGCTACCCGATTGTGGAAGGTCCATCATATCCATTATCAAGTCGATGTTTTCCCTGCGCTTACGGCCGTCGTACTGTTGAAGGTGATTCTGGCCTCTGTGCTGTTCGGGCTTGCAAGCATCCTATTCAGTGAGCTTACCCATTATCTGAAAAAGACCTTCACCCTGTTAGTGAAGAATCCGATGCTCAAAAGCGCGCTGGGCGGCTTCATCATTATTGCGCTGGTCTATATCGCCGGCACCAGAGACTATCTGGGTCTTGGCATCCCTTTGATTCAGGATTCTTTTCAGACCGGTGTGGACCCCTTAGCCTTCCTATGGAAGCTGATCTTCACCTCATTCACCTTGGGCACCGGATTTCAGGGGGGAGAAGTGACTCCGCTCTTTGCCATCGGGGCAACTCTGGGAAACAGCTTGGCTGGTTTTCTTCATCTGCATGCGCCTTTCCTGGCTTCGCTGGGATTCATCGCAGTTTTCTGCGGTGCGACCAATACGCCGATTGCGTGCTTTCTTATGGGCATGGAACTGTTCGGATCAGGCGGTGCAGTCTACATGTTCATCGCTTGCCTTGTAAGCTTCCTGTTCTCCGGTCATTCCGGCATCTATACCTCCCAGCGGATCGGAATCTCCAAGAGTGAGTGGGTCCGCATTCCCGAAGGCACCACGCTGGGAACCGTCAAGCAGCTGCGCAAAGGAAAAGAACGGCTACGGCGTCCTTGACTGAATAGATTTCAGTTCAACGTTGCCTGGAGAACCCTTTATGAATCCTGCGGCAACTCTAAGTGGAAAAAGGTACACTAATTTGCCCCGGCACCCCGTTCTCCGCAGGTTAAGTGGAAAAAGGTACACTAATTCAGCTCATTTCGCCTTAGTCGGAGTAATATGGCCGAAATAAGTTTCCTTTTTCCACTTAAAGCTCACAATTGTTGATTTTGGGGAGAAATAAGTTCCCTTTTTCCAACTAG
>RCUU01000683.1_pt1 | contig 17986 bp, 14 predicted proteins | sample 2166211 | NCBI WGS metagenome assembly RCUU01 (sample SAMN09932620, study PRJNA488358) | compost metagenome | feature: garden; material: soil; isolation source: compost soil in phenylacetic acid-enriched culture | place: Germany: Experimental Botanical Garden Goettingen | collected 2016-01-27
AGTCCGAATACTGCTGGGAGTTGTCGAGGAAGATGCTGTCGCCCTGGTTGATGTAATCGAACGGGGTATTGCCATTCACACGCTGGTACACGGTGGTCAGGGTGTGATGCCCGATTGCCACGGCGAAGTGCAGGCTGTAGGTGTTGTTGTCGATGGCGCCGAGCAGGGCGTCGCCGCTGTCCTGGGTGTGATAGTAATGCAGGCCCGGGTTGATGCTGATCAGGTCGTTCAGCACATAGGTGTAGTCCAGGTCGTAGTAGTACTGGTTCCACACGTCCTTCAGCTCGGCGGCATACAGGCTGCTGGTCAAGCCCGGCATTGCGCTCCAGGCCATGCCGGCCCAATTCAGGTGCTGGCTGTGACGATCCTCGGGCAGGCTGCCATACGAGGTGCTGATGCGCTGGTGGCCACTCTGGTTGTACAGCTTGGTAAAGCTGGCCTGGCCTGCTTCGATCAGTAGCCCGTCGACGCTGTGGTTGTTCAGGCTCACGCCACGGAATGTCTGTGGGAGCATGCGCGTTTGCCCCCCGGCGATGACCGGGTTGTTGATGAACAGGTCACCGGCCTTCAGCTCGGTGTCGAAGGCACGCAGTTTCACCGCGGCGCCACCGGTGGAGAATGCGTCAGGCGCCTTGCCGCTGGCGTAGCCGGGTTTTTCGGGTTGGGTAATTGGCAGGATGCTGGAGCCGCCGGTGCCGCCACCGCCATCGAGTTTCAACCCGAGCATGCCTTGCAGGTCAAGGCCAAAGCCCAGCGGCCCCTGGGTATAACCGGATTCAAACACGCCGAGAAAGCCTTGGCCCCACTCTTTGCTGTCGTGCTGGCCGCTGCCGCGACGGTCACGATTGAAGTAGTAGTTGCGGCTTTTCAGGTTCAGGCTGGAACCTTCGATAAAACCTTCGGCGTTATCTGCCTGGGCAGTGGGCGCTATCGTTGCAGCCAATGCAATGAATAACGGGGTAAGGGTGAGCGTGGTTTTCACCGCTTTCGAACTCCTTTTGGGGGGTGATGGGGGGCAGTTTTTATTATGAAAAAACAGTGCTTTTCTTAAGGTTGCGCAATGGCGCGGTTCGTTATGCCAGAACAAAAAAAAGCCGCTGATAGCAGCGGCTTTTAAAACGAACGCTCAAGCGACGGGTGCCTGAGCGACGTCGAGGGAAAACCTGGGAGCAAACCAATCAGCTGTCTTTGCTGGTGTCTGTCGATTGCGCGGATGTCGATGTTTGCTGGAGTTGCGCGCGTTCCGTGGCTTTCGCGGCCAGCTCCTGGCGAGCCTGCTCGGAAGCGGTCTGGCGTGCGGCGTTTTGCGCCACGAACGCACGCGACTCTTCAGCCATGGCGAGCGGAGATAACAACATCGAAGACAAAACGAAAACGCTGGCAATACCCATACGGTTGGACATTTGGAAAGAACCTTCTTGCAGAGCAAGTGCTATTAGGTGCAACCAAATTAATGGGAATGTCACGATTGAAAAAGTGTGGATCGGGATAAGAACTGTTACATGAAAGGTAACAGTCAGGTGGGAAGGTTGATACCGAAGGTGTTGCTGCCGGCCTGGCTGTGCACGAACACGGTGCCGCCGTGCATCAAGGCGATGGCCTTGACGATGGCCAGGCCCAGGCCATGGTTGCCACCGCTATTGCTGCGTGAGGCGTCGACCCGGTAGAACCGCTCGAACAGCATGGGCAGATGTTCCTGGGCAATGGCCGGGCCCGGGTTGCTCACGGCCAGGCTGACCGATGCGGCATCGGCGTGGATGCCGATATCGATGACCTGGCCAGGCGCGGTGTGCTGTACGGCATTGTTGATCAGGTTGATCAGCGCGCGACGCAAATGCGCTTTCTCGATGCGCGCGCTGGCATCGCCGTGCACCTGAACCCTGATCTGCGCGTCTTCGAGTATGAAATCCAGGTAGTCGAGGGTCGTGGCGACTTCTTCGGCCAGGGAGGTGGAGGTCAATTCAGTGGCCTTGCTACCTTGGTCGGCACTGGCCAGGAAGAGCATGTCGTTGATGATGCTGCGCAGGCGCTCGAGTTCTTCGAGGTTCGACTGCAGCACTTCGAAATAGTGTTCGGCCGAGCGACCACGGGTGAGTGCGACCTGGGTCTGGCCAATGAGGTTGGTCAGGGGGGAGCGCAATTCGTGGGCGACGTCGGCGTTGAAGGCTTCGAGCCGCGAGTAGGCCAGGTCGACCCGTTCCAGGGAGGAGTTGAAGGCACTGACGAACTGGCTGAGTTCCGGTGGCAGCGGCGACAGTTGCAAACGCCCGGACAGGCGCGGCGGTGCCAGCTTCTGGGCTTCTTGCGACAGCGTCACCAGTGGCTTGAGGCCGATGCGCGCCACCCAGTAACTCAAGGCCGAGGCCAGCACGACGCCAAGCGCGGCCAGGCTGATCAAGGCAACCAGCAAAGTGTGTTGGGTGTGGCCGAAGGTTTCGGTATCGATACCGATCAGAAATGTCAGGGGGGGGCGCGGTGCCAGCGCCGGCAGGTGGCTGACCAGCACTTTGTGCGGGTAGGGCTGGCCCGCCAGGTGCAGGTCGCGCATGCCGTCGGGGCCTTGGGCAAACCGGCGGATCGCGGCATCCGGCTGGCCGTATTCGTAGGCCGGGTTGCCGCTGACCACCCAGAAGCGGATGCGTTTGTCTTCTTCACTGAGCAGGTTGAGCTTGTTGTTGATCTTGGTCCAGTGCTCAAGCGTGCCGTAGCGGGTCAAGGCCGATTCCAGCACGCTGTAGCGTGCTTCGAGTTCGGCTTCGGGGAGTAGGCCCAGGCGCTTGTCCACCTGCTGGTAGAGGGCGGCACCGATGAGTACGAACACTATCAGCGCGACCAGGGTGAACAGTGCGCTCAAGCGCAGGGCGATGGAGTCAGTTCCGGCTTTCCAGGACATAGCCCATGCCTCGGATGGTGTGCAGCAGCTTGGCCTCGAAGGGGCCATCGAGCTTGGCCCGCAGGCGCTTGATCGCGACCTCGACGACATTGGCATCGCTGTCGAAGTTGATGTCCCAGACCAACTCGGCGATGGCCGTCTTGGACAGGATTTCGCCCTGGCGCCGGGCCAGCACGCTGAGCAGGGAAAACTCCTTGGCGGTCAGGTCCAGGCGTTGGCCGGCGCGGCTGGCCTTGCGGCTGATCAGGTCGATCCACAGGTCGGCGATACTGATCTGCACAGGTTCATGGCCACTGCTGCGGCGGGTCAGGGCTTGCAGGCGCGCCACCAGTTCGAGAAAGGAAAAAGGCTTGCCAAGGTAGTCGTCGGCACCTTCGCGCAGGCCATGGATGCGGTCTTCGACCCGCTCGCGGGCAGTCAGCATGATCACCGGTGTCTGCTTGCGCGCACGCAGGCCGCGCAAGACGCCGTAGCCGTCCAGGCCCGGAAGCATCACATCGAGCACGATCACCGCGTAATCACCTTCCAGCGCCAGGTGCAGGCCTTCGATGCCGTCGGGCGCCACGTCCACGGTGAAGCCTTGTTCCGTCAGGCCGCGGTGCAGGTAATCAGCGGTTTTTTCTTCATCTTCAACAATCAGGACACGCATGATCGACTCTCAATTGGCGTTTGGCAGCGCCGGGCTTGGCAGCGCCTTGCGCCGGTGAAACAAACGCTCGAGTGCCAAGTATATGACCGGAGTAGTGAACAGCGTCAGCGCCTGGCTCACCAGTAGCCCGCCGACCACGGCAATCCCCAGCGGTTGGCGCAGTTCGGCGCCGGCGCCATAGCCGAACATCAGGGGCAGGGCGCCGAGCAACGCGGCGATGGTTGTCATCATGATCGGGCGAAACCGCGTCAGGCAGGCCTTGTGGATCGCCTCCTCGGGTGACAAGCCCTGGTTGCGCTGGGCATCGAGGGCGAAATCGACCATCAGGATGCCGTTTTTCTTGACGATGCCGATGAGCAGTACCACGCCGATCAGGCCCATGATCGAAAAATCCTGCCCCCACAGCCAGAGCAGCAGCAAGGCACCGATGCCAGCCGAGGGCAGGGTGGAAATAATGGTCAGCGGGTGCACGAAACTTTCGTAGAGCACGCCAAGGATGATGTACACCGCCACCAGCGCCGCGAGAATCAGCCACGGTTGGCTCGACAGCGAGCTCTGGAAGGCCTGGGCCGCGCCCTGGAATGTGCCGATGATCGAACTGGGCATGCCCAGTTCGGCCATAGTCTGGTTGAGGATGCGCACCGCATCGCCCAGGGCCACGCCGGGGGCCAGGTTGAAGGACAGGTTGGCCGCCGGAAACAAACCGTCATGGGCAATCGACAAGGGTCCGGTGCTGGGCGGCTCGACCCGGGCCAATGCCGACAGCGGTACCATTTCGCCGCTTTGCGGGGAGCGCAGGTAGAAGTAATTGAGGCTTTCGGCCTTGCCACGCTGCTGGGCGTCGAGTTCGAGGATGACTTTGTACTGGTTGGTTTCGGTCTGGAATTCGCTGATCTGGCGCTGGCCGAAAGCATCGTAGAGGGCCTGGTCGACATCGGTGGTGGTCAGGCCGAAGCGGGCCGCGGCGATACGGTCGATGCTGATGCGGGTCACGCTGCCGCCCAGTTGCAGGTCATTGGACATGTCGCGAAAGGCCGGGTTGGCGCGCAGGCGTTCGGTCAGGCGTTGGGTCCACAGGTTGAGTTCGGCGCCGTCATTGCTCTTGAGTACATACTGATATTGGCTGCGGCTGGGGCCGGAACTGAGGTTGATGTCCTGTCCGGCCCGCAGGTACAGGACGATGCCCGGTACCTGCGCCATTTTCGGCCGCAGCTCGTCGATGAACTGGCTGACCGAGACATCGCGTTCGCCGCGATCCTTGAGGGAGATCCAGAAACGGCCGTTGGCGATGGTCTGGTTGTTGCCGGTCACCCCCACGGAGTGGGAAAAGGCGCGCACGGCTGGGTCGGCTTCGAGGATCCTGGCCAGGGCCTTGTGTTTTTCCAGCATGTCCGGGTAGGAAACGTCGGCCGCTGCTTCTGTGGTCCCGAGCACGAAGCCGGTGTCTTGCATCGGGAAAAAGCCCTTGGGTATGGCCACGTAGCCGGCCACGGCCAGTACGACTGTCATAGCGAAAACACCCAGCATCAGGCGTTGATGGGCCAGCGCCCGAACCAGGCCGTGGTCATACCAGGCCAGCAAGCGCTCGCCGAGTGCCGGGCCTTGTCCGGTGGTATGTTTCGGGTTGTCCATGAACTGCGCACAGAGCATTGGCGCCAGCGTCAGCGATACCACGATGGAGATCAGGATGGTCGAGGTCGCCGTGAGGGCGAATTCCTTGAACAGCCGGCCGACCACGCCCCCCATGAACAATAGAGGTATGAACGCGGCGACCAGGGAGAAGCTGATCGAAACCACGGTGAAGCCGATTTCCCCGGCACCCTTGATGGCCGCCTCGCGCTTGCCTTCGCCGGCCTCCAGATGGCGGTGGATGTTCTCCACCACGACGATGGCGTCATCGACGACAAAGCCCACGGCGACCACGATCGCCACCAGTGTCAGGTTGTTCAGGCTGAAGCCGAGTACGTACATCATGGCGAAACTGGCAACCAGCGATACCCCCAGCACGCTGGTGACGATCAGGGTGGCCGACAGCTGGCGCAGGAACAGTGCCATGACCGCAATCACCAGCAGCACGGCGATCATCAAGGTGATTTCGACTTCATGCAGCGAGGCGCGAATGGTCTGGGTACGGTCGTTGAGTATCGAGACCTTGACCGAGGCCGGGAGCATGGCCTCAAGCCCGGGCAAGGCGTCGATCACCCTGTCGACGGTTTCGACAATGTTGGCCCCGGGCTGGCGGAACACCACCAGGTTCAGGCCCTGTTCATGACCGGACCAGGCTTGTACATAAGCGTTTTCCGCGCCGTTGATGACCCGCGCCACATCCTTGAGGTGCACGGGGGCGCCATTTTTGTAGGAAACGATCAACTGGGCATATTCGTCCGGGTGAAACAGCTGGTCGTTGGTGGCCAGGGTCGAGATGCTGCTGTCGCCGTAGAGCGCACCTTTGGCGAGGTTGAGGCTGGTCTGCTGGATGGCCTCGCGCAGGTCGGCCAGGGTCAGCCCCAAGGTGGCGAGCTTTTCTGGCGCGGCCTGGACACGAATGGCCGGGCGTTGCTGGCCAGTGATGTTGATCAGGCCGACGCCATTGATCTGGCTCAGCTGACGTGCCAGCAGGGTTTCGGTGTAGTCGCTCAGTTCATTGGTGGGCATTTGCGTTGAACTGACACTGAGGATCAGCACCGGGCTGTCGGCCGGGTTGACCTTGCGCCAGGTCGGCAGGTTCGGCATGTCTTGCGGCAAGCGCCCGGCGGCGGTATTGATCGCGGCCTGGACCTCCTGGGCTGCGGTGTCGATGCTTTTGTCGAGGGTGAATTGCAGGATCAGGTTGGTGGAGCCCAGCGCGCTGCTGGAGGTCATCTGGGTCATGCCGGGAATCGCACTGAACTGCACTTCCAGCGGGGTGGCGACCGAGGATGCCATTGTCTCCGGGCTGGCGCCGGGCAGCAGGGCATTGACCTGTATGGTCGGGAATTCGGCTTCGGGTAACGGCGCCACCGGCAGCTTGGGAAAGGCAATGGCCCCGAGCAAGACCAGGGCAAAGGTCAACAGGACCGTGGCAATCGGATGGTCGACGCACCAGGCCGAAATAGAGCCATGGCCTTTCATGGCTGCACCTGGCTGCCGGCGACCTGCTCGGGCACCGTGGTGTCGGCGGAGACCTGGACCTGGCTGCCGGGCTTGAGGCGCGACTGGCCATCGGAAACCAGTACATCACCTGCGCCGATTCCGCTGATGATGTTCAACTCGCTGTCCTGGTACAGCACCTTGACCGGCACCGATTCGACCTTGTCGCCATTGACCCTGTACACGTAATGCTGGTCGATTCCCCGTTGCACAACTTGCGGTGGTACCACCAGCGCATCGCGGTCCAGGGTGGTCTGGACCTTGATGGTGACCAGTTGCCCAGGCCAGAGCCTGGCATCGTGGTTGGCGAATTCGGCCTTGGCCCGAATCGTCCCGGTGTTGGCGCTGACCTGGTTGTCGATCAGGCTCAGGGTGCCTTCGGCCAGCAGGCTGCCCTGCGTGTGGCCGTCACCGCTGAGGTAAGCCTTGACGATGGCCGGCGTGGGCGCGTTGATCAGTGCCTGCAAGGTGGGCAGCAACTGTTGCGGCAGGGAGAACTCCACCCCTATGGGGTCGATCTGGGTGACGGTGAAAAGCCCCTGGCTGTCCGCGACCCTGAGGAAGTTGCCGACGTCGACATTGCGGATGCCGACACGGCCCGTGACAGGCGAGCGAATCTGGGTGTAGGACAGTTGCACTTGGGCCGAGGCGATGGCGGCCTGGTTACCCAGCACCGTAGCCTTGAGTTGGTTGAACAACGCCTGCTGCTGGTCGAGGGTTTGCCGCGATACGCCGTTGTCGACGCTGAGCAGCCGATAGCGCTTGAGGTCGACCTCGGCCACCTGTAATTGCGCCTGGCTCTGGCCCAACTGTGCCTTGGCCTGGTCCAGGCTGGCGCGGATCGAACGGTCATCGATGGTGGCCAGCAGGTCGCCTTCCTTGACCCACTGGCCTTCCTTGACCAGTAATTGGGTCAACACCCCTTCCACCTGTGGGCGGATAACCACGCTGTGCAGCGACAGTACCGAGCCGATGCCGCTGACGTAGCGGGGCACGTCCTGTTGCCGGGCGCTGATCACCTTGACCGGCACGGTGGTCGCGACCGTGGGTTTGACCTGTACCGGCCGATTCAGGGCCCAGGCCACGGTGGCGAGGACAATGAGGGTGGCGATGATCAAGCCTTTCCTGGTCTGGGTGTGCATACATGCAGGGCGCCGAGTGGGAACGAAAAAACGGAGGTCCCCCTTTATATTCCTTCGACCCGGTCAGCAGGGTGACGGAGAACTGACAGGATTGTCAGGGAACCAACCCTAACGTTTCTGAAGTGGAACATACCCAGTTATTTTCGGCCTTTTCCTACTGCTTTGACAGAATTTGCTAATGGAAGTACTTCCTGCCTACCGTGAGACTTGCCTGCTTCTCGAACGGCTACAGAAGAGGCTGCCAGTGAATAGCCCGGCTCATAATGAATCGCTGAAAATGCTGCTGGTGTTTTTCCCCGTGCTGGTACTGTCGCTTTCCCCCGGCTTGAGTGGGGCTCAGGGTTACCAGTTTTTACTGCCCTGGGCCGCCAGCCTGATTTGCGCGTTGCATCAGAAACATATCGGGGCACGTTGGATGTACCTCGGGGCAATGGTCCTGGTCGTGGTGGGGCTGGGGTACCACTCCGACAGTTCCCTGCTGATGTCGCTGATTGCCCTGCTGTATGTGTTTATCTGGTTGTAAGGCGCCAGGCTCAGGCGCCTTGCGCCTCGACCGTGCGGGCTGCACGGATCAAGCAGTCGGTCAGTTCCGGCGAGGAGAACTTGGTCAGCACCGCGTTGGCTCCGGCGGCATTGGCTTTCTCGCTGTTCATGGCACTGTCGAGCGAGGTGTGCAGCAATATGTAGAGATCGCGGAAATCGGGCGTTTCACGCAGGGTCCGGGTCAGGGTAAAGCCGTCCATTTCCGACATTTCGATATCGGAGACCACGACGTTGATCTGCTCGCTGGTACCTTGCAGTTCCAATAACCTTTCGATCGCTTCGCGGGCACTGCGTGCGGTATGGCAGTCGATGCCCAGGTTGCGCAAGGTCTGCAGCGATTGCTGCAGCGCCACCTGACTGTCATCCACCACCAGGATGTTGGCCTTTGCCAGCACGGCTGCATCTCCATCGCTCATGGTCGCATGAGTCATTTCGATGGGCGGCGGGGCAATGCCATGGATGACTTTTTCGATATCCAGTACCTGCACCAGTTGGCCCTCGACCTGGGTAACCCCGGTGATGAAGGATCTGCTGCCGGTGCCATGGGGTGGCGGGCGGATATCGGTCGTCAGGCAGTGTACGATCTTGCTTACCGCCTGCACATGCAAGCCTTGCTTGGAGCGGCTGACGTCGGTGACGATCAGGCAGCCGCCGTTGGGGGCGAGTAGCGGCATCTCGCCAATCGCACGGCTCAGGTCGATCACCGACAGCGGAGCGCCGCGCAAGATGGCCACGCCTTTGACGTGTGGGTTCGACCCGGGTAAGCGGGTCAGCGCTGGCAAGGGGATGATTTCGCTGACTTTGAGCAGGTTGATTGCCATGAGCTTGCCGCTGCGCAAGGTGAACAGCAGCAGCGAGAGCGAATCTGCACGAGCGTTTTGGGAAGCCATGGTAAACCTTCTGGGCGGGCCGTTGAGAAGACGGTATGCCGGGTTATCGACCTTCAGGGGCCCGGCTTTAGCTTTGGCACGCGATTAGTGGGCGCGCTGCAGAGATTGCCTATTTCAAGCCCAGGCGCTTGGCCAGGCGGCTAAGGTTGGCGCGGTCCAGGCCCAGTTCGCGAGCGGCCCCGGCCCAGTTGTGTTGATGGCGGCCCAGGCAAGCCTCGATCATTTGCCGCTGATAATAATCGGTTGCCTGTCGCAAATCGCCAGTAGGCGTTGCCTGGCTGATAGCAGCGGGGCCATGGCTGGGTGCCTCTTCGTTGGCCGATGCTGGTGACGGCAGGTCCAGGTCCAGGTCCGCGGCGCTGAGGCTGAGAATTTTCGGGCGTTCGCGGTGTTGGCCCAGGGCCTTGAGGGCGCTGCGGCCGAGCAGGTGTTCCAACTCACGCACGTTGCCCGGCCAATCGTAGGCCAGCAGGGCGGCCTGTGCATCACTCGTCAGGCGCAAGCTGCCCAGGCCCATGCGCGAGCGGTTCTGTTCGAGAAAGTAGCCGCTGAGCAACAACACATCCTTGCCTCGCTCGCGCAGTGGTGGCACTTGCAGCGGGTAGACGCTCAGGCGATGGTAGAAGTCGGCACGGTAGCGCCCGCAGCGCACTTCCTCGGCCAGGTCGCGGTTGGTGGCGGCGACCAGGCGCACATCGACCTGGTGTTCTTTGTCCGAACCCAGCCGTTGCAATTGCCCGCTTTGCAGGACACGCAACAACTTGGCCTGGACCGCCAGCGACAGCTCGCCGACCTCATCGAGGAACAAGGTGCCGCCATCGGCCAGTTCGAATTTGCCGCGTCGGTCGCTCAGGGCACCGGTAAATGCACCGCGCACATGGCCGAACAGTTCGCTTTCGACCAGCGTGTCGGGCAGGGCGGCGCAGTTCAGGCTGATCATGGGTTTGTGCGCGCGCTTGGAGGCAGCGTGAATGGCCTGGGCCACCAGTTCCTTGCCGACCCCGGTCTGGCCGGTGATCAGTACAGTCAGGTCACTGCTACCCACCAGGCCGATCTCTTCCACCAGACGCTTGTGCGCCTTGCTCTGGCCGATCAGTTCCTTGCTCTGCTGGCCGCTGGCCTGGCGATAGACTTCGGCGCGCTGGTGTTCGTCTTCCACGCGCAGGGACAGGCGTTCGATGCGGTCGGCTACGTTGACAGTCGCGGCTGCCAGGCTGGCGAACGCCTGCAGGGCGTCGAGTTCGATCTGGTCGAATCGCAGAGGGTCGAGGGCATCGAGGGTCAACAGGCCCCAGGGGCGCTCGTCGACAAACAGCGGGCAACCCAGGCAGTCGTGCACTTCCAGATGATGGTGCAGTCCGTCCACCAATCCATCGTAAGGATCGGGCAGGTCGCTGTCACTGGCGAAACGGGTCGGCTCGGGGCGGCTGAGCAATACCTCGAAGCGCGGGTGCTCGCTGACCTTGAAACGGCGCCCGAGGGTGTCGTCACTCAGGCCATCGACAGCCAATGGCACTAGCCATTCGCCCTCAAGGCGCAAGAGCGCGGCGGCATCGCAAGGGAGCAGGGCGCGCATGGCTTCGAGCAGGCGTCGATAGCGTTCGCGTTCTGGCAGCTCGCGGGACAGATCACTGACCAGCGGCAACAGCGCGGTGAGCAGGCTTTTTGCGGTCATAATGACTCCTGGTAGTCTGAATGACTATAATGGCTTTGCTGTCATTATGACTATTTAATTTATATCTAATTGATTTATAAGGATTTAATTGTTGGCACGATCCCTGATAGGTATTGGCTAACCATCAAGGAGCCACAGGCTCAGGAGATAAACCATGCTTAGTGCCCAGGACCGTGCCATCGTCAAATCCACTGTCCCGCTTCTGGAAAGCGGCGGCGAAGCCCTGACCACCCATTTCTACAAGATGATGCTCAGCGAGTTCCCGCAAGTGCGCCCGCTGTTCAACCAGGCCCACCAGGCCAGTGGTGATCAACCACGAGCCCTGGCCAACGGCGTATTGATGTACGCCCGGCATATCGATCAGCTGGATCAACTTGGTGGGCTGGTTGGGCAAATCATCAACAAGCATGTGGCATTGCAGATCCTCCCCGAACACTATCCGATCGTCGGTAGCTGCCTGTTGCGCGCGATCGAAGAGGTATTGGGCAAGGACATCGCGACCCCTGAAGTGATTGCGGCCTGGGCGGCGGCGTATAAGCAGCTGGCGGACATCCTGATCGGCGCCGAAGCCGAAGTCTATGACCAGAAGGCCGCTGCCATCGGCGGCTGGCGCGGGGCACGGGAATTCAAAGTGGTGCGTCGAGTGGAGGAAAGCGCGGAGATTGTATCGCTCTACTTTGCCCCTGCCGACGGCGGTGAAATCCTCGAGTTCGCACCTGGCCAATACATTGGCCTGCAACTGTTCATCGAGGGTGAAGAGCACCGTCGCAACTACTCGCTGTCGGCCCTGGCCCAGGCCGGGCAATACCGGATCAGCGTCAAGCGTGAGAACGGTGGCAAGGTGTCCAACTATTTACATGATCAGTTGCACGTGGGCGACAGCCTGAAGCTGTTCCCACCCTCGGGTGAGTTCACCCTGGCTGCCAGCGACAAGCCCCTGGTGTTGATCAGTGGTGGGGTGGGTATCACGCCAACCCTGGCGATGCTTGAATCGGCCTTGTCGACCGGGCGCCTGGTGCATTTCATCCACTGTGCACGCAATGGCTCGGTGCATGCGTTTCGCGACTGGATCGATGGCCTGGCCGCGCGCCATCCGCAACTCAAGCGCTTCTATTGCTATGCCGAAGACGATGGCGTGAGCCCGGCGGCGGATGCGGTCGGCCTGCTGGATCAACAGCAATTGGGGCAATGGTTGCCGGCCGAGCGGGACGTGGATGCGTACTTCCTCGGGCCCAAGGGCTTCATGTCGGCGGTCAAGCGGCATTTGAAAGGGCTGGGGGTGCCAGAGCATCAAAGCCGGTATGAATTCTTCGGGCCGGCTTCGGCTTTGGAGTGAATCCGTTGGATTGAGGTTGTTTTATCCGGCGTCATCGCGGGCAAGCCCGCTCCTACATGGACCGCACAATTCCTGTAGGAGCGGGCTTGCCCGCGATAGGGCCGCTAAAGATTGTCAAAATGTTAATCCCGTCTTAATCGCTCAACCCCCAACTGCCTGATGCCAACGCTCAGCGTGTAAACTTCCACGCATCCACAGCGCCAAACATTGAAAAGGAAAGGGAATGAACGAACACATGCTGCGCCTTAACCGCGAGCGGCGTTTTCTGGTTCTGCTTGGGGTTATCTGCCTATCGCTGATCGGTGGTGCACTCTATATGCAGATCGTGCTCGGCGAAGCGCCATGCCCGTTGTGCATCCTGCAGCGCTATGCCTTCTTGTTGATCGCCGTATTCGCCTTCATCGGCGCTGCCATGCCGGGCAGCCGTAGCATGACGATCTGCGAAGCCTTGGTGGTGCTCAGCGCCATTGGCGGCATCGCCGCGGCAGGCAACCACGTCTATATCCTCGCCCATCCCGCCGTGAGCTGCGGCATCGATACCCTGCAGCCAATCGTCGATAGCCTGCCGCTGGCTTCTGTCCTGCCGCTGGTGTTCCAGGTCGATGGCTTTTGCTCGACACCCTACCCGCCGTTGCTGGGGTTGTCGCTGGCCCAATGGGCATTGCTGGCATTCGTGCTGACGGCCGTTCTGGTGCCGCTTGGAATCTACCGAAATCGCCGTCGCTCCTAAACGAATTTCACTCCTTGAAATAAAATCGCCCGGGCACTTCGAGAGCAGAGTCCGGGCGATTTTTTTTCTTGTCGATGGGCTAGGAGTCCCGTAATTACGGGCTTTTCCGGCAGGATTAAGAGGTGCGACAATCTGTCGCGAAGCTGTCGCAGGGAAGCTGATTATTGCAAAAACGGTAAGGAACTGTTGCTAAATAAGTCATAGTCAACACCAGGTTACATATCTACAATCGCCCCCAATTTCCGCTCGGCACCGCTTTGCGAGTCGCAAAATAGAGGGAGCAATGCTCTTTCTCGCTGACTCAACGTGCATCGCCGTAGCGATGCCGGGTTGATACCCCTCCGTGATTTCCGCACCAAATGGAATTGGTCTGAAGACAGGCCCAAAGCCCGACGATTTCAGAATAAATACACCACGCATGACACAGGATTTGCCGAGCAGCTGCAGCTGATTTTAAGGCATGCCCTTATTCGATTCCGATAAATGCTAACGCTTGGCAGGACGAAGTGTTGGCGATCAAAACACCATTGCATTGAAGCAGCCGCTTTAGAGGTCGTGAGATGAGTAAAAAGCGTTACCCCAGACTGTTTGGCATTTTGCCCTTTTTAGGCATGCTTTTTCTCGGTGGGTGCAACATGACCCTGCTCAACCCGAAGGGGCAAGTGGGCATTGACGAGAGAAACCTGATTCTCATCGCAACCGGGCTGATGCTGCTGGTGGTGATCCCCGTGATCATCATGACCATCGCGTTCGCCTGGAAATACCGCGCATCGAACAAAGAAGCCACCTACACGCCTGACTGGTCGCACTCCACCAAGATCGAGATCGCAGTGTGGGCTGTCCCGGTGATGATCATCATCGCCCTGGGCTACTTCACCTACGTTTCCACCCACAAGCTGGACCCGTACCGTCCACTGGATTCGGACGTGAAGCCTGTGACCATCGAAGTGGTCGCCATGGACTGGAAATGGCTGTTCATCTATCCGGAGCAGGGTATTGCCACGGTCAACAAGATCGTCTTCCCGGCCAACACCCCGGTCAACTTCAAGATTACTTCCGACTCGGTGATGAACTCGTTCTTCATCCCGGCACTCGGTGGCCAGATCTACGCCATGGCGGGCATGCAGACCAAGCTGCACCTGATCGCCAATGAAAATGGCGAATTCGACGGTATCTCCGCCAACTACAGCGGCGCAGGTTTTACCGGCATGAAGTTCAAAGCGTACGCCACCTCCCAGGCCGATTTCGACGCCTGGGTCAGTGAAGTCAAGAAGGCACCTAAACAGCTTGAAAAGGCTGAATACGACGCCTTGGCCAAACCTAGCGAAAACAACCCGGTCGAGCTCTATTCCTCGGTCCCGGCGAACCTGTTCCAGACCATCATCGACAAGTATGAAGGCATGAACAAAGGCAAGCCGCACCACCATGAGGGCAAAGAAGTCGCCGCGATGGAAGGGATGGACATGAGTAAGCATTCAGCTGCTGGGGCAGAGGAGTAAAAGATGTTCGGTAAATTAAGTCTGGACGCGATACCGTTCCACGAGCCGATAGTCATGGTGACCATTGCCATGATCGCGCTCGGCGGTCTCGCGGTGGTGGGGGCCATCACCTATTTCCGCAAGTGGACCTACTTGTGGAGCGAGTGGCTGACCTCGGTCGACCACAAGAAAATCGGCGTGATGTACATCGTCGTTGCCATGATCATGCTGATACGTGGTTTTGCCGACGCCATCATGATGCGTTCCCAGTTGGCCATGGCCACCGAGGGTTCGCCTGGCTACCTGCCGCCTGAACACTATGACCAGATCTTCACCGCCCACGGTGTGATCATGATCATCTTCATGGCGATGCCATTCTTCACCGGCCTGATGAACCTTGCAGTGCCGCTGCAGATCGGCGCGCGTGACGTTGCCTTCCCGTTCCTGAACTCCCTGAGCTTCTGGCTGCTGGTTTCCGGCGTGGTGCTGATCAACCTGTCCCTGGGCGTCGGCGAATTCGCCAAGACCGGTTGGGTTGCCTATCCGCCGCTGTCGGGCCTGCAATACAGCCCTGGCGTGGGGATGGACTACTACATCTGGGCGCTACAGCTATCGGGTCTGGGGACAACGCTGACGGGGGTCAACTTCCTGGCCACCGTGCTGAAAATGCGTACCCCTGGCATGAAGCTGATGGACATGCCGATCTTCACCTGGACCTGCACCTGGGCCAACGTCCTGATCGTGGCCTCGTTCCCGATCCTGACCGCTACCCTGGCACTGCTGACCGTCGACCGTTACCTGGGCTTCCACATCTTCACCAACGAGTTGGGGGGCAACCCCATGATGTACGTCAACTTGTTCTGGGCGTGGGGCCACCCTGAGGTTTACATCCTGATCCTGCCGGCCTTCGGTGTGTTCTCGGAAGTGATCTCGACCTTTACCGGCAAAGCTTTGTTCGGTCACAAATCCATGGTCTACGCCAGCGGCGCGATCAGCGTCCTGGGCTTCGTGGTCTGGCTGCACCACTTCTTCACCATGGGTTCGGGTGCCAGCGTCAACGCCTTCTTCGGCCTGGCGACGATGCTGATTTCCATCCCCACGGGTGTGAAGCTATTCAACTGGCTATTCACGATTTATCAGGGCCGCCTGCGCTTCACCGCGCCGGTGATGTGGACCCTGGGCTTCATGATCACCTTCTCCATCGGTGGCATGACCGGCGTTCTGCTGGCCGTACCGGGTGCTGACTTCGTCCTGCACAACAGCCTGTTCGTGATCGCGCACTTCCATAACGTGATCATCGGTGGTGCGGTATTCGGTTACATCGCCGGTTTCGCCTTCTGGTTCCCGAAAGCGTTCGGCTTCAAGCTGAACGAGAACTGGGGCAAGGCAGCGTTCTGGTTCTGGATCTCCGGCTTCTACGTGGCCTTCATGCCACTGTATGCCCTGGGCTTCATGGGCATGACCCGTCGTCTGAACAGCTCGACCAACCCTGAGTGGACCCCGTACCTGTACGTGGCCATGGCCGGTGCCCTGCTGATCTTGTGCGGTATTGCGTGCCAGCTGATCCAGATCTACGTGAGTATCCGTGATCGCAAGGACAACCTGGACGTGACCGGCGACCCATGGAACGGCCACACCCTGGAATGGTCGACTTCGTCGCCACCACCGTTCTACAACTTTGCGCACCTGCCGCAAAACGCTGGCCTGGACGCGTTCACCGCGGCCAAGCGCAACGGTACGGCGTACAAGGTGCCGGGTCGCTACACCGCGATTCACATGCCACACAACACCGCTACCGGTCTGTGGATGGGCCTGCTGTTGACCGTCTTCGGCTTTGCCATGATCTGGCACATCTGGTGGCTGGCCGGCGCAAGCCTGGTAGGCACCATTGCGGTCTTCGTCGCTCACGCTGCACGTGACGACCAGGGCTACATGGTTCCAGCCGAGGAAGTGGCGCGTATTGAAGGCGAACGCCTGAAGTCTCTGGGTCTGGCTCCGGCTGCCCCGGTGCATGGCGCACGTGTCGAACAGTTGGAGCGGGTGTAAATAATGTCCAATCTGGTAATGAATGCTGATGCGGCTCATGGTCACGACCATGGGCACGATGACCACCACGACGCAGGCCCGATGACCGTATTCGGTTTCTGGCTGTACCTGATGACCGACTGCATTTTGTTTGCGTCGCTCTTCGCCGCCTACGCCGTGCTGTCCAATAACTTTGCAGGCGGGCCGTCGGGCCACGATATTTTTGAACTGGACTACGTGCTGGGTGAAACCGCGCTGCTCCTGTTCTCCAGTATCACCTTCGGCTTCTCCATGCTGGCGATGTACAAGGGTAAGAAGAACGCTGTTCTTGCCTGGCTGGCCGTGACCTTCCTGTTCGGCCTGGGCTTCATCGCCATGGAAGTCAACGAGTTCCATCACCTGATCGCCGAGGGCTTCGGCCCTCAGCGCAGCGGTTTCCTGTCGGGCTTCTTCACACTGGTCGGTACACACGGCCTGCACGTGACCAGCGGCCTGATCTGGATGGGCGTGATGATGTACCAGATCAACAAGAACGGTCTGAGCGCAACCACCAACACCCGCATGAGCTGCCTGAGCCTGTTCTGGCACTTCCTGGATGTGGTCTGGATCTGCGTGTTCACCGTTGTCTACCTGATGGGGACTCTGTAAATGGCAAATGCACATAACTCCCACGATGCCGGTAACCATGGCAGCGTGAAGTCCTACGGCATCGGCTTTGTGCTCTCGGTCATCCTGACGATCATTCCGTTCGGCCTGGTGATGTACCCGAGCCTGCCCAAGGACATGACCCTGTGGATCATCGTGGCCTTCGCCGCGATCCAGGTACTGGTACACCTGGTGTACTTCCTGCACCTGGACCGCTCTGCCGAGCAGCGTTGGAACGTGACCGCCTTTGCCTTTACGGCGATGGTCATCGCGTTCCTGGTCGGCCTGGCACTGTGGATCATGTCCAGCATCCATAACGTCATGATGGCGCACTGAGGAAGACGGCATGTCCATTAAGCACTTTATCCAAATCACCAAACCGGGGATCATTTTCGGTAACGTGCTTTCTGTGGCAGGCGGCTTTTTCCTGGCCTCGCAAGGGCATGTCGATTTCGCCTTGTTCCTGGCCGCGGTGATTGGTACTTCGTTGGTGGTGGCGTCCGGTTGCGTGTTCAACAACTGCATCGACCGCGACATCGACGTGAAGATGGAGCGCACCAAGAACCGTGCAATGGTCCAGGGCATGATCTCGATCAAGGTCGCGCTGGCCTATGCCACTCTCCTGGGAGTGGCGGGGCTTGGCCTGCTGTACGTGCAAGCCAACGCGCTGGCTGCCTTGTTCGGCCTGATCGGCTTCATCATCTATGTGGGTTTCTATAGCCTGTACCTGAAGCGCAAATCGGTGCACGGCACCCTGGTGGGGAGCCTTTCCGGCGCCATGCCTCCGGTGATCGGTTACTGCGCCGTGAGCAACAGCTTCGACCTGGCTGCCTTGACCCTGCTGGTGATGT
>RCUU01000686.1_pt1 | contig 17971 bp, 12 predicted proteins | sample 2166211 | NCBI WGS metagenome assembly RCUU01 (sample SAMN09932620, study PRJNA488358) | compost metagenome | feature: garden; material: soil; isolation source: compost soil in phenylacetic acid-enriched culture | place: Germany: Experimental Botanical Garden Goettingen | collected 2016-01-27
AATCTGCCCCAGACCCGAGTCCTTCAGCGCCTTGCGCAGCAAGGAGATATAATTGGTTGCCCGGCAGCCTCCCCCGGTCTGCGACATGATGACAGCCGTCCGGTTCGGATCATAATCTCCGCTCTTCAGGGCTGACAGCATTTGCCCGATGGTGACAATCGCCGGATAGCAGGCGTCATTGTTCACATACCGGAGACCTTCCTCCGTCTCCTTCGGTCCGGTGCTTTCCAGAATTTTGAGCCGGTATCCGGCGTCCCGGAAGACGCGTTCGAACAGCTCGAAATGGATCGGAGACATTTGCGGCGCCAAAATGGTATAGGTCTCCTTCATTTCCTTTGTAAACGGCATGTTTGCCTGTGTTTTATACAAAAGCTGGGGCTGAACATCCCCTTTTTCCCGCTCGCGCATCGCCGCGAGCAGCGACCGCAGACGGATGCGCGCCGCCCCCAAATTGCTGATCTCATCAATCTTGATCAAGGTATATACCTTGTTGTTGCGCTCCAAAATTTCCTGAACGGCATCGCAGGTAATGGCATCAATACCGCAGCCGAAGGAGGTCAGCTGCACCAGTTCCAGATCGTTCCTGCTGGCGGCCAGGCGGGCCGCACGGTACATCCGGGCATGGTAGGTCCACTGGTTGACCACGCCTACATCCCCTTCACTGCGATCCAGATGGCAGACCGAATCCTCAGTCAGCACGGCCAACCCCATACCCGTAATCATCTCGGCGATGCCGTGGTTAATTTCGGGGTCAGCATGGTAAGGATGGCCGCAGAGCAGAATGCCTTTGGTCTCGCTATGGGTAAGGAACTCCAGCGTTTCTTCGCCTTTGTTCCGCAGATCCGCTTTGGCCCGCTCGGCTTCGGCAAGACCTGCCTGCACGGCAGCGGCAATCTCTTCCTTCGGGATATCCGGGAAGGTCTTCACCAGAACCCGGGTCAGTGCCGGGATATCATCGAAGGTGAGGAACGGGCTCACGAGCGGTATGCCTTTTTCTTTCAGTCCATCCATGTTGTTGCGGATCACTTCGGGATAAGAAGCTACTACCGGGCAGTTGAAATGGTTCTGCGCCGCGTCGTCTTCCTTCTTCTCGTACACAACAGCCGGATAAAAGATGAAATCAACGCCTTTGCCAAGCAGGCTCTGCACATGGCCATGGGCCATCTTCGCCGGATAGCAGATGGATTCCGAAGGAATGGTATCCATTCCGCTCTCGTAGAGCTTCTTGCTGGATTTCGGGGACAACACTGTCCGATAGCGCAGTGCAGTGAAAAAGGTATGCCAGAACGGATAATTCTCGAACATGTTCATGGTCCGTGGAATTCCAACCGTCCCCCGCTCCGCCTGCTCCACAGGCAGCCCCTCATAATCAAAAAAACGTTCATATTTGTATTGCATCAGATTCGGCAGGTTATTCTTCTCTTTCTTGCCCCCCGCCCCGCGCTCACAGCGGTTGCCGGTGACATGGAAGCTCTTGTCGGGGAAGCGGCTGATCGTCAGCGCGCAGTTGTTGGCGCATAGTCTGCAGCGGCCCGGTGACACCTCATATTTGAAGGCTTCCAGTTCTTCGGGCCCCAGAAGGGTGCTGACTCCGTTAAGGCCGGCATGCTCTCTGGCAATCAATGCACAGCCGTAGGCGCCCATCACACCGGCAATATCCGGTCTGACCACTGTTCTTCCGGTCAGCAGCTCGAACGCGCGAAGCACGGCTTCATTATAGAAGGTTCCCCCCTGTACAATGATATTGTGCCCCAGATCCTCGGGGTTGCGGATTTTGATGACCTTCTGGAGCGCATTCTTAATGACAGAATACGCAAGCCCCGCCGACAGATCGGCCAGCGTGGCTCCTTCCTTCTGCACCTGCTTCACTTTGGAATTCATAAAGACCGTGCAGCGCGAGCCCAGATTAACCGGCTCGGTGGATTCCAGTGCAGCTGCAGCAAACTCCCCGATGCCAAGCTCCAGTGCGGACGCAAAGCTCTCCAGGAAGGAGCCGCAGCCCGCCGAGCAGGCTTCGTTCAGCATCAGGCTGTCGATGGCACCGCTGCGGATCTTGATGCACTTCATATCCTGCCCGCCGATGTCCAGGATGAAATCGACCTCCGGCATGAATTTGGAGGCTGCCTTGTAATGAGCAACGGTCTCCACTTCGCCGCCATCTGTACGAAGCGCAGCCTTGACCAGGCCTTCACCATATCCGGTTGCATACGCACCGGCAATATGGCAGCCCTCAGGGAGAATCCGGTAAATTTCCTTCAGGGCATCGCTGACCGATTGCAGGGGGTTGCCTTTGTTGCTTCCATAAAAGGTATAGAGAATTTCATCTGCCGATCCGGTAATCACCAGCTTGGTAGTGGTAGACCCGGCATCAATGCCGAGATAGCAGGGTCCCTGATATGTATCCAGCTCAGAACGCGGAGCTGCCGCCTGGCTGTGGCGGAGCCGGAACTGCTCCAGATCCTCCGGCGAGGCGAACAGCGGCTGCAGCTCGGCATCCTCGGCGCGGTCAGCCGAGAAATCCACGGCGTCCAGCCGGGCCAGCCAGCCGGACAGCGGCAGAACCAGCGGATCGGTCTGCGACAACGCGGAACCGATGGCGACAAAATACTGCGAATGCTCCGGAAACAGCACCTCGCTTTCTTTCAGCCCAAGCGTTTCGGCAAAACGCTTCCGCAGCGCGGGCAGAAAGGTCAGTGGCCCGCCTAGGAAAGCTACCCGTCCACGGATCGGGCGGCCGCAGGCCAGGCCGCTGATTGTCTGGTTGACAATGCTCTGAAAAATCGAAGCCGCCACATCCTCGCGGCGGGCGCCTTCGTTCAGCAGCGGCTGGACATCGCTTTTGGCAAAAACGCCGCAGCGCGATGCAATAGGATAGATTCGTTCATGCTGCTCGGCCAAGGCGTTCAAGCCCGCCGGGTCCGTCTGCAGCAGAGAAGCCATTTGATCGATGAATGCTCCTGTACCGCCCGCACAGGCCGTGTTCATCCGCTGCTCGATACCTCCGCTGAGATAGATAATCTTGGCGTCCTCGCCGCCCAGCTCGATCGCCGTATCGCACTGGGGGATCAGCCCGCTGATTGCCTTCGTGCAGGCAATTACCTCCTGAACAAATGGGACCTCGCCAAGCTTCGAGAGGGACAAGCCGGAGGAACCGCTTACAGTAAGAGCTGCCTCGCGATCCGGGAACCTGTCCCGTACATCCGACAGGAGGGAAAGCGCAGCTTTTTTTATATCGCTAAAATGTCTCACATAATCCTGATATACAATCGTATCACGTTCCATAACAACCAATTTGGCCGTAGTTGATCCGACGTCCAGCCCAATACGCAGCATCATCATGCCATTATCACCATGCCTTGCTCCAAATTTGAAGTAATATGAGGCAACTATATCATGAGTGCGCCTTATGTAAGCTGTTAAAAATGTTACAGACATTTACAATTAATTACTAGCATACTTATTTATTCATGATTTCTCCCAATACGGCTTCGACATGGCCCTTGACCCGGACTTTTCTCCATTCTTTGACCAGGATACCCTGCTCATCAATGAGGAATGTGGAGCGCACAATGCCCATAAATTCTTTACCGTAGAGCTTTTTGAGCTGCCAGACTCCGAATAATTGGCTTACGGTATGTTCCTCATCAGAAAGCAGCGGAAACGGCAGACTGTTCCTCTCGATAAACTTCGCGTGGGAAGACAGGCTGTCCGGACTGATTCCCAGCAGGACTGCATTGCCCCGGGCAATCGGGTCCCCGGCGTCACGGAATTCACAAGCCTCCTGCGTACAGGCAGGCGTCATATTTTTCGGATAAAAATACAGCACCACCTTGCGGCCGCGGTAATCACTTAAGCTGATATTTTGTCCTGTTGAAGCAGGAAGGGTGAAGTCCGGCACTTCTTGTCCGATCTTAATTTCGTTCATTGTATGGTTCTCTCCTTAATAATATGGATGTATATTCCGAAATTGCTTGTATACCTAAAAGAAATTATAATGTAGAGAATGTGAATGGGAAAGGAAGAACGAAATGCCACCAAGAAAGAAACGGCACGCAAAAGCCGGCAAGTCAAAGAAAAAACCGCTGCTCTGGACTCTGGCAATTATACTTCTCCTGATTATCGGCGGGATCGTTTATTATTTTGCTGAAATCTACAATCAAATGGACAACCTGCACAAGACCGGTGAAGACTCACCATTTGCAGCAGTTCCCTCGCCTTCAGCCGATGTCGTCCAGCCTCCGAAATGGGAAGGCACCGAGCCCGTTAATATCCTGCTTATGGGTGTCGATGCACGCGGGGTGAAGAAGGGTGAAGTTCCACGCTCGGATACGATGCTGGTCGCCTCTCTTGATCCGGTTAAGAAGAAATTTTATGTGTTCTCTATCCTCCGCGATACTTATGTTTCTATCCCTGAGCATGGCAAAGAACGCATCAATACGGCAATAACCCATGGACCCAATACGGCGATGCAGACTGTCAGCGACTTGCTCGGCATCCCGATTCAATATTATGTCTATACTGACTTCCAAGGCTTTATCAAGCTGGTGGATGCCGTCGGCGGTGTCGATTATGAGGTCGAGAAGGATATGGTCTACAAGACGAAAGCTGACGGACCCGAATACGACATCGATCTGAAAAAAGGCTTCCAGCATCTCGACGGCAGCATGGCGCTGCAATATGTGCGGTTCCGTCATGATGCCACCTCCGATTTCACGCGGACGGAACGCCAGCGCGGCTTCCTTAAGGCCGTAGCAGACAAGGTCATCAGTACTACTGCCATTATCAAGCTGCCTACGATTCTATCCCAGGTTACGCCTTATATCGATACCAACCTGGACGTTAATGACATGTGGAAGCTGGCTACCGTGGGCTATGACAGCTCGATGGGCGGCAGTGCACAAATTCCGCCGATGAATCTGCTTACCGAAGAAAAAACCAGCGGCGGCTCGGCAGTGCTCGGCATCAGCAGCGAAGACAAGCTGAAGGAATTCGTTCAGGATACGCTGGCAGGCCCTGAGCCGTCTCCATCGCCGGATGCTTCTCCGGGCAGCAGCCCTTCGGCCAGCGCCGGAAGTCAATAGAGCAATTCCATATAACCCATGCTTGGCATTAGGGCGGGCGAACAGCGGATGAATCCGGCGGTTCGCCCTTTCCCTTGTGCTACTACCACTGAAAGGATGATTAATTATGAACCGTACTACATCTGAACATTTGTATGAGGAAGCTCTGCAGCATATCGTCGGAGGCGTCAACAGTCCCTCCCGCTCCTTCAAAGCCGTTGGCGGCGGCGCTCCCGTCTTCATGAAACGCGCCGGAGGCTCCCGCTTCTGGGACGAAGACGGCAATGAATACATAGACTATCTGGCTGCCTACGGACCGATTATTACCGGCCATGCCCACCCCCATATTACAGCGGCAATTACCAAAGCAGCCGAAAACGGCCTGCTGTACGGAACGCCCACACAGCTTGAGATCAAGCTGGCCAAGATGCTGAAGGAGGCCATTCCTTCTATGGATAAAGTGCGCTTCGTCAATTCCGGCACCGAAGCCGTCATGACCACGATCCGTGTAGCCCGCGCTTATACGAAGCGCAGCAAGATTGTCAAATTCGCCGGCTGTTACCACGGCCATTCCGACCTTGTCCTGGTAGCCGCAGGCTCGGGTCCCTCCACTCTCGGCATACCGGACAGTGCCGGTGTCCCCGCCAGCATCGCCCAGGAGGTAATCACGGTTCCCTTTAATAATCTGGACGCACTCCGTGAGGCGCTGGATAAATGGGGCGAAGATGTCGCAGCCGTAATGGTGGAGCCGATTGTCGGCAATTTCGGCATGGTCATGCCGCAGCCCGGCTTCCTCGAAGGGCTCTGCAAGTTGGCCCATGACAACGGATCACTCGTCATTTACGACGAAGTCATCACTGCTTTCCGCTTCCATTACGGCTCCACCCAGACCTATGCAGGCCTAGACAATCATGAGGATATCATCCCTGACCTGACCGCACTGGGCAAAATCATCGGGGGCGGCTTGCCGATCGGTGCATACGGCGGACGTAAGCATATCATGGAGCAGGTTGCTCCCCTCGGACCGGCCTACCAGGCAGGTACGATGGCGGGTAATCCCGCCTCCATCTCCGCAGGCATCGCCTGCCTGGAGGTGCTTGCAGCCGAAGGCGTATACGATGAAATGGAGCGGCTGGCGATCCGCCTGACCGAAGGGCTGCAGGCATCTGCCGGACGCCATGGCATCCCGCTGACCATCAACCGGATCCGCGGCGCATTCTCCACCCATTTCTGCAGCCATCCGGTTACCAATTACGATGAAGCGCAGGATACGGACGGCGGGCTGTTCGCCAGCTTCTTCCGCCACATGCTGAACCGCGGCATCAACCTGGCCCCGTCCAAATATGAAGCCTGGTTCCTGACCACGGCGCATACCGATGCTGACATTGACGCCACGCTGGAAGCGGCAGAAGCCTCGTTCCAGGCCATGGCGGCGGAGAAATAAGCTTTCAGCAAGCATGACAGCTATGCATTCCATTTCGCTGAAGTTTCTGAAATCAAAGCAGACCCACTGCGGATTTGTGCAGTGGGTTATTTTTCTTTAACGCTCAGTATGGGGCTTGCTAAAGTCAATCTGCTTGTCATTGAAACTTTTGATAATTCTGTAAGTATAGCACCATTTTCCATATGGGAGCAGTTGTGGATTTCAGTTTAACAGTACCTGGAGGACCCTCTACGAATCCTGCGGCAACTCTAAGTGGAAAAAGGTTAACTAATTTGCCCCAGCACCCTGTTCTCCGCAGATGAAGTGGAAAAAGGTACACTAATTCAGCTCATTTCGCCCCCGTCGAGGTAATATGGCCCAATTAAGTTTCCTTTTTCCACTTGAATCTCGCGGTTGTTGATTTTGGAGCGAAATAAGTTCCCTTTTTCCAACTAGCGTTGTTCACTGCCCTCTTCGCAAGCGCTGGTTGGAAAAAGGTTATCTACTCCAGCTGATTGCCACCTGTTCGAGTAATTTCCGCTTCATTTTCTGCAACTCCACACGCGTGCTCCTCCCTCTTTTCTTATTTACCCTTTTGCTCATAAAGACTGTGGATCTCCACGCCTTGAGGGAGCTTGAAGGGATTCTCCTCATTAATCCGGTCGTAGAACATGATCCCATCCAGATGATCGATTTCATGCTGGACTACAATGGCCTGATAGCCTTTGAACTTCATAACCACTTCCTTGCCGTCCATATTATAGCCCTTCACCTTTACGGACTCGTATCTCGGGACAAATCCGTGCACCGGGCGGTCAACGGACAGGCAGCCCTCGCTCTCCGGCAGATAGATCATGGCCACCGAATGGCTGATCAGCTTCGGATTGACCCAGGCATGCTCCACCATGTTGCCTTTCTCATCTCTCAGGTACATTACGAACATCCGCTTCAGCAGTCCGATCTGGTTCGCCGACAACCCTACACCGGACCGCAGCTTGTATTTAGCGGAAACCTCCGGGTCCTGGCTGTTCTTCAAAAACTGCATCATGCACTGCAGCGCCTCTTGCTCCTCAGCCTGCAAGGGCATTTGTACGGGCTCCGCTACGCTGCGAAGCACCGAATCCCCTTCACGTACAATATCGTCCATGGTAATCATATATTCCGCATTAAATTTTGCACTAGACAACAACATTCATCCACCTTTATGCCGTACAGGCTGAATTTAATATTTATCTTAGCTTATGCGCGCCTATGGATTTATGAAAGCCGTCCGCAGCTTGCTGCTGTAATTCACATCGAAGCCAAGACCGGTGGCGAGCGCGGCCAGCGGCAGATAGGTTTTGTCCTCTTTGCCTACCTTTTGCAGAAAAGCCGGAGTATCGATGGCTGCCGCCGCTCCGTTTACCTTGATCGTTTTGGAGCCGATCGTGATCACGACGGTTCTTCCACCGTACACAATGGTCGCACTCTGGGTTTTATTGTCCCATTTTCCGGTGGCGCCCACAGCATTCAGAATATCCTTTAATGCCAGGAAGTTCTGGCCATTCTTCAGAACCGGCTTGTTCGGTGTATTCAGCTCCACTCCCTTCACCACAATCGACATGGGTGCGGCTGCGGCCGTCCAAGCAGAGACGGATGGAGTACGGTACTCTCCCCAATAGGCTTCGGCAAAAACCCGGGCGATGGTTTCATATCCCAGCTGTGTCGGATGGAAATCTGCAGCCCCTGCCCCAATGATATGGGTCAGCGATGCTTCCACACCGGCAAATTTCTCCGCTACATGGGCCACCTTTACCGGAGCATCCGGCTGATTCAGGCTGGCAGCTACACTTTCTGCCGCCCTGGTGAACTGCTGGGCAGCACTCATCAGCATGGGATAGGAGCTGCTCACCGCAATCTTGGGAGCAGGCTGATATTGATCAGCCAGCAGTATAGTGGCCTGCGGATTAACCGTACGGATATTCTCCAGAGCTGTCTTCACGTTGCCGCTGTAGCCTGCCATGAGCTGATCCAGCTGAGCCTTGAACGCCTCTTCCGTCAGATCCTTGGCGGTAAGCAGCAGGCTGCTGACATCATTCCCGCCAATCGTCAGCGTAATCAGGTCGGCTTCGCCAAGCTCGGCCTTAATCTGCGGAGTGAGTGCGGCAAATTGGTTGATCCGCGGATCAGGCAGACCCGCCTGGATCCCGTCGGCAGTGATAACGGCCCCATCTTTAATGGCTGCCGTATAATTCAGCAGCCCCGCTGTAGTAAGTCCCAGAATACCATAGTTACTAAGAGCGCTTCTGCCATGATACCAGCCTTGCTCCAGCAACCGCTCCGCATATCCGTAGGGTTTCACATTCGGATCGGTCATTCCGGGCTCATAGCCCGCCGTAATGGAGTCCCCCAGTGCTACGATGCGAAAAACATCCTGCTCCGAATTTTGTGCTGTTATGGCGGCTTGCGCTGCATTAGCAGAGCCGGCCCCTGCACTGATCAACAATGTGAACAGCAGCAGGCTGCTCGTGCCAGCCGCGTACATTTTTTTCCATGCGCTCAGCATCGTATCCCTCCCAAATTGGTATAATTCCATTCTATCATCCAGTCCGTCTATGCAAAAGAGCGGCTTCCCGTTATTCGGAAGCCGCTCCAGGCAGGAATCAAAATGATTTCTTAATAGTTATTTATCTTCAGGACCCTGATTTTTCTTCGCACGCTCCAGATACTTATCATATCTGTCATCCAGCTCATGGCCTATTTTACGGTAACGCAGCGTCTCTTCTACAATCGGATCAAGTGTTGTCTGAATACGTATTTCATATTTGGGTGAGATTTGGCGGATTTCCTTGGCGGTCCGGTCTACCTCTTCCATCTCGCCATCCTCCAGCAGCTCGCTCAGCTTGCGCTCCAGATCATCTTTTTCACTCACGCTTCTTGCCGCCCTCCTTATTTCTTGTATCCCGTTGCATCAGCTTCCCCTAGCGAGGTCACCAGGAAATCATGGATTCGTCCGTTACTTGCCACCACATGGCGGGTACCAATGTCATAGGGGTTGCCCATTGTATCCGTCACCTTGCCGCCGGATTCCAGAACCAGCAGCACACCCGCTGCACAGTCCCACGGGCTTAGGCCAACCTCCCAATAACCGTCTACCCGGCCCGCTGCCACATAGGCGAGATGCAGAGCGGCAGAGCCCCCTGCACGGACACCCCGGATCTGCGGCAGGATCTGCTGCAGCCCGGCCATATTCGCCGGCTGGGCGAAGGTACGGTCAGGAGGGAATCCCATCGCCACCAGGCTGCTTCCCGGGTCCGCTTCGGCAGATACAGAGGTAGGAATACCATGCATATATGCGCCCTTGCCTTTCTCTGCCACGAACATTTCATCGCGGATAGGGTCATAGATAACCCCCACGGTCAGCTCACCTTTGACTACCAGGGCTATGGAAACACAATAAAAGGGAAAGCCATGTACAAAATTGGTCGTCCCGTCAATCGGATCAACAATCCATAAATACTCATGCTTCCGTCCTTCTTCCAGGGCGGCGGTCAAAGCGTCAGCCCCTGGCTGAACGCTTTCTTCCCCGAGAATGGCATGGTCGGGATAATGGGTCAGGATCAGCCGGCGGATCATCTGCTCCACGCCTTTGTCCACTTCTGTAACCAGATCCTGGGCTGACGTCTTGCTGCCCAGCTCCTTCACATGGCCCTGTCTGTTCTTGATCCATTCCCCCGCTTTGGCAGCGGCGTTGATCGCTGCCGCTGTATGCCCCTTACTGGTCACTACGTAAGGCTCCCGTTCATTACGGTTATCAGGATTTGTAGGATTCATCTCTTCACTCCGCTTTCTTGAACATGATCGTTCTCTTATATAGAGACAAGGTGCGCTCTTTGGGACAGACGACATCCGGCAATCGGCCAGACCGGGTGCTTTCGGAGCGCCGGCCTTGTTTTTAACTAAAGTTTCATTCAACGTAACCTATTTCAGGAGACTAATCAAGTCAGAGGTTAGCCCGTTTCCCGCTTCTAGCACCGGGTTATCACGGGTTTATGGTTCAATATTGACGCTTGCTCCATCTAGTACCGTTATTCCGTTCCCGGCTTCCGCAAGCTCCTTCAGCGCCTCCATCAGACCAAACAGCGCTCCATCCTTCGCCTTCGCTTCAATCATCGCATCCACGGCCTGAGTATCCGCAGCGATACGCTTAAGAAAAGTCAGCAGCGGTGCGGGCTCCACACCATCGGCATGGCTGCGCGGGTCGGAAGGGCTGCGCGGACTGGATACATGAATCTTCGGCGGCAGCGTTTCACCGGGGAGCACATCCTTAAGCGCCAGTGGAGTCTGCCAGGTCTTCATAATCTCCGGCCACAGCTCCCAGGGAAGCTCGCCTTCGTTATTCACCCACTGATGATGAATATCCAGCACCATGGGCAGTCCCAATTTCCGGCTGACTTCAAGCGTCTCCGGGGCGGTGAAGGTCTTGTCATCATTCTCCAGCGTCAGCCTCTCCTGCAGTTCCAGCGGCAGTTCCGCAACATGCTCCAAAAAGCGCGCAGCCGCCGCAGGCTTGTCTCCGTATGCACCGCCGATGTGAATATTGTTCTTGGCAGCTGCCGGCAAGCCCATGGCTTTCAGCATATCCACATGATGCTGCAGATCGCGGACCGAACTGGCCAGCACCTCTGGCCGGGGGGTGCTCAGTACCGTAAAATGATCAGGGTGAAAAGACACCCGCAGCCCGTGCTTTTTTACATAGCTGCCCACTTCGGCAAAATCCGCAGCCAATGCGGTGAAGGGGTTCCAATCCTGCATATCGGGATGCGTTGCGAGCGGAATCAGTTTGGAGGTCAGGCGGTATACCCGGATATCCGAGCCGACATTATGCTTAAGCAGACGAAGCGTATTGTGCAGATTCCCGCGGGCGATGGCTTCCAGCCGCCGAAGTCCCGCAGCCCGGTCATTCAGCTTACTGAAACTGGCCAGCGTCATGGTCCTGGAGGGCGAGCAGTCCGGGATCACCGTAGACATGGCTACATAGCCAAACCGGACAATCATCCCTCTTCCCCAAAAAACATCTCATAAGCCAGCGCCGTCTGCACCCGCGACTCTTCCTCATTCAGCTTGCGCACCAGATCCATTTCGACGGCTGTAACCTCATTGCCCTGAAAATTAATTTCCGCGATGGACGCTGAAATTTTGACAATGGCTACTGCCACATTCTCCGGTGTGTAGGCGATGACCTTCTGGCCGGTCGGGTACACGCGGAAGCCTTGCTTTACCATTTTGGTGCGGCCGTATTCCAGCAGCTCGTACAGCTCCTGCTCATTTTTGAACTTGCATACGGAATTGAATTCAGATTGAAAACCCATGGTTCCTCTCTCCTTCCCGGCCGGAATGATCCTGCCGCTCGCAAAATGTTATTCGTTGTCGTACTTCAGACCCTGCTTGAAATGGTAACGCTCCAGCGCCAGCTCTATCATGCGGTCCAGCAATGCCTGGTAAGATACGCCGGTCTCGCGCCACAGCAGCGGATACATGCTGTAAGGTGTGAAGCCGGGCATCGTATTCACTTCATTGATGAGAATCTTCCCGTCGGATTTGCGCAGGAAGAAGTCGGCACGCGTAATGCCGCTGCCCTCAATCGCCCGGAAGGCCTGAATGGCAGATTCGCGCAGACGGTCGGCAACCTCAGGGTCCACAGGAGCCGGAATCAGCATCTGCGATTTGCCGTCGGTGTATTTTGCCGCATAATCATAATATTCACCAGAAGAGACGATTTCACCCGGAACCGAAGCCTCCGGCTCCTCATTGCCGAGCACACTGACTTCAACCTCGCGCGCATCGACAAATTCCTCAATAATAACTTTGGTATCATAGCGGAACGCAAGCTCCACCGCCTTGATCAGGCTCTCCTTGTCAACGGCTTTGGAAATACCTACACTGGAGCCCAGATTGGCAGGCTTGACGAACACCGGATACCCCAGCTTATCCTCCAGACTGATGATCAGCTCATGGCTTTTGCGTTTCCAGGCACTGATATTGAAATAGCAGTATTCACATTGATCCAGACCGGCTTCTCCGAAGAGCTTCTTCATCACAACTTTATCCATGCCTGCGGATGACGCCAGCACGCCTGCGCCGATATAAGGGATATTGGCCATTTCGAACAAACCCTGAATCGTTCCGTCTTCTCCGTTGGTGCCGTGCAGCAGCGGGAACATCACATCAATCAACGGATCCCCGCCGGCCAGTCCGCTGAATACCGCATTTAGTGCCATACTCATATCTCCGGCTTCGCCGCCCAGCTTCAGCTCCTCAATAGTACCAAAAGGGGCATCCAGCGCCGCTCCGGCCTTCCAGAGCCCCTGCTTGGAAATATAAAAAGGTATAATCTCATATTTAGCGTAGTCAAAAGCGTTCATAACCGCAAACGCCGTCTGCAGCGATACCTCGTGCTCTCCGGATTTGCCGCCGTACACCAGTCCTACGGTTAATTTTGCGTCCCCCATGCCCTAACCTCTTTCTGATTTATAAGTAGTCATTGATATGAAAAAAACGGTAAGCCGTTCTGTCGGTCCATGCATAGGAATCACGGTAATCCCAAAAGCGGTGCCGGCTGCTGACCGTCCGCGCATTCACGAGCGGCTGCCCAGCCGCATCAAAAGCGGTAACAATCGTGCTGTGCTGATAATGGCCGTTGCCGTCCCAATCATACTGGATGACGTCACCAAGCATCAGCTGATCGGCCCGTTCCACCGCCTCGGCCCGGAGTCCGCTGCTTCGGCCTGCGCTTAAATATCGCTGCAGACTGTCCGACACGGCCCAGCTGAAGCTCCACCATTCCTGCGCGCCATTGTAGCCTTTGTACCACCAGCCCGTTTCTCTTTTACCAGTATAGTTGATAGGCGCTCCCCCTGCAAAGAGACATTGGGACACATAATTGGTGCAGTCCACATCAAACACCTCGAACTCCGGATTGCCGTCCTTCCACCACCGGTCTGCATAGGCTGCAGCTTCTTCCCGGCGGTAGCGCACCTCTTTGCTGCTGGTAATGCTGCGCAGAATATTGCGGTTAAGCAGCGGCTGCGACGGCTGCGGGACAGGGAGCACCTCACCCCATTTGGACAGCCGCAGCGCCGGTTCTGCTCCTACCACTTTGCGCATCGAATTCCGCTCCGGCACACTGCGCTCTACAGCAGCAATTTCCCAGGCGCTCCCTTCAAGCACAAAAGTCAGCCGCTCCGACTCAATAACATCCTCGCGGTGCGTTATGCCGCCTTTCTCGTAATACAGCGCACTGTGCAGCGCTATATCCGCCACCACCTCGGACGGATTCTGCCGCACGGTCCGCAGCGTACGGACACCGGTCTCCGAACGCAGCGGTGTAATGCCGCGCCACTGGTACCACTGTGCCATACGCCGGGAGCGTTCACCCTGCTCCAGCAGGAACCTCGGGTCCCTGACAGTGCTGCGTTGCTGTTCGGCACCAGGCGCCACCCTTCCCTTATTCACCTGATCAACATACACATAGAGACTTTGCTTCCACTGCTGCTCCATTCCATTTACCCGCCCCTTCATCCCTGTTTGGCTGCTGTTCTATGTATATGAGGAAATCCTCGCAGCTATACAGCTAGAAATCAGAAGAAACGCTTTGGGCTTGGTGCGATGACGGGGCAATGTAACTCATTTAGGTGATGAAGGGGCAGTTGTATCTCTTTTATGTGATGACTGGAGTACTTTAAATCATTTACTGGATGACGGGACTGCTGTAAGTCATTTACATGATGAAGGGGCTGCTATAACTCATTCACATGATTAAAGAGTAACTGTATCTCACTTAGTTGGAGACGCAACTGTTGTCTCACTGTTAGATGGGTTGTTGTGTTATGCTCCTGCAGGATCTGGTGTAATAATTACTTGGAGCGGAGGCAATCATTAATACCATTAGGAAAGCCCGGAACAATTCAACGTTCTCCGGCCAGCTAGGGTAGTGCGCCCCAACAACGGCATTTCTGCCGGTATTTCTACCGTTGTTTCACCCGGTTCCCGGCGGGAACTGGTGGCAGCAGCCTACTTCTGCCGAAATCAGAGGTACTTTTACCTCTCATTTGACCCGGTAGCCTACTTCTGCCGGAATCAGAGGTACTTTTACCTCTCATTTGACCCGTTAGGCTAATTCTGCCGGAATCAGAGGTACTTTTACCTCTCATTTGACCCGTTAGCCTACTTCTGCCGGAATCAGAGGTACTTTTACCTCTCATTTGGCCCGGTAGCCTACTTCTGCCGGAATCAAAGTTTCATCATTCCCCGCAGCATCGTTCTCACAACGGCATTTCTGCCAGCACACCCGGTGCAATCCTCATTTTTCCAAGCTTGAAACCTAACATCCCATATGTAAATTCGGGCGTGTAAACGGCAAAAAAAACTTTACTCCCCCCATTGTAACCGTTATACTTGAGATATACGAAATATTGAAATGTAGTTTCATCAGATGAAACAAGGAGGCGCATATATGCCAAGCAAGGACCATTTTTCGCTGGCCCGCACCCTGGAGTCAGGCGGCAAAAGCTATCGCTACTATCATCTTAACTCCCTAGAAGAGCAAGGCGCAGGCGACATTTCCTCCCTGCCGTTTTCCATCAAAGTATTGCTTGAGGCGGCTGTCCGCCAGTATGACGGGCGGGCGATTACCGAAGAGCACGTCAAGCAGCTGGCCGGCTGGTCAGGCGGTATCGACCGCAACAAAGAAATCCCCTTCATCCCGGCCCGGATCGTGCTGCAGGATTTCACCGGCGTACCGGTGGTTGTCGATCTGGCAGCCATGCGTGATACCGTCAAGAAAGCCGGCGGAGACCCGAAGAAGATCAATCCGCTCGTCCCGGTAGATCTGGTTATTGACCACTCGGTTATGGTCGATGCCTTTGGTACCGCAGACGCGCTTGAATACAATATGAATGTCGAGTTCGAGCGCAACGAAGAACGCTACCGTTTCCTGCGCTGGGCACAGACAGCCTTCAACAATTTCCGCGCCGTTCCTCCGGCAACCGGGATTGTGCACCAGGTTAACCTGGAATATCTGGCTTCTGTAGCAGCCACCAAAACGGTTGACGGGGAAACTGTAGTATACCCTGATTCCCTGGTCGGAACCGATTCCCATACAACAATGATCAACGGTCTCGGCGTAGTCGGCTGGGGCGTTGGCGGCATCGAGGCGGAAGCCGGAATGCTGGGGCAGCCGCTTTATTTTGTGACACCGGATGTGGTGGGCTTCAAGCTTACCGGCAGTCTGGTAGAGGGCGCTACGGCAACCGATCTGGCGCTGACCGTTACCCAAATGCTGCGCAAAAAGGGCGTAGTCGGCAAATTTGTCGAATTCTACGGACCGGGCCTGGCCAACATCAGCTTGGCGGACCGCGCGACTGTAGCCAATATGGCTCCTGAATACGGGGCGACGATCGGGTTCTTCCCAGTGGACGACGAGACGCTTGCCTACCTCCGCAGCACCGGCCGTCCGGATGAGCTCGTGGAGCTAGTCGGGGACTATTACAAGGCGCAGGGTATGTTCCGTACTTCTGACACTCCTGACCCGCACTTCAGCGACATCATTGAGCTTGACCTCGCTTCTGTAGTTCCGAGCCTTGCCGGACCGAAACGTCCGCAGGACCGGGTTGAGCTAACGCATATGAAAGAAAACTTCGAAGGCATTATCCGCACTCCGGTCGACAAAGGCGGCTATGGCCTAAGCGACGAGAAGATCAACGAAGTTGTGGAAGTGCAGCACAAGAACGGCACCACCAGCAAGCTCAGCACAGGGGCAGTCGTGATCGCAGCGATTACAAGCTGTACCAACACCTCCAACCCAAGCGTAATGCTCGGAGCCGGTCTGCTGGCCAAGAAAGCGGTAGAACGCGGTCTGACCAAACCTGGGTACGTAAAAAGCAGTCTCACTCCAGGCTCGCTGGTTGTTACCGAATACCTGGAAAAGGCGGATCTGCTGAAGCCGCTGGAAGCACTCGGCTTCTATCTGGCCGGTTACGGCTGTGCCACCTGTATCGGCAACTCCGGCCCGCTGCCGGATGAAGTCAGCCAGGCGATCACAGACAATGATATGACAGTAGCTGCCGTAATATCCGGAAACCGGAACTTTGAGGGCCGCGTGCATGCCCAGGTCAAAGCAAATTACCTGGCGTCGCCGCCGCTTGTTGTAGCTTATGCGCTGGCGGGTACGGTCAACATTGATCTGAAGACCGAGCCGCTGGGTTATGATCCGCAAGGCGAGCCTGTGTACCTTGCCGATATCTGGCCAACCTCCGCGGAAATCCGCGAAGCAATCGGTCTCTCGCTTAGTCCGGACATGTTCCGCCGCAAATACGAAAATGTATTTACAGCTAACGAACGCTGGAATTCCATTCCGGTGCCGGAAGGCGAGCTGTATGAATGGGATGACAAATCTACGTATATCCAGAACCCGCCGTTCTTCGAGCATCTGGCAGACGGCGTCGGCGATATCGAGGATATCCGCAATTCCCGCGTGCTGGCGCTGCTTGGTGATTCCGTGACCACCGACCACATCTCGCCGGCGGGTAACATCTCCACGAGCGGTCCTGCCGGTGAATACCTGCGGAGCCATGGCGTGGAACGCGCCGACTTCAACTCCTACGGCTCACGCCGCGGGAACCATGAAGTAATGATGCGGGGCACATTCGCCAATATCCGCATCCGCAATGCGGTCGCTCCGGGAACGGAAGGCGGGGTCACCACCTTCCTGCCAAGCGAAGAAGTGATGTCGATCTATGATGCGTCCATGCTGTACCAATCCGCAGGACAGAATCTGATCGTCATCGCCGGCAAGGAATACGGTACCGGCAGCTCACGCGACTGGGCAGCCAAAGGCACACTCCTGCTGGGCGTCAAAGCCGTCATCGCGGAGAGCTTCGAGCGGATTCACCGCAGCAATCTCGTGGGCATGGGCGTACTTCCGCTGCAATTCCAGGAAGGCCATGGCTGGAGCAGTATGGGCCTGACCGGCCGCGAGACCTTCAATATCACCGGACTTGGTAACGATGTTGTGCCGGGTCAGGAACTGACTGTCACCGCCACCCGCGAAGACGGCACGCAGTTCGAGTTCCCGGTTACCGCCCGTCTCGACAGCACCGTTGATATCGACTACTACCGCAATGGCGGCATTCTGCAGACCGTACTCCGCCAGATGCTGGCCGATGCAGCCACGTCGGATTCGGCGCTTCCGGTAGAATGAAAATTGTGGAAGGACCGGATACCTGCGCTCAGCTCCTGTAAATCCTGCCTTTCCTAACATAAACAGCCTCCAATCCTCCCTGCGGGAGGATTGGAGGCTGTTGTGCTGTAAGAATGGCCAAGGCTAAATCTCAATCCGCTCTGAATTCAGAATCCTTTTATAGACCAGCGCAATGATCTGCGAGCGGTCCGTCACGTTCATTTTATTGAAAATGCGGCTCAAGTGGTTTTTGACGGTATGCTCGCTGAT
>RCUU01000688.1_pt1 | contig 17925 bp, 18 predicted proteins | sample 2166211 | NCBI WGS metagenome assembly RCUU01 (sample SAMN09932620, study PRJNA488358) | compost metagenome | feature: garden; material: soil; isolation source: compost soil in phenylacetic acid-enriched culture | place: Germany: Experimental Botanical Garden Goettingen | collected 2016-01-27
AGGTAATTGCTTTGCCACTCGTCTTCGCCTGTGGCGGAACGTAAGATTGGGTTAGCGGAGAAAACCCGTGTTGTGGCTCTTTGTAATTGTTATCCAAGGAATATCCTCCTATTAATGAGTCATTATTTCTATTATACTTCCCGTAGTAAATTACTGTAAATCTATCTCGTAAATTAATAATTTTTGCCGAACCGTATACAACCCCCCCTTCACATTATTTCCATGTCGTTGAGAGTCACATCTAATTCTGATTTACGTGGAGGGTAGGGAATATATCCGTGAAGCGAGAATCGTAAGAAGTTGGGTATAATGATACCATGTAGTAAGCTTGGAGTACGAGCACAGCATACAATCTAATACAGCAAAGGAAGTAGATTATCATGATCAATTTCATCATTCCCACCCCTAATGTCACCATTACCAAAATCGTTGAAGATCCTGTCCACAGAGAAATTTATGAAACGTATATCATTAATGAAGGCAAGGCCAAATATAACGAAGACAAAGTATTTTTCAGGCAGGCCTAAATGACAAGCAACCCTAAACAACGTTACCGTTTCAGTGAAGCGCCGATCTGGAAAGTCCAGCGAGAATATTATGAAGAGAAGGGAACGAAGGCCTGGAATAATGACCAAGTTCCCCAATATATAACGAGTAATCCTATGATCGCTTCTGCATATGCAGAAATGATCTTTGGGTTTCTTCAAGATCGAGTGAATAGGGGAAATGGCTCTGAGCCAGTGTATATTGTGGAGCTTGGAGCAGGAGCGGGGCGTCTTGCTTTCCATTTGTTAAACGACTTGTGTCAGTTAATAGACTACGCCGGGATCTCGCTGCCTTCGTTTCGCTATATCATGACGGATTTGGCAATGAACAATGTTATGGCATGGAAGAGGCATCCCGCGTTTCAAAAGTTTATTGCCGAAGGATTACTGGAATTTGCACGATTTGATGCTGTGCATGATTCCGTGCTGAACCTCATTGTATCAGGCACTACGATTAGTGAAGGAGATTTAAAACAACCGTTAATTCTTGTTGCCAACTACTTCTTTGATAGCATACCGCAAGATTTGATTTACATTGGCGATGGGGAAGTTTATGAAACGGATGTTTACATTGAACAATCCGAATATCATGATTCACTTAAACCAGCAGAATGGTTAGATCAAATCACTTTACGCTTTGAGCATCGACGAGCGCCCGAGTACGAACAAGAAAACTATCCTTACCGCAATGTAATTTCCATTTATCAGGAACAACTAGAAGACTCGCATATTTTATTTCCTGCTGCTGGTATCGCTTGTTTAGAGCATTTGAATCGGTTATCCCAGTCGGGATTTCTATTGATAACAGCAGATAAAGGAGATCACTTGCTGGATAGCTGGAAATTTGCAGAACCACCCGAGTTGATTTTACATGGAAGCTTTTCCTTAACGGCAAACTACCATGCGATTAAATATGTCTATGAGCAAAAAGGAGCTGCGGCGTTATTCCCTCCGCATCATTATAAAAATATTAATGTGGGTTGTATTCTCCATCTGGATAAACCAATGGATTATTACAACCTGCGATTAGCTTTCCGTCGTTGTATTGAACGCTTTGGTCCTGATGATTTTTTTAGTATGAAATGGTGGGTGGATCGCAATCTAGATAGCATGGGGTTGCAGCAAATCTTAAGTTTTTGGCGTTTAAGCGGCTATGATGCAGAATTTTTCATTCAGAGTACGAAACGCATTTCCAACCTGTTGCCAGAATCAAATGAAGAAGAAAAGCAGGATTTGCTTAGATGCGTTCAACTGATGTGGTCATCGTACTACGTCATGGAGCAAAGGTATGATCTGGCGCTCGATGCAGGATTGATACTATTTGAGATGGAAATGTACGAACACTCCAAATATTATTTGGAGATTTCGGTACACGAAGAGCAAGATGAGGTCGTATCAACTGTATTTTATTGTCTAGCCGTTTGCTGTTTTGAGTTAGACTTAGTTGAAGATGCAAAGAGGTACTTACAAAGGTTGTTGGAACTTGAGCCTGAACACGAAGAGGCATTAGCGCTGATGAGCCACTGATACGGGTATCTCACAATCTAAAATCACGACAGAAGGTCGTGAACAGGGTAACCTTTTTTTCGCTGTTAGAGGGGTTACGGAGAACCGTATCATAAGTAACGGCGAAAAAAAGGGAGTGTGCGGACACTCCCTTTGAGCTAATATTGTCTGTTATCAAATGTCTACTAGAACACTTAATTTACCGTCTTATTGACAAAATCAATCTCATTTCTGATCCCTGCATGGGCGTCATTCCACAGGCCCTTTGTCAGGCGAATGCGCAGCAGGCATGTGTTAGGGTCTTCGTCGTTATTGGCTTCGTTATACCACTCGGCGAATATTGTGCGCAGCTTTGTCATCATCTCCGCGTTTTTCTCGTCACATACCCAGCCCAGGTTTTCACCGATCCCATCGGCCGTAAAGTTTTCGACGATGATACAAACGGCGACTTCGGGGTTTTGGGCGATCTGCTGCATCTTGCCTGAGGTCGCGTAAGTGACGGTGTAGAACGCGCCGTCCTCATAATAGGCGTCCACAATGCGGGCGGCGGGACGGCTTTTGCCATTGGCCCCCGGTTCCAGTGCGATGGTAGACAGAGAGATCAAGCCGTCCTTGTTACCCACTTGTTTTTCCAGCAGCTTCATGGCTTCGTCGTACTTGCTCATTATATTACCTCCTAAAGTGTCATAAGGCATACATTATTAAGCTTATCATTGTAAAATCTTAGTGCATGTGAAGAATAATACGATAAAATATAAAAATCGCTATCATAATTCAGCAATAGTATAAGGTACTCGAGATGCAGAGTGGTGGATGTGGACAATGGAGAAAATAAGGGAGTGAACAGGGGGCTTCATATGACAATCGAAAAGTACGGAAATAACAGAGAACGATTTATAAATGATTTAATGAATTTGATGGTACTGATAGAAGGTGGGATTGTTGAATTACGCGATTATATTAATACGAATAAAGAATGCTTAACAGAACGGAATGCTACACAATTACAAATGAAAATGAGAACACAATATATAACAAAGAAGCGAACGGCTTTCGATTACTATCGGACGCTGAATGGTAGTATGCGTGCAAAGCGGGAACCAAGGGGTATCGGTATGAGAGAATCGATAAGATTGCATGGTATAAGGGAAATTCGAACGGATCACCCCAGGAGGTTGGGAAATTGCTTCCTAATCCATGGGGGCTTTACGATATGATCGGGAATGTTTGGGAATGGTGCTGGGATCTCTATGATACTAAACGATATGGGAACTATAGAGTCTTTCGAGGCGGCAGTTGGGCGGAAGTCGAGAACAACTGTGGTTCTACGGTTAGAAGGAAAAGCGTGCCTGATTTCAAGATAGATGATCTTGGTTTTAGAATAGCATGCGGAAAGCACTAATAGATTAACGACCTTGCCGTTACAAACAGAGCGGAGAGCCCCACCACAAGTAACGGCAAAAAGTAGTTCCAGTGAAGCCTGGATACTTCTGCACAATTTCAACGATTGAGTAAAAATTCATGCTCATAAATTGCATTAACCCTCTGCAGTACGTTCCGCGCTTGATCTTGAAATTTTAATTCTGCAATCCGACCTTTCATTAAAAACACACCAGTCTTATCGCAATGTTCCCCGAGGGCTCCTTCATACAACTTGTTGGCTCCGTGGGTAGGGGGAGAAAAAAACAGCTTCATTAACATTGTAACCAATAAAGGCAGACCTGATTTTTTCCCTTTCCTTAACGTATTGTTGCCGCCCGGATCAACACTGCGGACCTTGATGTCGTCCTTGGCAAGTTGCGGCGCTATGGCCTGAGTCCATAGTGAAAGTGCTAGCTTTGAGGTAGCGTAAGGACCAAGTAGTTTACGGAAGGTTTTGGGCAGCTCTAGTTTTTCGATAGTAAACTCTTTTGTCCATTTTTGTGCAGAAGATGAGGTGTTGATTACCGTTTTGAAGTGGCCGCGTTTTATAAGCTCCATCAATTCCATAAGAATGATAAACGGAACGACCGTTAACAACTCATAATGTAGTTCCCGACCCTGTTTCGAATAGGCCATCTGGGAAAAAGACCCGCCAGCGTTGTTAAACAAAATGTCGATCCGCTGTTCCTTGCCCTTGATTTCCTCCAATGTCCGTCTCAAGCTGGCGTAATCGGCAAGATCAGTCGTTTTGTAAATTCGAAGCCTTCCAAGCTTGAGTGCGGTTTGGATTCTCTCATCGTCCGACGGAAAGTCGGAACGGTTCAAAGCAATCACTTGCCAGTCCTCCGACAGCAGCTTACGGGTTAATTCCAACCCGATTCCTGCGTTTGCACCCGTAATAAAAGCGACCGTTGGGCCTTGTCTCTTGTTCATTTCACGTCTCCTCCTGATATCGGGCATCCCCTTGATAGTGCACATTCTATAACTTGGAGTCGACTCCAAGTCAAGGCAGAGAAGCATAGATTTTTGCCCTAGTGATAAGAGACTTGACTTAGAGCCCGCATTCGGACGTATAATGCACTAAAATCATCTCCGAAAGGAGCGGACAGGATGAAGGAAGAGCTGACTTTTACGATAAAGCAAATCGCTAAGCAAATCGGAATTTCCGAAGATACGATCCGGTATTATGAAAAGATCGAGTTATTGCCCCGGGCTAACCGGAAGGGTAACGGACATCGCGTCTATCGGCAGGAGGACATCGATACAATCAGCCTAATCTATTGCCTGAAGAAAACGGGGTTGCCGCTGGGAGAAATGCGACCTTTTTTGGCGGTCGCTGCCGATGCTGATCCCGCGGAGCATCCCGAGTTGGTGGATCTCTTAAAAAATCATCGGGAAAATATCGTTGCCCAAATCGCCTCTTTGCAGCAGGTCGTGGATTTTATTGATATGAAATTAGAGGAGGGGAGAATCCGTAAAGACTGCTCCGATGATATTCCGAAGGCCATGACGGGAGGAACGAACCCAAAGCCCGTCTCACCTGTGGAGATGACCTTTTTTCCGGGATCGTCCGGGGTACGAAGGTCACTAACATAAACTTTTCGCCGTTAGCTCTGCTCGGAGCAGATGTTCCAGAAGGGGAGCGATGAAAGCTGGCCATACAAGTAGAACTTCATGCATGGAATAGACAGGTATGTCCATGATAGATAAAATATATCCTAGACACGAGAACATATAAATTCGTTGTTATGTAAATAAAAAGGGGTTTACCAGGCGAACTGCAAATAAAAAATGAATTGGAAACGGTCATTCAATGTTTGGATGAAAGGAGCAGAGGCTCATGGAAGCAACCGCACAGGAAGTGGCGGAATGGATGGTCAAAGAGATCCGATTTACGGGGATGCTATACCAGACCGATGCGATTGAATATGTAAAGACCCATTTTGGCGAACAATTCGTATTTGTGAATGAGAATGGAAATGCCTCGTTGTCCAAAGAGGTGATAAAGGCTTTCCGCAAGCTCCACGGTGGCAGAATAGCTTGGGAACGCGACAGCTTCATGTGGGCTTGGACCTGAGACGTATAGAAGTCGTATTGATACCAAATCTTCCAACAGAGGGGGCCCTAAAGTCAAAAAATGACGGTGGGACACCCTCTTTTATTTTAAAGTTTGAATTCAGCAAACGCCTTGTATAGAGATTTTCACAACCATAAACATTTCCAGAAAAAAACCAGGCGAACGCTCCCCGGTAGAGTACCGAAATGCGATCGCCTCATAAATTCATCTTCTTTTTTTACTGTCTACCTGATTGCGGTATCCGCCTATTCATGCTCCAACATTTCCTTCAGAGAGGCATCGAGTGCCAGTAACCGGATCAGAATCGTCGCCGTCTCTGCGCGGGTCGTCAGACCTTTAGGCTTAAAGGTTTGGTCCGTATAGCCGGTTACGATTCTTGCCCTCTGCGCGGCTTCAATTGATTCCGTCGCATAGTTCCCCGCACTCGTCAAATCGATAAAATCCACGCTGCCTGATTGTGGAAGAGCTTCTACGTTCAACAACCTGACAATCATGACAACCATGTCTTCCCTTGTAATCGCCTCATCCGGTTTGAAGCTGCCGTCTCCATCGCCTGTCACAATTCCATAATACGCTAACGCTTCTATCGCATCCTTGGCCCAGTGCTGCTGTACATCAGGAAACTTGGCCCCGCCAGCATGCGTAACGTCAATGACCAGCAATCTTGCCAGCATGGATGCAAACTCCGCTCTTGTAATCACTTGATTCGGTTTAAAGCTTCTATCGGGGTACCCTTGTATCGCATCAAGCTTGACTAGCTTATTGATTGAAGTAATGGCCCAGTTGTTCGAAATATCCGTAAACGATTGAACAGAGGCTGCCGATTGAAGCTTCTCTTTAATCTCGTAAGTCAACTTCTCCAGATCGATTATATCTGATTTGAAAATATCCGGTTTGGATATCTCCGGAGTTGGCTCTGGTGACGTCGGCGTCAGCGGTGATGGCGTTGGAGTCGGCATTACCACATTCGGAGGTGCCGGCGTAGGTGTTGGTGGTGACGTTGACGTCGACATTGGCGTTACCGCATTCGAAGGTGCTGATTCCGCACCGCTGCCTCCAGCATTGATCGCTTTCACGGTGAATGTGTAAGCGATCCCGTTGGTTAAGCCCCGGAATGTGAAGGGACTTGTCGTTGCAGCAGTGGTCAATCCGCCAGGATTGGCGATCACCTCGTACCCTGTAATGGGACTGCCTCCGTCAAACGCCGGGGCGTTGAAGGTAATCGTCGCTTGGCTATCGCCCGCCACCGCCAGGACATTAGTAGGCACATCCGGCAAAGTAAATGGAGTCGCACTTATGATATTGGAGAAAGGACCTGTTCCTTGTTGATTTTCCCCTTGAATCGTGAAGTAATAGGTTGTCCCATTCGCCAGACCCGTTGCTGTATAGTCATATACAGACCCGACCACCGAAGCAATCCTGGTTCCACTTACAGAAGGCGTCGAGCTTTGATAGATATGATAGTTCGCAGCGCCATTTACAGGTACCCACGTCAGACTCGCCTGCCCATCGCCAGAAACCGCTGGTTGTAGTAGCGGCGCTCCCGGCACTGGTGTTGAATCACTAATATGAACCGTTAACGACAGTGAGGCCAGGGAACCAAAATCGAATGTCAGTACCGTCTGACCGATTGGCAATGTCGTCAAATAGTGAGAATATACAGTCACCGTGTTGCCTGTAAGCTCGTAATCCAATCCTTTAATTAACGAAACGGCACCATTCCGAATATCCGACAACATATAACCGTTCGAATTCAGCATGAACACTATATTTCGATTTTGCGCGCTATCCACATTTTTATCATAAAATCCAATCGGAGTTGTAGTTGCTGGAGCTGCTAATGTGTAAGTCGCGCTCAACAGCGGACTGTCCACCATATCGGTCCTCACGGCAAAAGCCCGCACATGCACCGATTCGCCTGGTGCCCCGGTGATCGTAACTTCTGTTCCGCGTGCACTGCTTCGCGTTGGCACGGTACCGTCGGTCGTATAATAAATCGTTGCACCAGCAGTAGCTGTACTCAACGACACTACGCTATTATTCGCAATGCTAGTCCCGCTGACTGGATAAGCAGTCGGTGTATCCACTTTTGCGACTTTCCATTGAATCCGTTGGTTGCCCGTATCTACAGCATAAACTTTGCCGCTTGGATCAATGGCTATATCTGTCGGATTGTTAAACTGACCTTCTCTATTACCTGTGCTGCCCCACTGGTCAACATAAGCTCCATCAACAGTGAAGCTCTGAATCCGGTCATTATTGCTATCAGCTATGTAGACCTGATCGTGGCTGTCGATTGCAATGCCTTGAGGATGATCCAATTGACCGTTATCATGACCAAGGCTTCCCCATTGACCAAGAAAGCTGCCATCTCCATCAAATTTCTGAATGCGATGATTGACGCTATCCGTGACATAGATATGATCGTTACTATCGATCGCTATTCCTGATGGAGACTCAAACTGTCCATTACCTCCACCTTGACTTCCCCATTGACTGACGTAGTCTCCATCGGCATCAAATTTTTGAATACGGTGGTTACCGCTATCCACCACATAGACATCTCCATTCGTATTAACCGCTATGCCTTTAGGGTCAACGAACAGACCATCGCCGGAACCCTGTCCTCCCCATTGACCCGTATAGGTTCCATCCGCATTAAATTTCTGAATGCGATGGTTGCCGGTATCCGTTACGTAGATATGGCCTGCGCTGTTAATCGCTACACTGGTTGGGTGATCAAACTGACCATTCGCATTTCCTCTGCTGCCCCAGCCTGCGAGATAGGCTCCACTAGAATCGAACGTTTGAATCCGATGGCTTCCTCTCTCAATTACATAGACATTACCGTTGCTATTGAACGCAATTCCACTCGGATCGTTAAACCGGACAATACCGCTTGCACTGTTCAGGACGGCGAGGTACTCTCCATTCGGATCAAATGTTTGCAATCGGTTGTTCAAAGCTTCTGTTACATAGATGTTGCCATTGGGATCTATGGTTACACTATTGGGGAAACTTAATTGTCCGCTGCCGGTACCAAAGCTCCCCCATTGGTCCATATAGACGCCATTCGAATCAAACTTTTGAATTCGATTATTTTGGGCATCCGTTACATAAACATGGCCGCTACTGTCCGCTTCGATTGAAAAGGGATATTTAAACTGCCCATTACCTGTGCCCATGCTTCCCCATTGCGTAATATAGGTACCGTCCGAAGTGAATTTTTGTACTCGATGGTTTTCACTCTCTGCTGTATATACATTACCGGTCTGGTCGACTGCAATGCCGTAAATAAGATTGAACTGCCCATTACCGGTGCCAAAGCTTCCCCATTGGGTGAGAAAGCTCCCATTGGAATCCAATACTTGAATTCTGTAATTATCCCTATCCGCTACATAAATATTTCCGTTGTAGTCAATCGCTAAATTAACCGGAGCGCGGAACTGTCCATTACCGGTGCCATACGCTCCCCACTCGCTAAGATAATTTCCATTCGAATCAAATTTTTGAATCCGGTTATTACCGCGATCCGCTACGTAAACATTGCCATTGCGATCCATTGCGATCCCGCTAGGAAAATTAAACACGCCTTCTCCACTGCCGTAGCCCCCCCAATCGTTAAGGTACATTCCATTACGATCTACCTTAACAATTCGATTGTTTATTGAATCTGCAATGTATACATTTCCTTCGTTGTCTATCGTTGAATCGACTGGACGATCAAAAGTGTAGTGTTTATTAGGAAGCCAAGGAGTAAATTCGCTTCCTCCACTTGCGGCAACAACCGGGACTGCGTTCAGCAGCAGCGACATGACTAGTATGAAATGAAACAAAATTCTCTTGTGACGACCCCTGTGTTTCACCATCGTTCTTATATCATCCTTTCTATTCTATTGCGTTGAACGAAATAGAATTCTCTGATCTGTCAAAAGCCGTAGCCTGGACACAGAAAGTGTGAAGAATCTATGTGACCGCTTATAGAATATTCGTTAAACCGCTATATCCCATCATTTCACCTGTGGACGGAACTACTGACGCAGCTTTTACTCGTATAAGCTTTCCTACTGCAGAAATGATAGAACATTTTTTCTTAGCCGCATAGTGAGATTTGTCATCAATTATGTCATATTACAATTGTATAATTTTGGAATTCGTTCGGTGTGATGGGAATGATTTCCGGGATCTGTCCCATCGTGGCAAGCACGTGTTGTATTTCGCCGATAAAACCCGTCACGGGGATGCGTCCATAAGTAGGGCGAAACGACCATCTCTGATAAAATAGTGGGATATATATCAACATTCAAATGATGACACCTACACTAGATTCGGAATTTGAAGGGTTGCTATATGCGGTTTCTGACTCGTCTTAAGTATGTCATATCAATTGTGATGGCTGTACTATTGGATTGAAGCCGAGTTGAGGAATCTGCTTATTTCCCTTGAGGGAATAACCATTAAGGTACCGATTAGAGGATCGGTCAACAGTATCATGCTCTTTCGCTATTTGTTAAGGAGAGAGCCGTGCATTAATTAATTCTAATCTGCAAGGATATTGATCGTATAATCTGATTAACTGTATTTAGAGGGGAGGTAAACGGGATGACTTGGGTTGAAAGAATGAATAAAGCGCTCGATTATATTGAGAATAACCTCTGTGAGGATATAGATATCACACAAGCTGCCAAGATTGCTTGCTGTTCCAACTCCAGTTTTCAGAGAATGTTCTCGATTATAGCGGATGTTCCCTTGTCTGAATATATCAGACGAAGGGATATAAAGAAGTGACGGTTCCTGCCGCGACATGGGCAATTTTCAGAACGGAAAATCATACGTTGGAAGGTACAAGTGAAGCTCTTCAAGGCCTTATCAAGCGAATATATACCGAGTGGCTGCCGACAGCAGATTATGAGAAGGCCGACGGCTATGAGTTGGAACTGTATTATGGAAGCGGCAGCGTGTACTGGAGCGAAGCATGGATTAGAGTAAAGCCGAAGAAATCGTAACAGGTCATCTACACACGCTTTTGAACCTAACGCACTATCCTCCAGAGCAGAATCGCTTACTATTCTTCTAAGGTTGCTAGAATGGGACCTGGCCATCAAGACCTTGCTTGATCGCTGGATCAATTAAAATGAATTCAATTCAGACTCACAGCGGCTGCTGTGGGTCTGTTGGCATGAACTTGGTCAAGCATCTCCGATAAACGAGTGGAAGAGGCTGACTCAAGAATGGCTTTGAAGCGTGGGCTGAAGCTCAAGCTCTATTAGCGATGTGGAGGAGCTGCCTATGAAGGTTATTCTGGAAATAGAGGAAAAGGCAGTCTATCATATATATATAAAGAATATATGATAGACAGCTGATTACAGATACTACAAGGAGTTAAAATGAATAATTCAATAAATATTCTCGTGGCCGAGGATGACAGTGATATTAGTCGGCTGCTGTGCAGCATTATACGAAAAAGCGGTTACGTGCCGCAGCCTGCCTTCTCCGGAACGGAGGCGTTACTCTATCTGGAGCAACGGGAATGGAGTATGGTACTGCTAGATTTGATGCTGCCGGGAATGACGGGTGAGGAGCTGCTCAAGTGGATTCGCTTGCGGGGAGGTGTGCCCGTTATTATCATTTCGGCCAAGGGTGAGCAGCAGACCAAGGTGTCATCGCTGCGCGGAGGTGCGGACGACTTCATTACGAAGCCTTTCGATATCGAGGAAGTCTCGGCCCGAATCGATTCCCATCTGCGTCGGTATGCGCAGATTGCTCCGCCGGCTGTGCCGGGCGTACTGCAGCATAAGGGACTTGTGCTCGACCACGACTCTAAAACGGTGACAACAGAGGGGGCGGAGGTTGCACTGACCGCTCGGGAGTATGAGATTCTCATGTTGCTTCTATCGGCACCGAAAAAGGTATTCACGAAAGCAAATCTATACGAGAGCGTATGGGAAGAGCGATACTACGGAGACGATAATACGATCAATGTCCATATGAGCAATTTGCGGAGCAAGCTTGCGAAAGCTGCGCCCGGCAGCGAATTTATCGAGACAGTATGGGGCATGGGCTATCGGCTAAAGCCTTAAGACATTCTTAAGAATTGGCTTTAGCTCCTCTTAAGTTTTCGCTTCTATACTTGGTCTATCACATAAAGGGAGGCCAAGACTACAATGAGTGACTATGTATTGCAAACGAATCAATTGTCTAAAAATTTCAAAGGCAGCGTAGCGCTGGATAAAGTGAATCTGTCTATCCGTAAAGGCTCCATATATGGCTTTATTGGGCAGAACGGAGCCGGAAAATCGACGCTGATGCGCATTGTTACCGGACTTGCTTTTCCGTCCGACGGAACGATCGAGCTGTTCGGCGCCAGCGACGAGCAGGCGTTGACCCAGGCCCGTAAGCGGATGGGTTTGATTATCGAGAGCCCCTCGTTGTTCCCCCACATGACCGCTGTCGAGAATCTGGAGGTAAACAGGCTCCTCCGAGGCATTCCTGGCAAAGACTGCGTCGCAAGGATGCTGGAATTGGTCGGACTGCAGGGAACAGGCAGGAAGAAGGTGAAAAATTTCTCGCTTGGCATGAAGCAGAGGCTGGGTCTGGCGATCGCCTTGCTGGGCGATCCGGAATTTTTAATTCTGGATGAGCCGACCAATGGGCTCGATCCGATGAGCGTCATCGAAATGCGCGAGCTGCTCAAGCAGCTCAACCACGAACGAGGAATAACGATTATGATCTCCAGCCACATTCTGAGTGAACTGCATTTGCTGGCAAGCCATTACGGCATCATTCATCACGGCAAGTTGCTGGAGCAGCTTACTGCACAGGAATTGAATGATAAATGTCAGCAATACGTGTATATTAAAGCGGATGATTCGGACAAGGCGGCAACGGTTATTCAGAATAAATTGGGTACCAACGATTTCGAAGTGATGCCGGATGGGGCCATCAAGCTGTATAGCTGCATCGAACAGCCAGGCAAAGTATCGTCGGCGCTATTCTCCGCAGGCCTGGAGGTTGAGCAATTCATGCCGATGGGCGAAGACCTGGAGAGCTATTTCATGAAGCGGATCGGGGGTGCCGAGCATGTATAATCTGATCAGATCCGAGCTGTTCAAGCTGCGAAAGGATAGATCGTTCCAGGTACTGCTGCTCGTAACCGCCGTTCTTTCACTGGCGTATCCACTGCTCTACTATTTTGACAATAGGTCAAGTGAAAATCCGCAGTTCACAGGAGCCGAATTTCTGATTAAATTCATTGCAGGCAATGCCTATCTGATCAAATTCGGCGTAGCAGCACTGGCCGGATTCTTTATCGCTAGTGAATATTCGACAGGTGTCATGAAGATGATCGCATCGTCGGGGAACGATAGAGGCCGGCTGTTCATCGCCAAGCTGATCGGATTCTCGGTCGGAGCGATGGCTCTCTCTTTAGTATTTCCGATCGTAAGCACGACTGAAGTATCGCTGCTTGCAGGTTTCGGTCATCTGCCGGAGGGGGTTGATACATTTTTTATACCGCGGGCTCTCGGACTAACACTGCTGTACACTTCGGGCTACGCAGCGATCGGGGCGCTGTTCACTGCCGTGTTCACTGAAAGTGGTAAGACGATTGGCTTCTCGATGATTTTCTTCCTAATGATTGATACAATTTTGGGGGGCTTGGGTAAGTACGTGCCATTCTTTACTACGGTGTACGATTATTCTATCTTTAAGCTGCTGGGCGATATTGGCAAGGTAAGTATCGACAGCGGCGATCTGCCAGCGCTCTTGCTCGTGCCATTGTTGACGATTGTTGTAGCCGGGCTGCTCGGGATTCTCGTGTACCGCAGAAAGGAAATTAAATAATAATGAGAGGGGCGGAGGAGTTTTGCTTATCATAACGCTCATATCGGTTACGGTGGCGGCTCTTCTGCTTGCCCATCTGCTGCTGATGAGGCGGGAGCTGGGGCGGATGACGAAGCAACTGAGCCGTTATAATAAACGGATAACCGGTAAAAAAATAGACGTGACCTTATTTGACCGGCGGCTCGAAGCGCTTGCGGCTCAAATTAATCGTCAGTCCGATCTCGTAGTCGACGCTGAGGCTCGCAGAAGACGAACTGAGAATGAGCTGCGTCAGGCGATTGCGAACATTTCCCATGATATCCGTACTCCGCTAACTTCTATATTTGGCTATATACAACTGCTGGAAGCAGAGCCCATAACGCCTGAGGAGAAGCTCGAATACCTCACAATCGTTAAAAATCGCACAAGACGACTTCAAGCGCTATTGAACGATTTCTTTGAGCTGTCCTTAATCGAATCCTCGGATTATCAGCTTAAGACCGAGCGGATCGGAATGACGGTCCTCCTGTCAGACATTCTCGTCGGTTTCTACGATCAGTTCAACGAACGGGACATCACGCCGGACATCCGGCTGCCGCAGGAAGCGGTGGCTGTATATGCCAATGAATCAGCCGTGCGGAGGGTCGTTGAGAATTTGCTTGTCAATACTGTCAAGCATGCGACCGGTCATGTGGAAATTTGCTTCGAGCAACGGGGGAAGACAGCCGAATTGAGGATCGTGAACGAAGCGAAGGAATTATCCGACATGGATGTGAGGCTGCTATTTGACCGCTTCTATACAGTCGACCGCACCCGATCCGCCCAAGGATCGGGACTTGGTCTTTCCATTGCCAGAAGTCTAATGGAGAAAATGAACGGCACGCTGATAGCAGAGCTGCGCGGAGGCAACTTAACGATGACCTGCCGTTGGAAGCTGTGATCACGAGGCGCCGAATTAGCAGAATAATGGAACTGAGTGCTATTTTTGGCCTCGATTGATAGGGTGCCGCAGTTTGTTAACTTAGGCGGAGAGCGCAAAAAAAATCAATCGCTTATCGAAAGGGATGCGTCAGCGTGTCATGTTAGTATGCGCGATTATCCACGAGCCGAGCCGGAATTATTATTTTTAGATGAACCTACATCGGCTTTAGATCCAGTCAACTCAGCACATATTTATAAAGGCTTACGCTACTGAATGAGAAGGGGAACCGTCTTGTGGCCCCCTCATAGGCAGAAGGAGCGGTCGAGCGAATTCCTTGACGGCCTCTTCTGCCTATGAGATACTGCTTCGTTAACGTTAATCATTTTTTTCTTTCTCTTTCCTAATTTAAAATACGGGAGACAAGCTAATTAGCTCGCCTCCCAACATTTTGAGAACTATTCTAAAGCATTGGCAACCCGATCAAGTTACCAACTTACTTGGAAATAATATAATAGCCGCCCCAAGTGCTATAATTAGCATAAGAATAGTTCCGGTCGCAAGTCTGTGGATCTGAGATATAATTACCAGATGCATCTCGATAGTCAATATTAGTTAATCCGGGTTTATGTGACCAACCGCCATCTGAATCCTGTCTATACCAATGATAATCAGTGCCTGGCGCTATAACAAGCGCAACTTTGTATTCATTTGAACCTGGTGTTTCGCTATAGCTTGAACTCCTAATTGTTCTCCCTAAATCTGCCATATCGGATTTTACCGCAGTAATTATTGCACTTGTAGTAAGCGAAGTGTAGTAGTTTCCGGTTCTATACCCCGGTTGAAACATATAACCAGCTAACGGATCACTTGTGTCATTTGCAATTCTATTCAAAATATATCCATAACAGTTTGCTCTAAAGACATTAGCTGGATCATTCCAATAGGAAGGGTTATAAGGGTATTCGCCGCCGCCTGTGGCCATCGAAGCAAGCAGAGATTTATACTTAGTAGTTTTAGAGTCTGCCACAGCAGCTTGATTAACAGCTTGATCAGTAGCTTTAACAGAGTCTATGCTTTTACGGGCTTGAAAATTATCCGGTGCTACATTTCTTCTAATATCAAATTCTTTGCCATCAATTTTGTGAACGAATTCACTTTCAGCGGTAGCTTCAGGTACTGCCACAGCAGTTCCATCTGAATTTATACTTCTGCTGTAGTTATAATTATTTGGCGCTACGCTTTTTCTAATATCAATTTCTGCACCATCATTTCCAGCAGCAAATGCAGTTACTCCCAAACTCAGCATCAAAACAATAGATAATATACAGCTTGAAAATTTTTTCATAACTATTCCTCCTCTGATCAATTTTTTTGAACGACTCATCTTGTTGTATTTCAAGTCGCATCATCGAGGCGTAACAGTCTCCATTCTTATACCTATGAGGATTCATTAACAGTATTCAGCATCCCCCCCTTTATATAATTCAGCATCTTTAAACAAAATGCATCATCCTGTGGAGACGACGCTCTCACATTTCAAAATACCACAAACACTACAGCGCTTATGGAAACTTTGGAGCGTTTCTCCTGTTTTTTAGGTAACTGTTACCACCTTTACCTAATTTTATATTAACATAGAGAATTCAGTAAGTAAATTACAAAATAGAGTATAAATGTAATTGAATCGAATGAAAATAGCAGGCTCAAGTCCTTGCTTGCTGAGCCTGCTATACAGGTAGTTTTTATTAATCTATGTAAATTTTTCTTGGAATTATACACTATTATAAATACCATAAATTAATTACTTTGAAATAAACTCCTCTACATTATTTTCTCTGACGTCTATATAACTTTCTGAATTATCGGCTTTTACCAATCTAATATATGCAGGCTTTCCCTTTGGATTGTTTCCTCCAATAAGAAGGTAATAGCTTTTATCTATCTCATAACGCAAGATATAGAGTCCGCTGCCTATTTCCGTACTATCATAACTTTTAAAATCATTCCATGAAAGTTCTTGTCCTTTATGAGATAATTCTATCACTTTTTCTAAAGTCAATTTTTCTTTGCGAAATAATTGCCATTGATTATCTATCATAACAACGATCCCCTCCTCATAAGAAGCATATTGGCTCCCAACATACCCAAAATTACTTTGATCATTTTTTACTGGAATTTCAGAATCAGCTACTTCTGATGTAATTGTGCCCATTAAAGAGGAATCATCTATTTCAATGGATATCTGCTCACCGGTATCAAGATAAAGATGATCTTCAATCATTATCATTGGTATCCGATCCGATTGTATACCACTTTCTGATTGTTTATTACTACAAGATGTCATTGTAATCATTAAAATGAATATACAAGACCAGATTATTTTCTTATTTATAGCCATCTCCAAATTTCTCCCAACTCTAAAATTTACTTCCTAAGTCTAGAATATGCTTCTAACAAATTTAAATGTGTAATATTATATAAACATATTATACAATATATTTCCAAAAAATACCATACATATTAATGATCCGCCTTCTGACTCCACGAGTAGACAGAAGCGGGGCTGTTCCGGAGAATTTTCAAGAGCGGGCTCGAGCTGATGGGGACGGACAGAGCGTTCGAGTTCGGCTTGAAGTTGATTCTATTGGGGATTGAGCAGGTGGTAAAGGAGCAGGAGAAGTAGAGAAGTAGAAAGTAAAAAATCGCTCATCCGGCTATCGGATGCCCGTGACACGCCGGGCTATCAGGGCGTACTCGTCGATCTGGCTGACAGCACGCTCAACCTTGCCGTTTGCTTCGCCGTATCCGCACTGTACCGCAAAATGAAAACCGTCCGGGTACAAACCGCGCGCGCTCAGGATTCGGACGGTTTTTTTCGGCACTTCTTCTTCTGCGATAAGTGGTCTCTCGAGGATAAGGACCTTGATGTAGGAAGTTGCGGCAGCGAAAAAATGTTGTTGTTCTAGGATCATGAACTTACTTTAGTAACTCTTCCAACTGTTCGTCGGTCCCGAGTTTCCGAGTGGCGTGAACACCCTTATTACAAAAGCGCTGCTCTCAGAGATTGTATATGGTAACAGAAAGTCAGCGAGTCAGCTTCGGGAAGACGGATTATTTGTTCCCCTCCAAAGTACCGGAAACATCTTAGCGAGACATGGGTTTGAATGCCGTTGTATTCATTAATAGAAACTGACAAAAAAGTATCCCGACAGTATAATTGTTCTAAATATCCTATGCGGCAATGACCTGGAGGACGGCATGCAATTTCAACCGATCTATTATGATGGGAAATTATTTCTACCGAAGATCGAATTAAATATGACATTGAACCAATCGATTGGCATTATAACGGACTTGAAGCGAAAGCAGCTTGTAATGAATCAATTAGTGAATCATTCACAATATTATTTATTTCGAGCCGGGCAAAGCGAATATATGCGCTTAACGGTGGAAGAGCTTATCACTTTTCTAATTAAAGTAACGGAGCGGAATGAGCGTGTCGCTTTGTTAATGGATTATTTCGCTTTAAAAGGGGAACGAAAGGTAAAAATCAAGGATCTAAGCTCATCAAAAAGGATGTATGTGACATTGCTGCGTGTCTTTTTTGCGCATCAGCCTACAGTTGTACTGGA
>RCUU01000690.1_pt1 | contig 17920 bp, 15 predicted proteins | sample 2166211 | NCBI WGS metagenome assembly RCUU01 (sample SAMN09932620, study PRJNA488358) | compost metagenome | feature: garden; material: soil; isolation source: compost soil in phenylacetic acid-enriched culture | place: Germany: Experimental Botanical Garden Goettingen | collected 2016-01-27
GTAATCATCGATACAGGGCGGGCGACCGGAAGGTTTTCTCGCTTGGGACTATGAATGAGGTTGTCGTAATCATAGGTCCAGGGTTCATAGAAATCATCCAGTGTCGCCATGTTTGGATTATAAAAAATGTTCGCCAGCTTCGTGATAGGTCCTCCTGCTCGCAGAGACAAGCGGCCGTTACGCAGAATCCAACCGCCTTTGAACCTGACGGTGTCCTCCCACTTTTTCGGATATCCCGGACCCGGACGTGTCTCAACATTGTTGAACCACATATATTCTGCGCCTGGTCTGTTGGTCCAGGTGTTCTTGCATGTAACGGAGCACGTGTGACAGCCAATGCATTTGTCCAGATTCATAACCATCGCAACTTGCGTTTTAATCCTCAAGCCAGTCCACCTCCTTCAGCGGTCTCACAATCGTCATCGTGTCTCTTTGACTGCCTGTCGGCCCATAGTAATTAAATCCGTAACTGAGCTGTGAGTAGCCGCCAATCATATGAGTGGGTTTCATCGTTATCCGAGTTACGCTGTTATGTGTGCCTCCGCGTTTCTTGCTAATATCGGTGCCCGGAACGCCCATTGTCCGATCTTGAGCATGATACATATAGGAAATCCCTTCAGGGATACGGTACGTAGTGATCGCTCTGGCTACAACAGCACCATTGCGGTTATACACCTCAATCCAGTCATTATCCTTAATACCGATTGAAGCAGCGTCCTTCTCGTTCATCCATACGACCTGCCAGCCGCGGAACAAGGTTGCCATCTGGTTGGTATCGGTAAACATCGTATGAATTCCCCATTTTTGGTGTGGAGTCAAATACCGCAAGGTGATGGATTTTCCAGTGTTCGGAATTCCCTTCTCTCCTTTTAGAAACGGACTATGCTTCAATGGCGGCAAATAGATGGGCAGAGCTTCGCCGAAATCCAATATCATTTCATGGTCCAGATAAAAGCTCTGTCTGCCCGTCACCGTACGCCAGGGAATACTGTATTCCGTATTCAGTGTAAATGGCGAATACCGTCTATGATCCTTCTCAAGACCGCTCCATACAGAAGATGAGATCGCCAACCTGGGCTGGGCTGTAATTTCCTCAAGTGTAAATACATCTTCTTCACGTGGTTCAGCGATGGATGTCAGCTTTTTACCTGTGTTGATCTCCATAGAACGCCAGCCTTCAACCGCCCTTTGTCCATTGGTTGCGCCAGACATAAGAAGAATCGCTTCAATCACTTGTTTGTCATTGAACAGATCCGGATTTCCCTTGCCGACTCCTTCTCTGCGCGATATCCCCAGCCGTTCAGCGAGTTGTTTATACACTCTGTCGCCTGGTATAGTGATCCCCTTGCAGCTGTAACCATTTTTGATGTTAGGTCCGATCGTAGTTATCTTCTGATAAGTATTCGGATAATCGCGTCGAACAATTTGGAACGTTGGCATCGTTTTACCGGGGATCGGCGCCGTTTCACCTTTTCTCCAATCTTTGATTTTGCCAAATGCCTGGGCAATTTCATTCGGTGAATCATGACCTAGCGGCGACATGACTACATCGTCTGATTCCGGGAGATGTTTTGCTGCCAGTTCAGAAAATATCCGTGCGATTTCTTTAAACGTATCCCAATCACTTTTTGCTTGCCATGGCGGAGAAATCGCAGGGTTAAACGGATGGATAAACGGATGCATATCCGTGCTGCTGATGTCAAACTTCTCATACCAGGTTGCAGTCGGCAAGACGATATCTGAAAACAAGCCTGAGCTTGTCATGCGGAAATCTATACTTACAAACAAATCTGTTTTCCCTTCAGGAGGCACATCATCAGTATGTACATCTTTGGGCCTCCAGGAATGAGTAGTGTCCGTCAATACCTGATCATCGGAGCCGATCAGATGCTTAACAAAATATTCATGCCCCTTTCCACTATCCCCCAGCAGGTTGGAACGCCAATTGAAAAATACTCTTGGAAAATTACGCGGATCATTGGGATGCTCAATCGCCCATTGAATTTCATCCCTGGCCGCCTGATCGGCAATATACTTAACAGCTTCCTCATCAGTCCTGGCACCTTGCTCACGAGCCTTGCGAACAAGCTCTATAGAGTTTTGAGAGAACTGAGGGAATGACGGCAACCACCCCAATCGTGCGGATAGCGCATTAACATCGGCAGGATGCATATTTGTATATTTGCCGCCCCAAGGCGTAGTTTCCTCTTGATTCTCCTTGGACTCGTAACGGAATTGCTCGGTTGTAAAATAAAAGAACGAGGTTCCGTTCTGGAGCCGCGGTGGCTTCATCCAATCACTTGCAAAAGCGACCTGCTGCCAGCCTTCCAGCGGACGAACCTTCTCCTGGCCTACATAATGTGCCCATCCGCCTCCATTGACTCCTTGTGTTCCGGTCAACAGGACAAGATTCAGAATAGAACGATAAATCTGGTCGCTATGGTACCAGTGATTCGTTCCGCCCCCCATTGCAATCATCGATTTGCCGCCTGTTTTGGCTGCATTATCTGCAAACTCTCTTGCAACCTGGATGACATGGGACTTTTTCACGCCTGTAATCGCTTCTTGCCATGCTGGTGTGTAAGGCTTCATATCATCATAATCACGCGGATAATCGCCTGGTAAATTTCGCTGAATGCCGACATGGGCCATCATCAGGTCATATACTGTTGCTACTTTTAAAATATTGCCATCCGCAGCCTTAATGTGTTTAACTGGCACACCTCTGCGAATAATTTCTCCTTCCTTCTCAGCGAAGTAAGGGAAATCCACTATAACCACTTCATCAGACATATCTATGAACGTTAACCTTGGATCAATCGGTGCACCATCTTCATGCTCTAAATCGAGATTCCACTTTCCGCTTTTATCCCAACGAAAGCCTTGGCTGCCGTTCGGTATGTACAGAGCATCAGAATGATTATCCCAGAGCACGGTTTTCCATTCAGCAAGCGCCTGGTCATCCCCAAGATCGAGATCTGAAGCGCGTAAAAAGCGATCCGTACGGCTAAGCTCTCCATTTTCATTAAGAAGCACCAGAAAAGGCAGATCTGTAAACCTTTTAACATAGCTTTGAAAATAAGGGGTTTCGCGATCTTCGTAGAACTCCTTGAGAATAACATGAGTCATCGCCATGGCCAGTGCACCGTCTGTACCGACTTTGGCAGGAAGCCAAATATCTGCAAACTTTTCATACTCGGCATAGTCAGGGCTTACTCCGACCACCTTTGTTCCGTTATATCGAGCCTCCACCATAAAGTGAGCGTCCGGAGTTCTCGTTTGTGGAAGATTTGTTCCCCAAATGATGAAGTATTTGGAATTATACCAATCCCCACTCTCAGGCACATCTGTCTGCTCTCCCCAAATTTGCGGAGAGGCGGGTGGCAGGTCGGCATACCAATCATAGAAGCTTAGAATTGTACCGCCTATTAGTGATAGGAAACGACTTCCTGCGGCATAACTCACCATAGACATCGCTGGAATAGGACTAAAACCTATGACACGGTCAGGGCCATAGGTTTTGATCGTATAAATTGTAGCAGCGGCAATAATCTCACATGACTCACGCCAATCTGCCCGCACAAATCCGCCTTTCCCTCTTGATTTAACATAACGTTCGCGCTTTTTCGGGTCCGTGACAATGTTCGTCCATGCCTTTACAGGGTCATGTCCCTGCTGTCTTTCCGTTCTCCACATTTCAACCAGCTCGCTGCGAATATAGGGGTACTTGACACGTACAGGACTATAAGTGTACCAGGAGAAGCTTGCTCCGCGAGGGCAACCTCTCGGCTCATACTCTGGAAAATTCGGACCCGTTGAGGGATAATCGGTTTGCTGCGTTTCCCATGTGATGATGCCATCCTTGACATACACCTTCCAACTGCAAGAACCGGTACAATTCACACCGTGAGTAGATCGAACTACCTTATCATGCTGCCACCGGCCGCGGTATAGATCCTCCCATTCTCTCGGCTTTACCGTTTCTTCAATCCAGCCATCAGAGATGGTTTCTCCACGCTTCAGGTGCTTCAAGGACTCCAGTAACTTATTTTGTCTGCTGCTCACCTTCATCTCCCTTTCCTAGGCAATAATCCAGACTTATCCCAAAGGATTAAAGCGTTCACCCGTTATTTTGTAGGCTTGATTCCCTTCGCGCATTTCCTCCAGAAACACATCCAGGTGCGAGGCATTGCATGCAACAAGAATTAATCTCTGAAGTGTATTAAGATCTTGTATTGCCTCTATGGCTTGAACAATTTCAGCAGATACTTCATTAAATCTCATCTTCAAAATAGCGAAAATATCTTCGCGGTCTCCAGCCAAAAATTGCCCCTCATTCATGAATTCCATCCAGGTCCAACCTCATTCATTTTTCATCATTTTAAAATAGTCGGATATTAACGCCTTTTTTATATCATCTCCAGCAGATCGGAAAAACTTACGTATATCCTCATCTTTTTCCATAATCATATGTTGGCTGAAGCTCTTTTCTTTTGAATAAGACAATCTGTCACCGTATTTCAGAACGATGGTGAAATCGTCATGACTTGCAGCGCCACTCGCTTGCACATCGAAGGAATGCAAATGATAAGGAGCCAGCTCCTCTCTTAAAATCGAATATAGCTCCGGATTTGCGTGTTCAAGTGGCTGCATGTTTTGCCTCCTGCTCCGTATGGCCGATCATGCTCTCCTCATCGCGGTTATGCATTTCATCGACCAGGATTAATGCCGTGAACCTTTGCATCACTTTTTTAGTAACACCTTCGCTGCCCAGCAGCTCTTTAATTTCAGTCGCAAGCTGTCTCATTAATTGATGATCCCTTGTTAAAGCAATAACATGATCTCTCAGCTTGGGATGAGATTCAGCGATCTCTTTATATAGTCCTTCCTCTTCACTCTGAGCGTGCTGTAATGTCCTCGATTCCCAATGCTCCAGAGTAATATACGCGACTTCAAGCGCACGCTCCATCTCATGCTGTTCAACAAAACGTTCCAAAATATCAGTTAGTTCTCTCGCTTCCCCAATTGCCGCCTGATGTATCAATGAATGGCTATCTACCTTTCTTAGCGCTGGTCCTGACATCGTTCATATCTCTCCTTTTAGTACGATCTACTTTGGTAAACTTTATAGCCTAAATCGAGATGTAATATACACCTGTTCAAATGAGTCAAGCGAACAAACTATAGTATTTTCCCATAAAAAAAGCCCACACGCGGCAGGCTCTGACAATCCATTTGGGTAAACTATATATTCGAACTCATGATTGCACACATAAAGGCAGCCGGATAAGGATCGGGATCGGATTCCACCATATTCCATGACCGTAGCTGATGTGTAATAGAGTCATGAAGCAAAATTCCAAAAATTCATGCAAATGTGCAGGATTTGATCATGTAAAGTTACTATACACCCTAATTTGATGCAAATGTGCAGGCTTTTGCTATGAACCAGCTTCAAACCAGCACATTCCGAACTATATTCCTGCACATCTGCAGGCTTTGGCTCTTTCTTTCTTGGCTGTTTTCAAAAAACTGCATTTTTGCATCATCCTTTACCTGATCTTCTCCTAGTTGTCTACTTAATTATCCACCCATATATGACATGTTCTTTTTTTGGCGATTTTTCGCTGTTTGCTCAGTACGCTCGTCCGAATATCGATCACTTCGTTTCTCCCACACCGAGGCGATCGCTTGAAGCAACTCCTCGTCCGAAGCGCCGCTGCGCATCAACCCGCGAAGGTCGAATCCCTGTGTTGCGAACAGACAGGTATAAAATTTGCCGTCCGAAGACAACCTTGCTCTTGTACATGTTGAACAGAACGATTCAGATACAGATGTAATGAAGCCAACCTCGGTATTTGTGCCCTTATATCTGTATCGTTTCGCCACCTCTCCAAAGTAATGCTCCTCAAGCGGCTCCAGATCATATACGGCAGCTAAACGTTCATAGATTTCCTTTTTGGTCACTACTCGTTTGAAGCTCCAGTCATTATCGTTGCCTACATCCATAAATTCAATAAAACAAAGCGTAATCCCTTTATCTTTAAAATACTTGGCCATAGGCAAAATTTCATGGTCATTCATCCCTTTTTGCACGACCATATTCACTTTGATTTTAAAGCCGATCTTGTGAGCATAATCTATGTTATCCAGAATAACCTCCGGCTGAATCCCACGGCCATTCATATGTCCGAACAGATCGGGGTCCAGCGCATCCAAACTAACGTTGACACGACGCAATCCTTTATCAAATAATGACTTGGCATACTGCTTGAGGAGCAGTCCATTTGAAGTCAATCCCATATCCTCTATGCCATCAATTTGGAGCAGCTTGCCCACTAATTCAGGTAAATCCCTGCGAAGCAAGGGTTCTCCGCCTGTTAATCGAATCTTCTTGACTCCGAGAGAAGCAAATAGACGGGCAAGACGATTCATTTCTTCAAACGTGAGCAGTTCATGCTTAGGCATAAATGCATAATCATCGCCAAATAATTCCTTGGGCATACAATACGTGCATCGAAAATTACACCGATCAGTAACCGAAATCCGCAAATCTCTAATCGGCCGTTGCAATTGATCCCGTATCGGTGAAATCGTCATGTTATCCCCTCCTCTCTCTACGGGACGATCCTTCAATTTAGCCGCCGCTTACCGGGGGAATAAAAGCTACGATGTCACCATCCTGAATCGTATCCTCTGATCTGGCATATTCCTCGTTCACTGCGACCATAAACGACTTATTCTTAAACCCTGCATATTTCTCTTCTGCCCACTCAACCAGCTCTTTCACTGTCAAGCTATCACGATCAACCGTTTCTTCTGATCTGCCTGCCTCATCTCTTAAGCTAGCAAAATAACGCAAATGAATCATAATGAATGACCTCCTTCAAGCGGCTTGCGTTTTTGATCACCAATCCATTCTTCGCCGTTCTCCCAAATCTCCTTCTTCCAGATTGGAACTATTTCTTTAATTCGCTCTATCGCATATTCATTAGCTTCATAGGCTGATTTTCGATGTGGTGAGGATACTGCGATTACAACAGCGATGTCCGAAATTTGTAATTCCCCGATTCGGTGAGCAATCGAAACCTTTGAACCCGGCCACTTTTCTTCAATTTCCGAACCGATTTGCGCCAGCTTCTTCTCAGCCATCGGAATGTAAGCCTCATACGATAAATGTAATGTTCTAACTCCATGGGTCCATTCACGAACATGACCTGTAAAAGTAGTTATTGCTCCGGCACCTGGGTGAAGAACATAGTCCATATAGGATTGAACCTGAAGAGGAGCCTCGACGATCTCAAACTGTTTCATAATACATCACCTACTATAACAATATATAATTTCGATTCCGTTCTATGATTTAATACACTATACGAAACGGTCCTCCCTATAACATAAGGGCTTCCAGTCTTTCAGACCGGTCACCCTTAGAAACTTCTGATCACATAAAGATTAAGTCCGGGGAGTAATATCACTGAAGGAGCCTACGTAACGAATGACATCTCCTGATTCATCTCTAACCGTGTTGATCGTGAGAAGCTGTAAATACTCCTCTCCATTCTTCCGACGGTTCCAAATTTCCCCTTGCCACTGGTCTGTTGATCTAATATTACTCCACATATTATCATAAAAATCGCGCGACTGCTTCCCTGACTTCAGAATACTCGGTCTTTGATTGATGGCTTCTTCTTCTGTAAATCCTGTAAGTACCGTAAAGGCCGGATTTATAGATTTAATGATACCGGTAGCGTCGGTAACCAATATACCTTGACCTGTTGAGCGAAACACTTCATCAGATACTTTCAGCTTATCCGTGTAATGCATCCATAACACAAGAATCAAACTGGCTAATGCAACTTGTGAAAGCGCCATAAACCCTATAGAATATTGGCCGGTAAGGGAATGAATAGCCGATAAAATCAACGGTGGAAAAAATCCCCCGAGACCACCCATCATCGATACAATTCCGTTTACCGTTCCAGCCTGTTTGCTAAAATACTGCGGAACAAGCTTAAAAATAACCCCGTTTCCGATGCCCGCACATATTGCAATAGATAGACATCCTACGGTGTACAGTTTGATTGATGGCGAAAACGCGAGAATAATCGAAGAAAGCGTTAAACCGGCAAACACGATCATGAGCAAATAATTAGGTTTGAATCTATCGCCTAACCAACCGCCCACAGGTCTCATCAAAGTACACAACACGATAAATCCTGCTGTCCGAACGCCTGCATCTACCCTGGTCAATTCAAAATTAGTGACAAGAAAATTAGGCAAAAACACTGTCAAAGCAACAAATAAACCAAAGGTAATAAAGTAAAACATGGAGAACAGCCACAGCTTCTCGTTTTTATATACCGCTTTGATTTCCTTCATCAACGGTGTTTTCTTTCTTTCTTCTTTACGATCACCTAGAAAAAAGTTAATGACCACAAATACAAGCAATAATATTAAGTATAACTTGATAGTTGTAGACCAACCGTATCTATCCGCAAGTACAGGAGCCGCGAAGGTTGAAATGGCAGTCCCTGCATTGCCCAGACCATAGATCCCGTTGACAAGTCCATGCTTTTCCTTAGGAAAATATTTAGGTATCGATGTTACGCCAACCGAAAATACAGCGCCACCAATTCCAAGGAAAATGCCCCCTACTATTAAATCGCTTAACGAATTCGCCTCACTAATGTAATAAACGGGGAACAACAGCAGCACAAAGCTGATCATAAACACCAATCGTGATCCAATGACATTTGCGTAGTAGCCAAACGGAATTCTAAGGATGGAGCCTAACACCACCGGAATTGCTGTTACAAGTGCTAATCGATCTGTCGGAATAGCAATATCCTGTTTGATATATGAGAGGAGAGAAGAAAGGATTACCCATACCATAAATCCAAGTATTAAATTAAATGTCTGTAATGGCAATTGAACTTTCTTGACCATCAAATCACCCATTCTTTTAGTAATATTAGAACTGCATTATACTCGAATGACTTTTTATTGATTCCCGCTTATTATTGTAATTCGAGACCCAATAAAAAATAATAGGGAAATCCCTCAGTTGAAAAGGGCAATTCCCTATAGGTGATATTGTTCACAATTTTGATATTTCTATACCCATTAAAAATCGAGAAGCTTCTTCTTTAATGCATATTCCACCAGCTCCGGCCGGCTTTTCAAATTCAATTTTTCCATAATTTTCGCTTTGTGAACCTCGACGGTTTTAACGGAAATATACAGCTTTTCAGCAATCTCCTTGTTCCCATAACCTTTGGCCACTAACGGCAAAATTTCGATCTCACGTTTCGATAATAAATGAAAAGGATCCGTATCTTTCGAATCCATATCTTTTTTAATAAATTCCCTGACCAGGGACGTTGCCATCTTGGAATGAATATAGGTTCCACCCTTATGCACCGTTCGAATGGCTGACAGCAATTCCTCATCCGGAGCATTTTTCAGAATATAGCCTGCCGCCCCGTTTCTAAGCACATGGAACATATACTCCTCATCATCATACATCGTTAGAATTAATATTTTGGTATCGGGAAAATCACTGCTTATCTTGCCTGTCGCAATTAGCCCGCTTTCACCCGGGGGCATGCTAAGATCCATCAAAATAACATCAGGGTTATGCTTGGCGACCATCTGGTAAGCTTCAATTCCATCAGCCGCAGTAGCGACAACCTCCATATCGGGCTGATAATTCAAAATCATGGAGAACCCGCTGCGAACGACAGCATGATCATCAGCAATCACAATCTTCACTTTACATCCCCCTTCTCCGTTAATGACGATAAAGGAATTCGCAGGTGGATCGTGGTCCCTTTTCCTACCTCCGAAGCGATACTTATTTCACCATTTACAAGCTCTGCCCTTTCTCTCATTCCAAACAATCCTAGTCCGGTTCCTTTCGGCTCTCTCGAACTCGTCTGAAATCCGGCTCCATCGTCTTGAACGATCAGTTGAAGTTCACCCTGCTCCTCAAACAATCGTACTTGTATTTCATCTGTATTTGCATATTTCAGCCCATTAAGTATTGCTTCCTGGCAAATACGGTAAACTACTGTCTCGATTTCGTTGCTGTATCTGGCAGCAGACACCTCTGCCTTGAAATCTATAATCAGACCGTAGTTTTTCTCAATCCATTTAAAATGCGAGCGGAAAGCTGCTTCCAATCCAAAGTCATCCAAAGCCGCCGGGCGCAACTCAACTGCAAGTCGCCGGATATCATCCAACAGCCGTGTTAACGAAGCCTCCGTATGCTGCAGCTTATTTAACACCAATTCATCTGTATCCATATATTTCAAGACACGCAGATCTACAAGCGAGCTTAACAATTCCTGAGCTACACTATCATGTAGTTCGCGCGATATTCTCTTACGTTCATCTTCTTGTGCTTTAATTACATATTTCGTCATATTCGTCTGATACAACACTTCTTGGGTTCGATATTGTTTCGTTAAATTGAGCAGCATGAAGACGCGAATCCCTTCGTCCTCATCTATCGTATGGAAGCTTGCAGCGTAGGGAACTATTCCCTGTCCGCGTGTATTCAAATAGACTTGAAAGGAAGAAAAGTCCTCCTTCGTGCTTATCAAAAAACAGTTTGCACATGAAATCGTCGCTTCTTCGCTCGTATAACCCGCACAAGAATTGCAGATCGAGATCGAATTGCCCTTTTGCATCATTTCAATAATATTCACATCAAGAATATCTTCTGCTGCCGGGTTCATATCCAGTATTTCACCATTTTCATTTACGAAAAAAATAGCTTCCATGCTATGTTCATACATTTTTTTCAGTAAATCGGATTTTCGGATATTCTTTAACTGACTCATTCCTCAACCAGCTCCCTGGTGAAATATGGACCAAATGATGGATCAATCGATTGCTGAAATTCATGGATCAAGGAATCCGTTATCCGATCCTCACCGCGAAAACCAACCAACAATACGCCAACTACACGGCCTTCCTTCCAAAGAGGTACCGCACATACACTCTGAAGCTGCTCGGATACAATGATCGGGTAGTTAAACAAGTCATTAAGCTCGAGGTCTGTCTTGATGTTGGCAATAAGCATCGGTTTGCCTGTTTTGAACACCCTGCCCGCTACACCTTTCCCGGAGTGCAAAACAATTCGTTTATATCTATTATTTAAATTGCCCGAGACATATTGCCACGTGAGAACGAATTGATCCGCAGCAGATTGTACAAGAGCGATAGAAGCAAAGTCAAAATCAAACACTTCCCGAAGTGAATCAATTGCCTGTTGAAATTCAAAATTGGTTTCATCTTTCATAGGTATTCTCTCCTATTTATGGAAAAGAAAGAAGGCCCTAAGCCTTCTCCCTACATTCCATGTTTACGATTCTTTCTATATAGGATATAACTTCTACCCACATAATTCAACGGAACACTCCATACGTGAACCAGTCTTGTGAATGGCCAAAGCGCAAAAATGAAAAATCCTGACAAAATATGCAGCTTAAACGAGAATGGCACATCGACCATATAACTTGCATCCGGTGCAAGTATGAACAGATTGCGGAACCAAATTGAAATCGTTGAACGATAATCAAATTCCGGTTGAACCGCATTGGTTACGATTGTACTGTACATACCTAGACACACGATTCCGAGCAACAACAGGTTTACAATAATATCTGATGCGGAGCTAAGCTTGCGAACATTTTTGATCGTCAGACGCCGAGCTGTTAATAGCAGCATCCCGCCCAATGTCAGGAAACCAAAGATACTGCCTATATACACAGCGCCTATATGATACAAATGCTCATTTACACCTATTGCCTCCATCCATTCCTTCGGAATGCCCAGGCCTGCGATATGGCCGCCAATAACCGGAATAATTCCAAGATGAAACATCAGACTTCCAACTTTTAAATGCTTTTTTTCAATAAATTCACTAGACTTGGCTGTCCAGTTGAACTGATCATGACGATAACGGAAAATATGCCCTGCAACAAAGATTACGATACACAAATACGGGAATATTACCCACAGGAATTGATCAAGCAAGTTCATGATTCGTCGCCTCCTGCCTAATACATGCCTTCAATGTTTCTCTTAAAGCTTTTATTAAATGATAATAAGGGCTATTGTCCTTCTCCAGCGTCTTCAATAAATGATAAGTACCATCCTCGATGACACCAACCAATACGCTAAAATCCTTCTCTGTCTGCTCATTCGCCCGCCACTCTGCTGCATAAATAAACTCGCACATCAAAGGTAAAAAATCAGAGAGCTCGTGGTCCGGCATATCCAGACCAAACATTTGGTACAGGATCTTCAATTTCGCAAGCATTTGACCTCGTTCCTTGGAGTCTTCGAACTTGAAATAGGTCATGTACAAGGTTGAATCCTTCTGAAAGTCAAATGTCTGTACATACAGCTCTTCAATTTGTTCCATACTGTAATCATGCATAAGCTCCCAGAACTTGACGACATGAGCATAAGCCGGATCGGCAGGCTCCAGTAATTCTTCAAGAACAGCAGGATGAAAATCTATTTTCTCCGGATAGGTTAGCTGCTGGGCAAAGAAACCGAATAGATGTTTATTATCATTGAGCTTCTCTAAATTAATCACGCCAAATCCCCCCATAGAAGGTATCCTCGTCTTTAGCGCTTTTCGTACCTGTTCCACCAGAGAATCCACAGCCCCCGCAATCCATGCCGAAACCTTCTGAACCCTGAGCATGATAAGTGTCCAAATAGGATTCCTTATGCGATGTCGGAATAACGAAGCGATCTTCGTATTTGGCAATAGCCAGCAAGCGATAGATTTGCTCTGTCTGATGCGCTGTCAGTCCAAGTCTTTCAAGCCGTCCCTCATCAAAAGAATGACCTGTTTGCGTGGATCTCATATAGGAACGCATCATAGCAAGCCGCTGCAAGGATTCTTTGACAGGTTCAGGATCGCCAGCAGTTAACATGTTGGCTAAATACTGAATCGGCAAGCGCATTTCTTCAATTGCCGGGAAAATCATATCCGGATTTTGAATCGAATCCTTCCCTTCAAAGTAATTCATGATCGGGCTAAGCGGCGGTACGTACCACACCATAGGCAACGTCCGGTATTCCGGATGCAACGGAAAGGCCAGCTTGTATTCGATAGCCAGCTTGTATACCGGGGAATTTTGAGCGGCTTCAATCCACTCATCACTGATTCCATCCTTGCGAGCCTGTTCGATCACTTCTGGATCGTTAGGATTAAGGAACAAGTCGCATTGGGCTTGATACAGATCCTTCTCATCCGGCATAGAAGCCGCTTCCTTCACACGGTCAGCATCATACAGGAGCACGCCAAGGTAGCGGATACGTCCTGTACAGGTTTCAGAGCAAACGGTCGGAAGACCCGCTTCAATTCTTGGAAAACAAAACGTACATTTCTCCGCCTTATTTGTCTGCCAGTTGAAATACACCTTTTTGTAAGGACAGCCCGTCATGCAGTATCTCCAGCCGCGACAAGCCTCCTGGTCTACAAGAACAATACCGTCCTCGTCACGTTTATACATCGCACCCGACGGGCAAGAAGCTACACAGCTCGGGTTCAAGCAATGTTCGCAAAGCCGTGGCAAATACATCATAAAAGCCTGCTCGAAATTAAATTTGATCTCTTCTTCAATTTTTTCGATATTAGGGTCTTTAGGGCCCGTAACGTGCGCACCTGCCAAGTCGTCTTCCCAGTTAGGTCCCCACTCCAGATCCATGTTGTCTCCTGTGATCACCGATTTTGGACGAGCGACAGGCTGGTGCTTTTTCTCACCCGAGTTAGTCAAGTGTTCATAATTGTAATTCCAAGGCTCATAATAATCTTTCATTTCCGGCATATCCGGGTTGTGGAAAATTTTGCCGAGCGCGATCTTGGACAATTTATCCCCTGACTTCAGCTCAAGCTTACCGTTCTTAAGCACCCAACCACCTTTATAGTGGTCTTGATCCTCCCAACGTTTCGGATAACCGATACCCGGCTTTGTCTCTACGTTGTTGAACCACATATATTCGGCACCTGGACGATTTGTCCACGTACTCTTGCATGTCACACTGCAGGTATGACAGCCGATACATTTGTCCAGATTCATCACCATTGCGATTTGCGCTTTAATCTTCAAGCCAGTCAACCTCCTTCATTTTACGGACAGCTACATAGACGTCACGCTGATTTCCAATCGGTCCGTAATAGTTGAAGCCATAGCTGAGCTGAGCGTAGCCGCCTACCATTTGAGTTGGCTTGACGTGGATTCTCGTTGGCGCATTATGACTTCCTCCGCGATCCTTCGTAATCTCCGAACCCGGTACGTTAATATGCTTATCCTGCGCATGATACATGAACATCGTGCCTTTTGGCATCCGATGACTGACTACCGCACGAGCTGTAACAACACCGTTACGGTTATATACTTCAAGCCAATCGTTATCCTGAATTTGATGCGCTGCGGCATCCTCATTGTTAATCCAAACCGTTGGTCCACCGCGGAACAGGGTCAGCATATGCAGATTGTCCTGATACATACTGTGAATATTCCATTTTCCATGCGGTGTTAAATATCGAAGCACTAACGTATCCTTGCCTCCGGCAATCTGTTTGTCCCTTGCTCCAAACACCATCGGCGGCAAAGTAGGTTTATATACAGGCAATGATTCGCCAAATTGCAGGAACAGTTCATGATCGATATAGAAATGCTGTCTTCCTGTCAAGGTACGGAAAGGAACAAGACGTTCTATGTTTGTGGTAAATGGCGAATAACGTCTGCCCATTTTGTTCGAACCGCTGAAGACAGGTGTCGGGATAACCTCACGCGGCTGAACCGTAATGCTCTGGAATGTAATTTTTTCCGCGGCCCGATCCGCAGATATATCCTTAAGCTCCACACCAGTATGATGTTCTTCAGACTCCCAGGCACGCTGAGATACTCTGCCATTCGTCGCCGAAGATAGATTCAGAATCGCATCTGCGGCATGACGGGCCGTATGCAGCTTAGGAAGTCCGTTTTTAATGGTTTCATCATGATATGTGCCATTGATCCGTTTCATTTCCTCGTATTCCTCAGCTACAGAGAAGCTGACACCGTGAGCACCCACTTTGCCGGTAGCAAGATTAGGCCCGAGGGTTACATACTTGTCGTAAATCTTGCTGTAATCGCGCTCTACAATGCTGAGATTCGGCATTGTTTTACCCGGAATCGGTTCAATTTCACCTTTGCGCCAATCCTTGATCATACCATACGGCTGTGCGATTTCATTTACCGAGTCATGTGCAAGCGGTGAAGACACAACATCCTTATATACTCCCGGCAGATGTTGCTTCGCCATTTCCGAAAAGTCCTTCGCAATCGTGCGATAAATATCCCAGTCCGATTTGGATTCCCATAACGGATCAACCGCAGGATTAAATGGATGCACAAAAGGATGCATATCTGTAGACGATAAGTCGGTCTTCTCGTACCAAGTGGCCGCAGGAAGCACGATATCCGCATACATTGGAGTCGCAGTCATACGGAAATCGAGCGCTACAAGCAGATCCAGCTTCCCTTCTACATCTTCACGCCAGATAATTTCTTCGGGTTTATCCTCTTCATTTGGCGTTGCGAGCGGACCCTCCGTTGCACCAAGCAGATGCTTCATAAAATACTCCTGCCCTTTGGCCGAGCTGGAAATCAGATTTGATCTCCATACGAATAAGGAGCGTGGGAAGTTTTCCGGTGCATCGGGGTCCTCTACTGCATATTTGGTTTCTCCCGAAACAATTTGCTTCAAAGTATGCTGTATGATTTCTTCATTAGTCGTGGCACCCTGTTTTGAAGCCTCTTCTGCAAACGCCAAGCTGCTCTTGTTAAACTGAGGATAAGATGGCAGCCATCCCAGACGAGCGGCAAGCACGTTGTAATCTGCCGGATGCTGGTAGCGCACATCCCCTCCGGTTGGTGATTTTAATGAATCTGTACCTGTCTCTTCATATTTCCATTGATCTGTTGCAAAATAGAAGAACGAAGTCGCGTTTTGCTGACGCGGAGCCCCCTGCCAATCCTTGGCGAACGCCACTGTAGACCAGCCTTCAATCGGACGGCATTTCTCTTGTCCTACATAATGCGCCCATCCGCCTCCATTCACCCCTTGCGAAGCCGTCAAAATAACCAGATTCAGAATAGAACGGTATATCGTATCGCTGTTGAACCAGTGATTGATGCCGGCCCCCATAATGATCATCGAACGTCCGCCTGTATCCAGAGAGTTCTGTGCAAACTCGCGAGCAATTTGAGTGACAATCGAGGCCTTAACACCAGTAATAGCTTCTTGCCATGCCGGTGTGTAGTGTGATGAAGCATCCTCATAACTGCTAGCCTCAAGATCATGGCCAAGGCGGCGAACGCCATATTGACTCATCATCAAGTCATATACAGTAGCAATGAGACGTTCTGTTCCATCGGCAAGAGTAATTTTGCGAACAGGAATAGGGCGTTTAAAGGTTCCGTTTGCGTTGTTATCAAAAAACGGGAACACGATCTCCTGCCATTGCTCATCATGTCCTTCCACAGATAAAGCAGGATCGATCTTCGAACCATCCTCACGTTCCAGGATCAGGTTCCACTTCTTGCCCTGCTCCCAGCGCTGCCCCAACGTTCCATTAGGGACGAGGATCTCGTCCGTTGCTTCATCGAAAATAACAGGTTTCCATTCCGCATTCTGCGAAGTTTCGCCAAGATCACTGGCACGCAGAAACCGTCCGGCTTTATAACAATCTTCATGTTCATCAAGCAGAATTAAGAACGGCATATCCGTATACTGCTTGGCATAATTCAGGAACATCGGCTCCTGGCGATCATTGTAGAACTCGCTTAAAATGACATGAGTCATCGCTTGTGCAATTGCCGCATCTGTCCCGGGGTTTGGTCCGAGCCAGTTGTCGGCAAATTTCACATTTTCCGCATAGTCAGGCGCTACAGATACGACTTTGGTTCCTTTATATCGAACCTCTGTCATAAAGTGCGCATCCGGTGTACGTGTTAAAGGAACATTAGATCCCCACATAATCAGATAACCTGCGTTGTACCAGTCGCTTGATTCCGGCACATCTGTCTGCTCACCCCATATTTGCGGAGAAGCTGGCGGAAGATCGGCATACCAGTCATAAAAGCTGAGCATTTCTCCGCCTAATAGCGAAATAAACCGCGCACCCGATGCATAGCTAATCATCGACATTGCCGGAATCGGAGTAAAGCCTGCAATCCGGTCCGGCCCATACTTGCGAATCGTATAAATAAGCTGTGCCGAAATTAATTGCGTAGCAGCACCCCAGGATACGCGTACATGTCCGCCTTTCCCGCGAGCTTTCTTATACGATCTTGATTTTTCCGGATCTTCAACAATACTTGCCCATGCCGCCACCGGATCAGCATGTTCTTCCAAAGCCTTCTGCCACATACGCCATAAGCGGCCTCGCATATAAGGATATTTGATACGCAGCGGACTGTATTCATACCATGAAAAAGACGCGCCTCTCGGACAGCCGCGCGGTTCGAATTCCGGCATATCAGGCCCGCAGGACGGGTAATCTATTTGTTGATTCTCCCAAGTAATAATTCCGTTCTTCACAAAAACCTTCCAGCTGCAGGAGCCTGTACAATTGACGCCATGTGTTGTGCGGACCACCTTGTCATGCGACCAGCGTCCGCGGTACATGTTCTCCCATGAGCGATCCTTCTCTTCAAGAATCGACCATTTACCAGAATAGCTTTCCGTCGGCTTAAAAAATCTCAGTCCAAATTTCCGTTTCATTGGACACCCTCACTCCCTTTGCAGAATGACAAATGTTGACGGGAATCAATGATTGTCAATTCTTATACTTCTATTATGAAAGAGAGCTTTTCACATTCCTATTAGGGGATCTTCCTAT
>RCUU01000691.1_pt1 | contig 17917 bp, 8 predicted proteins | sample 2166211 | NCBI WGS metagenome assembly RCUU01 (sample SAMN09932620, study PRJNA488358) | compost metagenome | feature: garden; material: soil; isolation source: compost soil in phenylacetic acid-enriched culture | place: Germany: Experimental Botanical Garden Goettingen | collected 2016-01-27
ATTCTCACCCATGCTGAAGTCAAAACTTTTTACTACCATGGCCACAAACTCAGCGCGGTTTATCTTCCCGCTTGGATCAAAACTTCCGTCCGTGCGTCCGCCGATAATATTTCTCTCCACCAGCGCTGCAATCGCAGATTCTGCCCAGCTAGGAATCAGAGTAGCATCTTTAAACTTATTCTTAAGCTCTTGTCTGATTACTTCCGGTGTCTTGGTCTTTTCATCTGTGCTTGGAGATTGTGGCTGCTGATCTCCAGGTTTAACGACTTCTCCAGAAACCGATGGGACTGAAGGCACCACTGGGGTAATCGGTGTTGGTGTGCTTGGTTGACCACCGTCTCCACCTGATCCACCGCTGTAAGGTTTAACGATCACAGTAATCTGCACCTTCAGGCCAAGTGAATTAGCCACACCCTCTGGCAAGATCAGATCCCCCTTGATGGTGTACGTTCCTTCTGTATTTCCGTTATAGCCTTCCTTGTTCCACTGAACAGAAATGACCTTATTCACCCCAGTATTCAGGGTTATTGTTACTGACGCTGGTAGCTCCAGTACGTCAAAGCTGGTACCATAAGCAACACTCTTACTTACTAGTTCCTGCACTGCCGTAATCTCCGGTATCGTAATGATCTCTGGCAGTACATTGATCGTAATGAATGCCTTCAGATCTTTTGGATTGCTGATACCTTCTACAGGGACTAGCGCACCATACAGGATATAAGCCCCTTGCTTATCACCATCGTAACCTTCACTGTTCCATTCAATGGATATCTCCTTGCTATCCCCATTGTTCAAAACAGTTATGACAGAGGCCGGCAGCTTCAATCCATGAAATGGAGTGCCGAATGGAACACTCTTACTTTCCAAATCCTGCACTGCGATAATCTCAGCGACACGAATCACCTCTGGCATTACCTGTATGGTAATCGAAGCTTTAAGGTCATTCGGGTTGATCATTCCTTCTTCTAATACCATGGTACCGTTCAGTACGTATGATCCTTCTACATTGCCGTTATAACCAACAGGGCTCCAAGTCACAACAAGTTCCTTCGTCTCATACGTGTCCAGTGTTACTGTAACTGAAGACGGCAATGCCAACTTATCAAAAGCGGTGCCAAATTCAACACTTTTGCCCTCCAGCTTCTCAACTTTAGTAATTTGGATAGGTGTAGTGCCTTCTGCCAGTACAACCACTGTAATAGAAACGGTTTGATTGCTGCTATTCAACACACCCTCTGGAAGCTCAAAGCTGCCTGCCAGCGTATAAGTCCCTGCTTTATCACCGTTGTACTCTTTACTCTCCCATTGTACAGGCAGGTTAATTGTCTTGTTGTTGCCCAATGTAGCTTCCACTGTAGCAGGTAAATTCAAGTCTCCTGCAGCAGTCCCGAACGGCACACTGAGCAGTTGCGGCTGAGCAATCGATACAATTTCCCTAGCCTGCAGATCTACCGTCCATTTTGCATAGTAAACCACGCTTTCATGTAATACCGTCTCTGCTGTTAAAGCATTACCGTTGCCTTCCTTATTATCGAACCACCCAGCGAAAATATAGCTCTCACGCTCCGATGCCCGAGGTAAGGTGCTTAATGCTTCACCTTTAAATGCGGTTACTTTGGTAGGTGCAGGTGCGTTCAGATAATTCTGATCGAAGGTAACTTCAATCGGATCAGCATAAATGAGTTCAACATATTGTAAATTAGCATTTAATCCGTTAAAAATCATATACACATTTTGTTTTCCAGTTACTTTGGTTCTGTCTAGGAAGGTTTCCGCTGTCAAATAATGATCAATGTAAGAATTTCCAAGCGTTTGCTTCGTGCTTGCCATTCCATAATTGCCCCAAGCGGCGCCTGTCTTTTGAGCAACACTAATGCTTGCAAATTCATTACCGAGTACAAAAGACCCTCCGCCGCTGTAAGCATCAGCATATGCTCTTCCTTGTGTAGTAGCCCGTTTGACCGGTTTACCCGTATTGTCGGCCTCTGTATAGAATTTAAAGGATGGAGAAGCTCCGCCTTCACGGGCATACTGCACTCTGACTTCCACCAGATTGGTCAAGTCCACCTGACCGAAATAAACAAGATCATTCGAATTGACATAGCTCATGGCATCCGTACCACTTTCAAATCTGAACTGGGTATTGGTTGCATAAATCCATGGCGCATTATAAGGAAAAATTCTTATACCGTTCTCTACTTTCAGAGTTTCTCTCGGATCAATATCGATCGGCATGGACGATATGCTCAAATCAGTGATTGCCGCCTTCGAGGAAGCTATCGCTTCTGCCACAACCTCGTCATTGATCGGCTCGGCAAGCACTGCCTTAACCTCTTCCAATACAGCATTGAATTTGAGCTTTTTATAAGCTGTGTATGCATTCATATCAATGTTTTCAGCAGCCTTAATTTCCGCATCTAACGCTGATGTGTCAACATTGTCCTGCTTCAACTGGAAGGTTAGCCAGTTCAGGTCAATGCCAGCACTCTCAAATACAATTCTAAGGGTATGCTCGCCTGCCGGCAGATGAATGTCAGGGATTCTGAAGGTTTTCCATACCCCTTTAGTCGTGGTAAGGTCGAAGGTTCCCAGTAGCTTATCGCCGTCATAGATACCAAAAGACATTTGGGCGACATCCGATTGGCTAGAACGAATTCGGGATGTGACTTTGTATATGCCTTCTTTCTCCACATTTACCTTATAGGAAATGGCTTCACCTTTGCTAGTGTTGGTGTAGCATAATCCCCCGTCTACATCATTACTGCTTACAGGCGTAATGATCGGAGTAATGGAAGCAAATTCCGTCTCGGCCACCTTCAATTTAGTATTTTTCCCAATCTTCTTCACTGCTAAAGCTACATCACTGTTGATTCTGACATAATCAAAATCAGCAATAAATGGATCTGTAAGATTCTGACTTCCGTTGGACGCAAGTAACCCGAACTTCGGATTGGCATAGTTCGCAGTTGTACTGCCAAGTGAAATATATTCTTTGCCATCAGCACTGACATAACCGGAATAGCTGTTGCCTATTTTTTTCAGGCGTAAATATAACTCTTTCTTTTCTCCAAAAATACTCGTGAGCTGAGCGGCAGACAATTGCCCGATAGTAACAGGCTCCGTACCTCCGGTCTCCTTAGTCATACCGATGATTTTGCCGCTACTGTATTCATACTTCACCCAAATATAGTTATTGTTATCCTGAGAAGCTGTGATACCGACGCCGTTATAATTTTGATTTGGCGCTTTGCTCATATTAATTTTTACAGTCGCTTCCCAGTTGCCGAAGGCTTCCTGTTGGAAATAGTTCTTCAAATCTGCATGATCACTCCAGAAGTCGCCTCTTTCGGCTATGATTCTCAGATTTCCCGGCGCAGTACTCAAAGACCAGTTTTTGTTATTTTCTGCATTGGTAGCCGTCTCTTTATTAATCGTCCAGAAGTTGCTTAAATTCGTGGAGTCGAACTCATCGCTCTGTGGAGTCGTACCAAACTGTATCACATAGGAGTTGGCCTGATCGGAGCTGATACATTTAATCGTCACTCTTTTATTGATGAGGTCTACGTTGGCTTTCGCTCTTACACCTTCATTCATTTCAAACGTAACTTCAGGCAAAGTAGCTCCATTACTGAGACCTACATCATAACTGAACCTAGTCTGTGCAAAGCCCTCAAGCGGCTTACCATCAATTGAGATATTCTTTAAATACGCATAGGTCGGATTCTCAAAAATCGGTTCCAAGCCTTCCTCCGATGTGAAGATAACCTTGTAAATCCGTTTTTCTCCGCCAGCCGAAGCCGTAATAACAGCAGCCGGTCTATCTTTATCGGCTTGTCGTATGCTTACGTCTACACCAGCTATCGCCGTAGCTTTGACTTCAGGGTAGCTGCTGGTTTCAGTCGTTTCTCCAAACGCTTTATAGTCGAGTTTCAACGGATTAAAGATCCTGATCTTTTTGCCGCCTACCGTAATCTCGGAGAGCTGTGGATCTCCCGATTTGTCCTTATTCACACGGAACCAATCTCTTCCCGGCGTATAATTGACCACGTAATCAATCTTCGCCGTTCTTGCAAAGGCTGGGGATTGCATCAAGAAGTTCGTAATATTCTTGGCAGAACGCTGCAATTCTCCCAGAGTCAGACTACCGTTAGCAAGCGATGTCATCGTATTAAAGGTACTGTTATTCCGATTCTTATGTGTTTCTGCATAATCGTTCGGAATTACCATGTAAAGGTCGTTTTGCGCACGGACCATGGCTTTGCCGTTGGTCTCATCATACCGGTTGGAAGTGGCATAGAAGCCCTGATCCTCACTCATCTTAGCCCACCAGTCTGTCATGACAATACCGTCAAAGCCCCATTCTCCGCGAAGGATGGTAGTATTCAGATCATAGTTACTGGAAGCCCATGTTCCGTTTACCGGACCATAAGACGTCATCACTGAACGTGCCTTCCCGCTTTTAACTGCCATTTCATAACCTTTCAAATAAATCTCGCGAAGCGCTCTTTCAGAGACAAGTGCATTCACAAGATGTCTATCTGTTTCCTGATTGTTCGCAGCGAAATGCTTGATAGTAGGCGCTGTTCCGTTCTTCTGAAGACCTCTTGTCTGCGCAGCAGCCATGATGCCTGTCAGTAGCGGGTCCTCCGAAAAATACTCAAAGTTTCTTCCGTTCAGGGGACTTCTGTGGATATTGATCCCCGGTCCTAGCAGCGTATCAATATTGTTAAGCAGCATTTCTTTGCCAAGTAGATCGAATAATCTTTCATTCAGCTCGGTGTTCCACGTACTGGCAAGCATCGTCCCGTTCGGAATACTGGTTGCCCTTTCGGCGTTGGTCTCCATTCGAATTCCTGAAGGACCGTCCGCAGCACTGTCGATAGGGAGTCCGAATTTCAGCAGATTTTTAGTAACACCACCAAAAGCCGCAGCGGTGCCGGCAGTAACTTTAGGGCTGGACATCCCTTCCCCTAAAATAATCGCCCCCAGATCGTTGTTGGACATCTGTGCGATAAACTGATCCATAGTCACTTTTTGATTATATACATCCAATAAGGTATATCCCTTGTCCCCAGTTTGTGGAATGGACGCAGGGAGATTTTGTTTGATTCTCTCATCCAGGTTAATCGTCCGTGTCGGTACCTTTTCAGTCACAGCGGTAAAAGTACCATTTCCATTCCGTTGACCTGGTTTGATACGGTCAAATTCCTTAGTAGGTGCGAGTGCTTCCTGCAAGGTTTCTACAACCTTCAAGGTGTTAAGGCTGTATACGCCTTGTTTTTTGCTGTCACTTACACTGTTGCCTACATAAATATTATAGTCACCAGCTTCTAGTACATAAGAAGAATCATGACCTGTTATCCCACTATCATCATAAGAGGCCATATCTTTGGTGTCATACGTGATGGTGATCGACTGTGATTCCCCAGGCTGTAACAGCCGAGTCTTAGCAAAGGCAGCAAGCGCCTTGGCCGGTTTGCCAAGCTTACCTTGTGGTGCACCGTAATAAATCTGTACCACTTCTTTTCCTTCCACCTTGCCCGTATTCTGAACCGTGACAGTTACGGTAACCTCATTCTCATCCGCGTTGACATGATCAGTAGTGATCTCGAAATCGGTATAGGACAGTCCGTAACCAAATGGATAGAGCACCTTTTCTGGAGCAAAGGTCTCAAAATAACGATAACCTACATAAATGTCCTCACTATAAGAATTTTCAGTTTTGCTGCCAAAATATGCAGTAGAAGGATAGTCCGCAAGCGTAGCTGCAATCGTATCGCTCAATTTACCGCTTGGTGTAACGTCTCCAGTCAGCACGTCGGCTACTGCGCTGCCACCTTCCATCCCCCCTTGCCATGTATACAAAATAGCAGCTTTAGGATAGTTTTTAGCCCATGACATATCGATAACGTTGGCTACGTTCAATACAATGGCCACTCGATCGAATTTGGCATAGACCCGATTGAGCATATCTACTTCAAGGTCTGTTAGCCGATAGGCACCCTTGACATCCGTATTATCCTTGTCTTCACCTGCCGTTCTACCGATGATGACCACAGCTGTATCCGTTTTTGCTTTTGCTGCATCCACAATTTCGTCGGTTAAAGGCATTTCCGCCTGGGACCATGGCTCTGCTGCCCAGCCACCACCGCCATTGTTGAACGGATTCTTTTTGATCCAGTCAGCATAGACCTTCGCCAGATCTTCATTTAATTTGAGATTGGGATTATTCCGAAGACCTTCCAGAATCCCATTCACATATTCTACCCGTACAGCTCCCCCAGACCCAGTGCCTGACTTGTAATAATGCGCTTGTATGCGGCCAAACACCGATACATTTTCACTCTTCTTAATAGGGAGCACTTGTTCATTCTCATTTACTTGTGATTGTGCTAGTTTATAATCCGGATTTTGCAGCAGCACAATACCTTCAGCGGCCACTTCTCTGGACACATCCGCTAAACCTGGGAGAACCTTGGCCATAACGGGAGAACTGGTACTAGGCGTTAGGATTGAGGTTATCAGAATGCAGCAGAATAATATTTTTAGTAAGCGATTACAATTTTTCCTCATACTTATCACCATTCCTTTCGATTAAGGTATAGCTTAGGCTAATGGATCATCGTAAAGTGCTTTTCACTTCATAAAACCGATAGGATGAATTCAAATTCAGGAAGGAGTTATTCTCTAAAAATAATTTGCGCTAGCTGCTGCGGAGTATGGCCTGTTCAAACATCAGGGATGTCACTGATTAGATCTAAACCGGTTTAGATTTTTCGCATAATTCCCCTCTTTTTCCCTGTTTATTTGAGGAAGAAAGAGACCAACTAACTTATACATACAAAATTAAAAAGTGCGAAAATGTTCATTGATTCCCCCTTTACTTTTTAAACTTACATTGAATACTATCATCAGAATTATCATCCTAACATAGAAAATCCTCATCGATTTATTGAATATACTCATGTATCACAGAATTCAAGTTTTTCAAAATAACTAAAAAGGCTCACTCGGCCGATAGCTAAACTTATAACCCGAAGTTAAGTTGGAGCCATTATAAAACAGCTACATTAAAAATAGCAGGGAGAATCAGCATCGCTCAATGCCGATTCTCCCTGCTATAAAAACCAAATGCAAGTTCGTGGACTTTCGTTGAAGTAGAATTATTTTGCAGATAAAAGACTCTCAGTAATGTAATTTAACTGCGCTTCAAGCGTAACGGGATCACTATATGTATCAGCGGTTGGGTCCAGTTGGAATACGTTTCCTGATTTTACGGCAGGAAGATGCTTCCATAAGGGGTTGTCATAGACGATTTTCGGATCGCTCGTATCGCCAGCCCATGGGCATGTGAATACAATATCTCCAGCAAATTGAGGCAGCTTCTCAAGGGAGATTGTTGCCCAACCAGTGCCGCTGTCTATAGCTTCTTTCTGCGCTTCAGGAGGTGCTTTCAGGCCAAATTCATTATAAATAATTTCTCCACCGCGCCCGTAGCTGTGACCGAATACGAATAGTCCACCGGAAAACGGATTTAGGATAGAAACGGTTTTGTCACCTACAGCTGCTAACACCTTAGGCTTCAATTCTTTGATTTTTTTGTTCCATTGTTCCACCCAAGCTTTAGCTTCGACTTCTTTCCCCGTTAATGTACCGAAATCAAGCATTTGATCTTTGATAGTTTTTGCACCGTATTGAATGGCTACTACTGGCGCTATTTCGGCCAGCTTGTCGAGTCCTTCCATTCCGGAGAATACAACAATAAGATCAGGGTTCAGCTCTAAAATGTGTTCAAGAGATGGTTCATCCCCAAGGCCTTGAACGCCTTCCAGCATTCCTTCAAAGTAGGGACTGTTTAAGACACCATTCATAACGCCAACCGGTTTGATACCTAACGCCAAGAAGTATCCAGTGTCGAAGGAGGTTAAATCGACAATCCGCTTCGGATGTCTGGGTACTTGTATATCTCCGTTACTTGCTTGATATGTAACCCTGTCCACTTCGCTGGATGAGTCATTGCTGTTTGATGAAGATACAGCACTCTCTGTCCCATCAACTGAGGAGGTGGTATGCTCAACTGCTTGTCCGCAAGCTGCTAGCAGTAACGTTATAACTAAAGTAAACACAAGCAATAGATAAGTTTTTGGAGATTTAAACAAAATAAATTCACTCCAATCGACATATTATATAATGATACTGATAATCATTATCAATTATACTATATAGTATTATTCTATCCGTGGCAATGGAGAATGCATTAACATCTACTGCATTTACCTTTTGGACATCTACTATCTAAAGATTGATAGTTATAAGACCGTTTCTAGAGAACAATTATAGATAACAAGAATAATATATTACAAAATTAACTCAGCCACCAATTCACTAAAACAATTCATAAAAACCCCTTTCTCTTAAAACATACTAAAGATTAAAGGACAGCCCCATGGCTGTCCTTTAATCTTTTCAAGTCATTATCTACTCTTTACACCTGTTACGCCTATTACACATGTCCTTGCTTAGCAACATCACGCGCCTTGGCCGCAACCTGTTCCGGATCTCCTAAATAAAAACGGCTGATTGGATTTATGTTCTCATCCAGTTTGTATACTAAGGGCACCCCGGTAGGAATATTTAACTCCAGCAGCGCTGCCTCATCAATATCCTCCATAAATTTGATCAACGCACGCAGTGTGTTGCCATGGGCTGAGATGAGCACCCGTTCTTTTTTGCGCACAAGGGGAACAATGCGATTTCTCCAGAAATCGCCCACTCGATGAACCGTGTCCTCCAGACTCTCACCACGCGGGATATCTTCCGGTCGAAGACTGCTGTAGCGAATATCGTTTCTGGCATACCGAGGATCATCTAACTCCAGCAGCGGGGGCCGAACCGATAAACTACGTCGCCAAAGATGCAACTGTTCTTCACCGTACTTTATAGCCGTTTCACTTTTGCTAAGTCCCTGAAGTGCGCCATAATGCCGTTCGTTCAGCTTCCAAGACTTTTGTACAGGAATCCACAGCAGATCCATTTCATCGAGAACATAGTCAAGTGTCTTAATCGAGCGTTTGAGTACCGAAGCAAAAGCCAGATCAAACGTATACCCTTCATCCCTCAACAGCTTGCCAGCTGCCTTGGCCTCTTGGATTCCCTTCTCGGTTAAATCCGGGTCACTCCAACCCGTAAACAAATTCTGCACATTGTACTGACTTTCACCATGACGTATAAGCACGATTTCGTACATTTCCTCTCTCCTCCCACCTAGTGTGCAACAGATCACCTGCCAATCCTTAGTATAGACCTTTCTCCTGCAATTGAATGTAAGTTGTGCAACAAAATGAAAAATTACCCTCAAAGGAGTTCATTCTAAGGCATAAAATACACCGCGAGGGACGATAAACCCTTCGGTTTGCCAAAAAAACCGGAAGCCTGTTGGCCCCGGTTATTTAAAGTCTTTGGTCATATCCAGCGGTGATATACTTGCTTGTGCAGTTTAAAACCAGCTATCTATGGCAAAAGCACTCGACTGTTTTAATCGTTTCAAACGGTTTCTAAAAATCCTTGCGCCTCCACTTTTACAATCTGTGTTGCAGATTCGGCGTCTAATCATCATTCTAAACGTCTCTCCTTCCAAGAAGTTATGTAAATTCTCTGTAAACTAAACTGCAAAGTATTTACCCTTGGTTGTAATAACTGAAACAACGAATGGAAATCAGCGAATCTCAGATGGACTTTTTCCGGTATACTGCTTGAATTGGCGGCTGAAAAAGAAAATGTCACGATAGCCAAGCGCATCCGCTACCTCAGTAACATTCATTCCTGCGTAGAGTAGCAAATGCTGAGCGCGCTCAATTCGAGCTCGAATGACATAAGATTGAACGGAGGAGCCTGTCAACTCCTTAAACTTAATTGAAAAATACCGCGGTGACAGCCCTGCACGTGCAGCAAGATCCTCTACGCGATGCGAAATCCCGGGATGCTGGCTCACATAGTTCGCTATTTCGTGAATAATCTCTGTTAAATGGTTGCTGGCATAACGTTCTACAGGCTTCACACGGTCCTCCCTGAGCAGATGAATCATTAATTGCTTTAGAACAAGCTGCCCTTCTTCTTCAGCTGCGTACGTATCCACAAGGAATAGCCGAACGTAACGAGCGAGCAGATGTTCAAATTCAACCGTTTCTGCAAGTACGCGATAGGGAAGTGGAATATCCGTCACCTCTCCGGTGACATCAAAATGAATATATGTAAGGACAAGCGGCTTTTGCGGATTATGAGTAGCGCTTGTATGGTCACCCGGACGGAACAAGAAGCAGCTCCCCTTGCCCACTTGGAAGGGTTCCCCGTTACGAATAACCGTCCCTTCCCCGCTCCATACATAGAATAAATCATAATTTTGCAGCGACTTCTCTCTTTTTTGCCATTTCCAGCTTGGTTCGCACACAATCTTCGCCAAGGCAGGTAATATAACAAAAGAGGACGGCGATGCGTGCAGCATAACGTTCCCTCCTAAAAGTTTTGTTAGCATAAACCACATTGAGATACTCCGCAAAACTCGCTTCGTAAGCGTTCACTTCGTTTTGTTTCTCATCTCAACTATCATACCTTGTCATGTTGCACTTTGTACATCTTCCCAAGCCAAAAGCAGGCGCTTTACTCCTTCTTCCAGCTCCACAGCATTCAGATGGGCAAAAGAAAAACAAGCTGCTGACTCCCCCGCCGAAATCTGATATAACGCCGCATCTCTGAAATCGGTGCCGCGTCTGTGCGCCGCCGCCCGAAATGCCACGAACTCTTCGTGACTGCGCAGCCACCTCGCATATATTTGCAGCCCCGCATCGCCAGGCAGCAGTTCGAACAGCTCTTTAAGCTGTTCCGTCAACAGAGCCCTAAGCCTGCGGCCACGTTCGCCATAAATACGGGTCATCCGACGCAAATGACGGCCATAGCCGCCGGTATTCATAAACCGCGCCAACGCACGCTGTTCCAACAGTCCTACCGGCAAGGGCTCATACAGCGCTTTGGCGGCAATCGTCGGCTTCACCAGAGAGGGCGGAAGCACTGCAAAACCAAGCCGAAGGCCAGAGAACATCGTGTTTGAGAAGGAGCCAATATACACGACCCGTTCTCCGCGATCCAGTGCTTTTAAAGGCTCAATTGGACGTCCTGACCACCGAAACTCACTATCATAATCATCTTCAATGATTACCGCTTCATGTCGCTGCGCCCATTCCAGCAAGGTTCGTCTCCGTTCTAAAGGCAGCACCACACCTGTAGGAAATTGACGACTCGGGGTAACAAACAACAGACGGGCATCCCAATCCTCCGGAATAAGACCGCTGGCATCCAGCTTTCCTACCAGCAATCGTCCCCCATTGATCTCTACCGCTCGGCGAATCCCATGAAAGCCTGGGACCTCAACAACCGCTGCATCTCCTGCATCCAGAAGCAGCTGTGTCAAAATAACGATGCCTTGCATCGAACCGCTAAACAGTACGATATGCTCTGCATCTGCACGAATCCCGCGGGTAATCCGCAAATGTGCAGCAACAGCTCTCCGAAGCCCTTCATCTCCTTGAGGTGGACAGGTGCTTTGCAGCAATCCGCCCTCCTTCCCCCCGGCATAAGAAAGCGCACTACGCCATTCGGAGTACGGAAAGTGTTCCATCCGCATACCACTGCTAAGGAAGCTCACCACGTTCTTGCTAATCTGCTCATACAAGGGTGTTGGACGTGCAAGCAGTCGCCTGCCCCATGCCGAGAGCGGGATCGTCGCTTCAGATAAGTCGCTTATTCCAGCACCTAATTCCAAAAACGCATGTTCACGCTTATTATGACCAGAAACAGAAGAGAAGCTATCTTCTGATACAAATGTCCCCCGCCCTGTCAACGTCCTTACATAACCGTCAGCGAGCAACATTTCATACACCTGCGAGACCGACCCGCGCGACAGGTCATAGTGCATAGCCAGACTTCGCGTAGACGGCAACTGCGTGCCACCCGGGAGAGTCCCCTCCAATATTGCAGCGCGAAGCGCATGATATAACGCTAAATATTTGTAGCGGTGTATCGCCAGATATTGATCATATGCCAGCGTAATATTCATTGTTCCCCTCCCCCGAACCGCAAGTGGTCCATTAAAAACTATCTTAATTGGTCCTTTTTAATTGTCAACTACTCTACTATTCTTGAAAGAACATTTACATTGGAGCAAACGCTCTATACTAATAAAAAGGACGTGATCCCTATGCGCAGAAAAGAATTTCAAATAGATCAGGAGGAAGAATTGGTCTCTTTTCTAAATGGAATGAGCTTCGGTTTTCTCGGGACAAGCGATGAACAGGGGCTCCCGCGGGTGACACCGCTGAATTTCGTATATACAGGTGGGTGTTTCTATTTCCACGGCAGTCATGCTGGTGGCAAAATGAAGGCGATCCGCAATCAACAGAAGGTCTGCTTTACCGTAGCGGATGAGTATGCACTGATTCCATCTTATTTTAGTGATCCCGAGTTGGCTTGCCCAGCAACCGCGTATTTTAAAAGTGTTACCGCCTACGGTACAGCCGAGACTGTCGAAGACATTAGCGAAAAAGCCACCGTACTCTCCTTATTTATGAACAAGCTCCAGCCCGAGGGTGGTTATATTCCCATTGACGCTGAAGACTCTAGGTACCGTTCCCGTCTGAAGGGCGTTGCGGTTGTGCGCATTATGCCCGATGAGATCACTGCAAAGTTTAAGTTTGGGCAGAATTTGAAGGAAGAGGGGCGTTCCGGAGTCATCTCTGGCCTAACTGAAAGAAATCATCCACGTGATGAAGAAACGATTGAAATGATGAAAAAATACTGCCCCTTCCACTCCGAATAATATAGACAGATAACCCTGTTTCTCCTACGAAATTGAGCATTACGTTGGGTCTAAGACTTATAGTTCTTAAAATTTTAAAAAAACGTATCTTTCCAAGTGACGGTTGCAATTGGCGGTGATATAATGTTAGGCAATGTTAACAGTATGTATCCCCAAAGAACCCTGGAAGGATGAAACTGATGAATCCACTAGCTGGACAATTAAACGAAAGTATCAAAGCAGGAAACGAACACGTGTATGATATGCTCTCTACGCTTGGCAAAGAAATTTACTTCCCAAAAGAGGGCATCCTGAGCCAATCCGCTGAAGCAGGAGCTCACGCCAAGAAATACAACGCAACCATCGGTATTGCTACTGAAGGTGGCGTACCTATGCACCTCGGCGTCATTCAGGATAAACTCTCCGCTTACAGTCCTAAGGATCTTTATAGTTACGCCCCTCCGGCAGGTAAACCAGAGCTGCGTACTGTATGGCGTGAAAAGATGCTGCGCGAAAATCCATCGCTAGAAGGTAAAACCATCAGCAATCCCGTTGTAACCAACGCCCTGACTCATGGGCTTAGCATTGTCGCTGACCTCTTTGCAGAGCCAGGTGACGCGATCATCTACCCAGACAAGAACTGGGAGAACTATGAATTAACCTTCGGAATCCGCCGCCATGGGGAAACCGTTAACTATCCGCTTTTCACAGAAGAAATGACTTTCAATAGTGCGGGTCTGGAAGAAGCCTTGCTGGCTCAAAAAGAACGTGGCAAAGCCATTGTGCTGTTGAACTTCCCTAACAATCCTACAGGTTATACTCCGGGGATCAAGGAAGGTGATGAGATCGTTGCAGCTATCCTGCGGGCGGCTGAAGAAGGTATCAACGTAGTTGTCGTAAGTGATGATGCATACTTTGGACTGTTTTTTGAAGATTCACTAAAAGAATCCCTGTTCGGCAAGCTTGCCCATCTGCACCCACGTGTACTTCCGATCAAGATTGACGGTGCAACCAAAGAAGAATTCGTCTGGGGCTTCCGTGTTGGCTTCATCACCTATGCCTCAGAAGATAAGGATCTGCTGGCTGCATTGGAGCAAAAAACATTAGGCATCATTCGCGCCACCATTTCCAGCGGTGCACACCCATCACAGACCTTCGTACTGGATGCGCTGAAATCTCCACAATTCGAAGAACAGAAGGAAGAGAAGTTCCAAATCATGAAGGGCCGTGCGAACAAAGTAAAAACGCTGCTCGATAGCGGGAAATACGGCGATGATGTATGGACTTATTATCCTTTTAACTCCGGCTACTTTATGTGTCTGAAGCTTCACACCGTTTCGGCTGAAGCCCTTCGGCTTCACCTCATTCATCATTATGGATTGGGCACTATCGCTCTAGGAGAAACTGATCTGCGCATTGCCTTCTCATGTATCGAAGAAGATCAGCTCGAAGATCTATTTGATCTTGTGTACACAGGTGTTCGCGATCTAGAAAAAGCTTAATTATACTTTTATATCCCCTACAATCAGCTCCGCTTCTGCGGGGCTGATTTTTTCTGGACGCCTCCGGCATTGGCCTATACACGCTTCTCTCTCCGCACATACAATACGATGTACACAAGTACAACACACACCGAAAGGGGAATGAACATGAGCGAAGAAGTAAGAGGTGGATTTAACAGTTGTTGCGGAGGTGGATTCACAAGCACTGGCGCTATTCTGGTGCTCTTTATCCTGCTGGTTATCATCAGCCGTTCACTCTTTGTCTAACTAGAAACAACAGTTTAGGGAGAGAGCCTTGAGCTCTTTCCCATTTCCTGTGGTACATCTCATTCCCCAGAAAAAAAGGCTCCCTCATCCGTAGATTTCTCTACTTTTGAGAAAGCCTTTTTATTGTGAAATAATTGCCTATAAATCCTCGTCATCCATCCGTGCCGCTTTGCGGGACAAGTATACCTTAAACAGATAGGATACCAGAATGCCTGCTGCGAATGTACCTATCACTGGCAGCAGTCGGTCACCTATAGAAGCTAAGAAAGGCAAACCAAGAATCAGCGCTACTACCAGGTGTGCGCGGAATACGAATTGTGTGGTGTTATCCGCCTTACTGCCTTCAGGGAAGGGATACACGGTCAGCCAAAAAGACTCACTGTGCAATTTGCGAAGTGCCGATAACTGCACGCCTATAATGAACAGGAAGAACAAATAAATCGCAGTGCCAAAATAGCTATCATGGTTCAACCAATTCAGCAGAAGGGATAGTACTGAAATCCGCAAAATGATTCCGAAGATATCTCCCCGGGCGAAGCTTTTGGTCAGTAAATAGCGGTAAGCCGTATCCTTACGCCAAGGCAGCTTTGCGCCCCATTTGGAAAGATAACGCCGAGGATATACCCGTTGCTCACGGCCCGGTACATCCACAAACCAGCCCAGAACCATCAGCGCACGTCCACCTTGATTCTTTTCCAAGGTGATTAGTCTTTCCCAAGGCACGGCGTGACGTGCAGGTACAGACAATGCAACAAGATAGGCGGCTGCTAATAGCACGATAAAGATCAGACTAGGGCCGACTGGCTGCCACAACCAAGCGGCAATGATTAATCCGCCTACTGACCAGCGTAAAAAAGTGAATAGACCTGCCATCGGACGCGACAGCATAGCTACCTCTTTCCATAAGCCGTAACTCGCAATCAGCTTCACAGCGATCAGAATCAATACTGTAAACAACAACTGCTTTGGAGAGTCATCTGTACGTATGTACAAAGGCCAAAGGGTAATGAGTACAAATAACAATCGAATAATTTTCCATACGTTCCCACTCACCCATGAAGGTGCGAAATATTCCTTCATTCGGTGTCCTTGAGGCAATAGAAAGATCGTATCCGGGGTCTGCAAATAGGTTCGGAAACTGCTATGTACTGCCGCAGGCAGCAATATTGCAAGCATAATCCAGCGGATAGGAATGCCTTCAGGCACATTTTGTAACAACGATGTGTACCAAGCTGAGAAGACAATCAACACAAAGAGGAAGACCATAGCAACGCCGCTTTGAATGATATATCCCACATAAGGAAGCATACTTCCCATGAATCGACCTCGCCGCGTGCGCCGCAGCTCTTTCAAATCCATATTATTTCCCTCCCTGAACCAGCTCGTAGAACAGCTGCTCCAAAGTCAGCCCCTGATGCCCGGCAGTTGCCGCTATTTCCGCCAGCGTGCCCTGTGCAATCACCTTACCTTTATGCAATACAATAAAACGGTCGCAATAATTCTCTATTGTGGAAAGAATATGAGAGCTTAACAGAATCGACGATCCAGAGTTCTTCAGATCCATCATGAAATCAAGCAAGGAACGGATCCCTAGCGGATCCAATCCTAAAAAAGGCTCATCGATGACATATAACGCAGGTCGTGCAACGAAAGCGCACATGATCATAACCTTCTGTTTCATCCCTTTGGATAGATGGGTCGACAGGGTGTCCATCTTATCCTCCATATGGAACAGCTTGGCAAGATGCGAGGTGCGGGATTCATAATCCTTTTGATCTACCCCATAAGCTCTGGCAGTAAATTCAACATGCTCACGAACCGTCATTTCGTCATACAGCAGCGGCGATTCCGGTACAAAAGACAACGCATTATTGTATCCAACGGGATCTTCAGCACGCGTCTTGCCCTGTACGGTGATATCGCCCTTATGGGGCGACATCAATCCTAGAATATGCTTCATGGTCGTACTTTTTCCTGCTCCATTTAAACCAATCAATCCAACCATTTCACCAGGCTGCACCTGAAGTGCAATATCATGCAGCACCGGCTTATTCAGGCTGTATCCACCACTGAGGCCCGTAATTTGCAATACGGGAGAATTATTCATTGACCGTCACCTCTCGGAGTTTTGTCTTTCAACCATTTTGGTGCTCCTTTATTCTTACGGTTCTTCTCACGCTCCGCATTGCTGCTGCGTTTACTCCGTGCAGGCGTAGCACCTCCACGCGCGCCTGCGGAAGGATTCACACTGCGCTGAGAATCGCGCTGTGGTTCTCCGCTGGCCTCACTGGTCTGGATCGTAGCCAATCTTTTGACAGGCTGCTGCCCTGTGCTGGCTGTAGGCGGCTGAACAACTGCACTATTCCCAGATGTTCGCACCTGTGGTTTGCTGCTACGCGAAGAGGCTCCATCGCGGCGTTGTCCGCTGTCATTACGTCCCCGTCCACTATTCAAAGCATTGCGCGCTTCATCTGCTGCCAGCACCTTGCCACCGACCATTTCCCGCTCTTCAAGGGCAATATCCAGTTCACGAGCAAATTTACGCATAATAAAGGTCTGCTGCTCTGTCACAATCGTGACGGATAATCCGCGTTTTCCCATCCGGCCCGTACGACCAGCACGGTGTACATAATGTTCGGAATCAAAAGCCGGATCGAAACTGACCACCAGTGACAAATTCTCAATATCCAGTCCTCTGGCAGCCACATCACTGGCAACAAGCACACGGAATTTCCCCTCACGGAAACGTGAAAGTACATTACTGCGCGTTACTTTATCAGCATCACCGTAAAGTGCCGCCGCGGTTAGTCCAAGATGGTTCAGCTTGGCCTCTACCTCTGCAATATCATCTGTAGCATTCACGAACACAATCGCTTTGTCTGGATTGTAATGCCGGATGACCCGTCGCAGCATGTCTATTTTGTTGCGTTCTTCAGTGACCACGTAATGATGTTCTAAACTCTCTGCCGTCATTACACCTGGAGCAATTCCAACCTCTGCCGGGTTTTTCATTTCACGATTAGCCAAGGCTTTCGTCTCTGGCCCAATGGTTGCAGACAACATAACGAGTTGGCGTGAACGCAGCGCACTGCTAACGATTTTCGTTACCTCTCCGGCACCGCTTAGCTGAAACATTTGATCTGCTTCATCTAGAACAATCGTGCTGACTTCATGCATCTTCAACTTGCGAAGTCCAATCAGCTCCCGGATCCGGCCAGGGGTTCCCACGACAAGCTGTGGATGCTCACGTAGTTTATCAATCTGGCGTTTGATGGCTGCCCCGCCAATAAGACCCATTACT
>RCUU01000692.1_pt1 | contig 17896 bp, 18 predicted proteins | sample 2166211 | NCBI WGS metagenome assembly RCUU01 (sample SAMN09932620, study PRJNA488358) | compost metagenome | feature: garden; material: soil; isolation source: compost soil in phenylacetic acid-enriched culture | place: Germany: Experimental Botanical Garden Goettingen | collected 2016-01-27
GCCGACTTGTCGGGCAGGCGCAGCATGGAATTGGCAGCGACCTCCAGGCTTTCGGCCTGGGCCAGGGGAGCGGCCAACATGGCCAGCAACATCAGATTACGCATTTCGCGGCGCCTCCTGCACACGGGGGATGGACATGACATGGAAGATACCCGTCAACAGGATCTGCAGACGATCGAACCAGCGGTGGCTGCGCCCGCGCAGGCTGCCATTGAAGAACAGCACTTCGAGCAGGTGCAGGCCCAGCAAGGTGATGCCGGCGGCGTTGATCAGAAGGTTGAAGGGCAAGGGTTGTGGCATCAACTGATTGAACAACACCACACCCCAGAAAGCGACTGTCAGGACCTTGCCCAAGCCCAGGATGAACCTCATATCTCGCCCCCATGAATTGCTGTTATGTCGAGACGGCCCGTTCGAGCGGGCCGTGCGACCAACATTAACTGCAATGCCAAGGCAGGCGCCAGCACCGATCAGTTGAGGTGCAGCTCCACCCGTCGATTGCGTGCGCGGCCCTCCTCGCTTTCGTTGTCGGTGAGCGGTTCACTCTCGCCGCGCCCCTGGCTGGTGACCTTGCCCGCCTCCAGCCCCTGGCCGATCAGGTAAACCGCCACGCTGCTGGCGCGGCGTTCGGACAGTGCCTGGTTATAGCTGTCGGAGCCCACGTTGTCGGTATGCCCGATCACGCTGACTTTGGCCACCGTCGGTGAATCGAGCTTCGCCACCAGGCCTTGCAGGCGCTGCTGGGCCGCCGGGGTCAGCTCGGCGGAATCGAAGGCGAACATCACCGCGCCGTTGTCATCCAGGATGATCACCTCTGGCGAGGGTTCAGGTTCAGTGGCAGGCGGCGATGCGGGGTACACCTTCAACGGGCAACCCATGTGATCGACCGCAGTGTTGGCGGGGGTATCGGGGCAACGATCGCGGCGGTCGAAAATACCGTCGCCATCTTCGTCGCCATCCTGGGCGTAACAGATCAGGCCCCCGGCAATGGCGCCAAGGGCACCGCCGCCAGCCGCCCAGCTCGAACTTTCGATGGCGCCCAGGCCACCACCGACCAGGCCGCCGAGCAGGCTGCAGATGGGCCAGGTCCTTTGGTTGAGGGGCGCGCTGCCATCGCTGTGGGTGGCGCAGCCCGCGAGCAGGCTGGCAGCCACCAACAGCGGCAGCGCCGCCTTCGACGTCACACTCATGCTGAATGCTCCTGTGTCATTGGCCACAAACGGCTGGCCGGCATGAAGACGCGCCCGTGCCACTGCTCGAGGCACGGGCGCCCGCCGTCTTACCGCTGGATCTTGATCTCGGTACGACGGTTCATGGCACGCCCTTCGCCCGTGGCGTTGTCTGCCAACGGCTGGGTTTCACCCGCACCGACCACCGAAACGAAGCTGCTGCGCGGTACACCGCTCTCGACCAGGTAATCGGTCACCGAATGGGCGCGGCGCTCGGACAGTTTCTGGTTGTAATTGTCGGAGCCGACGCTGTCGGTATGGCCGCTGACGCTCAGGCGGGCGGACGGCGCTTCCTGTTTCAGGCGCGTGGCAATGGTGTTGAGGCGCTCCTTGTCGCTGGCGGTCAGGCGCGCAGAGTCGAACTCGAAGTGCACATCGCGGATGACGATGACCTCTTCCTTCTGCACCACCACTTCCTCGACCACCGCGGCTGGCTCCGGCGGGCAGCCGTTGGCATCGACCTGCACACCGCGCGGAGTACCTGGGCACTTGTCACGGCTGTCCGGCACACCGTCGCCATCCTCGTCGCCATCGCCATGGGCCCAGCAATAGCCCGCCGCCAGGCCACCGCCCAGCAACGCGCCCCAGCCAGCCCAGCTGGAACTCTCGATGGCGCCCAGGGCGGCGCCGCCTACACCCCCGACGGCAGCACACTTCGGCCAGTCGGTCTTTTGCAAACCTGCACAACCAGTCAACACACTGGTGAGCAGAACCAGGGGTATCGCTGTGCGTACTATGCTCATTTCATTGCTTCTCCTAGGGGGAATCGGCATAAGGCCGATCTCAGGGATTAAAGACCGAGCATTTGATCCCTGCCAGCAATAAGCCACGACACAATCACATGCCTCTTTGCCCGCACGCTGCGGCCCGCTAGTCTTGGACGACTTCAACGAGGATTGCCAATGACCGACGGTTTTTCCCAGCGCACCCCGCAGCAGGCCCTGGCGGCCCTGCTCGAGCGCTTCACCCCGCAACGCCTGCTGCTGGTGGGCACGCGTTTCCCGGCGCTGGACGCCTTCGCCCAGGCGCATCCACTTGCAACCATCGCCGCGGCCGCCCCAGGCCCGCTGCCGGCCGAACTGGCCGCCCAGCGCTTTGACCTGGCGGTACTGGTGGACTGCCTGGAGCACCTGCCCAAACGCACCGGCCTGGAATTGCTCGGCGGCATTCGCAACCTCAATGCCAGCCGGGTCGCGGTGCTGGCCGACCTGGTCGCCTGTGGCTGGCAGGACACCGACTTTTTTGCCCTGGCCCTGTCGGCAAGCGAGAAATTCCGCCGTGACCAGCAGGTATTGAGCCTGTTCACCTATGATCTACATGACTACAAGCAGGTCCCGGACTGGCTCAATGCCAGGTTCTGGGCCAACCCTGAAAACTTCGGAAAGTACTGGTGGTGATGATGAGTGTCTCGGTCTGCCCTTGTGGCAGTGGCAACCTGCTCGACGCCTGCTGCGGGCACTACCATGCCGGCACCCCGGCACCGGATGCCCAGGCGCTGATGCGCTCACGCTACAGCGCCTACGTGCTGGGCCTGGTCGACTATCTGGTGGCCACCACCCTGCCCGCCCAGCAAGCCGGCCTGGACCGTGCCGCCATGGCCGCCTGGAGCGCCCAGAGCACCTGGCTGGGCCTGGAGGTGGAAAGCGCAGAGGTGCTGGGCGGCCAGCCGGAGCACGGTTTTGTCACCTTCACTGCACGCTGGCACGACCAGGAGGGTGACCATCAGCACCGCGAGCGCTCGGCATTCGTCCAGCATGCCGGGCGCTGGTACTTCATCGACCCCACGGTCGGGCTCAAGGCCGGGCGCAACGACCCCTGCCCCTGCGCCAGCGGCCAGAAGTTCAAGAAATGCTGCGCCAGTTACGTGGGTAGCTGAACATGATCGCCCGCACCCGCCCGCTGCTGCTCGCCGCCCTGATGGCATGGCTGGCACTGCTGGCGGGCTGCGCCAGCTGGGGCAGTGACGACTGGCGCGAACCCGAGGTGCACCTGGTCGAGGTGGAGACGGTCAAGGCCAGGTTGCTGGAGCAGGAGTTCGTGCTGCATCTGCGAATCGACAACCCCAATGACAGCCGCCTGTTCATCCGCAACCTGTCGTATGCCATACGCCTCAACGACCTGTTGCTGGTGCAGGATGAAACCAGCGTGTGGCGCAGTGTCGGCGGGCATGCCCGGCGTACTTTCAAGATCACCGCGCGGACCAACCTGTGGCAGCACCTGAAACCACTGGCCAAGCTGCTGAAAAGCGAACAACCGCTGCATTACAGCCTGCAAGGCGAACTGGCGACCGGGTTGCTCATCCATCGGGACCTGCACTTGTCGCGCAGTGGTGAGATAATCCCCGGCGATTACAACCCGGAGTAACCCTGCAATGTCCCAGCAACCCCACGTTCATGGCCCTGACTGCAACCACGATCATGATCACCACCACGATCATGGCCATGTACACGGCCCGCACTGCAACCACGGCCACCAGGAGCCGGTACGCAACGCCCTGAAGGACGTTGGCCGTAACGACCCGTGCCCGTGCGGTAGCCAGAAAAAGTTCAAGAAGTGCCACGGCGCCTGACCTGAACAGCACTTGCGCGTCCCTGCCGCGGGCCGCGCAGTGGGTAGCCGGGGCCTAGCTGGCCCTGGCAGGCCCTGAAACCTTGCGCTGCAGCAACCCTGCGGTGGCCATGAGCAGCACGATGCACAGGGCCATGCAAATGGCATTGGTGCCATCCCAACCGACCGTGCCCAGCAACAGCGACGGGCTGAATGCGCCAATGGTCGCGAACACCGCGATGGCCAGATCGTTCTTCCCCTGCATCTGCATCGCTGCCGGGCTGTTTTGCAGCGTCTGCGCCAACAGCGCCCCACCGCCCACGTAGGTCAGGTTCCAGCCCAGGCCCAGGGCTATCAGTGACAAGGTCATCATCGCGTAGCTGTGCGACCACATGTTCATGGCCGTGCAACCGATCAGCAGGCCCAGGCCGAGACAGATGGTGGCCCTGATGCCGAGCTTGTGGATGATGGCGCCGGTGAAGAACGACGGCGCAAACATGGCAATCACATGCCATTGAATCGCCAGGCGAACGTCGGAAAAGTCCTCATGCATGTGTTTCATGTGCATGGACGCCTGGATCATCAGCAAATTCATGATCCCGTAGCCCAGCGCGGCCACTGCCATGGCCACGGCAACCACCGGGCTCAGCGGCTCGGCGGTCGTGCCAGCCGGTTTCGCTGCACGGTCGTTACTGGCGGTGCCGGTATCGCCGGGCAGGCAGGCCGCTGTCAGCAAGGACATCACCGCCAGGCCGACAAAAGCGGCGTAGCACAGAGAAAACAGCGGATACCCACCAACGTCCCTCAGCCACTCGGTGAGCGCCGGCCCGACCACGGCAGCGATCACCCCACCGGCCACGACCAGGGAAAGCGCCTTGGGCTTCAGGTTATGGGCCAGATTGTCGGTGGCCGCGAAGCGATTGAAGTTGGCAAACGCAATGTAGATGCCCAATGCCGAATGGCTGATCACCAGCGTCGGGAAGTGCTGGTACTGCACAGCCAGGTAACCACTGATGCCAGACACCGCCAAAGGGATCGAGCCCAGCATGAAGGCGCGCTTGCGGCCAATACGGCTCATCAGCCTGGAGACCGGATAGGTGGCGAGCATCAGGCAAAGGAACTGGAAACCATAGGGCACGGTGGACCACGTGGCGGCAGGCGCCAGCGCCGCCCCGACAATGGCCGCCATGGTCACGGACATGACCGCAGTCGTCAGGTTGATCGATTGCGCGGTGAAATACAGGTACGTGCGCCGCGGGAGTGTGCTCGACATAGCGTGTGCTCACGGTTGGTGGACGGGTCGATTTCGGCATTGGGAAAGATGCCGACAGGTGCATGGTCGCATCTGCCGCGCCCTGAAATTCGAACAGTCGACGCACTTTCCGGTTAACTGTTAGGCTGTTTTTTCTAACAGCTGCTGGACCCGCCATGCGCCCGCACAGCCTTCATGACCAGTTGAAACAGCGCCTCGAAGCCGGCGAATGGCTGCCCGGCCAGCGCATGCCGTCCATCCGCAAGCTGACGGCGGCGGTTGGCTGCAGCTACCACGATGTCGTCTCCAGCTATGCCCGGCTGGTCAGCGAAGGTGTGTTGACCGCCATTCCTGGCCGCGGCTACTTCGTCGCCAGCCACACACGGCAAACCAGCGCGGTGGATGCGCCCGCAGTCATGGCCGGCGACCCGCTGTTCAAGCTGCTGCAGGGGGGCCAGCACTACATCAAACTGGGCAGCGGCTGGCTGCCACCCGCCTGGCGTGACACCGAGCTGCTGGCCAAGGCGATTCGGCGCACGGCGCGGCTGGAGCAGAGTTCGCTGGCCGAATATGGCGACATCCAGGGTTACCTGCCCATGCGCAAACAGCTGTGCGTGCACCTGAAACGCCTGACCCGTGTCGATGCCCGGCCAAGCCAGTTGCTGACTACACTGGGCGCCACACAGGCGCTGGACCTGGTGGCGCGGTTGTTGATCAAGCCAGGCGACCACGTGTTCGTCGACGAGCCCGGCAACGGCAACCTGATCAAACTGATCCAGTTGGCCGGCGGCCACGTGGTCGGGGTGCGCCGAACCCAGGACGGACCAAGCGTGGAAGACATGAAGGAGCACCTGGCCAGGCACAAGGTCAAGGCGTTCTTCTGCAACAGCACCTTCCACAACCCGACCGGTGGCAACATCAGCCCGCACAATGCCTTCAGTGTCTTGCGCCTGGCGGTGGAACACGATTTCTTCGTGGTCGAGGACGATGTCTACGGCGACTTCTGCCCGGGTGTGCGCCAGACCTTTGCCGAACTGGACAACCTTGAGCGGGTCATCTACATCGGCAGCTTCTCGAAATGCCTGTCCGCTTCATTGCGCGTGGGCTACATCGCCTGCTCGGCAGAGCTGATAGAGCCGCTGACGCGCCTGAAGCTGCTGACCTGCGTGGCGGTGCCGGCGTTTTGCGAACGCTTCGTCAACACCATCTTGTCCGACGGCACCTATGCCCGGCACATGCAAGACCTGCAGCAGCGCCTGATCCGGCAGCAGGCGCAGACCCAGCAGTTGTTGCGGGCGCGTGGCTGGCAGTTCGACATAACGCCCCAAGGCGGCATGTTCCTGTGGGTCTACCACCCCGAACTGGCCGACCTGCAGCCTTTCATGCGTCGCCTGGAACAGCACAAGGTGCTATTGATGCCAGGCTCGGCCTTCGCCGTCAGCCGTGATTATCAACGCCTTGCTCGCATCAATTGCACGCACTTTTCCGACGCCGTGGCCGAACATTTCAAGGTTTGAGTCGGCACTGGCAAATAAAGCGCCCAGGGACCTTGCACGGCGCCTGCGCGCTCACTACCTTAGCGCCTTTCGAAACCCGCCACGCCTTGCAGGAGCCCTTGTCATGGCCGCCTCCGCCTTTCCTCCATTCCGCCCGCGGTTCGCAACCGCTGCCACGCTGCTCGGCATGCTCGGGCTGGCCGGCTGCCAGACGGGCGGCTACCAGGACAGCGTGCCACCGACCAGCGGCGTGCAGCCGCTCAAGGGCCTGGCGCAGAACGTCTCGGTACGGCGCAACGCAATGGGCGCACCACTGATCGAAAGCAGCAGCTTCCATGACGCCCTGTTCAGCCTTGGCTATGTGCATGCCGGCGACCGCATCGAGCAGATGGTCGCCATGCGCCTGCTGGCCCAGGGCCGCCTGGCCGAACTGGCCGGCAGCGACGCGCTGGACATCGACCGCCTGATGCGCGCGGCCAACCTCAAGCAGAGCGCCGCCCAGCAGTACGCCGACGCCTCGCCACGGCTCAAGCGCTTCTTCGAAGTGTATGCACGCGGGGTCAACGCCTACCTGTTCCGCTACCGCGACAAGCTGCCCGCCGGCCTGGCCAGCAGTGGCTATCGCCCCGAATACTGGAAGCCCGAAGACTCGGCGCTGATCTTCAGCCTGTACGCCTTCAGCCAGTCGGTGAACCTGCAGGAAGAACTGAGCGCCCTGACCCTGGCGCAGAAAGCCGGCAGCGACAAGCTGGCCTGGCTGCTGCCCGGTGCCCCGGACGAGCCGTTGGCCGAAGCCGAAGTGGACAAGCTCAAGGGCCTGAACCTGGCCAGCCAGTTGCCGGGGCTGCCGGCCCTGGCAGCTGCCAGCCAGAAGCTGGCCGACCTCGACCTTCTGGGCAGCCCGGGCTCGGCCAACCTGGCCCTGGCGCCGCAGCGCAGCCGCAGCGGCAAGAGCCTGCTGGCCAGCGACAGCCGAGCCGCCTGGGCCCTGAGCCCGGTGCAGATCCACACCGGCAAGTACCAGGTCGCCGGCCTGTCGTTGCCCGGCCTGCCGATCGTGCTGGCCGGCTACAACGGCAAGCTGGCCTGGAGCAGCAGCGCGGTCATGGCCGACAACCAGGACCTGTACCTGGAGCAACTGCGCCACCAGGGCAGCCAGCTGAGCTACCTGGCCGACGGCAAATGGCTGCCGGCCCGCGCCCGTAGCGAAACCTTCTTCGTCCGCGGCCAGCGCCCGCTGCGCGAGGTGATGTACGACACCCGCCACGGCACCCTGCTGGCCCAGCCAGAAAACGCCAGCCTGGGCCTGGCGCTGAACCTGCCGCAGTTCAAGGGCGACCGCAGCCTGGATGCGCTGTTCGACCTGACCCGTGCCAAGAGCGTGGAGCGTGCCTTCGACAGCACCCGTGAAGTGACCGCCGCCGCCCTCAACTTCGTCTTCGCCGAACCCGAGCACATCGGCTGGCAAGTCAGTGGCCGCTACCCCAACCGCCGCGAAGGCCAGGGCCTGCTGCCCTCGCCGGGCTGGGACGGGCGCTACGACTGGGACGGCTATGCCGACCCGATGCTGCACCCTTACGATCAGGACCCGCCCGCCGGCTGGATCGGCCACGCCAACCAGCGCAGCCTGCCGCGTGGCTATGGCATGCAGCTGTCCAGCACCTGGTACTACCCCGAACGCGCCGAGCGCCTGGCACAGCTGGCCGGCAATGGCCGCCACGACAGCCGCAGCCTGATGGCCCTGCAGAACGACCAGACCACCCTGCTGGCCGACAAGCTCAAGCAGATGTTCGACGCCCCGGGCATGGCCCAGCCGCTCAAGCAGGCGATCGACGCCCTGCCCACCGCACAGCGCGACAATGCCCGCGACGCGCTGGCCCGGCTCAAGGCCTTCGATGGCCGCCTGAGCCCGGTGTCGGCCGATGCCGCACTGTACGAACTGTTCCTCCAGGAAGTGGCCCGGCAAACCTTCCTCGACGACCTGGGCCCGGAATCCGGCCCGGCCTGGCAGGCTTTCGTCAGCAATGCGCGGTTGTCGTTCTCGGCGCAGGCCGACCACCTGCTGGGCCGCGACGACAGCCCGTTCTGGGATGACCGCAGCACGCCGCAGAAAGAAGACAAGCCGGCCATTCTCGCCCGCAGCCTGGCGGGCGTGGTGGATGCCGGCACCGCGCGAATGGGCGCCGACCGCCGCGCCTGGCAGTGGGGCAAGCTGCACCAATACCGCTGGCCTGCACCGGCCTACCATGGCCTGGGCGACGCCCTCGGCCGCTCGCCGCTGGCTGCCGGTGGCGACTTCACCACCCTGGCCCTGACGCCATACGCCTGGGGCAGCGACTTCGACACCCGCCTGCCGGCCTCGGCGCGGATGATCGTCGACTTCGGCCAGGCCGAGCCGTTGCAGGTGCTGACCAGCAGCGGGCAGTCCGGCAACCCGGCCAGCACGCATTACAGCGATGGGCTGGATGCCTGGTTCAAAGGGCGCTTCATGAGCCTGCCACTGCAGCAGCAGAACTTCGGGCGGGCGTATGGCAACCAGCGCTTGACCCTGGTGCCTGGCAAATAATAGCGGGGGTCCCTGTGGGAGCGGGCGGCCCGGTGCCTGGCACCGGCTGCGCCGGTGTTCGCGGGCACGCCCGCTCCCACAGGGCAGTGCAGGTATAACGAACCCGCAATGAGGCACACCCGGCAAATCTATGCTTCTATCTGTGTGCCGACCCGTGTCGCAGACCGTTTTCGCCACGCAGCCAGGACCACCATGCATCATTCAACCCACGACCTGCTTTCCCCCGTTCCGGGCGTCACGCGCCAACTGCACAGTTTCCACTTCGGCCCCCGCGGTGGTGGCAAGGTCTATATCCAGGCTTCGCTGCATGCCGACGAGCTGCCCGGCATGCTGGTGGCCTGGCACCTCAAGCGCCGCCTGGGTGAACTGGAACAGCAAGGCCGCCTGCAGCGCGAGATCATCCTGGTCCCGGTGGCCAACCCGGTCGGCCTGGAACAGGTGCTGCTGGACGCGCCGCTGGGGCGGTTCGAGCTACAAAGCGGGGAGAATTTCAACCGCAATTTCGTCGATCTGTCAGACACCATCGGCGACCAGATCGAAGAACACCTGACCGATGATCCGGCACACAACCTTGCGCTGATCCGCGAATACCTGCGCCGGGGGCTGGACGCGCACCCCGCGCGCACGCCGCTGCAGGCCCAGCGCCTGATCCTGCAACGCCTGGCCTGCGATGCCGACATGGTGCTGGACCTGCACTGCGACTTCGAAGCGGTCGAGCACCTGTACACCACGCCAGACGCCTGGCCGCAGATCGAACCGCTGGCCCGCTACCTGGGGGCCCAGGCCAGCCTGCTGGCCACCGATTCGGGCGGGCAGTCGTTCGATGAATGCTTCAGCCTGGTCTGGTGGCAGTTGCAGCAACGCTTCGGCAAACGTTTCCCGATTCCGCTGGGCTGCTGCTCGGTCACCGTCGAGCTGCGTGGCCAGGCAGATGTCAGCCACGACCTGGCCAGCAAGGACTGCCAGGCGATCCTCGACTTCCTGACCCACACCGGGGTGATCGAAGGAGCCGCAGCCGCCCTGCCCGCCTTGCGCTGCCCGGCCACGCCGCTGGCCGCCGTCGAACCGGTGATAGCGCCACTGGGCGGGCTGCTGGTGTACCACGCCAGGCCGGGGCAGCACCTTGAGGCCGGCCAGCTGATTGCCGAAGTCATCGACCCGCTAAGCGACCGGGTAACTGCCGTGCGCAACAGCCAGCCCGGCCTGCTGTATGCACGCAGCGTACGGCGCATGGCAACTGCCGGCATGGTCATCGCCCATGTCGCCGGCGAGCAGATATGCCGCAGCGGTTACCTGCTGGGCAACTGATCAGGTAAACCGTTGCAGCGTCGCTCAGGCCACAGGCGCGGGTGGCGGCTCGTCAGGCAGGGTCGGCTCGCCCGGCTCCATGGGTGGTTTTTCACCGGGGTCCGGTGGCTGCGGGTCATCGGGATCTGGCTGGTGAGGTACGCCCCCCGCCTGCATCGGCAGCGGGTACGCCAGCAGTGACCATGGCAGCAAACCGACGTGATTGGGCTGCAGGCCGGCCAGCTTGGCACTGATTGCGGGGTGGAGTTTCATTGGCAGCTCCTGACGAGAGCCGCTGCGCATCATGCGCACCGGCATTACCCGTTGGAGTGCCAAAGGCGCGGGGAAATTCCCCGCGCTCGTCGGCTCAGGTACGCGGCAGGGTGACGCCGCGTTGGCCCTGGTACTTGCCGCCACGGTCCTTGTACGACACTTCGCATTCTTCGTCGGACTGCAGGAACAGCATCTGCGCCACGCCTTCGTTGGCGTAGATCTTCGCCGGCAGCGTGGTGGTGTTGGAGAACTCCAGCGTCACGTGGCCTTCCCACTCGGGCTCGAGCGGGGTGACGTTGACGATGATGCCGCAACGGGCGTAGGTGCTCTTGCCCAGGCAGATGGTCAGCACGTCGCGCGGAATGCGGAAGTACTCGACGGTGCGCGCCAGGGCGAAGGAGTTCGGCGGGATGATGCACACGTCGCTCTTGATGTCGACGAAACTGCCGGCATCGAAGTTCTTCGGGTCGACGGTGGCCGAGTTGATGTTGGTGAACACCTTGAATTCGTCGGCGCAGCGCACGTCGTAGCCGTAGCTGGAGACGCCGAAGGAGATCACCCGGCTGTCCTGTTCGCCGCGCACCTGGCGCTCGACGAACGGTTCGATCATGCCGTGTTCCTGCGCCATGCGGCGAATCCACTTGTCCGATTTGATGCTCATGGCGGGGTGTCCTGAAGAGTTGCGAGGGGAAAATCGAGACGCGCATCTTACCGGTCCCGGCGCCCAGGTTAAAGTTCCATGCCTCATCCCGCGCCGGGCGGGGGCTGCAGCCGCCGTCGATCCGAATTTGCGTAAAGCGCCTTCTGACCATTGGCAGGTTGCGGAAAGTGGGGTAAGGTGGCGCCACTGTGCTGCACGTGACACCGAGAATCTCTAGTTTGATGCACGATCCTGATCGGCCCATCGCTGAATTTTCTGCTCTCTTTGCGCTCAGTCCCGGCCAGGGTTTTTCCTGACCGTTATCAAATTGTCCAAGGAGACAGAAAAATGTCCAACCGTCAATCCGGTGTTGTTAAGTGGTTCAACGATGAGAAAGGCTACGGCTTCATCACCCCTCAGTCGGGCGACGACCTGTTCGTGCACTTCAAAGCCATCCAAGCTGACGGCTTCAAAACCCTGAAAGAAGGCCAGGCTGTTACTTTCGTCGCTACCCGCGGCCAGAAAGGCATGCAGGCTGAAGAAGTTCAGATCGCCTAAGTCGATCGAAGCTTCCTAGCTTTCAAAAAACCCGCCTTCTGGCGGGTTTTTTTATGCCTGGCCGAAAGACCGAGTCGCCTGCTTCGCGGGCTCGCCCGCTCCCACAGGTACAACACAAGCTTCAAATGCTGTGCAGTCCCTGTGGGAGCGGGCAAGCCCGCGAAGAGAGCGACGCGATCTGACAGGTCAATCTTCGCTGATGGTAATGCTAGGCATCGCCGGCGCAGCAGCTTCCTGCAGCACGATCCGCGCGCCCACCTGGCGGGCCAGCTCCTGATAGACCATGGCAATCTGGCTTTCCGGCTCGGCGATCGCCGTCGGCTTGCCACTATCGGCCTGCTCGCGGATCAGCATCGACAGCGGCAACGACGCCAGCAGGTCGACGCCATACTGGCTCGCCAGCTTCTCGCCACCGCCTTCGCCAAACAGGTGCTCGGCATGGCCGCAGTTCGAGCAGATGTGCACGGCCATGTTCTCCACCACGCCCAGCACCGGGATGTTGACCTTGCGGAACATCTCCACGCCCTTCTTGGCATCCAGCAAGGCCAGGTCCTGTGGGGTGGTGACGATCACCGAACCGGCCACCGGTACCTTCTGCGCCAGGGTCAGCTGGATGTCACCGGTGCCCGGCGGCATGTCGATCACCAGGTAATCCAGGTCGTCCCAGGCGGTCTGGGTCACCAGCTGCAGCAGCGCGCCGGAAACCATCGGGCCACGCCATACCATCGGCGTGTTGTCGTCAGTCAGGAACGCCATGGACATGACTTCCACGCCATGGGCCTTGATCGGCACGAACCACTTCTGCTCGCGAATCTGCGGGCGGGTGCCTTCGGCGATGCCGAACATCACGCCCTGGCTGGGGCCATAGATATCGGCATCGAGAATACCCACCCGCGCACCCTCGCGGGCCAGCGCCAGGGCCAGGTTGGCCGCGGTGGTCGACTTGCCCACACCGCCCTTGCCCGAGGCCACGGCGATGATGTTCTTGACGTTGGCCATTGCCGGCACCTGGGCCTGGGCCTTGTGCGCGGCCACCACGCAGTCGATCGACACCTGGGCACTGCTGACGCCCTCGAGGTTGCCGATGGCGGTCTGCAGCACCTGGGCCCAGCCGTTCTTGAACAGCCCTGCGGCATAACCCAGCTGCAACTGCACGCTGACCTGCCCGCCCTGGATATCGATGGCGCGCACGCAGCCGGCGCTGACCGGGTCCTGGTTCAGGTAGGGGTCGGTGTACTGGCGAAGCACGCCTTCGACGGCGGCACGGGTGACGGCACTCATGGAGACTCCCAATGGCAAACTGAATGTAAAACAGGCGCCTATCCTAACCCGTCAATCGTCAGCAGATGCGCATGCGGGGTGAAATATCTTCGCCAGCCCTTTATAGTGGCCGATCAACCTCATTTTTACCCCGTCGCCAGATAAGTAGCCGAGCCACCATGTCCGAGCCACGTCAGATTCTCGTCACCAGCGCCCTGCCCTATGCCAATGGATCGATCCACCTTGGTCATATGCTGGAGTACATCCAGACGGACATGTGGGTGCGCTTCCAGAAGCTGCGCGGCAACCAGTGCATCTACGTCTGCGCCGACGACGCCCACGGCTCGGCCATCATGCTGCGCGCCGAAAAGGAAGGCATCACCCCGGAACAGCTGATCGCCAACGTCCAGGCCGAGCACAGCAGCGACTTCGCCGACTTCCTGGTGGACTTCGACAACTTCCACTCCACCCACAGCGAAGAGAACCGCGAGCTGTCGAGCCTGATCTACTCGCGCCTGCGTGAAGCCGGGCACATCGCCACCCGTTCGGTGACCCAGTACTTCGACCCGGAAAAGGGCATGTTCCTGGCCGACCGTTTCATCAAGGGCACCTGCCCCAAGTGCGCGGCCGAAGACCAGTACGGCGACAACTGCGAAAAATGCGGCGCCACCTACGCGCCCACCGAGCTGAAGAACCCCAAGTCGGCGATCTCCGGCGCCACCCCGGTACTGCGTGACTCCCAGCACTTCTTCTTCAAGCTGCCGGACTTCCAGGCCATGCTGCAGCAGTGGACCCGCAGCGGCACCCTGCAGGACGCGGTAGCCAACAAGCTGGCCGAATGGCTGGACTCGGGCCTGCAGGAATGGGACATCTCCCGCGACGCGCCGTACTTCGGCTTCGAGATCCCGGGCGAGCCAGGCAAGTACTTCTACGTGTGGCTGGACGCACCGATCGGCTACATGGCCAGCTTCAAGAACCTCTGCGCACGCCGCCCGGAGCTGGACTTCGACGCCTTCTGGAACGAAGGCTCCAAGGCCGAGCTGTACCACTTCATCGGCAAGGACATCGTCAACTTCCACGCCCTGTTCTGGCCAGCCATGCTCGAAGGCGCCGGCTTCCGCAAGCCGAGCGCGGTCAACGTGCACGGCTACCTGACCGTGAACGGCGCCAAGATGTCCAAGTCGCGCGGTACCTTCATCAAGGCCCGCACCTACCTCGACCACCTGCAGCCGGAATACCTGCGTTACTACTACGCGGCCAAACTGGGCCGTGGTGTCGATGACCTGGACCTGAACCTGGAAGACTTCGTGCAGAAGGTCAACTCCGACCTGGTCGGCAAGGTGGTCAACATCGCCAGCCGCTGCGCCGGTTTCATTCACAAGGGCAACGAAGGCGTGATGGTGGCTGGCGATGCCGCACCGGAGCTGACCGAAGCCTTCCTGGCGGCCGCCCCGTCGATCGCCGACGCCTATGAAGGCCGCGACTTCGGCCGTGCCATGCGCGAAATCATGGCGCTGGCCGACCGCGCCAACGCCTGGATCGCCGACAAGGCCCCATGGTCGCTGGCCAAACAGGAAGGCAAGCAGGATGAAGTGCAGGCCATCTGCGCCCAGGGCATCAACCTGTTCCGCCAACTGGTGATTTTCCTCAAGCCGGTGCTGCCGGTACTGGCCGCCGACGCCGAGGCCTTCCTCAACGTGGCACCGCTGACCTGGAACGACCACCTGTCGCGCCTGGAAAACCACCAGCTGAACCCGTTCAAGGCACTGATGAGCCGCATCGAACCGGCCAAGGTCGAAGCCATGGTCGCCGCCAGCAAGGAAGACCTGCTGGCCGCCGAAGCCAAGGCCCCGGCCGGCAACGGCGAGCTGGCCAAGGACCCGCTGTCGGCGGAAATCGAGTTCGACACCTTCGCCGCCGTCGACCTGCGCGTGGCGCTGATCGTCAAGGCTGAAGCCGTGCCGGGTGCCGACAAGCTGCTGCAACTGACCCTGGATATCGGTGACGAGCGCCGCAACGTGTTCTCCGGCATCAAGTCGGCCTACCCCGACCCGTCCCAGCTGGAAGGCCGCCTGACCATGATGGTGGCCAACCTCAAGCCACGCAAGATGCGCTTTGGCGTGTCCGAAGGCATGGTCATGGCGGCCGGGCCTGGCGGTGAAGAGATCTACCTGCTGAGCCCGGACAGCGGTGCCAAGCCGGGCCAGCGCATCAAGTAACAAAACCTGCTGGACCTTGTGGGAGCGGGCGTGCCCGCGAAACGGACTACGCGGTGCATGGCACCGGCGTTGCCGGTGTTCGCGGGCACGCCCGCTCCCACAATGACTCCGGCACCTTGATGCCAAACCCGGACAATCGCCCCGATTCCCGGCTATCGTCATCTCATGAGCGACTACATCCTGGTCCTGATCAGCGCTGCGCTGGTCAATCACCTGTGCCTGCAACAACAGCCATTCCCCAGGCTGCACCTCCACGTGCACGGCCTCGCCTGCGCACTGTGCATTGCCTTGGGCGTGATCGGCGCACAACTACTGGTGCGCGGGGTGCTTGCCCCGCTGCAAGCCCAGGACCTTGCCCTGTTCCTGTTGTTGCCCTGGCTGGCCGTGCTCGCCTGGGGCGTGCCATGGCTGCTGACAAGGTGGCACCCAAGCTGGCCGGTGACGCAACTGCCCGCGCTGCTGTTGAGCAACGCGGTAGTACTGGGGTTGACCCTGCAACAGGCAAGCGACGACAGCACATGGCTCGCTACCTTGCTGCAAGGCCTGCTGGCAGGCGGCGGCTTCTGGCTGGCGTTGGTGCTGTTCGCCGACCTGCGCCAGCGCAGCGCTCATGCCGACGTCCCCGGGGCAATGCGCGGCCTGCCCATCGAACTGCTCGGCGCCGGGGTAATGGCCATGGCGTTTTCCGGCTTCAACGGGCTGTTCGCCCAATGACCGCCAAGCCCGACCCGCGGCTACGCACCAGCATGGGCCTGGTGTTGCTGGCCTGCGTACCTGGCCTGCTGGCGCTGTTCTGGCTGCATGGCTGGAGTTTGCTACTGAACCTGTTGCTGTGCGCCAGCGCCGCGCTGCTGTGCGAGGCGCTGTTGCTTACCTTGCGAGCACAACCGCTGCGCACGGCGCTGAACGATGGCAGCGCGCTGGTGACCGCCGTGCTGCTGGCCGCCGCCCTGCCCACCCTGGCGCCCTGGTGGTTGCCGGTGGTCGCAGCCAGCGTTGCCATCGGCATCGGCAAGCAGGCCTTTGGCGGGGTCGGGCGCAACCTGTTCAACCCGGCCATGGTCGGCTACGCCTTCGTGCTGCTGAGCTTCCCGTTGCAGATGAACCATTGGCCAGGGCCGGCACCTGGCCTGCTCGACAGCCTGCAGCAGGTGTTCGCCGGCGGCGAGCAGATCGATGCCTGGGCCCGGCCGACACTGCTCGACGGCCTGCGCCACAACCGCAGCCTGACCATCGATGAACTGTTCGCCAGCCACCCGGGCTTTGGCAGCATCGGTGGGCAGGGCAGCGAATGGGTCAACCTGGCGTTCCTGCTGGGCGGCCTGTTCCTGCTGCAACGCAAGGTGATCAGCTGGCATGCGCCGGTTGGCCTGCTGGCAGGGCTGTTCCTGTTCAGCCTGCTGGGCTGGAATGGCTCGGGTTCGGACTCCAACGGCTCCCCCCTGCTGCACCTGTTCTCCGGCTCGACCATGATGGCGGCGTTCTTCATTGCCACCGAACCGGTGTCCGGCCCCCGGCAGGAGTGGGCGAAGCTGGGGTTCGGCCTGGGGGCGGGCCTGCTGATCTACCTGATCCGCACCTGGGGCAGCTACCCGGACGGTACGGCGTTCGCCATCCTGCTGATGAACCTCATGGCGCCGTGCCTCGAACGCCTGGCTTTGCAGCGCCAGCAGGTTGCACGATGAAGCGCCTGGTTCGTGATGTGGGCCTGCTGCTACTGACCGGGGTACTGGCACTGTCGGCCACCCTGGCCTGGCGACACTGGACCAGCGCGGCCATCGCCGACGCCGAGAAACAGCTGAATAGCCGTCAGCGGCTGGCAGTGCTGCCAGAAGGCAGTTACGACAACCAGCCCCTGGACAGCCCGCTGCCCAGGCCCGCCGCACAGCGGCCAAACAGCCGTATCCTGGCAGCTTACCGGGCGACGCTGGCGGGCAAGCCAGCCGCCATCATCCTGGTCACCCAGACCCAGGGCTATGCCGGGCCGATCGTGCTGAGCGTGGCCATCGCCGCGGACGGCCGACTGATCGGCAGCCAGGTGGTCGAGCAACAGGAAAGCCCCGGGCTGGGTGCACGCCTGGGTGATCCGCAGTTGAACTGGCTGGGGCAATTTGCCAACCGCCAGTTGGGCGATCGCTGGGCGCTGAAGCGCGACCAGGGCGACTTTGACCAGTTGGCTGGCGCAACCGTGACCTCACGGGCGGTGATCGGCGCGCTGCAGGAAGCGCTGAGCTACTTCGATGAGCAGCGCAGCGTATTGCTGGAGGGCGCCACGCATGAATAGGTTCTACCTGCTCGGCGCAAGCCTCGTGCCCCTGCTGGGCGCCACCCGAACACTGAGCGAAGGCGCCACCATCGGCGTGTGTGCGGTGCTGATGAGCAGCCTTCACCAGCTGTTGCTGGCCCCCCTGCGCCAGCGGCTTGCCACCTGGACCTATGTGCTGGCCAACCTGCTGCTGTTGGCGGCCCTGGCCAGTTGCCTGCAACTGGCACTGCGTGCCTGGCTGCTGCCAGTGGCACTTGCCCTCGGCCACTATCCCGCACTGCTGTGCCTGCAATGCCTGGCCAC